>CBJMI02800__coassemble_463_pt1 | contig 60540 bp, 50 predicted proteins | sample CBJMI02800__metabat2_low_PE_003 | metagenome-assembled genome bin CBJMI02800
CTGCGGGGTGGTGCGGTCCGGGTGGGCGGCGAGCCCGGGGGGAGTCGCTCGCCGCCCACCCGGAGTTCTGGGGGTCATCTCCGGGCCGACTGCTCGTCCTCGGAGGGGCCGGTTCTGCTTGGACGGGCGTTCGGCGGGGTGGGTAGGGCCGGTGGGAGCGTGACGGTCACGCCGCCCTTGCCGGGCTTGGCGCCGTTGCCGCCGCTGGTGTCCTCGCCGTTGGCGTTGCCGTTGGCGTTGCCGTTGCCGTTCGGGTTGCCGTTGCGGGTGGACGGGCTCGGCTGCGCTGGGGTGCCCTGGTGGTCGCCGTTGGAGTGGCCGGGCGTGCCGTCGCAGAAGTCCGGTACGCCGTCCGCTCCGCCGGCCGCCGCGACCAGCGGGGCGAAGAGCGGGTCGGCGGCCAGTTGGCGGGGGCGTTCGCCCTTGTTCGTACGGTCCGCGAAGTTCTGGCAGAGCGGGACCAGCGCGGCGGGTGGGCTGGGGTGGTCGCCGCGGGCGCCGGGTGTGGCGGGGGCGGACGGGGCGACGCCGTGCGGCGGGTCGGCCTGGGCGCCGGTGGTCGACCGGGCGGATCCGCTCGGGGAGGCGGAGCCGGAGGCGGTGCCGGAGGCGGTGCCGGGGCTGCCGGGGCCGGCGGTGGTGCCGGCGGTGCCGTGGGTGGAGTCGGTCGGGCTGCCCGAGGCGGCCACCGAGTGCTCCGGCTCGGTCGGGCCGCCGAGGGCGGGCAGGTTCCCGGTGCCGGCGGCGACCGCGACCCCGCACAGCGCGGTGGCGCCGAGCACGGCGGCAGCGGCCTTCGTGCTGAAGGCCCTGGCCAGCGCGGCGGTTGCCATCGATCGTCTCCGGACGGGGGTCACTAGGGGGTCGGGCGTGAGACTCGCCTCCCGGAACGCGGCCAGCGCGGCCTCCTCGCCGGCCAGTTCCGCGGCCGTCGCCGGGGCGGCGGCCGCGGCCAGTACCCGGGCGAGCTGCCCGGGACCGTCCGGTCCGGTGAGCGAGGCGTCCTGCCCGGCCGACGGGCCGCCCACGGCACCGCCGAGCAGCTGCTCGGCGGCATCACGGTCGATCCGACGGGATCGGTTGGTGCTCATCTCATGTCCTTCAGCGTCGCGGCCCGGCGTTCTGTCACACCCTGCGGAGAACTTTTTTTCGCGGGTTTTCCGGCGGCTTCCTCCGCGGGCTTCCCGGCGGCCGGGATCCCGACGCCGGAGGCGAAGGGCTGCTCCAGCACCTTGGCCAGCCGCCGCAGCCCCCGGTGGGCGGCCATCCGGACGGTGCCGGCCCGCTTGCCGAGCACCTGGGCGGCGCTCTCGGCGTCCAGCTCCATGACCACTCTGAGCAGAACCGCCTCGGCCTGGTCCCGCGGCAGCCGGGAGATCAGGGCCAGTGCGTCGGCGGTGCCGACCGTGGTGAGCGCGGCGCGCGCGGTGTCGTCCCCGGCGGCCAGCTCGACCAGGTACTCGAACGGCAGGTCGGTGACCGGGCGGCGGCGCCGGGCACGCAGGTGGTCCATCGCGCGGTTGCGGGCGATGGTGGCGGCCCAGCCGCGGAAGCCGTCCCCGTCGCCGGAGAAGCCGCGCAGGTCGCGGGCGATCTGCAGCCAGGTCTCGGAGGCGATGTCCTCGGCGTCCTGCACGTCCTCCGGCCGTCCGCCGACCAGCACCCTCAGGTAGCGCAGCAGACCCGGCTGGACGGTCCGGAACAGCAGCCGGAACGCCTGTTCGTCCCCGTCCTGGGCGGCACGGACCGCCTCGGTCAGGTCGGTGGGAACGGGGCCCCTGCCCGGTGGTGGTACTGGTCCGGACCGGCCGAGGGGGCTGCCGGTGCCCGCTCCGGGGCTTTCTGCACTCTGCACCCGCCACATCATGCGCCATCCGGGCGAACGGGTCGGCTCCGGTCGGAGGACCGGACCGGCCGGGGGCGAGGTCCCGGCGACGGCCACGGCCCCCGGTCGCCGGGCCCGCCCGGGTCGTCGGTGGGCGAATCGATTCGGCCCGCCGACGTGTCCCCGGCGCGCTCGCGCTCCGGGTGGCTGCCCGGGCCGTGCCGGAATCTGCCGCTGGACGACGCTGCGCGACTACGGCCTGCCGTGGCCGCGGCACCGCGCAGAGCCGGACCGCACCTCCACGTGCAGGTCAGCGGGGGTGTCACGGGCCGCCCAGTGACAACTGTCATGCGGATCCCGCAACGGACGGCACTGCTCTGACGGAGGGTCGGCCGGAAAGACTGGAGGCACGACGCGGGCAGCGGCCCGCAGTCACCAGTCGGGGGAGGAACCCACCATGAGCAGCCAGACCGTCGCCGTCGCCGCCACCGCTCCCGCCCAGGCCGACGAGGTGCCCAACCCGCTGGCCGCAGGCCTGCGCCCGCTCGCCCTCGACGTGGTGGCGCCGCTGGCCGGGTACTACCTGCTGCACTCCGCCTGCGGCCTGAGCGAGTTCGCCGCGCTGGCCTGGAGCAGCGCCTTCTCGGCCGGCCGGACCGTCCTCGGTCTGCTGCGCGAGCGCAGGCTCAACCTGTGGTCCTCGCTGATGCTGGTGGTCAACCTGGCCGGTCTGGCGCTCACCTTCGTCACCGGCGACGCCCGGATGATGATCGCCAAGGACGGCCTGCTGAGCGGCAGCGTGGCGCTGGCGATCCTGGCCTCGGCACTGATCGGCCGGCCGGTGATGACCCCGATGCTGATGCCCTTCGTCACCAAGGGCAAGCGGGACCGCGCCGCCGCCTGGCAGCGGCTGGTCGAAGGACGGGCGGCCGCCTCGCGGGCCTTCCACCGGCAGGAGCGGGTGTTCGCCGGCATCTGGGGCGGCGCCCTGCTGACCGAGTGCGCGGCCCGGGTGGTCGGCGCCTTCACCCTGCCGGTCTCGACCATGGCCTGGCTGTCCACCGTGTTCCTGATCGGCGCGATCGTGGGCGGTTCGCTGCTCGGCCAGATCGCGGTCGAGCCGATCGAGAAGCTGGTCGAGGCCGAGGCCGAGGCCCCCACCGCCGCCTGATCCCCGCTCGGGCCGCTGCCCGGACTGCCGGTTCCGACCGTTCGAACGGTCGGAACCATCGGGACTTCCCGGGAGTCCTTATAACGAGGGGGTAACGGGCCCCCATCCAGGAAACGGGGAGCCCACCATGCGGACCGACGCGCTGACCACCACCGAGGACCGCACCCTCGTCTGGGACGGCTGCCTGAACGTCCGCGACCTGGGCGGACTGCCCACTGCCTCGGGCCGCCCGACCGCCCGTGGCGCGATAGCCCGGGCGGACAACCTGGACCGCCTCACCCGCGAGGGCTGGGACGCCCTCCTCGACCACGGTGTCCGCACCGTGGTCGACCTGCGCAACGCCGAGGAGTACAAGCCGCTCCTCCCGCTCCCCGAGGGCGTCGAGCTGGTCCGCGTCCCGCTGGACGAACTGGCCGGCCCCGCCTGGTGGCGGGCCCACGGCCGACTGGCCGGCACCCCACTGGCCTTCCGCCCCTACCTGGAGCACTGCCCGCACGCCGCCGCCGCGCTGGTCACCGCGATCGCCGACGCCCGGCCCGGCGGGCTGGTGGTGCACTGCGGCGCCGGCCGCGACCGCACCGGCCTGGCCGCCCTGCTGCTGCTCGCCCTCGCCGGGGTCGACCGGGCCGCGATCGCCGAGGACTACCTGCTGAGCGGCCCCAACATCCGCCCGCTGTACGGGATGCTCGGCCTGCCGGACCCGTACCGCCGGATCGACGCGGTCCTGGCCGAGGCCGGGACCACCGCCGAGGCCGCCCTGGAGGCCACCCTCGAAGGGCTCGACCCGACGGGCTACCTGCTCGCGGCGGGCGTCACGCCGGCCCGGATCGCCGCCGCCCGGAGCCGGCTGCTGCCCGGCACGTAGGGCGCCGGGGCGTTCGAGGGACAGGAGAACAACCTACTTGCAGGTAGGCGTCAACTGATGGTTGACGATCCTCGGATCGACAACCTACGGTTGACGCATGGAGAATCCCGTTGTTCCCAACACCACTCCGCTGCGCCTCGACGACCTGATCGCCGCGATCAAGAAGGTCCACACCGACGCGCTCGACCAGCTCTCCGACGCGGTCATCGCCGCCGACCACCTCGGCGACCTCGCCGACCACCTGATCGGCCACTTCGTGGACCAGGCCCGCCGCTCCGGCGCCTCCTGGACCGACATCGGCCGCAGCATGGGCGTCAGCAAGCAGGCCGCCCAGAAGCGCTTCGTCCCCAAGGGCCCGGGCACCACCGCCGACCTCGACCCCAGCCAGGGCTTCGCCCGGTTCACACCCCGGGCCCGCAAGGTCATCGTGGCCTCGCAGGAGGAGGCCAGGAAGGCAAGCAACCCCGAGATCACCGCCGTGCACATCCTGCTCGGCCTGCTCGCCGAACCCGAGGGCATCGGCCTCAAGGCGCTCGCCGCCCAGGGCGTCACCCCGGAGGCCGTCCGGACGGCGGCCACCGCCGCCCTGCCGGCCGCCGTCGAGCAGGCGATCCCCGCGCTGATCCCGTACGACGCGCAGGGCAAGAAGGTGATCGAGCTGACCTTCCGCGAGGCGCTCAAGCTCGGCCACAACTACGTCGGCACCGAGCACATCCTGCTCGCGCTGCTGGAGTTCGAGAACGGCGAGGGCGTGCTCACCGGGCTGAAGGTGGACAAGCCCGAGGCGGAGACCTTCATCGCGGAGGCCATCGCCGCCATCGTCGCCGCCCGGGACGCGGAGTCCGGGCAGCAGCAGTGAGACCTCCGTCGGACCGCCGTGCCCGGGGTGGAACTCCCGCCCGGGGCACGGCACTTCCGCGTTCTGCTCAGAAGCCGGAGACGTGGGTGGTGACGATCCGGACCCGTCCGTCGACGGCCGCCTCCAGCGCCGCCCGGAGCCGGGCCGAACGGGCCGGGCCGAGCAGTTCCATCGCCTCCTGCGTCGACGCCCAGCGGTGGGTGTCCAACTCGCCGGCCGGCACGATCACCGGGGTGCCGTCCGGGACGGTGCCGAAGTCGAACATGAAGTGCTGGGCGGGGTGGTCGAGTTCGGCCGAGGCGTGGGTCCAGGAGATGGCCAGCAGGTCCCCGGCCTCCTTGACGATGCCGGTCTCCTCCTCCAACTCCCGCACGGCGCACTCGACCGGCCCCTCGCCGAGGTCGATCGTCCCGCCCGGGAACTGCCAGTGCTCGCGGTACCCGGCCTTCACGATCAGGATCCGGCCGGACTCGTCGCGCAGCAGGCAGCCCGCCGCCGCGTAGATCCGGGGCAGGGACGCCAGCCACTCCTCGCGGGATCTCAAGGGCTCAGCCGTCACGGTGTTCCTCCAGGGGCAGGGCGGTTCGGTCGCCCCCACTCTGCCATCGCCGTCCGGACGCCATCGGACGCCGCTTGGACGTCGTCGGATGCGGCTTGGATGTCGTCGGATGCGGCTTGGATGTCGTCTGATGCGGCGTGGATGTCGTCGGACGCCGCGGGATGCCGTCGGGGCCGGGCCGCCGGGTCGGCGCCGCCGGGACCGATGAGTCGGGGCCCGCGCGACGGTCCAATCCGTATGGAGAACGTTGCGACCGAAGCCGTACTGACCTGTGACCTGGGCGCGCTGACCGCCCCCGACCTGGCCGTCGTCGACGCCCTCGCCCGGCTGCGGCTGGCCGCCGGACGGCACCGGGTGGGCGTGGTGCTGCTGAACGCGAGCGGCCCGCTGCGGGAACTGCTCGCGTTCAGCGGGCTCGCGGCACTGCTGCCGGGAGCGGGCGATCCGCCGGACGCCGTGGAACTGCCCTGGCCGGCCGCCCTACTCGGCGGGGAGCCGGTCCGGGAGGCCGAACAGCGGGAAGAGCACGTCGGTGTCCAGGAAGTTGGTGAGCCCGGTGATCCGGCCCTCTGACACCTCCAGCACCGCCAGCGCCCACGGCTCGTGCCCGCCGTCCGGGCTCGGCCGGTACTGGGCCAGCGCCGGGCCGCCGTTGGCCGTCACCGGGAGCAGCCGGGAGCCCCGGCAGCCCTGCCCCGGGCCCAGCATCCACGCCCGGACCTCCTCCTGGCCCTGCAGCCACATCGAGAACGGCGGCATGTTGAGCGTGACGTCCTCGTGCAGCAGCGCGGCCAGGCCGTCCATGTCGTACGCCTCGAAGGCGCGGACGTAGCGGTCCAGCAGCGCCCGGTGCGCGTCGTCCAGCGCGGGGGCCGGGCGGGCGGCCGAGGCGTCGGCGGCGAGCACCGAGCGTGCCCGCTGCAGCGCGCTGTTGACCGACGCGACGGTGACGCCGAGCAGTTCGGCCACCTCGGCGGCCTTCCAGCCGAGCACCTCGCGCAGGATCAGCACGGCCCGCTGCCGGGGCGCGAGGCGCTGCAGCACGGCGACGAAGGCCAGCTTCACGGACTCGCGCTGGGCGGCCACCTCGGCCGGGTCCCCCGTCTCGGGGAGCACCCGGCCGTCCGGTGCGGGGCCGATCCACGTGACCTCGGGGAGCTGGGTGGCGCTCGCGGTGGCCACCGTCACCGGCCCGGCGAGGTCCATCGGACGGGCGCGGCCCTTGCGGCCGTTGAGCGCGTCCAGGCAGACGTTGGTGGCTATTCGGTACAGCCAGGAGCGCAGGGCGGCCCGCCCCTCGAAGCCCTTGTGCCCGCGCCAGGCCCGGACCATGGTCTCCTGCACCGCGTCCTCGGCCTCGAAGACCGAGCCCAGCATCCGGTAGCAGTAGCCGGTGAGTTCGGTGCGGTACCGCTCCAACTGGAGCTCGACCGGCTCCTCCGTGATCACGTCGGTCATGGCGCGCCCCCCGTCGTACTGCCGTGTGCTGACTTACGGGACGACGGTAGCGCAGCCCACTGACAACTCCTTCCGGGGCCAGCGGGCAAGCTCCCTGAGCACGCGTCAGGGGCGGACGCCGGGTCGGTGGCGTCCGCCCCTGACGGCCCCGCAGGCGGGAGTTCGAAGACGGACCCAGGGGACCTCCGGGGACCTCCGGGGACCTCCGAGGACCTCCGGGGGGCGGCCGCCGGTCAGTGGGCGGAGTGCTTCTCCGCACCGCGGTGCCGGTGCCCCTTGAGCTCCCCCTGGACCGGTGGGGCGGCGTGCACCCCCGGGGGCGTGACATCGCGCCCGATGTGGCGGAAGGTGTCGCCGTTGGCGTGCCCGGCCTCGGCGGTCACCGCGCCGGGCCGCGGCTTCGGCCCGAGCCGGCTCGGTGTGGTCGCCATGCCCCGGCGGTCCAACAGGTCCAGGGTGCCCTGGCGGAACTTGGCGGTGCTGCCCGCTGCGTGCTTGGTCACGTCGGCCTCCCTTCGGCGGCCGCGGCCGGACGGTTGCCGGCCGGAGGGGCCGCATGGGCGTTATGTCGGGATTTTACCCGGGTCACGGGCCGGTGCCACCGCGGAGGCGGGGAGTGCTCAGCCCATGACCTCGTGGACGAAGCACCAGCGCCAGTCCTCCCCCGGCTCGTACGAGCGGATCACCGGGTGGGAGGTGTCGTGGAAGTGCGCGGTGGCGTGCCGCTGCGGCGAGAAGTCGCAGCAGCCGATGTGGCCGCAGTCCAGGCAGATCCGCAGGTGCACCCAGTCCCGACGGCCCTGGGCCAGGCAGTCGGCGCAGCCGTCGACGGGTGCGAGGGGATCGATGTCCCGGGGTGCCACGGCGAGGTCTTCGCAGGCGCTCATGCTCGAAGGCTATGACGGTCCGGGCGGGGCCGCCGCTTCAGGACGCGCCGGGGGTGGGCGGCGTGGCGGGCGTGGGCGGCGTGGCGGGGGTGGGGATGGGGGGCGTACCGGGCGAAGTGGCCGGTGCGGCACCCGGGGCCGTCCAACTGGCCAGGAGGGCCAACTTCTGGGCGGTGGGCGAGTCCGGCGGGGCGGTGTAGACGACCAGCATCTGGTCCGGCGAGCCGTTGACGGTCAGGGTCTCGTAGCCGAACTCCAGCTCGCCGACCAGCGGGTGCCGGAGCAGCTTCACGCCGCTGGTCTTCTCCCGCACCAGGTGATCCGCCCACAACCGGCGGAACTCCTCGCTGCGCAGCGACAGTTCGCCCACCAGCGCGGCCAGGGCCGGGTCGTCGGGGTGCAGTCCGGCGTCCCGGCGCAGCTGGGCGACGGTCTCCGCGGCGACGGCGTCCCACTGGGGGTAGAAGTCGCGGGCGGCGGGGTCGAGGAAGGCGTCCCGGGCCTGGTTGGGGGGCGAGCCCGCGGTGGCGCCCGCGCGGTCGGAGAAACCGTTCACCGCGTCGCCCAGCGCGTTCCAGGCCAGGACGTCCATCCGGCGTCCCAGCACGAAGGCCGGCACCCCGGTCATCAGGTCCAGCAGCAACCGCGTCCCCGGGCGGACCCGCCGGTCCCCCCGGGCCCGGCCGGCCGGGGCCTTCGGCGGGCGGTTCAGCGAGCGCAGGTGCGCCGCCTCCACCTCGTCCAGCCGCAGCACCCGGGCCACCGCGTCCAGCACCGCGTCCGAGGCGCTGCCGCCGCGACCCTGCTCCAGCCGGATGTAGTAGTCCACGCTCACCCCGGCGAGCTGCGCGACCTCCTCCCGGCGCAGGCCCTGCACCCGGCGACGGCCGTGCGCGGGCAGGCCCACCTCCTCCGGCTGGATCCGGGCCCGGCGCGAGCGGAGGAAGTCCCCCAGGGTGTTCTCCATGCCAGGCAGGGTAGCTCCGGGCGGGCGGCGCGAGGGTGGTACTGCCTTCCCCGGGATGCCCGTTCCCGGGAACGGGCATCCCGGGGAAGGGGTTCCGGGGACGGACGCGGCCCTGGGTGGGCGCGCGGCACCGGCGCAGAGTGGTCGACGTCAGCCCGCCGACCCGGCCCAGGAGTCCCCGATGAGCTACCCCGCCCTCGCCACCCGCACCGCCGTCGTCACCGGAGCCGCCAGCGGCATGGGCGCCGCCACCGCCCGGCTGCTCGCCGCCAACGGCGCCCGGGTCGCCCTGCTCGCCCGCCGCACCGACCGGATCGAGGCGCTCGCCGCCGAGATCGCCGCGGCGGGCGGGCAGGCCCTCGCCGTCACCGCCGACATCACCGACCAGGACTCGGTCGACGCCGCCGCCGCGGCCGTCCACGACGCGTACGGCCCGGCCGACCTGGTGGTCAACAACGCCGGGGTGATGCTGCCCAACCCGCTCGCCGACGGCCGGATCGACGAGTGGACCCGGATGATCGACACCAACCTCACCGGCGCCCTGCGGGTCATCCGTGCCTTCGCCGCCGACCTCACCGCGGCCGCCGCCGACGGCCGCACGGCCGACCTGGTCAACGTCTCCTCCATCGGCGCGCACGTCGTCTTCCCCGACTACGCGGTGTACGGCGCCACCAAGGCCGCGCTCACCCAGCTGTCCACCGCCCTGCGCGCCGAACTCGGCCCGCGCGACGTCCGGGTCAGCGCCGTCGAGCCCGGCCTGACCGACACCGAACTCGGCGGCCACATCGACAACCCCGCACTGCGGGAGCAGCTCGGCGGGATGTTCGCGGCCATCCCGGCGCTCACGGCGGAGGACGTCGCGGATCTCATCGCCTACACCGTCAGCCGCCCCCGGCACGTCAACCTGCGCCACCAGGTGGTGCTGCCGACCCGGCAGGCGTGACGGACGGCCGCAGATCCCGCTCCGGGGCCACGGGTGGCATGGGAGCATGCCACCCGTGGCGATCGTGACGGGGAGAACGAACGGCGACACCGACGGGGGCGGCAGTACGGCCCCTGCGGGGCGGCCGGACACCAGCGGGGGCATACCCGGGCAGCCGGGCGACGGCAGGGGCAAGGGCGCACCCGGGCAGCCGGGCCAGGGCACGGGCAAGGGCGCCCCCGGGCAGCCGGGCGGTGAGCGGCGGCGGGCCCGACCGCTGTCCGAAGCCGGTCGGATACGGCAGCCCGTCGCCCTGATCCGGCTGCTCACCGGCCTGCTCGCGATCACGCTCACCCTGCTGCTCGCGGACTACGCCCGGGCCACCACCGGGGGCTTCGCCGCCGACGTCGCCGAGGCCGGCGCACTGGTGCCGCGGCCGCTGGCGAGCCTGGCCGGCGGACTCACCACCGCCGCCGTACTGCTGCTGCCCGTCGGACTCGCCGCCCGCCGCCTGCTCGGACCGGACCGGCGGCGCGCCCTCCAACAGGTCTCCGACGGACTGCTCGCCGCCGTCACCGCGTACGGCGCGACCCTCGCCCTGGACCTCTGGGCCGACGACCTCGCCCCGACCTCGCTGCTCACCGCCCTCACCCATCGGCTGCCCGGCGACGTGCTCGGGCACACCGAGCCGGTCTACGGCTACCTCGCACCCGTCCTCGCCTTCATGACCGCCTCCGGCAGCCGTGAACGGCGCCTGCCCTGGGCCGTCCTCGCCCTCTCCGGCCTCGCCGGACTGGCCGGCGGGTACGCCACCCCCACCGCGCTGCTGCTCGGCCTGCTGATCGGCTGGACCGGCGCCCACGGCACCCTGTACGCCGTCGGCACCCCGGACCCGCGGCCGAGGACCGGGGACGTCCTGCGTGCCCTGCGGGACAGCGGGCTGCGGCCGGTCGAGGCCGTCCCCGCCGGACCGGACCGCTACCGGGTCCGGCAGGCCGAGGAACGGCCCGACCTCGACGTCCAGCTCCTCGACCGGCAGGCCGTCACCGCCGCCGCCGTCGGCCGCGCCTGGCGCCGCCTGCGCCTGCGCACCGCCCCCCACCCCCGCGCACTGCGCTCACCGCGCACCGGGCTGGAGCACGAGGCCCTGGTCACCTACGCGGCCCTCGCCGCAGGCGTGCGCACCCGCCGCATCGCCGCCACCGCGGGCCTCGGCCACGACACCGCCCTGATCGCGTACGAGCACCTGGCCGGGCGCACCCTGGACCAGCTCGACGACGCGGAGATCACCGACGAGCTCCTCACCGACGCCTGGAGCCAGCTCGCCCTGCTCCAGCGCCGTGAGATCGCCCACCGCGCCCTCGTCCCGTCCTCCCTGCTGGTCGACGACAGCGGCGCGGTCCACCTGGTCGACTTCGCGGACGGCGACATCGCGGCGAGCGAACTCGTCCTGCGCTGCGACGTCGTCCAGCTCCTCACCACCCTCGCCCTCCGCGCCGGCGCCGCCCGCTCCGTCCGCACCGCCACCGACGTCCTCGGCCCCGACCCCCTGGGCGCCGCCCTGCCCCTGCTCCAGCCGATAGCCCTCGCCCGCACCACCCGCCAGGCGCTCAAGCGCGGCCAGGGCGGGGAGTCGGACGCGGACGCGGACGCGCGGGCGCTGGGGGTCGGCCCGGCGGAGGCGCCCGGCGGCGCGCGCCCGACCGGGCGGCACACGGCCCCGCTCCTGCTCACGGGCGCGGCCGGCACCACTGCCGCGGCGGCCGATGTCCCTGCGACCGATGCCCCGGCGGGCGATGTCCTTGCGGCCGATGTCTTTGCGGCCGGAGTCCGGCCGGGGCGCGGCGACGCGCCGCCGGTGGCCGGGACGGCCCACCCGGCGGCCGCGGCTTCGAGCACCGACCCGACCGGAGCACGCTCCCGGCACTCCGACATCGGCGCGCTCACGACGATCGGCACACCCGCCGACCGGGCCGATCCCACAGCTGCCGGGCCGACCGCAGGAGGGGACGGCGGCACGTGCAGCGCCCCGTCCATCGCCGGGGAGCAGCCGCAGGGCCCCCGCGCCGAACGGTCGGCCAGGTCCGGCGACATCCCTGAAGCCCCGGACCAGGCCCCCGGCGAGGCCGACCCGACCGGCGGATTGCTGGAGGAGATCCGGGCGGAGGTACTGCGCGGTCGGCCGGAGGTGGTGGGGCGGCCGGTGCGGCTGGAGCGGTTGCGGCCGCGGACGCTGCTGGCCGTGGTGGGCGGGGTGGTGGCCGGCTGGCTGCTGATCCCGCAGTTCTTCGCGGCCGAGGACAACCCGGTCGCTGCCCTGGCGGACGCCGATCCGTGGTGGCTGGCGCTGGCGCTGGTGGCGGCGGGACTGAGTCATGTGGCGGCCGGGATGGGGTTCGTCGGCTTCGTCCCGGAGCGGCTGAACTTCCGCAACGTGGTGCTGACACAGCTCGCCGGGGCGTTCGTGAAGCTGGTGTCGCCCGGGGGTGTCGGCGGGATCGCGCTGAACACCCGGCTGTTGCAGCAGGCGAACGTCCCGACCGCGAAGGCGCTGTCCAGCGTCGGGGTGGGGCAGGTGATCGGGCTGGTGCTGCACCTGCTCCAGCTGGGGGCCTTCGTCTACCTGGTGGACGCGCAGCCGGGCGGTTCGGAGCTGGAGGCACTGCCCGCCGTGGTCGTCGGGCTGGTGGTGGCCGCGGTGCTGCTGGCGGTGGTGTGGTCGATCCCGCCGGCCCGGCGGTGGCTGGCGGCGCGGCTGCGACCGCTGACCGCCGAGGTGCTGCCGCGACTGCTGGACCTGCTGCGCAACCCGGGGCGGCTGGCGGTGGGGGTGGCCGGGCAGCTGCTCGTGTCGCTCTGTCTGATTGCCTGTCTGTACTGCTGCGCCCTGGCGATCGGCCGGGAGCCGTCCTTCGCCTCGGTGGCGGTGGTGTTCCTGGTGGGCAACGCGGCGGGCAACGCCGCGCCGACCCCGGGCGGGGCCGGCGCGGTGGACGGGGCGCTGGTGTTCGGGCTGCAGCAGACCGCGTCGATGGAGGAAGGCGGTGCGGTGGCGGCGGTGGCGCTCTTCCGGCTGCTGACTCTGATCCTGCCGGTGCTGCCGGGCTGGGCGGCGATGACCTGGCTGCAGCGCCGCAAGGCGCTGTAAAGGTGTGTGGCTGTGGAGCCGTGGAGCTGTGTGGCTGTGGAGCCGTGTAGCTGTGGGGAGGCTGGGGGCCGGGCGGCCTACTCGCGGTAGTCGTCCTCGTCGAGCTGGACGATCCGGTTCTGCTCGGCGGCGTCCGCGACGTCGGTGGCCGGGTCCGCCCCGAGGGCCCGGCGCTCGGCGACCTCGTCGTACTCGTCGCTGGTGACCTCCTCCTCGTCGGGCTCGACGGTCTCGACGGTCTCGTCGATCAGGTAGTCCTCGTGGTCCTGCGGCATGGCGTCCGTCCTCACTGTCGGGAGACTCCCAGGGCCCGGATGGCGTACTGGCAGTATCCGTCGCCGGGCGCGCTGACGCGACGCGCCGGGACCGCTCCGGCGTGTTGCCCGGGCCCTGCCGCCGGAAGCGGAATTGACCCACGAATCCTGCCCCTGAATGACCCATGGAACGGGTGCATTCCTCTCCTAGGGTCGTAGTCATGACGACGAACGAGATCACCACCACCCCCGCCCGCCTCGACTACGCCCGCACCGTGCCCAAGGTGTTCCGCGCGATGATCGCCCTGGACGCCGCCGCCCGCGAGGGCCTGGACCCGGCGCTGGTCGAGCTGGTGCAGATGCGCACCTCGCAGCTGAACAACTGCGCGTACTGCCTGGACATGCACGCCAAGGACGCCCGCAAGGCCGGCGAGACCGACGAGCGGATCTACCTGCTGCCCGTCTGGCACGAGGCCCCGGCCGGGGTGTACAGCGAGCGCGAGCGGGCCGCGCTCGCGCTCGCCGAGGAGATCGTGCGGATCGGCGGCGGCGTCTCGGACGCGGTGTACGCCCGGGCCGCCGAGCACTTCGCCGAGGCGGAGCTGGCGCAGTTGGTCTCCGTGTGCTTCACCATCAACACCTGGAACCGGATCAACATCACCACCCGCAAGACCCCGGGCACCCGGTAACCGCGGCGGCCGCGGCGGGGCGGTGCGCACCCGGCCCCGGTGGACCCTCCGCGGTCCCTTCGCGGACCCGCGGCCGGACCGGGCGGACCCGCGGCCTGACCCGGCGGGCCCCACCGGAAGCCCCGGCGGACCCGCACCGCAGGGCCGCGCGGAACGCGCCGCAGGCCACCGGGGGTACGATCGGTGCCGTACCCAGGGCTTACCCACACCCACCCGGTGGCCCCGAGCCCATACCGACGACGGGGAAAAGATGTCCGGCTCGCACTACTTCTCCAGTGCACCCGAGGTCGCCAGCGAGCGTCGGCCGATCACGGTCTCACTGCCGGACCTGACCCTCGAACTGACCACCGACACCGGGGTGTTCTCGCACGGTCGGCTCGACCCGGGCACCCGGATCCTGTTGGAGCACGCCCCCCAGCCGCGGGTGCGCGGACCGATCCTGGACGTCGGCTGCGGCTACGGCCCGATCGCGCTGACCTGGGCGACCCGGCGCAAGCGGCTGCCGGTGTGGGCGGTGGACGTCAACGAGCGCGCGCTGGAACTGGTCCGGCTGAACGCCGAGGCGCTGCGGCTGGGCAACGTCCACGCCGCGCTGCCGGACGACGTCCCCGAGGACCTCCGGTTCGCCACCATCTACTCCAACCCGCCGATCCGGATCGGCAAGGCCGAGCTGCGCCGCCTGCTGACGCACTGGCTCGGGCGACTGACCCCGGACGGCTCGGCGTTCCTCGTGGTGCAGAAGCACCTGGGCTCGGACTCGCTGCAGACGTGGCTCAACGAGCAGGGCCACCCGACCTCCCGGGTCACCTCGGTCAACGGGTTCCGGATTCTGGAAGCGCGGCCCCGCCCGGATGCGGGCGAGGGCTCGGAGAGTGGACGGGGAACGACGTCGTGAAGCAGCTGCGCGGGACCGAACTGAAGCGACTGCACCGCTCGTGGCGGCGCAGCAACGAGTTCCGGCTCGCGATGATCCTGGAGAACCTTCAGTCGCCGTTCAACGTCGGCTCGGTGGTCCGGACCGGGGCGGCGATGGGCGCCGAGAAGCTGTACCTGACCGGGGACACCCCGTCGGTGCGCTCGTCCGGTGCGCAGAAGGCCGCCATGGGCACCGACAAGTACCTGAAGGTGGAGCACTTCCCGACGGTCGCCGAGGCGGTCGCGGCCGCGAAGGCGGACGGCTTCAAGGTGGTCGGGCTGGAGCTGGCGGACGAGGCGGTGCCGATGTTCGCCGCCGAGCTGACCCCGGCGGTGGCCTTCGTGCTCGGGCACGAGGACCGCGGGATCACGCCCGAGGCGCTGGCGCTCTGCGACCAGGTGGTGTTCGTGCCGCAGCTGGGCCGGGTCGGCTCGCTGAACGTCTCGGCGGCCGCGACGGTGGCCTGCTACGAGGCGCGCCGCCAGGGGTACGCGCTCAGCGGCACCCCGGACGGGAGCGACGCCGGGGGCGACCTCGGGGGCGACTTCGGCGACGAGGACTGAATCGACCGGAGGGCCGAACCGGCCTGACATCTGGACCGGGTGACCGGAGGGGTGTGCCGAAAGGCCCACCCCTCCGGCGTTTTTCCGCGCCGGAAGCGCTCGGATATCTGCCGAACGGCAGATGTGCGGATGCGGCCCGGACGGAAGCATTTCGGGCGTGACCGAACTCCAGATCCTCGACCTCACCAAGGAGTACCGGGGCGGCAAGCGCGCCGTGGACTCCTTCACGCTGACGCTCCGGCCCGGGGTGCTCGGCCTGCTCGGCGCCAACGGCGCCGGCAAGTCGAGCCTGATGCGCATCCTGGCCACGGTCACCCGGCCCACCTCGGGGCGGGTGCTGTGGGAGGGGGTGGACATCACCCGCAGGCCCGGGCCACTGCGCCGTGCCGTCGGCTACCTGCCGCAGGACTTCGGCGTCTACCCGCAGCTCACCGCCCGAGAGTTCCTCGCCTACCTGGCCGCCGCCAAGGGGCTGCGCCGGCGCTCCGCCCGGGCCAGGATCGAGGAGCTGCTCGAACTGGTCAACCTCTCGGACGCGGCCGGGCAGCGGCTGGGCGCGATGTCCGGCGGGATGCGCCAACGGGTCGGCATCGCCCAGGCGCTGCTCAACGACCCGGCGCTGCTGATCGTCGACGAGCCGACGGTCGGGCTCGACCCGGAGGAACGGCTGCGCTTCGGCAGCCTGTTGAGCGGGATGGGCGCCGAGCGGATCGTCGTGCTCTCCACCCACATCGTGCCGGACGTGGCGGCCACCGCCGACCGGATCGCGGTGATGGGCGGCGGGCGGCTGCTGCACCACGGCAGCGCGGAGGAACTGCTGCTCAGCGCCGAGGGCTCGGTCTGGGAGCTGACCGTCCCGGCCGACCAACTCCCGCCACTGCGCTCGCGGTTCCTGCTCGGCGGCACCACCCGTACCCCGCAGGGCGTCCGGGCGCGGGTGCTGTCCCGGCACGCGCCCGCCGCCGGGGCGCGGCCGGTACCGCCCCGGCTGGAGGACGCGTACCTGCTGCTCACCGCCGACCGGTCCGCGACGGAGCAGGTGGCCGCATGGTGACGCGCATCGGGGCACTGGCCCTGGCCGACTTCCGGGAGCGCCGACGGCGGCCCGGCTACCTGGTCGTGCTGCTGGGCACGCTCGCGCTCGGGCTGCTGGCCGCGCCGGTGGGCGACTCCCGCTGGGAGGTCTTCCAGGTGACGGACCTGCACGGCCGCTACACCAGCGGCTACGTGGGCACGGTGACGGCGCTCGGCGGTGCGGTCTGGCTCTCGCTGGCGGGCTTCGGGATCGCCCGGGGCGCCATCGGGCGGGACGAGCAGAGCGGCGTCGGCCGGCTCCTCGCCGCCACCCCGTTGAGCCGGGTCGGGTACCTGGCGGGCAAGTTCGTCAGCAATCTGCTGCTGTTCGGCTCGATGCTGCTCGCACTGGCGGGGACGGCGCTCGCGGTGCAGCTGATCAAGGGCGACTCCGACCGGGTGGACGCGGTGCGGCTGCTGCTGCCGTACGTCCTGGTCACGCTGCCGCTGCTGGCGGCGGTGGCCGGGTGCGCGGTGCTGTTCGACACGGTGCCCGGGCTGCGCGGCGGGCTAGGGGCGGCGGTCTGGTTCGTCGTCTGGCTGGTCCTCGTGCTGGGCGCGCAGGCCGGCGGCGGGCCGGACCTGCTGGGCATGCGGCGGATCACCGCCTCGATCCGGGAGGTGCTCGCGGCCGGCGGCCGACCGGTCGACGGGGTGGAGTTCGGTGTGGGTCTGACGGCGGACAACCGGGTGCTCGGCACCTTCGACTGGCCCGGCCTCGGGCCCGGCGAGGCGTTCGGACCGGCAGCCACGGGGGTGCTGCTGGTCGGTGCGGCGGTGGGGATCGCGCTGATCGGGGCGCTGTGGTTCCGGCGCTTCGACGGGTCCCGGGCCCACCCAGCAGCCGGGGCTGGCGGGGCGATCGGGGCTTTCGGGCCGACCGGGGTCCTCCGGCGGACCTGGGGCCTCCGGCCGGCCGGGGTTTTCCGGCCGACCGGCCAGGACGGTCCGGCCGGGGGCGCGGCGGCGTCCTCGGCCGGACCGGCGGGCTTCGCCCTGGACCCGACCCGGCTGACCGCTCCCCGCCAGGGGCGGATCGGGTTCGACGCGCTGCTCGGGGAGCTGCGGATCCTGGTGCGGGGGCAGCGGCTCTGGTGGGCCGGGGTGGCCGTGCTCGCGATGGCGGCGGCGGCCGTCGCCCCGGACGGGCCGAGCCACGCGGTACTGCCGTTCGCGATGCTCTGGCCGATGCCGCTCTGGTCCCGGATGGGTCACCGGGCCGACGGCGGCAGCATCGACCAACTGCTCGGCGCCTGCCCGTCCCCGCTGCGCCGGGGGCTGGCCGGTCTGTTCGCGGGCATCCTCCCGGCGCTGGCGGTGGCCGCCGTACCCGCGCTGCGACTCGCCGGTGCCGGGCAGGTCCGGGCGGCGGCCGGCGCTCTGGCGGGCGCCCTGCTGATCCCCGCCCTGGCACTGCTCTGTGGCAGCCTCACCCGCGGCCCCCGGATGTTCCAGACCGTCTACCCGCTGCTCTGGTACGGGATGGTCAACCACGTCTCCGGGCTGGACTTCCTCGGCGCCTCCGGGAGCCGCGCCCCGGTCCCGCTCGCGGTCGCGGGCCTGGCCACCGCACTCGCCGCGGCCGCCCTTGCCCTGGACGCGATACGCCACGCCGTCCGGTGACACGCCACTCCGTGCACCGCGCGGAGGAGGGACGGTTCCCCCGACGGGGGGAGCAGGTCCCGCCCCGCGGCGGAGGCCGTGACCAGGAGTGAACTGGGAGCTTGGAGGCAGCCGGAGAACCGGCCGACTTCCTTCTCTCCGCTGAGGATTGACCATGCGCAACTTCACCGCTGCCGTCGCGCTCACCACCGCAGCCCTGGCCCTCGCCGCCGGGTCCGCGGGCACCGCCTCGGCCGCGCCCGTACCGCCCCAGCACCCCGGCCAACACCTCACGCTGCACAGCTGGACCCTGCTCAGCGACCACGGCCCGGGCCCCACCCCGGGCGAGCGGCTCACCGCGCAGGTCAGCGCCCGCACGGTCGACGGCCGCGCCCAGGGGCACGTCGTGGTGCAGCACGTCTTCGAGACATCCGGCACCGTCCGCGCCGAGTTCGACGTCGACTGCCTGACCGTCGACGAGAACGGCGCCGTCACCGTGACCGGGCCCATCTCGAAGACCGTGATCACCCCGCTCGGGGGCGAACCGTACCTCTTCGAGGAAGGCCTGCACCCCGAAGCCGGCCTCACCTTCTACCCGACCGACGAGCAGCACCAGCGCCGGGCCGGCTGGAGCCGGACCGACCCCGACCTGCACACCGAGGTCGTCAAGTGCGGTACGGTCCCGGCCAGCCTCTGGGTCCTCGACGGCGGAACCTTCCTGCGGCGGTGAGGGCGACCGCCCACCGAGCCCCTCCGACCTCCTCCGGGCTCCCCCGCCCCGCCCCACTCGGCCCGCCCCGCCCCGCTCGGCCCTCCGAACGAGCACAGCAGCCGACCCATCGTCAACCCATCGTCACAGTCAGGGATTTGCGGTAACGTCGCCCGCGCCGACTATGCCGTGTTTCAGGCGGGGATCACCGGATTCACCAGGTCCCCGACCGAGGAGTGCGGCCCGCGCGGCGTGCGAGCCATCGTGGTCGCCCCGGCCCGATCGCCGCCGACACGGTCGGCGACCTGCCCGGGGGCGCGCTGGAACGGATGCGGGGAACGTTGCGCTCGGCCGGGTCGGCAAGCCCGAGGAGGCGGCTGATCCGGTCTCCTCCCTGCCGTCCGATCGAGCGGCGCACATCAACGGGCCGGCCTTCGAGATCCACGTCCGTGGCGGCACCTTCCGATGGGCAGACGAGTGGGGGCGGAAATGCGGGAAGTGCAAGGTCCGACGGCCAGAGCCGGCGAGGAAGGCTACGACGCGATCGTGGTCGGCAGCGGCCTCGGCGGACTGGTCAGCGCGGCCTACCTGGCCGCCGACGGGCGCCGGGTGCTCGTCCTCGAACAGCACGACGTTGCCGGGGGCAACGCCCACGTGTTCCGGCGCCGGCGCAAGTACGAGTTCGACGTGGGCACCCACTACATCGGCGACTGCGGGCCGAACGGCATCTTCCCGGCCATCCTGTCCGGCCTCGGCGTCCGCGACCGGGTGACCTTCCGCCCGATGGACAACGAGCAGGGCTTCGACCGGATCATCACCCCCACCGCCACGCTGGACGTGCCGGCCGGCTGGGACGCCTACCGCGACCGGCTCCGAGCGGCACTGCCCGAGGAGGCCGAGGGGGTCGACCGCTTCGTCCACATCGCCCGGACGGTGTCCGGTGCCACCCGGGAGAGCCTGGTCGGCCACCACATGGTCGAGCTGTTCCGCGAGCAGCCGGACACCATGCGCTGGGCCCGCCGGAGCCGGTCCCTGGCCGAGGCCCTGGACCACTGCGGGCTCTCCCCGAAGGCCCGCACCCTGGTCGCCGCACAGGCCGGCAACTACGGCACCATGCCGGACGGCATCACCTTCGCCGAGCACGCCGCCATGCTCGACCACTACATGCGCGGCGCCTACTACCCGGAGGGCGGCGGACAGACGCTGGTGGCCGCCTTCGTGGAGGCCCTGGAGTCCTACGGCGGCGAGCTGCGCACCCGCTGCGAGGTGCGCCGCATCCTGATCGAGCAGGGGCACGCCACCGGTGTCGAACTCGCCGACGGCACCCGGATATCCGCCCCCCTGGTGATCTCCAACGCCGACTACCGCCGCACCGTGCTCGACCTGTGCGGCGGCGAGCAGGCCTTCCCCGCCGACCTGGTCGCCCGCACCCGCGCCGCCACCATGCGCGGCGGCCTGGTCACGGCGTACGTCGCGCTCGACACCGAGTTGCCCGGCCTGCCCAACGCCAACATCTGGTGGCACGGCAGCGACGACATGGAGGCCGCCTACGCGGCGATGGTCGAAAGCTGGGAACGCGACGGCACGGTGGACTCGATCCCCCAGCTGCTGTTCTCCTTCGCCTCCCACAAGGACCCGGGCGCGGCCGCCGTCTGCCCGCCCGGCCACAGCAACTTCCAGCTGATGACCCTCTGCCCGCCCGGCTACGGCTTCTGGGGCGTCCGCGGCGGCCCGGTCGACGGCGAACGCTACCGTCGCGACGCCGCCTACCAGGCCCGCAAGCGGCACTTCACCGAGCTGATGGTGACGGCCGCCGAGAAGGTGATCGGCCCCTTCCGGGACCGCATCACCCACCTCGAGGCGGCCACCCCCCTCAGCCACGAGCGCTACATCCGCGGCACCGGCGGCACCCCGTACGGCATGGCCCGCTGGGGCAACGTCAGCCAGCGCCCGGACGTGCGCACCGACGTCGAGGGCCTCTACGTGGTCGGCCAGAACATCCGCTTCGGCAGCGGCCTGAGCGCGGTCGCCACCGGCGGGATGGCCGCCGCCGGCCAGATCCTCGGACGCCAGCTGCTCCCCGAGGTGGCAGCCGGCGCCGTCCTCGGCGACCCGGCCAAACTGCCCGACCGCGGCCCGGACTGGGACCCACTGCTGGTCTCCCGCGGCCTCGCCCGCCGGACCGCCAAGGGCTTCGCCCGCCTCGGCTGACCCCCGCCCGACCACCCCCGCGACGCCCGCCCCTCCCCGGAGCGGGCGTCACACCGACATCGCCCCCCCCAGGACCTCGACCAGTAGCCCCCACCACCCCCAAGCAACGCAAAAGGCCCGGTCAGAACATCCGACCGGGCCTTCCACCATCTGAGCCGCCTGCGGGATTCGAACCCGCGACCTACGCATTACGAGTGCGTTGCTCTGGCCAACTGAGCTAAGGCGGCACCACTGCCACGTGTGGTGGCAACGCGGGTCAGTCTACACAGGTTCGCAGGTGATCCGTAGCCGGGGTGGTCGGGGGCGGGTGGGGGTGCGTGGGGGCGGATAGTTTTCGCTTCAATCGATCGCCGGTGCGACGTTACGATGAGCGCCCCCTGCCACCCCTCCCCCACCTCCGGAGCGCACCGTGTTCGGTGTCAACGACCTGGCGACGTACGTCCTCGGCGCCCTCGTGATCATCCTGCTGCCTGGTCCCAACTCGCTGTACGTGCTGTCGGTCGCCGCCCGCAAGGGCATCCGGACCGGGTACCGGGCCGCGGCGGGCGTGTTCGTGGGCGACCTCACGCTGATCAGCCTGACCTCGCTGGGGGCGGCCTCACTGCTGAAGGCCAACCCGGCGGTGTTCGCGGTGGTCAAGTTCGGCGGCGCCGCCTACCTGCTGTGGATCGGGTTCGGGATGCTGCGGGCCGCCCGCCAGCTCTGGCGCGAACGCCGGGCGGAGGCCGACCCGGCGGACGGCGCGGAGGCGGCGGAGGCGGGCGAGCGGCCGTTCCGGCGGGCGCTGGTGATCAGCCTGCTCAACCCGAAGGCGATCCTGTTCCTGCTGTCGTTCTTCACCCAGTTCGTCGACCCGTCCTACGGGCAGCCCGCGCTCTCCTTCGCCCTGCTCGGCGGCATCCTGCAGACCTTCAGCCTGCTCTACCTCTCGCTGCTGATCTTCGCCGGCACCACGCTCGCCACCGCCTTCCGCCGCCGCAGGCGCCTGTCGGCGACCCTGACCAGCGGTGTCGCCGTGCTGTTCGCGGGCTTCGCCGCGAAGCTGGCGGTCTCCTCCGCCTGACCGGCGGCACGGCGAGCCCGCCGACGGCACGGCGGACACGGCGAGCACGACCCTGCGGGCACGGCGCGGCAGGCACAGCGCGGCAGGCACGGCGGCCACCGCGGGCACGGCGGCGACCGCGGCAGGAGGGCGACTACGAGTCGCAGCGCTTGCCCTGCTCCGGCGCCTCCCCCGTGAGCAGGAACCGGTTGACCGCGCCGTCCACGCAGGTGCTGCGCCGCCCGTACGCGGTGTGGCCGTCCCCGTCGTAGGTCAGCAGCCGGCCGGACTCCAGCTGCCCGGCCAGCGACCGGGCCCAGTCGTACGGCGTGGCCGGGTCGCGGGTGGTGCCGACGACGACGATCGGGGCGGCGCCGACGGCCCGGATGGTGTGCGCCGCGCCGGTGGCCCGGACCGGCCAGTAGGCGCAGGTCAACGCCATCCAGGCGATGTCCCGCCCGAAGTGGGGCGAGGCCCGCTCGAAGTCGGGCACCGCCCGCTGGACGTCCTCCGGCGAGCGGAACGGGGCGGGCAGGTCGAGGCAGTTCACCGCCGCGTTGGCGAACATCATGTTGGGGTACGAGCCGTCCGCCTCACGCCCGTAGTAGGCGTCGGAGAGCTTCAACAGCCCGGTGCCGTCGCCCGCCTTGGCGTCGCTGAGCGCGGTGCGCAGCTCGGGCCACAGGAACTCGGCGTACAGGGCCTGGACGACCCCGGTGGTGGCCTGGGACCCGGTGAGCCGGCGCCCGTGGTCGCTGCTGCGCAGCGGGTTGGCGTGGACGGCCGCGAGCAGGGCGGTGAGCTGCTCGCCGACCTGCTGCTCGGTGCGGCCGAACGGACAGTCCTCGCGCTTGGCGCAGTCCTTGGCGAAGGCGGCCCAGGCGGTCTCGAAGCCGCCGGCCTGGGTGCGGTTGCCGGTGACGGAGTCGAGCGCCGGGTCCATCGCGCCGTCCAGCACCACCCGTCCGACCCGGCTCGGGAACAGCCCGGCGTAGGTGGCGCCGAGAAAGGTGCCGTACGACTTTCCGACGAAGTTCAGCCGCTCGTCGCCGAGCAGGGCACGCAGCACGTCCATGTCGCGGGCCGCCTCGACGGTGCTGAGGTGGCCGAGGACGGGCCCGGCCTGCCTGCGGCAGCCCTCGGCGAACTCCTTGTCGGCAGCGACCAGCGCGTCGATCGCCCGCTGGTCGCCGGGGGCCAGGTCGGCGGAGGTGAAGGCGTCCATCCGGTCGCCGCTCAGGCAGCTGACGGGGTTGCTGCGGCCCACCCCGCGCGGGTCGAGGCCGACCAGGTCGTAGCGGGCGCGCACCGCGCGGTCGTACGTCCTGGCGACGGCCTCCAGGTACTCGATCGCCGAGCCGCCGGGGCCGCCCGGGTTGAGCAGCAGCGAACCCACCCGGGGGTCGCCCGAACCTGCCGCCTCGACGGCCGCGCGGGCGGCTGAGAGGGTGAGGTCGCCGTCGCCGGGGCGGTCGTAGTCCATCGGCACCCGGAAGGTGGTGCACTCGAACCCGCCGTCGCAGGGCTGCCAGGTCGGCCGCTGCGCGTAGTACGGCGCGAGCGCGGCCGTGGCGGCGGTGGGCAGCGGCTCCAACGGGGTGACGGCGGAGGTCGCGCCGGGTACGGCGGAATCGGTCGAGTCGGACGGGCCGGGCCCGCCGGACGCCACGCTCGGCCCCCCGCTGCACCCGCCGGCCGAGACCGCCACCAGGCCGGTCGCGAGCGCCACTGCCGCCACCCGCGCCCAGACCGGAATCCGGCCCTGCACCCGGCCCCGGCCCCGCACCCGCACCCGCACCCGCACCCGCACCCACCCGAAGCCCCTCATCCGCTTCCTCTCCACCACGCCGGGAAAATCCGAGAAAGTACGAGACCGAAGAAACGTCGCTGCCCGGTACCCAACCCAGGTACCGGGCAGAGTAGCGACCAGGTGGCCGGCGCCGACCGGCGCTCAGGACGCCCTGGTCAGCGTCTCGGCCAGGAACTGCGCCGCCTGCCGGACCAGCCGCAGCCGCTCCCGGTCCGCGGTGTAGTCCTGCACGTTGTCCGAGACCCGCACCTCGGCCTTGGCCGCCGGGCCCGGCCCTGCCTTGAGCGCGGTCTGGAGCTTGCGGGCCGCGTCCAGCCCGGCGGCGTCGCCCTTGGCCGCGGCCAGCAACAGCTTGGCCGAACTGCCCGCGGGGGCCTCGGCTCCGGTCTGGGCGAGCGCGGCGGCGTCGTACCGGCCGGAGACCGCGGCGGCCGCGCCGTAGAGGTCCGGCCTGGCCAGCCCGGCCGCGGCCGCGCAGGGCGCGCCGCCCTCGACCCCGAGGGCGCCCCAGGAGGTCGGGCCGGGCGGGAGGGTGCGGAAGGAGGCGGCGATGGTGTCCCGCAGCGTCGCGTCGTCGGCGACGGCGGCCGGGGCGGCGGCGACCAGCTCACAGGGGTGCGCGGTGCCGTTCGGCGCCTCGGGCGCGACCAGGATGAACGGACGGATGCGGCCGGTCTGCAGGGCGGCGCCGACGCCCTCGACGACGTCCGGCACCTCGGCGTCGGCGGTCTTGCCGGGAGTGGCGGCGTGCATCACCACGACCGGGAAACGCGCGTTCGACTCCTTGGCGTACTGCGGCGGCAGCCAGACCCGGACGTTGCGCGGCTTCCCGTCGGGGCCGAGCACGGCGGACTGGAGCAACTCGCCGCCGCCCGGGTGCCCGACGCTGTCGAAGCGGCTGGCCACGGCGGACGCCCCGGCAGGTGCCGCACTCGCAGCCGACGTCGCGGCGCCCGACGCCGCGCCCGACGCGGCAGCCGTGGGCGGCGCCGCCTGCTGCCGGACCGCCGTCTCCGGCACCGACCCGGGCCAGGCCCCCGCCTCGGCCGCGTCCACGGCGGACTGTGCCCGGTCCGCTCCCGTCCGGTCCCTGCTCAGAACACCGAACGCCCCGAGCGCGGTGAGCAGCGTCAGCGCGGTGACGCACACCCCGCACACCATCGCCCCGCCCGCCCGCACCAGCATCGGCCACCGTTCGCCCGCGAGCTCGTAGGTCGCGGCGGCCCGCAGGTCGCGCCAGCGCTGGAGCGCACCGCGCGCCAGCCAGATCCCGCCGAGAGCGGCAGCCAGCAGGGGGATGACGAGGAGCGGACGAACCACGGAACGCACCACCTCGGGAGGAGGGCCGACGCCGGGATGGACCCGGTGCCGTACGGGAGGCGACCGCTCCGGCGGCGGGCCCTCCCGGACGGGGAGGCCCGGGTACGGCCGGGGCACAGTCGGCCCCCAGCGTGCACAACGGGTGCGCCGTCACACGCGGGTGTGCCCGGCGAGTACCGGCCGTTCACTCGAAGGTGGGACGCCGGACCGACTCCGGGAGGCCTACGACAACGCCGAGACGGCGGCGAACCGGTACGAGGCGGCGAGAGCCCGAACGCCGGACGGCCTCAGCCCGCCCGCAGCGCCACCGTCATCGCCTCGACCGCGAGCAGTGGGTCCACGTTGCGGTCCAGCGCCGTGCGGCAGGCGAGCACCGCCTCGATCCGGCGCAGCGTGCCCTCGGCCGGTCCGGCCTGGGCAACCCGGTTCAGGGCCTGGCGCTGGTCCTCGTTGGCGAGCGCGCCGGTGGAGCCCAACTGGATCGCCAGCACGTCCCGGTAGAAGCCGAGCAGGTCGAGCAGCGCGACCCCGAGGGTCTCCCGACGGGTACGGGTGGCTCGGCTCTTCTGCCGCTTCTCCAGTTCCTTGACCGCCCCGGCCATGCCGCGCGGCGCCTTGCCGCCCTCGGCGGCGCCGTAGACGGCCTTCAGGTCGCCCGTCTCCTTGGCGTCCTGGGTCTCGGCGAGCGCCTCGGCGTCGGCCTTGGCGGTGTCGACCAGTCGCTGGGCCGCGGTCAGGCAGCCGCCGATGTCGGCGACCTCCAGCGGGATCCGCAGCACATCGGCGCGGCGGGTGCGGGCCTGCTCGTCCACGGCGAGGCGGCGCGCGCGCTCGATGTCGCCCTGCCCGGCGAGCGCGGCCAGCCGGGCGGTCTCCGGGTCGACGCCGTCCCGGCGGACCAGCATGTCGGCGACCGCGTCGGCGGCGGGGGTGCGCAGCACCAGCAGGCGGCAGCGCGAGCGGATGGTCGGCAGCACGTCCTGGACGGAGGGGGCGCAGAGCAGCCAGACGGTGCGCGGGGAGGGCTCCTCCACCCCCTTGAGCAGCGCGTTGGCGGCGGCCTCGGTGAGCCGGTGGGCGGCGTCCACCAGGATCACCGACCAGCGGCCACCGGTCGGATAGCTGGAGGCGCGCAGCACCAGGTCGCGCATGTCGCCGACACCGATGGACAGGCCGTCGGTCCGGACGTACTTGACGTCGGCGTGGCTGCCGGCCAGCACGGTGTGGCAGCCGTCGCAGAACCCGCAGCCGGGCGTGCCGCCGAGCGCGAGGTCAGGACTGGTGCACTGGAGGGCGGCCGCGAAGGCGCGCGCCGCGGTGACCTGCCCGGCCCCCGGCGGGCCGGTGAACAGCCAGGCGTGGGTCATCAGGGAGGCGTTCCCGCCCTGGCCCGGAGCGGCACCGCGGCCGACCTCGACCGTCGCCCCGGCTGCCCGGGCCGCGGCGATCAGCTGGTCGACCACCCGATCCTGGCCCACCAGGTCGTCCCAGACGGCCACAGCTGCTCCCAAGCTCCGTACGGCAGCGCTCCCGGCGCCGATTCCCCGCCGTCGAGCATACGTCTCCGCTCCGACAGCCACTGCTCCGTCCGGGTCACGGGGGTCACGGGTGCGGCCCAGCTACGCGCCACCGCGCACGCAGCACCGCGGCATGCAGCCGGCAGTACCACGCAGTCGGCAGCACAGCGACGGGACGGGCGGCGCCCCGGGGACCACTGCCCCGACGGCGCCGCCCGTCCATCCGTCCATCCGTCCGCCCGTCATCCGGGCCGGCTCAGCCCCGGCGGCCCCAACGCCGGCCCTTGCCCTTGCCGCCGCCCTCGCCCCGGCGGTCGTCCCCGTCGTGCCGGTCACCGCCGTCGCGCGGGCCCGGCTCGCCCGGGCCGCCGCCCTGCTCCCAGCGCGCCCACTCGTCACGTGAGCCGAGCAGGGTGTCGGTGAGGCTCGGCAGGTCGTCCATCGGGGTCTCCTCGGCCCACTCGGGCCGGGGCCGCTCGGCCGTGGACTGCGGGTCGACCGCAGGCGGGGCAGCGAGCGGCTGGGCGGCCGACCGACCGTCCACCACCGGCAGCTCGCGGGTGCTGTCCACCTGCTCCCCGGGACGACCCGGCTCGACCCGCGGCAGGACCGCGGTCTCGTCCGCCGCCGGCACCTTGGGCAGCACGGCCGTCTCGTCCGCCGCCGGCACCTTCGGCAGCACCGCCGTCTCGTCCACCGCCGCCGGAACCCTGGGCAGCTGGGTGGTCGCCTCGGCGGCCTCCGCACCCCGGACGGCCGCCTGCCGGTCGCGCAGGGTCAGCTCGCGCGTCGCCTCGTCGCCGAGGCCCTCCGCCGCACCCTGCGGGCTCTCCGGGACCGCCCGCAACTCCGTCGTGGCCGCGTCCCGGCCCGACGGACCCGAACCCGCCCCCGAACCCGGCCGATCCGAACCCGCACCGGTCCCGGAACCCGCACCGGTCCCGGAACCAGAACCGGCCCGGTCCGAAGCCGTCTCCGCCGCCGCAGCAGCCGCCGCGAGCGCCGCGGCCTGCGCCAGCCGGGCCTCCTCGGCCCGCTGGAGCGCCTCCTCCGCCCGGCGCCGCTGCTCCTCGCGCGCCAGCTCCCGCTGCCGCTGGACTTCCGCCTGGGCGGCCGCCTCGGCGGCGATCCGCTGGCGCTCGGCGGCCTCCGCGGCCAGCCGCGCCTCTTCCTCGGCCCGCCGCCGGGCCTCCTCCTCGGCGCGGCGGCGCGCCTCCTCCTCCGCGCGGCGGCGGGCCTCCTCCTCGGCCTTGCGCCGGGCCTCGGCGGCGGCCCGCTCGGCCTCCTCCTTGGCCAGCCGCTCCTGCTCGGCCTGCTCGGCCCGCAGCTGCGCCAGCACCTCCTGGCGCTTGCGCTCGGCGGCCTCCTCCTCGGCCTTCTTCCGGGCCTCCTCGGCGGCGCGCCGCTCGGCCTCCTCCTTGGCCAGCCGCTCCTGCTCGGCGCGCGCGGCCTTCTCCTGCTCGGAGAGCGGCAGCTCCCGGTCGAGCCGGTGCCGGATGGCGGTGGTGACGGAGCCGGGGGCCTGGCTGCCGTCCACGACCAGGTAGCGCGCCGGGTCGGCGGCCGCGAGGGCGAGGAAACCGGACCGGACCCGCTGGTGGAACTCGGTGGGCTCGGACTCCAGCCGGTCCAGCGCCTCGGTGAAGCGCTCCCGGGCCCTGTTCGGGTCGACGTCCAGCACCACGGTCAGATCGGGCAGCAGCCCGCCGGTCGCCCAGCGGGAGATCCGGGCGACCTCGGTGGCGGCCAGGTCGCGCCCGGCGCCCTGGTAGGCGATGGAGGAGTCCATGTACCGGTCGGTGATCACCACGGCGCCGCGGGCGAGGGCCGGCCGGATGACGTTCTCGACGTGCTCGGCGCGGTCGGCGGCGTAGATCAGCGCCTCGGCGCGGTGCGACAGGCCGGTGTTGCCGACGTCCAGGACGAGACCGCGCAGCCGCTGGCCGACCGGGCTGCCGCCGGGCTCGCGGGTGAGCACGACCTCGTGCCCCTTGCCGCGGATCCACTCGGCCAGCGCCTGGGCCTGGGTGGACTTGCCGGCGCCGTCCCCGCCCTCCAGGGCGATGAAGAAGCCGGTGCCCGCGCCGCGGTGCGGCACCGGGCCGCTGCCGCCGCGCACCGCGTCCACCAGGTCCCGGCCGAACGGCACGGTGCCGCGCCGGTCGTCGGTGCGCAGCAGCACGACGGCGGCGAGCACCAGGGTGAGCAGGCCCGAGGTGGCGACGGCGAGGGCGGCCCCGCCGTGGATGAAGGTGAAGGAGCCGGGCTCGACGGTGCCGTACTCGACGTCCCCGTAGGCCGCGGCGATCAGCGGCACGGCGACCAGCGCGGCGGCGACCACGGCCCGCAGCACCGCGTGCAGGTGCTCGGTGACCTTGGGCAGCCGGGCCTCCTCGACCTCCTGGGCGAGCAGGGTGCGCCCGGCCGAGACGACGATCCCGGCGGCCAGCCCGGCCACCACGGTGAGCAGCAGGACCAGCACGAAGTCCAGCACCAGCCCCGCCAGGATCAGCGCGACGCCCTCGGTGAGCAGCGCCAGCGCGAGCAGCCGGCGGCGGGAGAGCGACGGCAGGGTGGCCCGGGTGAGCCCGGCACCGAGCGCGGGAGCGCCGGCCGCCGCGAGCACGATCAGGCCGTAGCCGATCGGCCCGGCCCGGTGCTCGGCGGCCGTGAGCAGCGCCAGTGCGGCGACGCCCGCCATCGAGGCGAACCCGGCCGCGACGGCAAAGGTGAAGTACGGGGCGCTGCCGGTGCGGCCCTTGCTCAGGGCGGGGCCGGGGGTCGCGTCCGTCGGGGCGCGCAGGCCGGTCAGCGGCGAGTGCGGCGCGACGGCCACCGGACCGCCGGGCAGCTGCTGGAGGTAGCTGCGGACGGCCGCGGCGGCGAACAGGCCGGCCGCGCCGAGCGACGCGAAGGTCAGCTGGTGGGCACGCAGCCAGTCCGAGCCGAGCGCCGCGCCGATGTTGTTGAGCAGGGTGAAGACGACCAGGCCGACGGCGCCGAGCGCCACGGTGACCCAGCCGGTGAACCGGTCGAGACTCCGGACGGTGTCCAGGTTGGCGGCGGCCGGCCGCTGTTCGGCGGCGGGCGCGTACGGGTTGGCCGGCGGCAGCAGGCCGGGGACGGCGGCGGCCTTGGCGATCCCCCACACCCGCTCGGCGGCACCGGTGAGGAACACCGTGGCGAGCAGCACGTAGGTGGCCGCGCCGGAGGGCTTCGGACCGGAGCCCAGCCAGACCGTCCACCAGGGCGCGATGCCGATCAGCAGGGCACGCAGCGCGTCCGCGCCGAACAGCGTCCAACGCCGGTCGAGCTTCCCGGCGACCAGCTGGTGCACCGGCTCCAGCAACGCCACGCCGACCAGCCCGGTGGCCACCACCCGGACGGCCAGGACCGCCGCGGTGGCGAAGGCGAGGCTGCGCGGCAGATCGCCGAACTGGCCCGCCTGGGCGGCGGCGATCACGGTGAGCGCGAGCAGCACCAGAAGCCCGAGCCGGTCGGCGGTGCCGCCGATCAGCTGGGTGGTCCACAGGCGCCGGTAGGGCCTGGTCCGCAACAGTGCCCGGGCCCGGTCCACGGGGGTTCCGGCGGGCGCGACCTCGGGCAGGTCCGGCCCGGTGGCTCTGGCGGCCGGGGCGGCGCTGGGGATGGGCTGCTCCTCGCTCGTCATACGGTCAGCGTAGCGGTCCGGGCTTTGCCCGATTGAGATGAACGGGTTCCGGTTCCCCGTCATCACCGGCTTGTGACGATCCCCGCACAGAGCGGTCGGCCGCCCCGCACGGACCAGGGGCGCCCCGCACAGTCCCGGCGTCCGGCCCGCACAGTCCCAGACGGCCGCCCCGGACGCCGGTGGCCCCCGGTCCGCGCCGCCGCAGCCGTACCGGTCACGCGCCGACCCCGGACGGGCCTCGGGCCCACACCCCCGGACGAACGCCGGGCCCGCGCCCCCGGACGGGGGGCACGGGCCCGGTGGTACCGCTGTCGGAGGGATCAGCCCTCGTCGGTGGCGGCGGCCTTGCCGGCGGCGGTCTTGCCGGCCGCGGCCTTCTTCGCAGCCGTCTTCTTCGCCGTCGCCGTCTTGGCGGTGGTGGTCTTCTTCGCGGCCGTCTTCTTGGCGGCGGTCTTGGTCGCGGCCGTCTTGGCGGTGGTCGTCTTCTTGGCCGCCGCCTTCTTCGCCGGAGCCTTCTTCGCCGCCTTCTTCACCGGCCCGCGGGCCCGCTTCTCGGCGAGCAGCTCGTAGCCGCGCTCCGGGGTGATGGTCTCGACGTCGTCGTCCTTGCGCAGCGTGGCGTTGGTCTCGCCGTCGGTCACGTACGGGCCGAACCGGCCGTCCTTGACCACCACCGGGCGCTCGCTGACCGGGTCGGTGCCCAGCTCCTTGAGCGGCGGGGCGGCGGCGGCCCGGCCGCGCTGCTTGGGCTGGGCGTAGATCGCCAGCGCCTCTTCGAGGGTGATCGTGAAGAGCTGGTCCTCGCTGGTGAGCGAGCGGGAGTCGGTGCCGCGCTTGAGGTACGGGCCGTAGCGGCCGTTCTGCGCGGTGATCTCCGCGCCCTCGGCGTCGGTGCCGACCACGCGCGGCAGCGAGAGCAGCCGCAGCGCGTCCTCCAGGGTGACGGTGTCCAGCGACATCGTCTTGAACAGCGAGGCGGTGCGCGGCTTGACCGCGTTCTTGCCGGTCTTCGGCGTGCCCTCGGGCAGGATCTCGGTCACGTACGGGCCGTAGCGGCCGTCCTTGGCGACCAGCATGTTGCCGGTGACCGGGTCCGGGCCGAGCTCGAAGTCGCCGCTGGGCTTGGCCAGCAGCTCCTCGGCCAGCTCGACGGTCAGCTCGTCCGGCGGCAGCTCGTCCGGGATGTCGGCGCGCTGGCCGGGCTCGCCCTCGACGGCGGAGGCGCGCTCGACGTACGGGCCGTAGCGGCCGACCCGCAGGGTGATGTCCTCGCTGATCCGGAACGAGCTGATCTCCCGGGCGTCGATCGCGCCGAGGTCGGTGACCAGCTCCTTCAGGCCGCCCAGGTGGTCGCCGTCGCCGTTGCCGGCCTCGGCGGCGGCACCGGCCGCGCCCTCGCCCTCGCCGAAGTAGAAGCGCTTCAGCCACGGCACGGACTGCGCCTCACCGGCGGCGATCCGGTCGAGGTCGTCCTCCATCTTGGCGGTGAAGTCGTAGTCGACCAGCCGGCCGAAGTGCTTCTCCAGCAGGTTCACCACGGCGAAGGAGAGGAAGGACGGGACGAGCGCCGTGCCCTTCTTGAACACGTACCTGCGCTGGATGATCGTGTCGATGATCGACGCGTAGGTGGAGGGACGGCCGATCTCCCGGTCCTCCAGCTCCTTGACCAGCGAGGCCTCGGTGTAGCGGGCCGGCGGCTTGGTGGCGTGGCCCTCCGGGGTGATCCGGTCGGCGGCCAGCGGGTCACCCTGGGCGACCTGGGGCAGCCGGCGCTCGCGGTCGTCGAGCTCGGCGTTCGGGTCGTCGGCGCCCTCGACGTAGGCCTTGAGGAAGCCGTGGAAGGTGATGATCTTGCCGGAGGCGGAGAACTCGACGTCCCGGCCGTCGGCGGAGGCGCCGCCGACCCGGACGGTGACCGACTGGCCGACCGCGTCCTTCATCTGGGAGGCGACGGTGCGCATCCAGATCAGCTCGTACAGCCGGAAGTCGTCGCCGCTCAGCCCGGTCTCGGCGGGGGTGCGGAAGCGGTCGCCGGAGGGGCGGACGGCCTCGTGCGCCTCCTGGGCGTTCTTGACCTTGCTGGCGTAGGTGCGCGGGGCGTCCGGCAGGTAGTCCGCGCCGTAGAGCTGGGTGACCTGCGCGCGGGCGGCGGCGATCGCGGTGTCCGACAGGGTCGTGGAGTCGGTGCGCATATAGGTGATGAAGCCGTTCTCGTACAGCTTCTGGGCCACCTGCATGGTCCGCTTGGCGCCGAAGCCCAGCTTGCGGCTGGCCTCCTGCTGGAGCGTGGTGGTGCGGAACGGCGCGTACGGCGAGCGGCGGTAGGGCTTGGACTCGACGCTGCGGACGCTGAACGCGGTCTGCGCGAGGGCGGCGGCCAGCTGGCGGGCGGCCTGCTCGTCCAGATGCAGGGTGTTGGTGCTGCCGGCCTTGAGCCGGCCGTCCGAACCGAAGTCGCGGCCGCTGGCGATCCGCTTGCCGTCGACCGAGGCCAGCCGGGCGCCGAAGGTCTCCGGGTTGGCTGCGTCGGCCGGCGTGCGACCGGTGCCGAAGGTGCCGACCAGGTCCCAGTACGAGGCGGTGCGGAAGGCCATCCGCTCGCGCTCCCGCTCGACCACCAGACGGGTCGCCACGGACTGCACCCGGCCCGCCGACAGCTTCGGCATGACCTTCTTCCACAGCACCGGCGAGACCTCGAAGCCGTAGAGGCGATCGAGGATGCGGCGGGTCTCCTGGGCGTCGACCAGGCGCTGGTTCAGCTCGCGCGGGTTGGCCACCGCCTCCTGGATCGCCGTCTTGGTGATCTCGTGGAACACCATCCGGTGTACCGGCACCTTGGGCTTGAGCACCTGCTGGAGGTGCCACGCGATGGCCTCGCCCTCGCGGTCCTCATCGGTGGCGAGGAAGAGCTCGTCGGACTCCGCGAGCAGCGACTTCAACTTGCTGACCTGGGACTTCTTGTCCGCGTTGACCACGTAGATGGGCGCGAAGTCGTGGTCGACGTCCACTCCGAGGCGGCGCACCTCGCCGGTGTACTTGTCCGGCACCTCGGCCGCGGTGCTGGGCAGGTCGCGGATGTGCCCGACGCTCGCCTCGACGATGTAGCCGGGGCCAAGGTAGCCCTTGATCGTCTTCGCCTTGGCCGGCGACTCGACAATGACGAGTCGCTGTCCGTGCGCGGTCTCGCTGCTCGGGGACACCTTCGCTCTTCTCTCCCGGTCCTGATTGGCTGGTCGGCGCTGGCAGCACGGGCTGCGCTCCGCCCGACCCCTCCACCGTCCCGGGGTCGCCGCTGAACGACACCCCACCAGCGGAGTGTGACCGTACCCCGGCCACCCTTGTCAAACGGACGGATCCCGCTTTTTCGCTTGCCGCGCTCACCGACGCCACTCGAACGGTAACCCGATGACGGAGGTTCGCGCCCCGTGGAGGGGGGCTTCGGCAGGTTCCGGAGGATGGAATGACGGATTTCAAGATCTGTCAACGGATAAATCGGGGCGCTCGCGGTATGCGGACTGCGCCCTCCGGATCACGCCGGGGCCTCAGCGGCCCACCGCGGCCAGAAGTCCGGCGCCCGCCACCAGACAAGCCGTACCCAGTGCGCCCCACATCAGGTCGACGGCCGCCGCCCGGCCGGCCTCCCCGGCCGCCAGCACGGCCCGGCAGGGGCGGTCCGGGTCGTAGCAGATCCGCACCGGGGCGCCGGGGGCGAAACGGTCCGGCCGGCGCAGCGGGGTGTGCCCGCGCGGGCGGGTGAGCACGAGTTCGGCGATCCGGCCGGCCCCGGAGCGGTCCGCGCAACCCTCCGGCGACGGCACTGAGAAGGACAGCAGCGGCGCACTGTCGAGCTGACCGTGCGCGTCGTTCTCGGCGACGACCGTGGCCACCGCCGCCACCCCTCGGCGGCGCACCCGGTGGCGCAGGCGCACTTCGGCGGCGCACCACAGCAACAGCACGCCACCGAAGAGCGCGAGCACCAGCCCGCTCACGGCCGCCGTCGTCGTGTCCACCCCTGGCCCCCGGCTCCCCAGCTCTGTCCACAGCCTGTGGACAGAGCCTCACAGCAGCCGACCAACAGGGGGCGGCCGAGCGGGAACCACGGGGCGAACCCGGGGGCACCGGCGGGTGAACGGGGGGATCCGCAGCCTCACGCGGGGCCGTGGCGGCCCGGGGGATTTGCCGGACGGGCCTTCGCCGGACGGGCCTTGCCGGGCAGGCCTCGCCGGAGCGGGCTTCGCCGGGCCATACCGACCCGGCCTCAGCGAACCGGGCCTCAGCGAACCGGGTTGATGAACCCCTGCTCGGTCAGCAGCCGGAGCGACTCCGGCACCCGGTCCCGGAGCACGACCCGGTCCTCGCCCAGCAGGTGCGCGATGGCGTCCACGATCTCGCCCGCCGACAGCGTCCCGTCGCAGACACCGACGAACCCGGCGCCGACGGTGTCCACCTTGGTGGCCCGCCGCATGCCCCGGTTGTGCCGCAGCACCACGTGCTCCGGGTCCTCCGCCCCCGGCGCGCCGACCTGCTCCTGCACCACCTCGTCGGCCAGCACGTAGCGGGCCGCGAGCAGGCCCGCGTCGTCGTGCGAGCGCAGGAAGTCCTGCCGGTCGAACCACTCGTCGATGTGCGGGCCGAGCGGCTGCTCCACCGGGTGCGGCCACTCCTCCACCCGTACGGTCGGACGCTCGGCTCCGCCGGCCCGCAGGGTGATCCAGCCCATTCCGATGCCCTCGACCCGGCCCGCCTCGAAGGCGTCCAGCCACTCGCCGTACCGGGCCTGGTAGTCGCCGCCGGGGCCGCGGTGGTCACCGCCGTCGCGCAGCCACAACTCGGCGTACTGGGCCACGTCCTGGACCTCGCGCTGGACGATCCACGCGTCCAGTCCGGTGCCCGTCACCCAGCCGGCCAGCCGCTCGCGCCAGTCCTCGCCCCTGACGTGCTGCCAGTTGGCGAGCAACTGGCAGTAGCCGCCCGGCTCCAGGTGCTCGGCGGCCGAGCGCACCAGACTGCGGCACAGGTCGTCCCCGGCCATGCCGCCGTCACGGTAGGTGAACCGGCCGGCCGGCGAGATGACGAACGGCGGGTTGGAGACGATCAGGTCGAACTTCCGCTCCCCGACCGGCTCGAAGAGGCTCCCGGTGAGCGCCTCGGTGTTCTCGAACCCGGACAGCGCCAGGGTCAGTTCGGTGAACCGCAGCGCGCGCGGGTTGAGGTCGGTGGCGGTGACGCTACGGGCGTGCCGGGCGGCGTGCAGCGCCTGCACCCCGGAGCCCGAACCGAGGTCCAGCGCGGCCCGGACGGGCCGGCGCACGGTGATGTTGGCCAGCGTCGTGGACGCCCCGCCGACCCCCAGCACCAGGTCCTTGCGGGACACCCCGTGCGCGGTCTCGCCGGAGCCGATGCCACCCGCGCCGCCCACCGCGCACCCCAGGTCGGAGACCACCCAGGCATCCGAACTCGGGAGCCCGGCCACCTCGTTGGCGTACGGCCGGACGTCCACCGTGGCGCGTACCAGATCGCCGTCCGGGCGCAGCCAGCCGTCCGCCAGGCAGTCCTCCACCGGCAGCGCGGCGGCCGCCGCCTTGTAAGGCACCGGCTGCTGCAGCAGGAACAGCCGCACCAGGGTCTCCAGCGGGGTGCCGCCGCGCGTCGCACGCAGTGCCGGAACGGCCTCGCTACGGGCCAACGCCGCGTAGCCGGTGGGCCCCAGCAGGTCCAGGCACCCATCGGCGGTGAACGAGGCGGCCAGCAGCGCCTCGCGCAGCTTGGCCAGACGGGTCGGGTCGAGAACGGGGCTACTGATCACCCCGCCATTGTCCCCCGGTCCACCCCGCCCCGGCCCCACCGGCCCACCGGCCCGCACGGAACGGGCGAGGGCCCGCCCTCGGCCGGTCCCGGCCCGCTACAGACTTGTCCGGGCCTGCGCGCGGTCGGTCCGCCACCGGGGGACGGGCGGCTCACCACCTCGCCCCCGGACCAGGGCCCCACCCCTCAGCAGGAGCGCGCCCTCACCCACACGCCCCCTGCCACGGCTGAGGCCCCTCACCGTCCGGGGCGGAACACCGACCGCGAACGCAGGCGCCGGGGCCGAGGTCGGATCCGGGCCCGGGCCCGGGTCAGGGTCCGGGTCAGGGTCCGGGTCAGGGTCCGGGGAAGGCCGTTCCCTTGAACGGCCCCGGTCCCTGCTGCTTCCCTGACCTTCCCCGCCTTCCTCCCCCGCTTCTCCGCGCCCCCGATCAGCTCGCGCTGGGTGCCGGAGTGGCCGCGGTCGTGGCCGGGGCCGCCGGGGTGGTGGAGGCGCCCGCCGAGGGGGTGGCCGCCGGGCTCGCGGTGTCCGTCGCGCCCGGCGCGGGGGTACCGCTGGGGGCGCCGGCCGAGGCGGAGGCACCGGCGCTCGGGCTCGCGCTCGCGCCCCCGGTGGCCGGGGAACCGCCGGCACGGCCGCTCGCCCCGGCGCTCGGGGTCGTCTGGGTGGGCTTGCAGCCCTCCTGCTTGGCCATCGCCGCGCCCAGGTCGCCGCGTTGCAGCTTGGCCTGCGCCTGCGTGGACAGCGAGGACAACTGCTGCAGCTGGTCGGCGACGCTGTGCAGCCCGTCCGCGAACTTCGCCTGGTCGTTGTTGGGCAGCGCGTCCAGCTTCTTCTGGACGTCCAGGTAGCCGTCGGACGCCTTCTTCAGCTCGTCGACGGTGTCCTTCTGCAGCGCCGCTCCGTTGTCCACCTTGGGCACACCGGCCGCGTCGATGGCGGCCCCGATGTCCTGGTTGGTCTTGGCGAGCCGCCCGATGTCCGTCGAAAGCCGCTTCTGCAGGTCGGCCGGGGACTCGCCGGTCTTCACCTGGCCGGTGTCGGCGAGGGCGGTCTGTGCCTGGGCGATCGGGTCCTTGGCCGCGCCGCAGACGTTCGACGCCCAGGACTCCAGCTGCTTGCTGTTGTCGTCGCCGCCGCAGCCGACGGCTCCGAACGCGAGCAGCACGCCGAGGGCGGGTACGGCCAGCAGTCGCTTGTTCACCGGGAGAAGCCTTTCGGTTTCGGTCGTCTTCGGTCGTCGAACCTACACGGCCGTCACCAGGCGCCCGGTTCCCGCCCGCTCGAGTGCTGGGCACCTCGGCTGCGCCGCTGCTCGGCTGCCGGATCGTCCCTGCCCGAACTCCCACCCCGGCCCGCTCAGAGCACGCCCCCGCCGCCGATCAGGCCCGCTCGACCCTGATCGGATCGCCCGGCCGGACGGTGCGCAGCACCTGGGCGTCCCCGTCCGACGCGCCGAGGACGTTGCAGGGACTGGCCAGTCGGCACTCGCCGTCGTGCGAGATCGGGGTCGGGCCGTACGGCAGGGCGAGGCTGTCGCCATCGGTCCAGAACGCGACCGTGCCCGGCTCGACGACCTGCCCGGGCGCCGTCCTCGCGCGGCGCGCTGACGGGCGTGCGGAAGTAGACCTCCTCGCCCCAGGTGCCGGCCGTCGAACTGATCGGCAGCCTGGCCCAGAGCGCCTCGGTGGTGGGGGTGGCCGACAGCGTGGCGGCGGCCTGCCCGGCCGGCCACAGGATGCGTATCCGCATGTGCTTCCTCTTCCGCGACTGGTCCGATCGAGGATCGGACCCGGTCGTGCCGGAAGCAGCGAACCGCCAGGCTCAACAATCTGTCAACAACTGCCCGGAAGGCGGAACGCCGGAGGGCACGAGGCCGGAAGGCGGCACGCCGGAAGGAATCCCGGGCGCGGTCGGGAAGCGGTCCACGGACCGCGACGAAGTCGGAGAGGTCAGACCGCGACAGAGGCGACCGAGACCGGCCAGCTCATCCGGATCACGCCACCGTCGGCACCCTTGGTGACTTCCAGGTCCTCGACCAGACCGGTGATCACGGCGAGGCCCAGGGTGTCGTCGTCCGGGTCGCCGCCCTCGGCGGCACCGGGGGCCGGGACCGCGGCGGGGCCCGCTTCGTCCTCGACCTCGATGAGGAAACGCTTCTCCTGGTCGGTCAGCGCTACCCGCACCGTGCCGCCGATGCCACCACGCTGGTGCAGGCCGACCGCACGGGAGCACGCCTCACCGACCGCGAGCCGCACCTCGTCGAGCACCGACTCGTCGACCCCGGCCCGTCTGGCGACGGCCGCGGCGACCAGCCTGGCCGTCCGCACGTGCTCGGGAAGCGCGCTGAATCGAAGTTCGACGGTTGCCATCTCTCCCCCTCGGGGTGCTCCGACCGGAGCCGACGGTGCGGCCCCGCGGGGCCGGCACTCGACCGGCCCTGAGGCGTCCGGGGAACACGGGTCCTCATGCGGGCCCCTGCGCCCCGGACACGTTGGAACGGGCGGGCCGGCCACGTGGACCGGCCCGGACGCGTCAGTCGGTCGCGGAGACCGCGTCGTCCACCGAGGTGTGGATCGGGAAGACCTTGGTCAGACCGGTGATCCGGAAGATCTTGAGAATACGCTCCTGGTTGCACACCAGGCGCAGCGAGCCCTCGTGGGCACGTACCCGCTTCAGGCCACCGACCAGCACGCCCAGACCGGTCGAGTCGAGGAAGTCAACGCCCTCCATGTCGACGACGAGGTGGTACTTGCCGTCGTTGACGAGCTCGACCAGCTGCTCCCGCAGCTTCGGGGCGGTGTACACATCGATCTCGCCGCCAACCTCGACGACCGTACGATCGCCGACTGCGCGGGTCGACAGGGACAGGTCCACGGAACCTCCAGCACCTTGCCTTGCTACGTCATGTGCGATCCTCGGCCGGACGGCCGCCACCGCATGGTCGCGAGCCCGGGCACGCCAAGCCAACGCGTGGCAAGCCTCAGCGCTGCGACCCACGGCCGTACGGCCGTCACGGCCACATTCAACCACCTGCGACCATGCCCGCACGATGGCTTACGACGATTCTGCGTCACGCCGGTGACACACTGGGTCCTCATGCCGCCCCGACACAGCCTGCCCGAGGCACTGCTCACGACCCTGTCCACCAGTCGGGGCCGGGCCGATCGGCTCACCCATACGGAGCACCTTCCCGCCCGACCTGCGCGTTATTCACCGTGGCCCGACTCGATCCGACCGGAGATCGTCGCCTCGGCCCGGGACATCGGGGTGGAACAGCCCTGGGCGCACCAGGCAGAAGCGATGAACCTGGCCAAAACCGGCCAGACTGTGGTCATCGCCACAGGCACCGCCTCGGGCAAGTCGCTGGGCTATTTGGCGCCCGTACTCAGCGATCTGCTGGAGGGCACCGAGGCCCGCAACGGCCGCGGCGCCACCGCGCTCTACCTGGCTCCGACCAAGGCGCTGGCCGCCGACCAGCGCCGCCGCGCCGCCGAACTCGCCCCGCCGAGGGTCCGGGCAGCCCTGTACGACGGCGACACCCCGCCGGAGGAGCGCGAATGGGTGCGCCAGTACGCCTCCTACGTGCTCACCAACCCGGACATGCTGCACCGGGGCATCCTGCCCGCGCATGCCCGCTGGGCCTCCTTCCTCAGGGCGCTGCGCTACGTGGTCGTGGACGAGTGCCACAGCTACCGGGGCGTGTTCGGCTCGCACGTCGCCCAGGTGCTGCGGCGGCTGCGCCGCATCTGTGCCCGTTACGGTTCGTCACCCGCATTCCTGCTCGCCTCCGCCACCACCGCCGACCCGGCCGTGACCGCCCGGCGGCTGACCGGCCTGCCCGCCGTGGCCGTCACCGAGGACGCCTCGCCGCGCGGGCCCATGGTCTTCGGCCTATGGGAGCCGCCGCTGACCGAGAACGTCGGCGAGCACGGCGCCCCGGTACGCCGCACCGCCACCGCCGAGGCCGCGCACCTGCTGACCGACCTGGTCGAACGGCAGACCCGGACCGTCGTGTTCGTCCGCTCCCGCCGCGCCGCCGAACTCGTCGCGCTGCAGGCCCAGGACCAGCTCGGCCGGCCGCTCGCCGAGCGGGTGGCCGCCTACCGCGGCGGCTACCTCGCCGACGAACGCCGGGCCCTGGAGCGCGACCTGCACTCCGGCCGACTGCTCGGACTCGCCTCCACCTCCGCTCTCGAACTCGGCGTCGACATCTCCGGACTCGACGCCGTCCTGATGGCCGGCTACCCCGGCACCCGGGCCTCGCTCTGGCAGCAGGCGGGCCGGGCGGGGCGTGAGGCCCAGGGCGCACTGGCCGTCCTGATCGCCCGGGACGATCCGCTGGACACCTACCTGGTGCACCACCCGGAGGCGCTGTTCGCGACGCCCGTCGAGGCCACCGTGCTCGACCCCGACAACCCGCACGTGCTCGCCCCGCACCTGTGTGCGGCGGCGGCCGAACTCCCGCTCACCGACGACGACCTGGAGCTGTTCGGCCCCTCCACCGCACCACTGCTGCCAGTGCTGGAGCGGCGCGGCCTGCTGCGCCGGCGCGCCGACGGCTCCTGGTACTGGACCCGCCGGGAGCGCGCCGCCGACGCCGTCGACCTGCGCGGGAGCGGCGGCAGCCCGGTGCAGATCGTCGAGGCCGACACCGGCCGGCTGCTCGGCACGGTGGACGCCGCGGCCGCCCACACCACCGTGCACACCGGGGCCGTCCACCTCCACCAGGGACGCACCTACCTGGTCCGGGAACTCGATCTGGAGGACTCGGTCGCCCTGGTCGAACCGGCCGACCCGCCGTACACGACGGCCGCCCGTGACATCACCTCCATCTCCGTCCTCGACACCGACACCACCGTCCAGTGGGGCGAGGGCCGGCTCAGCTTCGGCTCGGTGGAGGTGGTCAACCAGGTGGTCGGCTACCTCCGCAAGCGGATCTCCACCGGGGAGATCATGGGCGAGAGCAAGCTCGACCTCCCGCCCCGCACCCTGCGCACCCGCGCGGTCTGGTGGTCCGTCACCGAGGACCAGCTGCTCGACGCGGACCTCCCGCTCGACCGGCTGCCCGGCGCCGCCCACGCCGCCGAACACGCCTCGATCGGCCTGCTGCCGCTGTTCGCCACCTGCGACCGGTGGGACATCGGCGGCGTCTCCGTCCCGTTGCACCCCGATACCGGGCTGCCCACGGTGTTCGTCTACGACGGCCACCCGGGCGGGGCCGGCTTCGCCGAACGCGGCTTCCAGCGGGCCGTCCCGTGGCTCACCGCCACCCGCGCCGCGATCGCCTCCTGCGAGTGCGAACGCGGCTGCCCGTCCTGTGTCCAGTCGCCCAAGTGCGGCAACGGTAACGACCCACTGGACAAGGCGGCAGCCGTCCGGCTGCTCGACGTCCTACTGGCCGGGGCGCCGGGGACCGGCTCCGCAGCGGGCCCGGACGGTGGAGCGCCGGCCGCTTCATGACCCTGCCGCCGCACCGCTCGTGCTGCTCGGAACACCGCCGGGACCTGCCCCGGCACCGCCATCCGCACCCGGGCCAGCACCGGAGCCGGCACCAGCGCCGCCCTCGGCCGCGGTGACCGTAGCCCGAAGCGGTCCGGCCCGGGCCCTCGCCCGCGCCGGGCCGACCGGCAGCCGCAGCGGGAGCCCGCCCACCGACACCTCGGCCACCACCTCGACGGCGTCCGCCGAGCGGTCCACCGTGCAGGACGCCAGAGCCGCGCCCTGCGTCGCGGCGATCCCGGCGGCCCGAGCGCAGCCGCCGTCCGGATCCAGCAGCAGCCGGTCCGCTGCCGCGAGGGCCGCCAGGTCGGCGGCCGACTCGGCCCGGTGCCGGGCGGCCACCACCGCACCGACCGCGATCGTCGCGGTGAAGGCCACCGTACCCAGCATCGTCAGGGCGAGCAGCCAGACCGTCGCCGAGCCCGCGTCCGCCCCGTACCCGTGCCGGCCGGCCGCAGCGGCCCGGGCGGTGCGGACTCGCTCCAGCCGCTCCACCGGCCACCGGCGGCCGGTCACGCGGGCCACGAGCCACCACCTCCCTCCGCGGTGCCACCCAGTACGTCCTCCCGGGCGGCCACGGCCATCGCGCCGACCCGCACCGCGAGCAGACCGCCCAGCCGGCCCGGCCCCGCGCACGGGGCGTCCACGTCGACCCGCACCGTGTCCGCCGCGACCGCCAGCCGCACCCGCGCTCCCGGCGGCGCCGCCGCGCGGGCGAGTTCGACGGCGTCCGTCTCCCCGCGCGCGGCCGCCCTGGCACCGATCCGGGCCGCGTCCACGCAGGTGATCTGCGCGGCCGCCGCGAGTACGCCCCAGATCAGCATCGCCGCGAGCAGGACGAGCGCCGGCAGCACCACCGCCGTCTCCGCCGTGACGAAGCCACCGTCCCCGCGCCGCGCCGACCGCACCGCCTGGCGCTCTCCCGCCGCCGAGCTCCCGCACCGCCCGTCGGCCGCTCGGAGGAGGGGCGCAGCACGGGGCCTCGGCCTGCCCCTACGTCGCATGGAGTGCCCGTTCCAGCATCTCGGTCAGCGCCCCGGTGATGGCCGTGCTGGTCACCACCTTGTAGAGACCGGCGGCAAGGGCGCACGCGCCCAGCGTTCCCACTGCGTATTCGGCGGTGGTCATTCCGGCGTCCGACCGGCCCCGGCGCCGGACCGTCCGGCGCAGCCGGCCCTCGGCCCCGCGACTCCTCCGTCGCCATCCCCCGAGCAACTGCCGAAGCGGCTGTCCGGTCCCGGCCTTGATCATCATCACTGCGGTCATCGTTCTCTCCTGTCTGGAATCTTCTTCCGGTTCGTTCCGGTCTTTCCCGTGACTCCGGCGGCGCCGGAGCCGACGTCCACTCACATCGACTGGGCGAAGCGGCTGGTGAGGCCGATCACCACCGGCACCACGCCGATCAGGACGAAGGCCGGGAGGAAGCAGAGCCCGAGTGGCGCGGTGGCGAGCACCGCGGCCCGGCGGACCCGGGTGTGGGCCGCCCGCGCCGCCGCTGTCCGCTGTGCCTGGGCCAGTCCGATCAGCGGACCGGCCACAGGGGCCCCGCCGAGGCTCGTCCGGACCAGGCAGCGTGCCAGCGGAGCCAGTGCGGGGTGCTGTTCACCCAGCCTGGTCCAGCACAGTTCCGGCGGTGCGCCCAGGGCCAGTTCGGCTCCGATCGCCACCAGCCTGGGCCCCAGCGGTGCGCCCACACTCCGACCCACCGCCGACACCGCCACCGAGGGCAGTGCCGCCGATCCGAGGCAGGCCGCCAACAGCTCCGCGCCCAGTGGGAGTTGCCTGGTCAGCAGCTCCTCCTCCAGCGCCGCCCGGCGATCCGTCGGCGACCGGGCCCGGGCCGACCAGCGGTGGACCCCCGCCGCTGCCAGTCCCCCGGCCACGACGCCGACGACACCCCCGACCAGCACCGCCACCGCCAGCCCGGCGCCGACCGCCGAGACCGATCGCCGCAGAGGACCAAGCCCCGGACCTCTCGGGCTCGTTCGCCGTCGCTCCGCGCCCCGCTCAGGCGCCCAGGCGAACGCCCGCCGCCCGGCCGTACGCCGCGCCGACCCCACCGTCATGGCGACCGCCGTCACCGCCGCCGCGGCGAGGGGCCCGGCCGCGATCCATCCGGGGCCTCGCATTACGCCACCCCCGCTCCGGTACCGAGCGCCCGCGCCCGCAGCGGTCCTCGACACCCGTCACCGCCTCCACCAGGCCGCTCAGCGTCCCGCGGGGCTTCCAGCGCGCCCCGGGCCGCCACCCGGACGATGCGGGCCGTCCAGAGCACCCCCAGACCCTCCAGAGCCGCGCCCGCCGCAAGGCAGCCCAGTCCGGACGAGGTGTGCAGCAGGACCTCCAGCGGGCGTGCCCCTAGCCCACTGCCCAGGAGCAGGCCCGCGCCCGGCAGGGCGGCCAGGACCGCGATCGTCGTACGCGGCCCGGCCAGCTCCCCGGCGATCTCCTCCGCCAACTCCCGTTCACCGCGCAGCGCCTCGGCGACCCGGTCCAGCGCCGCGGCCAGCCCCGATCCGCCGTCGGAGGCGACCCGCCAACAGGCCGCGATCGCCGCCGCCCCACTGCCCCCTGGCAGTTCGGCCAGCAACAGGAGCGCGGCGGGAACGTCCCCGCCGTACCGGCCCGCGGCCAACCGGGCCACCGGTTCGGCTCCGAGCCGGCGCAGCCCCTCCGGATCCGCGGCGAGCCGCGCGGTGACCAGGTGCAGCGCCTGCTCCGGCGTCGCGCCGCTGCGCAACTCCCCGGCCAGCGCGGCGCAGAGCTCCACCACCGCCGCGGCCCGCTGCCCGGCCTCCGCGGCCAGGCGCCGCCGCAGCCGCCACCGCCGCAACGGAAGGACGGCAAGCGCGGCCGCGAGGACCGGTACCGGCGAGTCGGTGGCCCGACCGAAGGCCAACCCCGCAGGCAGGGCCAACAGTTCGGGGGCCAGCAGTCCCGGAAGCCGAGCCCAGACCCGTCGTTCCGCCTGCGGGCCCGGCCCGTACACCGGGGGCCCACTGCCCGCCAGCACCAGTCTGGAGCGCCGCCCGCCCGGCAACTGTTCCTGGACGGCACGCCACCCGGCGACGGTCAGCAGGCAGAGCACCGTCGCCCAGCAGAAACCGATCTGTTCCTGCGTCACCTCACTCACCTCCACGTCATCACCTCTTCCGGCCGCAAGACCGGAGCAGCACCAGGGCACCCGCGGCGCACCCGGCCAGCAGCAGCACGAACCCGATCTCGACCAACCGCAGCTCCCGTGCCGCCTGGGCCGCCGACGCCATCGACACCGACGTGGTCAGCACCGATGAGGTCAGCACCGACACCGCCGCCGCGCTCATGGCGCCACCGCCTCGAGCACCACCCCGCGCGCCGCCAGCAGCCTGACCAGTCGCTCCCAGCCCGCCCCGGGCACCAAGCCACCCGCCGGGGGGAACTCCACCGCCGGGATGGTCACGGCCAGCCCGTCGCGGTCCCCGGCCAGGGTGTGGATCTCCGCCACCCGGCGGCGCCCCGAGCCCGGATCCCGGACCAGGTGCACCACCACGTCGAGCGCGGCGCGCAGTTGGCTGTGCAGCGCCGGCCGGTCGAGCCCGGCGAGCGAGCCCAGTGCCTCCAGCCGGACCGGCACGTCCGCCGCCGTATTGGCGTGGACGGTGCCGCAGCCGCCTTCGTGCCCGGTGTTGAGCGCGGCCAGCAGGTCCGACACCTCGGCTCCGCGCACCTCGCCGATCACCAGCCGGTCGGGGCGCATCCGCAGCGCCTGCCGGACGAGGTCCCGCAGGGTGAACTCGCCCAGCCCCTCCTGGTTCGGCGGTCGGCTCTGCAGCCGGACCACGTGCGGGTGGGCCGGGCGCAGTTCGGCGGAGTCCTCGGCGACCACGATCCGTTCGTCCGGACCGACCAGGGCGAGCAGCGCCGCGAGCAGCGTCGTCTTGCCCGAACCCGTACCGCCGGAGACCAGCAGCGACAACCGGGCCCGCACGATGCCGGCCAGCAGCTCGGTACCCTCCGGCGGCAGCGCTCCGCCCGCCGTCAACTCGTCGAGCGTGAACGGCCGGGGTCGGCAGACCCGCAGCGAGATGTGCGTGCAGCCGGTCGCGATCGGCGGCAGCACCGCGTGCAGTCTGGTGCCGTCGGGCAGCCGGGCGTCCACCCAGGGCCGGGCGTCGTCCAGGCGCCGCCCGGCCGCGGTGGCCAGCCGGTGGGCCAGCCGCCGGACCGCCTCGGCGTCGGCGAACCGGATTCCGGTGGCCCGGTGCAGGCCGCCACCACGGTCGACCCACACCTCCTCCGGACCGTTCACCAGCACGTCCGTGACGTCCGGCGCCGCCAGCAGCCGCTCCAGCGGGCCCGCACCCACCAGTTCGGCGCGCAGCGAGCGCACGGTGTCCAGCACCTCGTCCCCGCCGAGCGGCGGCCGGGTGGCACGCAGCACGGCCGCGACCGATCCCGCCGTCGGGGCGGCCCCCGACTCGGCGAGCCGCAGCCGCACCGCGTCCACCAGCTCCGCCGTCCGCTCCTCGCGGGCCGTCCGGCCGTACGGGCAGGGCCCGTGATCGGCCGACGGCGGCCCGCCGGCCGGCGGCACGCTCCGGAGCGGCCGGTGCTCCCGCGCACCGTCGCCCGGGCCCGGGGCACCGCCTCGAAGACCTGTTCTGCGCAGGCGGACCATCAGTACACACCTCCTCCGACCGCCGACACCGGCGGTAGCACTTCGTTCAGGAAGGTCGCGCAGAAGCGCGCGAGCGGGCCGCCGTCCCGCATCCCGGGCGGCACGCCCTTCTCGACGTCCTCGGCCAGGCCCGGCTCCGGTTCCAATTCCCCGGCCAGCTCCAGCCGCAGCCCGCGGGCGATCCGGTGTGCCGGGAGCCCGCCGGCCCGCACCGGCCGGACCACGGCCCGGACGTCCCCGAGTCGCATCCGGGCCGCCGAAGCGACCCGGTCGGCGGCCGCCACGGCGCGCAGCTCGGCCGGGACCACCAGCAGCGCCAGGTCGGACTGCTGCAGCGCCTGTCCGGCGGCCGCGTCGAGATGACGGGGCACGTCGACGACCACCAGCCCGCCGCGCCGCCGGGCGGCGGCCAGCACACTGCGCATGGCTTCCGGCGGCACAGTCAGCGTGTCGCCGCGGTCCCAGGACAGGCAGGACAGCGCGGAGAGCCGTTTGAGGGCCGGCAGCGCCCGGGCCAGCTCGGCCCCGCTGACCCGTCCGCGCGCACCGGCCAGGTCGGGCCAGCGCAGACCCCGCGCCGTCTCCCCGCCGAGCAGGACGTCCAGACCCCCGCCCAGCGGATCACCGTCGAGGAGCATCGTCCGCCGCCCCGTCCGCGCGGCCGTGACAGCGAGGGCGCAGGCCAGCGTGGAGGCCCCGGCACCGCCCCGGCCGCCGAGCACGGCGACGGTGACCGCCGGCGAACCGACGCCCTCGGCCGCGTCCGCGATCCGGTCCAGCAGCCAGGCCTCGGCGTCGGGCAGGAACAGTACGTGCTCGGCACCCAGTTGGACGGCCCTGACCCACACCCCGGGATCGTCGAGGTCCAACCCGAGCAGCAGCACCCCGGCGCGCCTGCCCAGCCCCGCGCAGCGCTCCGCCTGGTCGTCCCCGACCAGGACCAACGGGGCGGCGTCCCACAGCTCGCGCGGCGGCGGCGCGCCCCTGATCAGCCTGGGTTCGGTGCCCGCCGCCGCACAGAGCCGCAGCAGGTGCTCGGCCAGGCCCTCGTCCGCGGTGACCACGAGCGGCCCGGCGGCCGCGGGGCCTTCGGCGGTGACGTGGTCGGCGATCGGCGTCGACATGGTGTTCTCCCCTCTGCGCCGCGGCCACCGTGGTGGCCACAGCGCGCGTCGGACGGTTCCGACGGACGGCCGCCGGGCGGGCCTCTGGAAGAAGGGGGGATGAGGCCCTGCCCGGCGACCGCCGCCGATCATCACGGTGGGGGGAGATCCGGATTCCGTCATCCACGTTCCGATTGCCTGTGGATAACTCGGGGGCTGTGGATGAAAACGTTCACCCGGGCGGGGGGCTATTCGGCGAAGAATTGACGAAAGGGGATCACGGAGATGAACCGGCTCTCCCCCGCCCCGAGGTCGACCGCCTTCCGGACGCCCACGCCCCGGCTCTTCCGCACCCCGTCGTAGCGGCCCGCGGCACAGCTCGAAACGAGTGCGCGCGCCGCGCCCGCCATGAGCAAACGGCAACGCAGAGTGACGAAAGGTGGTGGACGGACGGAGCTGTCGGCACCCCCTGCACACCGCCGACGAGGCCCCCGCAGAAGCTGCGGCAACGGGCCTTCAAGCCCTGAAAATGGCCCCGGACGTGCGACGACCCCCGCCGGGGGGGAGAGCGGGGGTCGTCTATCCACAGCCCGACTCGGGGGGGAGGAGCCGGACCGGGTTAGCACGGTCGCGAACGATCCGTGACTTCCATGGTGTACCCGAGCGGCCAGAAACACAAACCCGCACGCCCGCGAGTACACCGAATGGCGGGGTGTTTTGTGGCTCCCTCTATCCTCGGTTCCCGTGGACACCACCGAGAACGCCGACGACCACGCCGACGAGTCCCAGGGCGGCCCCACCGGGCCCGACGAGCCGACCGCACCGGGCCGACCCCGGCCGAACGGACTGCGCACGGCCGCCTTCTTCGACCTCGACAAGACCATCATCGCCAAGTCGAGCGCGCTGGCCTTCAGCCGCTCCTTCTACCAGGGCGGCCTGATCAACCGTCGGGCCGTACTGCGCAGTGCGTATGCCCAGTTCGTCTTCCTGGTCGGCGGCGCGGACCACGACCAGATGGAGAAGATGCGCGAGTACCTCTCCGCGCTCACCCGGGGCTGGAACGTCCAGCAGGTCCGCGAGATCGTCGCCGAGACGCTGCACAACCTGATCGACCCGATCATCTACGACGAGGCCGCCTCGCTGATCGAACAGCACCACGCGGCCGGCCGGGACGTGGTGATCGTCAGCAGCTCCGGCTCCGAGGTGGTCGAACCGATCGGCGCGCTGCTCGGCGCGGACCACGTGATCGCGACCCGGCTCAAGGTGGAGGACGGCTGCTACACCGGCGAGATCGAGTACTACGCCTACGCCGAGCACAAGGCCGCCGCCATCCGGGAGTTGGCCGAGGCGGAGGGCTACGCCCTGGCCGAGTCCTACGCCTACAGCGACTCCTCGACCGACCTGCCGCTGCTGGAGGCGGTCGGCCACCCCTCCGCCGTCAATCCCGACCGCGCGCTGCGCAAGGAGGCGCAGGCCCGGGAGTGGCCGGTGCTGGTCTTCGACCGGCCGGTGCAACTGAGACGGCGGCTGCCCGAGTTCTCGGCGCCGAGCGGTTCGGTGCTGACCGCGGTGGCGATCGGGGCGGCGGCGGTGACCGCCGGGGTCGTCTGGTACCTGGCGCGCCGGCGCAGGCCCACGGCCCTGCGCCCCCGACGGAAACCGTGATCTAGCACGAAGACCGCCAAAACGGGCAATCGACACATACTTCTCGTTTCGGGTTCCCCTTTCGGCCGAAACGCGATACAAATGAAGCACGGCCCGCGAGACCCGGTCAGGACCGAAGAGGTCAAACCGACAACGCAGTTCAGGCCCACGGACCGCACGTACAGGTATCCGAGCACCCACATGCAGCCGACCCGCTGTCGGGCCGCCGGACCAGACGAACGGGCAGGATCCCCGTCTGATCGGCACTTCCGGTGCATGCTTGGTCACCCGGTATCTGCACCAGCGGCGGCACCCAGCAGGATCAGGTGCCGCCGCATCTTCGTGTCCGCAGCGTCTTCAGCGCCCGCAGCGCCCTCGGAGCCGGCTACGCCCTCGGGGTCCGCAGCGCCTCCGGGCGAGGGCGGCCGGGCCGCTCAGGCCATGCCGCGCTGCATCGCCTCGCAGACCGCCGTGCTCTCCCGCACCCCGAGCCGCAGCGCCCGCCCGCAGTGCGCGATCCAGGCCGCCATCCCCTCGGGCGTACCCCCCAGGTAGCCCGCCAGGGCGCGGCGGTAGGTGCCGGTGCCCAGCTCGGCCAGGCCGACCTCGGCGGGGCAGATCGACTTCGGGTCGAGGCCCTCGGCGATCAGCACGATCCGCTGGGCGGCCCGCGCGATCAGCCCGTTGTGGGTGCCGAACGGCCGCAGGGCGAGCAGTTCTCCGTGCACCACCGCGGCGACCACCAGGGCCGGCGTCCCCACCCTGTGCCCCTCCGCGCGGGCCACCAACAGCCGGGAGAGCTGGTCCAGCCGGGCCGCGACCTCCTCCGCGTCCGGGGCGGGTGGCAGCACCGGCAGCGGCCCGGTCCCGGCCTCGACCTCGACGCTCTCCACCGGCTCGAGCTCCAGTGGGAACAGTTCCTCGGCGCGCTCCCCCGCCCGGCGCGGCCGACCGGCGGCCGGGTCGGCGTCGCCGACCGCGAGCAGGTGCAGCCTGGCCAGCACCTGCAGCGGCGAGTGCCGCCAGACGCTGAGCAGCTGCCCCGCCTCGGCGGCCATGCGCAGGGCCGCGCCGACCGTGCGGGCCTCGGTGTCCAGGCCGAAGTCGGTGCGGCGCCGGACCTCCTCCAGCGGCCAGTCGGCCCCGGCCACGGCCGCCGACGCGCGGGCGCCGCGCAGCGCGGACTCGGAGGTGACCTCGGCCGCTCGGCGGCGCATCACCCGGTGGCCGTACAGCCGGTCGACGGCCTTGCGCACCTCGGCCACGGCGTCGGGCACCCCGGGGAGCTGGGCCAGCGGGGCGAGGGGATCTGTTCCAGTGCTCACCTACCCGAGAGTAATGAACGGCCCGCCCCTCCCGGAACAGCAACCCCGTATCACCCGTTCGAGGCAATCCTCACTTCCCTTCCCCGGCGGGGCACAAACCCCCGCTAGCATGGCCACTATCGGAGACGATAACTATTTCCATTTAGGGGTGTCCCCACGCGCGCGCCCCTGAGCACGTGGCCCGCCCCCAGGGCCCAGAGCGAGAGCCGGAGCCCCAGATGAAGATCGCCTTCGTCGGCAAGGGCGGCAGCGGGAAGACCACGCTGTCCGCACTGTTCATCCGCCACCTGGCCGCCATCGGTCGGCCGGTCATCGCCGTCGACGCCGACATCAACCAGCACCTGGGTCCCGCCCTCGGCCTGACCGATGCTCAGGCGGCCGAGCTGCCCCCGCTCGGCGGGCACCTGCCGGAGATCAAGGAGTACCTGCGCGGCAGCAACCCGCTGATCCGCTCGGCCGATGAGATGATCAAAACCACGCCGCCCGGCCGTGGTTCGCGACTGCTGCGGATCGTCGAGGAGAACCCGGTCTACGCCGCCTGCGCCCGCCCGATCGCACTGGACGAGGGCTCGGTCCGGCTGCTGGCCACCGGCGCGTTCACCGAGGAGGACCTCGGGGTGGCCTGCTACCACTCCAAGGTCGGCGCGGTGGAACTGCTGCTCAACCACCTGCTGGACGGCCCGGACGAGTACCTGGTCACCGACATGACGGCAGGTTCGGACTCCTTCGCCTCCGGCCTCTTCACCCGCTTCGACCTGACCTTCCTGGTGGCCGAGCCGACCCGCAAGGGCGTCTCGGTCTACCGCCAGTACAAGGACTACGCGCGGGACTTCGCGGTCCAGCTGCGGGTGATCGGCAACAAGGTGCAGGGCCCGGACGACCTGGTCTTCCTGCACCGCGAGGTCGGCGACGACCTGCTCACCACCTTCGGGCAGTCGGACTGGGTGCGCCGGCTGGAGCAGGGCGCCGAGCCGCCGCTGAAGTCGCTGGAGCCGGCCAACCGGGCAGTGCTGGAGCAATTGCGGACCGAGGCCGAGGCTGCGTACGAGCTGCGCGACGCGCGCCGCTACACCGAGCAGGCCGTGCTCTTCCACCGGCGCAACGCGGAGAGTTGGGCCAACGCCAAGGTCGGCGTCGACCTCGCGACCCAGGTGGACGAGGGCTTCGTGCTCGGCGGGTTCCCGGGCGAGTTCACCGCCGAGGGCGCGTCGGCCACCCCCGCGGGGGCCACCGCCTGACCCCAGCGCGAACGGCACCGCCACCGACCGGACGGGCTGCGGGCTCCCCTCCACCCCGGGGAGCCCGCAGCCCGTCCGCCGTGTCGGTGCGCCCCCCACCTGCGAATTCCCGCCAGTTCGATCACCACCCAATGGGGTGAACCGGGGATTTTCCGCTTCCCTCCGGGAACGACGCCGTGCAAAGCTTTCATTACCCTCGGTTTACCGAGTCTTGACGGCCCTCCCACGGCCCTCGGCGAGACATCCCGCGCCTCGCCCTGGCCCTCGGCGGGCCGGATGGTCGACGCCGGCCGGTGACACCCGCACTCCCCGCCATGCCCACGCCATCCCGCCACACCGTCGCGCCCACGACAGCCGATCCGCCCCGGAGCCCGACCCCGGGCTCACCACCGGACCTGACTGCGTTCGTTCCCCCGGACAGACGGGAAGACCATGACCCTCGACATCTCCAGTGCCCCCATCGCCTCAGACACCACCGACCACGCGCCACCGGACCCCGACCCCCGGATCCGCTGGACCCAGGACCTCTCCGCCTCCCTGGTGGTCTTCCTGATCGCCGTGCCGTTCTCCCTCGGCATCGCGCTCGCCACCGGCGCCCCGCTCACCGCCGGTCTGGCCGCCGCGGCCGTGGGCGGCATCGTGGTCGGGCTGTCCGGCGGCACCCCGCTCATGGTCAGCGGTCCCTCCGCCGCGCTGACCGTGATCACCGCCGGGCTGATCGCCCAGTACGGCTGGCGGGCCACCTGCGCCGTCACCGTCGCCGCCGGACTGCTGCAACTCCTGCTCGGCGCACGCCGGGTGGCCCGGACGGCACTCGCCGTCTCGCCCGCGATCGTGCACGGCATGCTGGCCGGGGTCGGGCTCACCATCGCCCTCGCGCAGCTGCACGTCGTCCTCGGCGGCTCCCCGCAGAGCTCGGCGGTCGCCAACCTCCTGGCGCTGCCCGAGCAGTTGTCCGGTCCGCACCCACCGGCGGTGCTGGTCGGCGCGGTGACCGTGGCCGTGCTGCTGGGCTGGCCCCGGCTCGACCGACTCCCAGGCCGTGCGGGCGAGTTCGGTACCCGTCTGGCCAAGGTGCCCGGCCCGCTGGCCGCCGTGGCGACCGCCACCGCGCTCGCCCTCGCGCTGGACCTGCGACTCGCCCACATCGAACTGCCCTCCTGGCAGCCGCAGTCGCTCGTGCCCGCGCTCCCGCACGGTTCGCTCGCCGGGGTGCTCGCCGCCGCCCTCACCGTCACCGCCGTCGCGAGCGTGGAGTCGCTGCTGTCCGCCGTGGCGGTGGACCGGATGTCCCAGCGCACCGGTGACCTCGACCGCGAGCTACGCGGACAGGGCCTCGCCAACCTGGTCAGCGGGCTGGTCGGCGGACTGCCGATCGCCGGCGGCGCCGTGCGCAGCACCGCCAACGTCCGGGCCGGCGGGCAGACCAGGTGGGCCTCGGTACTGCACGGCGTCTGGGTGCTCGTGGCGGCACTGGCGCTTGCCGGTGGGCTGCGCCGGATCCCGCTGGCCGCCCTGGCCGCCCTGGTGCTGGTGGTCGGGCTGCAGATGGTGAGCTTCGCGCACATCCGCAACGTGCACCGGCACCGCGAGTTCCCGGTCTACCTGATCACCATGCTCGCCGTGGTCGCCTTCGGCGTGCTGTGGGGTGTCGGCCTCGGCGCCGCCACCGCCGTACTGCTCGCGCTCTACCGGCTGACCCGTGCCCACGTGGACGTCGAGACCGGCCCCGACGGCTCGGTCACCGTCCACACCCATGGGCCGCTCACCTTCACCGCCGTCCCCCGGCTGAGCCGGGCGCTGGCCGGAATCCCCGAGGCCACCGAGGTCACCGTGGTGCACGACGGCTCCTTCCTGGACCACGCCGCGTACGAGACGCTGCACGACTGGCGGACGGGGCACCAGGCCGCGGGCGGTCGGGTCTCACTGGTGACGCGGCGCCAGGACGACGAGGTGCTCGATCCCGACGGCACGGTCCGCACGGGCAGCTCGCCGGGCCCGCACCGCTGCCGGGCCTGGACGCCCTGGGTCGGCCACCACTGCATCGAGCAGCAGGAGGACCCGCACGGCCGGCTTCTGGACGGCGTCCGGGTGTTCCAACAGCACACCGCCCCGTTGATCAGGCCCGAACTCGCCAGGCTGGCCCGGGAGGGGCAGACACCCTCCCAGCTCTTCCTGACCTGCTCGGACTCGCGGATGGTGACCAGCATGATCACCAACAGCGGCCCCGGCGACCTGTTCGCCGTCCGGAACGTGGGCAACCTCGTACCGGCCCCGTTCGAGCCCGGCGCGGCGGACGACTCGGTGGCCGCCGCGGTCCAGTACGCGGTCGAGGTGCTGGAAGTGCGCTCGATCACGGTCTGCGGCCACTCCGGCTGCGGCGCGATGAAGGCCCTGCTGGACGGCGTGCACGACGAGCGCACCGGGCCGCCCACCCCGCTGGCCCGCTGGCTGCGCAACGGCCGCGGCTCACTGGACCGGCTGCGACGGGTCCCGGCCGAGTTCGCCGACCGGCCGGTGGTGGACCTCGTCGAGCAGCTCTGCATCACCAACGTGGTGCAGCAGCTGGACCAGCTGATGGCGAATCCGGCGGTGGAGCGCCGGGTCGAGGAGGGCAGCCTGCGACTGGTCGGGATGTACTTCGACTTCGCCACCGCCCAGGCCTACGTCCTCGACCGCGCCGCCGGGACGTTCAGTCCGGTCGAGGCCCGCACCGAAGCCCGCACCGAGGCCCACGCCGGCGCCTGTGCCGAAGCCCGGCCGGACGGGCGACCTGACGAGAAGTCGGCCGAACGAGCGGGAAAGGACGGCCGGGTTCCCGTCGACGGCGGCGAGGACGGGCCCCAGCTGGCCGCCTGAGAGCCGGGCCCGTGTCCCCGCCGGGCGGGCCGGGGCGCGGGCCCACCGGCGGCCGGGCGGTCCGCCGCCCCGCGCGGCGGACCGCCCGGCCGGTCGTTCGATCTTCGGTCATAGGTCTACACCAATTCCAAGGAGCCTCTTGTCAACTGACCCGTTCGCCTGGTGAGCTTGTGCGCTGGGACACACGGGACAATCCCCACGCACGGGATCGGCCCAGATCATGACTCGATGAGGAGTGCGCGTTGAGCAACGAGAGCCTGGCCAACCTGCTCAAGGAGGAGCGGCGTTTCGCCCCGCCGACAGAGCTCGCCGCGGCCGCCAACGTCACCGCGGCCGCGTACGCTCAGGCCTCCGCCGACCGGCTGGGCTTCTGGGCCGAGCAGGCCCGCCGCCTCAGCTGGGCCGTCGAGCCGACCGAGACGCTCGACTGGTCCAATCCGCCCTTCGCCAAGTGGTTCGCCGACGGCGAGCTCAACGTGGCCTACAACTGCGTGGACCGCCACGTCGAGAACGGCCTCGGCGACCGGGTCGCCATCCACTTCGAGGGCGAGCCCGGCGACAGCCGCTCGATCACCTACGCCCAGCTCAAGGACGAGGTCTCGCAGGCCGCCAACGCGCTGCTGGAGCTCGGCGTCCGCAAGGGCGACCGGGTGGCGGTCTACCTGCCGATGATCGCCGAGGCGGTCGTCGCGATGCTCGCCTGCGCCCGGATCGGCGCCACCCACTCGGTGGTCTTCGGCGGCTTCTCCTCCGACGCCGTCGCCTCCCGCATCCAGGACGCCCAGGCCAAGCTCGTCATCACCGCCGACGGCGGCTACCGGCGCGGCAAGCCCTCCGCCCTCAAGCCGGCCATCGACGAGGCGCTCACCAAGGTCGAGGGCGTCGACCACGTCCTGGTGATCCGCCGCACCGAGCAGGAGATCCCCTGGGCCGAGGGCCGCGACGTCTGGTGGCACGAGATCACCGCGCGCCAGTCCACCGAGCACACCCCCGAGGCGCACGAGGCCGAGCACCCGCTGTTCATCCTCTACACATCGGGCACCACCGGTAAGCCCAAGGGCATCCTGCACACCTCGGGCGGCTACCTCACCCAGACCAGCTACACCCACCACGCGGTCTTCGACCTCAAGCCGGAGACCGACGTCTACTGGTGCACCGCCGACATCGGCTGGGTCACCGGCCACTCGTACATCGTCTACGGCCCGCTCTCCAACGGCGCCACCCAGGTCATCTACGAGGGCACCCCGGACACCCCGCACCAGGGCCGGTTCTGGGAGATCGTCCAGAAGTACGGAGTGACGATCCTCTACACCGCGCCGACCGCGATCCGTACCTTCATGAAGTGGGGCGACGACATCCCCGCGAAGTTCGACCTGTCCTCGCTGCGGGTGCTGGGCAGCGTCGGCGAGCCGATCAACCCCGAGGCGTGGATCTGGTACCGCGAGCACATCGGCGGCGGCAGGTGCCCGATCGTGGACACCTGGTGGCAGACCGAGACCGGCGCCGTCATGATCAGCCCGCTTCCGGGCGTCACCGAGACCAAGCCGGGCTCGGCCCAGCGCGCCCTGCCGGGCATCGCGGCCACCGTGGTGGACGACGAGGCCAACGAGGTCCCGAACGGCTCCGGCGGCTACCTCGTGCTCACCGAGCCGTGGCCGTCCATGCTCCGCACCATCTGGGGCGACGACCAGCGCTACATCGACACCTACTGGTCGCGCTTCCAGGGCCGTTACTTCGCCGGTGACGGCGCCAAGAAGGACGAGGACGGCGACATCTGGCTGCTCGGCCGGGTGGACGACGTCATGCTGGTCTCGGGCCACAACATCTCCACCACCGAGGTCGAGTCGGCCCTGGTCGGCCACCCGTCCGTGGCCGAGTCCGCCGTGGTCGGCGCCGCCGACGTCACCACGGGCCAGGCCATCGTCGCCTTCGTGATCCTGCGCGGCGGCGTCAACGAGAGCCCCGAGCTGGTCGAGGAGCTGCGGGCGCACGTCGGCCGCACGCTCGGCCCGATCGCCAAGCCGAAGCAGATCAAGGTGGTCGGCGAGCTGCCGAAGACCCGCTCCGGCAAGATCATGCGCCGCCTGCTGCGCGACATCGCCGAGGGCCGCGAGGTCGGTGACACCACCACCCTCGCCGACAGCACGGTGATGAGCCAGATCCAGGCCCAGCTGCCGCCGAACGGCGACAACGGCTGAGTGCGGCGCTGACGGCGGAGCGCGCAGCGGGCTCGGCGCGCTGAAGCTGTGACGGGCCCGGGCGGTGTTCACCGCCCGGGCCCCGTCGTCATGCCCGCAGACGGTGTGGCACCCGGGCGACGGGCAGGTCGTCGTAGCGCGGCCCAGCTGCGCCGACCGGCCGCGCCGACCGGCCGCGCCGCCCGACCGCGTTGGGCGACCGCGGTCCGAGCGGTCCGCAGCCTGGCTTGGAGTAGCGCACCTGGAGGCCCGGCGTCTCCCGGACGGGGGCGGCGGCTGCGGCCGATGACAGGGAGGCGTTCACCCGACTGCGCTCGGCCCGGGCTGTTCGGGCGACGGTCCACTGCTACTCGGGAGTGCAGAACCGCCCCGCAGGGCTTAAGTCCTTTAACAGGACAATCCCGATGTCACCCGAAAAGTCCCGTTAGACTGCTAAGGACGCATCAAGATCCTTGAGCAGGAGTCGCGGGCGTCAGAGGGCGCGCCGGGAAGTCTGGTCGGCAACTGCACCACCCGTGCATCCGTCGCCGCTCCCAGCCTCAGGAGGTCCCACGTGACCGACCAGCCGCCCGTCCACGAGCCGACGACCCGCCGCCGGCAGTTCCTCGGCCGGCTGTCACTGCCCGAGCGCACCTTCATCACCGACGCCCTGCGCACCGAGACGGTCGGCGGCATGCTGCTGCTGACCGCCGCCGTGGTCGCCCTGATCTGGGCCAACGTCTGGCCGCACTCGTACGAGAGCGTGCTCGACTACCGGATCGGCCCGTCCGCCCCGCTCCATCTCGACCTCACCCTGGACACCTGGGCCAAGGACGGCCTGCTGACGATCTTCTTCTTCGTGGCCGGCATCGAACTCAAGCGCGAGTTCGTCGCGGGCGAGCTGCGCACCCCGAGCGCCGCACTGCTGCCGGTGGTCGCCGCCGTCTGCGGCGTCGCCGTGCCCGCGGTCCTGTTCGCCCTGGTGAACTCCGGCAGCGGCGGACACCCAGGCGGCTGGGCCATCCCGACCGCCACCGACATCGCCTTCGCGCTCGGTGTGCTCGCCGTGGTCGGCAGCCACCTCCCCTCGGCGCTGCGCGCCTTCCTGCTCACCCTGGCCGTGGTGGACGACCTGATCGCGATCCTGATCATCGCGATCTTCTACAGCTCCGGGATCAAGTTCTGGGCGCTCGGCCTGGCCTTCGCCGGCCTGGTCCTGTTCTGGTTCCTGCACCGGCGCGGGGTGAAGGGCTGGTACCTGTTCGTACCGCTGGCCGTCGTGGTCTGGGCGCTGATGCACGAGAGCGGCGTCCACGCCACCGTGGCGGGCGTCGCGATGGGCCTGATGCTGCGCTGCCACCGGGAGGGCGACGAGAAGCACTCCCCCGGCGAGCACATCGAGCACCTGGTCCGCCCGCTCTCGGCCGGGCTGGCCGTCCCGGTGTTCGCGCTGTTCTCGGCCGGGGTGACGATCTCCGTCCCGGCGCTGCGCGAGGTCTTCACCCAGGCCACTCCGCTCGGCATCGTGACCGGTCTGCTGGTCGGCAAGACGGTGGGCATCTTCGGCGGCACCTGGCTGGCCGCCCGGTTCACCCGGGCCGAGCTGAACCCGCAGCTCAAGTGGGCCGACCTGTTCGCCGTCTCGGTGCTCGCCGGGATCGGCTTCACCGTCTCGCTGCTGATCAGCGAACTGGCCTTCCCCCACGACCTGGCGCTCGCCGACCGCTCCAAGACCGCCGTCCTGGTCGGCTCGCTGCTCTGCGCGACGATCGCCACCGTGCTGCTGAAGCTGCGCACCCGGCACTACCGCACGCTGTGCGAGGAGGAGGACCAGGACGTGGACGGCGGCATGGACGGCAGCGTGGACGGCGACGGCGTGCCGGACGTCCGCCGGCAGGACGAACCGGCCCGGCGCCCGCCCCGCGAGGGGTTCGGCGGCGACGGCTGAAGCCCTCCCGGAGGGGTCCCGCACGCCTTCCGAAGCCAGGACACGTCCCCCCGCCGGGGCCCCGGAGTGGTGTCCGACTGACCGGTAGGGGCATGATTCTGAGCTGTCGACACACCACTGACGCCTCCGGATCCCCCACCGGCACCGGAAACCGCACACCGCGACGGCGTCACGCCGCAACAGCCGCAGAGGAGAACCGCTGATGCCCACAGGAGCCGCAGACCCGTCCAGCAACGGCCGGGCGCCCTACGAGGGTGAGCGTTCGGTGGGGCAGCTGTTCGCGGCGGCCACCGCCGACCTGTCCTCGCTGGTCCACGACGAGATCGCGCTCGCCAAGGCCGAGATCAAGACGGACGTCAAGCGCGGCGCCGCCGGCAGCATCTTCTTCGTCGTGGCCGGCGTGATCGGCCTGGCAGGCATTCCGATGGCGAGCATCGCGATCGCCTTCTTCTTCCACTGGCTGGGTGTGCCGCTGGGCTGGTCGTTCGCGATCTCGTTCGCCCTCCACGTGTTCGTCGCGGCGCTGGTCGGCTTCTTGGCCGTGCGCATCTTCAAGAAGGTGACCAAGCCGGAGCGCACCATCGAGGGTGTCCAGAAGACCGCCGAGGTGTTGAAGAACGCCCGGCCGCGGCCGGCCACCCAGGAGGAGATCGACCGGGGTCTGGGCCGTATCCCGTAACCGCGGGAGGGGCGCTCGAACCCGCCGAGAGCGAGTGCCGGGCACGTGTCCGGCTCGCGGATGTGACACGCTCTCGGTATGCCGCTCGACCAGACGCCCGTGACCGCGCAGCCGTCCGCCGACTCCGTCCCCGACGTCCGCCCCGGCACCGTCCCCGGCACCGTCCCCGGGCCGGCCGCCGAGCGGCACGGCGAGGGCGCTGCCGAGGCCTGGAACATCCGGCAGTCCGGCCCGTGGAGGCACCGCGACCTCGCGGCCAACGGCGCCCGTTTCCACATCACCGAGCTGGGTTCCGGCCCGCTGGTGCTGCTGGTGCACGGCTGGCCCGAGTACTGGTGGGCCTGGCGCCACCAACTGACCGCGCTGGCCGCGGCCGGCTACCGCGCGGTGGCGCTCGACCTGCGGGGCATCGGCGGCAGCGACCGCACCCCGCGCGGGTACGACCCGGGCAACCTCGCCCTGGACATCACCGGCGTGATCCGCTCGCTCGGCGAGCGTCGGGCACACCTGGTCGGGCACGCCTCCGGCGGCACCCTGGCCTGGGTGGCGGCGGTGATGCGCCCGTCGGTGATCCAGAGCCTCACCGTGGTCTCCGCGGCGCACCCCCGGGACCTGCGCCGGGCGCTGCTGACGGACCGCAAGCAGATGGCCGCCTTCGACCACGTGCTGGGCTTCCAGCGGCCGTGGATACCGGAACGCCGCCTGGTCGCCGACGACGCCGCGCTGGTCGGCCGCTACCTGGACGAGTGGACCGGGCCGAACAAGCTGGACGAGGCGGCCGTGCACGCGTACCGGCAGGCCATCCAGATCCCCAGCACCGCGCACTGCTCGATCGAGCCGTACCGCTGGCTGCTGCGCTCGATGGCGCGCCCGGACGGCATCCAGTTCGCCCGGCGGATGAAGAAGCCGATCACCGCGCCGACCCTGCACGTCCAGGGCGCCTCGGACCCGGTGCTGCTGCCGCACACCGCGCTGGGCGGCGGCGAGTACGTGGCGGCGCCGTACCGCTGGCGGCTGATGCCGGGGGTGGGGCACTTCCCGCACGAGGAGGCGCCGGAGGAGTTCACCGCCGAGCTGCTGGACTGGGTCGGCCGCCACAAGGAGTGACGGCCGGAGGGTCCGGCGGACGGTCTCCGCGACGGGATCGGACGGCCCAACTCCCTCAATGTTGTGCTCATATGACAAACGCATAGGCCAGTTCTGGCGAGCCCGGGCGGTTACTCCCACCGGCCCAGGGGCATCCATTCCGGTATGACCTGGATGCCCGATCGCGACGACGCCCCGCGCGGCCGACGCCACAACAGTCCCCAGCGCTCCGCACACCGCCCCGACCGGGCGGACGACCTCGGCTTCGACGGCCTCGACCGCCGTCAGCGCGGGGTGCAACGGCAGATGGGCATCCGGCGCATCCTCGGCCGGCGCGCCCGGTGGGTGGGCGCACGACTGCGGCGCGAGACCTGAGGCCCCGCGCCGCTCCGGCGGTCCGGACGACGGCCGATCAGCCAGCCGGCCGGTCAGCCGGCCGGCCCACCGGTCGGCCGGCCCACCAGTCGGTCACGGTCAG
>CBJMI02800__coassemble_465_pt1 | contig 60336 bp, 55 predicted proteins | sample CBJMI02800__metabat2_low_PE_003 | metagenome-assembled genome bin CBJMI02800
GGGTGCACGCCTACTTCGTGAAGATGGTCGAGGAGCACCTCGCCGCCGAGTAGGGTCCCGTGGCCGTGTGTGCCTCACCGGTGACGACACCGGTAAGATCTCATCTGTTCATTTCCCTTTGGCGACGTAAAGGAGCTGGCGATGTCCGGCCACTCTAAGTGGGCTACCACCAAGCACAAGAAGGCCGTGATCGACGCCAAGCGCGGCAAGCTCTTCGCCAAGATGATCAAGAACATCGAGGTGGCGGCGCGCACCGGCGGTCCCGACCCGGCGGGCAACCCCACCCTCTACGACGCCATCCAGAAGGCGAAGAAGAGCTCGGTCCCGATCGACAACATCAACCGCGCCGTCAAGCGCGGTGGCGGTCTGGAGGCCGGCGGCGCCGACTACCAGACGATCATGTACGAGGGCTACGGCCCGAACGGCGTCGCCGTCCTGATCGAGTGCCTCACCGACAACCGCAACCGCGCGGCCTCCGACGTGCGCGTCGCGATGACCCGCAACGGCGGCTCGATGGCCGACCCGGGCTCGGTGTCCTACCTGTTCACCCGCAAGGGCGTCGTGATCGTCCCCAAGGCGGACGGGGTCGACGAGGACAAGCTGTTCGAGATCGTCCTCGACCAGGACCCCGAGGAGATCAACGACCTCGGCGACTCCTTCGAGATCGTCTCCGAGGCCTCCAAGATGGTCGACGTGCGCACCGCGCTGGTCGACGCCGGCGTCGACTACGACTCGGCCGAGGCCAACTTCCTCCCGAGCATGCAGGTCGAGCTGGACATCGACGGCGCCCGCAAGATCCTCAAGCTGATCGACGCCCTGGAGGACAGCGACGACGTGCAGAACGTCTTCGCCAACTTCGACATCCCCGACGAGGTCGGCGCGCAGCTCGACGCCGAGTAGGCGCGGCATCGGTCGATCGACGGCGAGTGACCGTTCTCACTGCCCGGCCCGGTGGTCCCAGGACCGCCGGGCCGGTGTCGTCCGCGGGGTTGTCGTACCCGGGCGGTAGCCTTCGCAGGTCGTTCGCCTCGGGGCGAGGGGCGGGTCACAGAGAGAGGCGGGGCGCGACGTGCGGGTGCTGGGTGTGGACCCGGGGCTGACCAGGTGCGGGGTCGGCGTGGTCGAGGGCGCGCCCGGCAGGCCGCTGCGGATGGCCGGGGTGGGCGTGGTGCGCACGCCGGCCGAGGCGGACGTCGGACAGCGGCTGCTGCTGGTCGAGCAGGGCCTGGAGAGCTGGCTGGACGAGCACCGGCCGGACCTGGTCGCGGTCGAGCGGGTCTTCGCCCAGCACAACGTGCGGACGGTGATGGGGACGGCCCAGGCGAGCGCGGTCGCGATGCTCTGCGCCACCCGGCGCGGCATCCCCGTCACCCTGCACACCCCCAGTGAGGTCAAGGCCGCCGTCACCGGCTCCGGTCGGGCGGACAAGGCCCAGGTCACGGCCATGGTGCAGCGCCTGCTGCGGCTGGACGCCCCGCCCAAGCCCGCCGACGCCGCCGACGCGCTGGCGCTGGCGATCTGCCACATCTGGCGCGGCGGGGCGACCAACCGGCTGCAGGCCGCCGTCCAGGCGGCCCGCACCTCCCCCCGAAAGCCGATTCGCTGAAAGGCACCGCTCCTGTGAAAGGCACTGTCCGGTGATCGCCTTCGTGCAAGGACCTGTGGCGGCCATCGCCGCCGGAGTCGCGGTGGTCGAGGTGGGCGGCGTCGGCATGGCCGTCCAGTGCACCCCGAGCACCCTGGCCGGCCTGCGGCTGGGCGAGCCCGCCCGGCTGGCGACCTCGCTGGTGGTCCGGGAGGACTCGCTGACCCTGTTCGGCTTCTCGGACGACGACGAGCGCGCCGTGTTCGAGATCCTCCAGGCCGCGCCGGGCGTCGGCCCCAAGCTGGCCCAGGCGATCCTCGGCGTGCACAGCCCCGACGCGCTGCGCGCCGCGGTGGCGAACGGGGACGAGAAGGCGCTGGTCGCGGTGCCGGGCATCGGCAAGGCGAAGGCGGCCAAGCTGCTGCTGGAGTACAAGGACAAGCTGGGCGCCCCGCACGGCGCGGTGCCCGCGCAGAAGCCGGTCGCCAGCGGCCCGGCGCCGTGGAGCGAGCAGCTGCACTCCGCGCTGACCGGCCTCGGCTACGCCCCGCGCGAGGCGGACGAGGCGGTCGCGGCTCTCACCCCGGAGGCGGAGGCCCAGCAGACGCCGGACGTCGGCGCGCTGCTCAGGCTCGCCCTGCGCGGCCTGAACCGCGCCCGCTGAACCCATCTGACGATCTGTCCGTTTGTCGACACCGTCTGTACGGTCGAGACCGTCTACACCGCTGACACCACCTGGAGCCCGCGAGGATGTACGAGGAACCCGCTGACCGGCTGGTCACGGCCGCCGCCGACGGCGAGGACCAGGCGGTGGAGGCCGCGCTGCGCCCCAAGCTGCTGGACGAGTTCATCGGCCAGGAGCGGGTGCGCGAGCAGCTGTCCCTGGTCCTCCAGGCGGCGCGCAAGCGCGGCAGTGCGCCCGACCACGTGCTGCTGAGCGGCCCGCCCGGGCTGGGCAAGACCACCCTGTCGATGATCATCGCCGCCGAGCTGGGGGCCCCGATCCGGATCACCTCCGGCCCGGCCATCCAGCACGCCGGGGACCTCGCGGCGATCCTCTCCTCGCTCACCGAGGGCGAGGTGCTCTTCCTCGACGAGATCCACCGGATGTCCCGGCCCGCCGAGGAGATGCTCTACATGGCGATGGAGGACTTCCGGGTCGACGTGATCGTCGGCAAGGGCCCGGGCGCCACCGCCATCCCGCTGGAGCTGCCGCCCTTCACCCTGGTCGGCGCCACCACCCGGGCCGGCCTGCTGCCGCCGCCGCTGCGCGACCGCTTCGGCTTCACCGGGCACATGGAGTTCTACGCCCCGACCGAGTTGCAGCGGGTGGTGCACCGCTCGGCCACGCTGCTGGACGTGGAGATAGACCCGGCGGGCGCGGCCGAGATCGCCGGGCGCTCGCGCGGCACCCCGCGCATCGCCAACCGGCTGCTGCGCCGGGTTCGCGACTACGCGCAGGTCCGGCACGACGGTGTGGTCACCGCCGAGATCGCCGGCCAGGCGCTGGACGTCTACGAGGTGGACGCCCGCGGCCTGGACCGGCTGGACCGCGCGGTGCTGGACGCCCTGCTGCGGCTGTTCGGCGGCGGGCCGGTCGGTTTGTCGACACTCGCGGTCGCCGTGGGGGAGGAGGCCGAGACGGTCGAGGAGGTGGCCGAGCCCTTCCTGGTCCGCGAGGGCCTGCTCGCCCGCACTCCGCGCGGGCGGATCGCCACCGCCGCCGCCTGGCAGCACCTCGGGATGACTCCGCCGGTCCAGACCACGCGCGGCAGCGTGCCGCCCCAGCCGGAGCTGTTCCCGGCGGACGGAAGTTGACGGGCCTGGGCTGAACGGGTGAGAGGTGGCGTCCGGTTCCCGGCCCGGCCCGGTGCCGCGCCCCTTGGAGGTCCCGGGGCGGAAGTCCGGGGAAACCGTGCAGGCGGAGGGTCGCCACTTTCGGCGGCAGGATGCGATGCTTGGCGTTGTCCGATCAGTTCGGGGTCGCCTAGACTCCGCCGGACCGCCCCTCTCACCTGACGGGCCGACCCATACCACACAGGCCGCCGGCCGGCGGCCCGTAAAGGACCCTGGCTGCAGTGAACCTCATCATCCTTCTCCTCCCGATCATCGCGATCGTGCTCATGTTCCGGTCGCAGAAGAAGCGCCAGTCGCAGATGCAGCAGATGCAGACGGCGCTGGAGCCCGGGGCGGGAGTGCGCACCATCGGCGGCCTGTACGCCCAGGTGAAGGCGGTCAACGACGAGACCGTCGAGCTGGAGATCGCTCCCGGCGTGATCACCCACTTCACGAAGAGCGCCGTCGCGGCCGTCCTGGACCCCCAGGAGTACGACGCGATCATCAACGGTCGCCCCGAGGAGGACGAGCTGTCCGAGTCGGAGGCCGAGGACGTCACCGACGCCGCGCCGGCCGAGGACAAGCCGCTGTCGCTGACCAAGGACAGCGCCGAGAAGGGCGACGCCGAGGGCGGGGCTCCCGCGAGCAAGTAGTACGGACGGGCAACCCGCCCGTCCGCGCGGCGCAGTGCCGCGAGCCCACAGGACCTCAGGGCCGCAGAACCGCCATGCCCCCGTCCCGCCACGAGCCGGACGGGGGTCCGGTCGGGGAGGTGGCATGGACAGGGAGAAACGAGCAAGGTGGCAACACCCAAGTCGCGCCCGCGCGACGGCTACCCAGGGCGGGCGCTGGCCCTCATCCTGGTCGTCACCGTCGGACTGGTCGCCCTCATGTTCGGGACGGGCAACACCAAGCCCCGGCTCGGTATCGACCTCGCCGGTGGCACCAGCATCACGCTGACCGCGAAGTCGACCGATCCCAAGGCGGTCAACAAGTCCAACATGGACATCGCCACCGGGATCATCGAGCGCCGGGTCAACGGAATGGGTGTCTCCGAGGCGGAGGTCCAGACCCAGGGCTCGGACACGATCATCGTGAACATCCCCAAGGGCGGCGACCGGCAGAACGCGGCGGACCAGGTCGGTACCACCGCGAAGCTGTTCTTCCGTCCGGTCCTGGCCGTGGCGCCCAGCGGCATCACCGCGCCGGCGCCCACCGGCACCCCGTCCGCCGGCGCCTCCGGCAGCCCGAGCGCCGCCCCCTCGGGCAGCGCCACCCCGTCGGCCTCCGCCGGCGCGAGTTCCTCCGCGAGCCACGCGCCGACCGCCTCCGCGAGCGCCACCAAGCAGGGCCGTTCCGTCGGTGAGGCGCTGGCCGCCGAGGCCGCCAGCCCGTCGGCCGCCGCCACGGGCGCGAGCACCGCTCCGTCCGCCGCCGCCTCCGGCTCGGCCGCCCCGTCCGCCTCCGGCGCTCCGAGCGCCCAGGCCACCCAGCCGAGCGCCGCCGACCTGAGCGCCGCGATGACCCAGGGCACCGTCCCGCCGGAGCTGCAGGCCGCCTTCGCGAACCTCGACTGCTCCAAGCCCGAGGTCCGCGCGGCACAGACCGGCGCCGACGACAAGGCCATGGTCGCCTGCTCGCAGAAGCCCGAGAACGGCTACTACGAGAAGCTGGCCCTCGGCCCCGCGGCCGTGAAGGGCTCGGACGTCTCGAAGGCCCAGCCGAGCCTGGACACCCAGACCGGTGCCGGCTGGCAGGTGCAGCTGCAGTTCAACGGCACCGGCACCGACGCCTTCGCCAAGGTCACCGGCCAGCTGGCCACCCAGACCCCGCCGACCAACCAGTTCGCCATCGTGCTGGACAACCAGGTCGTCTCGCACCCGCAGGTCAACGGCCCGATCCCGGGCGGCAGCGCGGTCATCACCGGTCGCTTCAGCCAGGCGGAGGCGCAGGACCTGTCCAACGTGCTGAGCTACGGCGCCCTGCCGCTGGAGTTCGCCAAGAGCGACATCACCACCGTCTCCCCGGCGCTGGGCAGTGACCAGCTCAAGGCCGGTCTGGTGGCGGGCGCGATCGGCATGCTGCTGGTCGTCGCCTACTCGCTGGTCTACTACCGCGGCCTCGGCCTGGTCTCGATCGCCGGTCTGGTCGTCTCGGCGGCCCTGACCTACTCGATCATGAGCCTGCTCGGCGGCGGGATCGGCTTCGCGCTGAACCTGCCGGCGGTCTGCGGCGCGATCGTCGCGATCGGTATCACCGCCGACTCCTTCATCGTGTACTTCGAGCGCATCCGCGACGAGGTCCGCGAGGGCGCCCCGCTGCGCCCGGCGGTCCAGCGGGCCTGGCCGCGCGCCCGGCGCACCATCCTGGTCTCGGACTTCGTGTCCTTCCTCTGTGCCGCCGTGCTCTACGTGGTGTCGGTGGGCAAGGTCCAGGGCTTCGCGTTCACCCTGGGTCTGACCACCGCGCTCGACGTCGTGGTGATCTTCCTCTTCACCAAGCCGCTGATCACGCTGCTGGCCCGGCGCAAGTTCTTCTCCGACGGCCACCCGTGGTCCGGCCTGGACCCCAAGCGGCTGGGCGCCCGCCCGCCGCTGCGCAGCAGCCGTCGTCGTAGCCCCTCCTCTGCCGCCGTGAAGGAGGCCTGACACCGTGTCGCGCTTCTCCAATCTGGGCCACCGGCTCTACCAGGGCGAGGTCAGCTTCGACTTCGTCGGGCGCCGCAAGCTCTGGTACTCCATCTCCGGCGTGATCGTGCTGGTCGCGGCGATCGGCCTGGCCATGGGCCTGCACCTGGGCATCGAGTTCAAGGGCGGCTCGGTCTACACCGTGGCCAAGCCGGGCCTGACGGTCTCGCAGGCGCAGGAGAAGGCCGACCAGGTCACCTCCTCGCACCCGCTGGTTCAGTCGACCGACAACAACAAGATCCGCATCCAGGTCAGCACCGACGAGCCGAAGAGCTCCGACGAGGTCCGCTCCCAGCTCGCCGAGAAGATCGGCGTGCCGCTGGACACCGTCGAGGCCCAGGTCATCGGCCCCAGCTGGGGCAAGCAGATCTCCAACAAGGCGATCACCGGCCTGATCATCTTCATGGTCCTGGTGACGGTCTACCTGGCGATCGCCTTCGAGTGGCGGATGGCGGTGGCCGCCCTGGTCGCCCTGATCCACGACCTCCTGATCACCATCGGCGTCTACGCCCTGGTGGGTTTCGAGGTCACCCCCGGTACGGTGATCGGCTTCCTGACCATCCTCGGGTACTCGCTCTACGACACGGTCGTCGTCTTCGACACCGTGAAGGAGAACACCAAGGGCCTCACCAAGCAGAACAAGCTCACGTACAGCGAGGCGGCCAACGCCGGCCTCAACCAGACCCTGGTGCGCTCGCTCAACACCACCGTGGTGGCGCTGCTGCCGGTCGCCGCGCTGCTGTTCATCGGCGGCGGCCTCCTGGGCGCCGGCACCCTGAACGACATCTCGCTCGCGCTGTTCATCGGCCTCGCGGCCGGTGCCTACTCCTCGATCTGCGTCGCCACCCCGCTGCTGGCGCAGCTCAAGGAGGAGCAGCCGGAGATGAAGGCGCTGCGCAAGCGCGTCCTGCAGCACCGGGCCGCGGCCGCCAGGGCGGAGGCCACGGACGCGGTGGCGACGGACGGGGGCGCGGACGAGGACCAGCCTGCGGGTATGGTCGGTCAGCGCGGCCGGTCGGCCGGCACCACGCGTGCCAAGGGCCGTCCGTCCACCAAGCGCTGAAACCGACCCGAAGGAACCCACCACCGTGATCACCGCCGACACCGCACTGGCCGAGCTGCTGAACAGCCGGATCCGGGACGTCCCGGACTACCCGAAGCCGGGTGTGCTGTTCAAGGACATCGCGCCGCTGCTCGCCGACGCCGAGGTCTTCGGCGCCCTCACCCGGGCGCTCGCGGACCGGGCGAAGGAACTCGGGGCGACCAAGGTGGTGGGCCTGGAGGCGCGCGGCTTCGTGCTGGCGGCCCCGGCCGCCGTCGCGGCCGGGCTCGGCTTCGTGCCGATCCGCAAGCAGGGCAAGCTGCCCGGCGAGGTGTTCCGGCGCTCGTACGAGCTGGAGTACGGCTCGGCGACGCTGGAGGTGCAGTGCGACGCCTTCGCGCCCGGCGAGCGGGTCCTGGTGGTGGACGACGTGCTGGCCACCGGCGGCACCATAGGTGCGTCGCTGGACCTGGTGAAGGAGGCCGGCGCCGAGCTGGTGGGCGTCGTGGTGCTGATGGAGCTGGGCTTCCTGGACGGCCGCGAGCGGTTGGCCGGGCACCTGGACGGCGCCCCGCTGGAGACGCTGGTCACGGTCTGAGGATCATGACGGAGGGACGGCGGTCGGATCATCCGACCGCCGTCCCTCCGTTTCCGGGCCCGGCCGGATGAACACCGGGCCGCCCGGCTCGGTACCATGAAGATTCATCCCCTCCCGGTTGTGCCCGGACGTCACGGGCCCGGCAGGGATCGGCCACGGTGCCCCGAGGAGTGTCCTTGCCCGACGAGGTTGTGCCCACGGCCGCAGCGGCCGCCGCCGAGAACCGCCCCACGCCCTCGGAGGCCACCCCGGCACGCCCCACACCGACCTCCTCGCGCCCCTCCGCCCCGCTCGGCCGCGGTTCCGGCAGCGGCGGCGGCATGCGCGCCCGGCTGGCCCGCCTGGGCGGCCAGCGTTCCAGCGTCCTGAACCCCGTCCTGGAGCCGCTGTTCCGCTCGATCCGGGCGAACGACCCCAAGGCCGACCCGGCGCTGCTGCGCGACATCGAGCGCGCCTACGCCGTCGCCGAGAAGTGGCACCGCGGACAGAAGCGCAAGAGCGGCGACCCGTACATCACCCACCCGCTGGCCGTCGCCACCATCCTCGCCGAACTCGGCATGGACGCGCCGACGCTGATGGCCGGGCTGCTGCACGACACCGTCGAGGACACCGACTACGGCCTGGAGACCCTGCGCAAGGACTTCGGCGACTCGGTGGCCCTGCTGGTCGACGGCGTCACCAAGCTGGACCGGGTCAAGTTCGGCGAGGCCGCGCAGGCCGAGACCGTCCGCAAGATGGTCGTGGCGATGGCCAAGGACCCGCGGGTCCTGGTGATCAAGCTGGCCGACCGCCTGCACAACATGCGCACCATGCGCTACCTCAAGCGGGAGAAGCAGGAGAAGAAGGCCCGCGAGACGCTGGAGATCTACGCCCCGCTGGCGCACCGGCTGGGCATGAACACCATCAAGTGGGAGCTGGAGGACCTCGCCTTCGCGATCCTCTACCCCAAGATGTACGACGAGATCGTCCGGCTGGTCGCCGAGCGCGCCCCCAAGCGGGACGAGTACCTGGCGACCGTCATCGACCAGGTCCAGGCGGACCTGCGCGGCGCCCGGATCACCGCCTCCGTCACCGGTCGGCCGAAGCACTACTACTCGGTCTACCAGAAGATGATCGTCCGGGGCCGGGACTTCGCCGAGATCTACGACCTGGTGGGCATCCGGGTCCTGGTCGACACCGTCCGCGACTGCTACGCGGCGCTGGGCACCATCCACGCGCGGTGGAACCCGGTGCCGGGGCGGTTCAAGGACTACATCGCGATGCCCAAGTTCAACATGTACCAGTCGCTGCACACCACGGTGATCGGCCCCGGCGGCAAGCCCGTCGAACTCCAGATCCGCACCTTCGACATGCACCGGCGGGCCGAGTACGGCATCGCCGCGCACTGGAAGTACAAGCAGCGCGCGGTCGCCGGGGCCTCCAAGGTCCGCACCGACACCCCGACCCAGGTCCGCAAGGACGACAAGGCCGGCGCCGTCAACGAGATGGCCTGGCTGCGGCAGCTGCTGGACTGGCAGAAGGAGACCGCCGACCCGGGTGAGTTCCTGGAGTCGCTGCGCTTCGACCTGGCCAGCAACGAGGTCTTCGTCTTCACCCCCAAGGGCGACGTGATAGCGCTGCCGGCCGGTGCCACCCCGGTCGACTTCGCCTTCGCGGTGCACACGGAGGTCGGCTACCGGACCATAGGGGCCCGGGTCAACGGGCGGCTGGTGCCGCTGGAGTCGACCCTGGAGAACGGCGACACCGTCGAGGTGTTCACCTCCAAGGCGGAGAACGCCGGCCCCTCCCGGGACTGGCTGGGCTTCGTCAAGTCCCCGCGCGCCCGCAACAAGATCCGCGCCTGGTTCTCCAAGGAGCGCCGCGAGGAGGCGATCGAGCACGGCAAGGAGGCGATCGTCCGGGCGATGCGCAAGCAGGGCCTGCCGATCCAGCGGATCCTGACCGGCGACTCGCTGGTCACCCTGGCCCACGAGATGCGCTACCCGGACATCTCCTCGCTCTACGCCGCCATCGGCGAGGGCCACGTCGCCGCGCAGAACATCGTCCAGAAGCTGGTCCAGGCGCTCGGCGGCGAGGAGGGTGCCACCGAGGACCTCGCCGAGACGGCCACCCCGACCCACGACAACCGCCGGGCGGTGCGCCGCCGGGCCAAGGGCGACCCGGGCGTGATCGTCAAGGGCGTCGAGGACGTCTGGGTCAAGCTGTCCCGCTGCTGCACCCCGGTGCCGGGCGACCCGATCGTCGGCTTCGTCACCCGCGGCAACGGCGTCTCGGTGCACCGCGCCGACTGCGTCAACGTCGAGTCGCTGAGCCAGCAGCCCGAGCGCATGATCGACGTCGAGTGGGCGGCCACCCAGTCCTCGGTGTTCCTGGTGGCGATCCAGGTCGAGGCGCTGGACCGCTCCCGGCTGCTCTCGGACGTCACCCGGGTGCTCTCCGACCAGCACGTCAACATCCTGTCGGCGGCGGTCCAGACCTCCCGGGACCGGGTGGCGATGAGCCGCTTCACCTTCGAGATGGGCGACCCCAAGCACCTGGGCCACGTGCTCAAGGCGGTGCGCGGCGTCGAGGGCGTCTACGACGTCTACCGGGTCACCTCGGCCCGCAAGTGACGGCATGGGGAAGGCCCCCGGGGTAGCACCCCGGGGGCCTTCGGCGTTTCTACGGCCAAGAGGCCAAGATCAGCCGCTGAACTCCTCCTGGCTCCTGTGCGCCTGCTCCAGCAGGGTCTGCACGCCCGCCAGCTCGGACTCCAGCTTGGCCGCCTTGCCGGCGTTGCCCGCCGCGCGGGCCTTGTCCAGGTCGGCCCGCAGCTTGTCGGCCTTCGCCTCGAACAGGCCCACCATGCCGGCCGCGCGGGCCTTGGCCTCCGGGTTGGAGCGCTTCCACTCGGCGTCCTCGGCCTCGCGGATGGCGCGCTCGACCGCGTTCAGCCGGCCGTCCAGCTTCGGACGGACGTCGCGCGGCACGTGGCCGATGGCCTCCCAGCGCTCGTTGACCTCGCGCAGCGCGGCCTTGGCGGCCTTCAGGTCGGTGATCGGCAGGATCGCCTCGGCCTCGGCGGCCAGCGCCTCCTTGAGCTTCTGGTTCTCCACCTGCTCGGCGTCCCGCTCGCTGAACACCGCGGAACGGGCCTGGAAGAAGACGTCCTGCGCGCCGCGGAACCGTGCCCACAGCTCGTCCTCGACGTCCCGCTGCGCCCGGCCGGCGGCCTTCCAGCGCGCCATCAGGTCGCGGTAGGCGGCCGCAGTGGCGCCCCAGTCGGTGGACGAGGAGAGCGCCTCGGCCTCGGCGACCAGCGACTCCTTGGTCTGCCGGGCCTGCTCGCGCTCGGCGTCCAGCGTCGCGAAGTGCGCCTTGCGGTGCTTGGAGAAGACCGAGCGGGCGTGCGAGAAGCGGTGCCACAGCTCGTCGTCGCTCTTGCGGTCCAGCCGCGGCAGGCCCTTCCAGGTGTCCACCAGGGCGCGCAGCCGGTCCCCGGCCTCCCGCCACTGGGTGGACCCGGCGAGCTGCTCGGCCTCGGAGACCAGGGCCTCCTTGGCGGCGCGGGTCTCGTCCTGGGCCTTGGCGCGGGCGGCCTTGCGCTCCTCCCGCCGGCTCTCGATCTCACCGGCGAGCGTGTCCAGCCGCTTGGCCAGCGCGTCCAGGTCGCCCACCGCGTGCCCCTCGGTCACCTGCGCGCGGAGGTGCTCCAGCGCGGTCTGGGCGTCCTTGGCGGCCAGGTCGGTGGTGCGCACCCGCTTCTCCAGCAGGCCGATCTCCACCTCGATGCCCTGGTACTTGCGCTCGAAGTAGGCGAGGGCCTCCTCGGGCGAGCCGGCCTGCCAGGAACCGACCACGCGTTCGCCGTCGGCCGTCCTGACGTACACCGTGCCCTGCTCGTCCACACGGCCCCACGGGTCGCTGCTCATAGCGCGTCCTCCACATGACGTCGCGCCCGCGCCGGGGCGGCGCGCGACCGTCGTCCACAGTTGATGTGCGGCGGACCGATGAGCCCGCCGTCCCCGTCCGCCGTGTCCTGCTGCCGAGGGTGACGGCCAGGCGGGTGCGGGCACCCTATACAACGCCAACATAGGCGACCAGGCCCGGTGCTGTCCGCATCCGGGCCGGGCGATTTCGGTCCGGGGCCCGGCGGGAGCGCTTCACGCGCCCGCCGCCGACGGCCCCGGGATCGGTCAACCCTTGGACACCGTAACCGAGTTGAAGGTGACGTCGGCCATCGGGTGGCCGTCCGAGCCGCCCTCGAGGGTGCCCGCGGCGGCGATCTTCTGGACCACGTCCAGGCCGCCGGTGATCTTGCCGAAGGGGGTGTAGTTCGGCGGCAGCTGGGTGTCCTTGTAGACCAGGAAGAACTGGCTGCCGTTGGTGCCCGGGCCGGAGTTGGCCATCGCCACGGTGCCCGCCGGGTAGGTCGCGCCGGTCAGGTTCTCGTCCGCGAACTTGTAGCCGGGGTTGCCCGTGCCGCCCGGCACGGTCGCGCTGGCGGTCGGGTCGCCGCACTGGAGCACGAAGATGCCGTCGGTGGTCAGGCGGTGGCACTTGGTGTGATCGAAGAACTGCTCGCCCGCCAGGAAGTTGAACGAGTTCACGGTGTGCGGGGCCTTGGCCGCGTCCAGCGCGACGGTGACCTTCCCGCAGTTGGTGTCCAGCGCCATGGTGTACGAGGCGTTCTGGTCGATCGACATGGCCGGCTCGGCCTTGAACTGCTTGCCGTTGGGCGAGCCCGGCGCGGGGGCGGCGCAGCCCTCGACCGGCTTGCGGGTCGGCGCGGCGGTCGGGTCGGCCTTGGTCGGCGCGGCCTGGGGGGAGGAGGCGGCCGAGGCGCTCTTGTCCTTGTCGTCCGAACTGAACGCGCCGGTGGCGAACAGGGTGCCGCCGCCGGCCAGCACCACGACCGCGAGCGAGGCGCCCAGGATCGTGTTGCGGCGCCTGCGGGCGGACGCCGCCTCGGCGCGGCGCTGCATCTGGCGCTCGTACTTCTCGCGGGCGAGCTGCCGCCGCCGCTGTTCGCTGCTGACCACCGGCCGTGTCTCCTGAGCATGTGCGGGAAAAGTGGATGGTTCCGGAGCGGATCATCGCATCCATCGGCGGCCAAGTGTAGGGACCGGGCCCTAAGAACACCGTGAACGGCTCCGGCGGCCGGACCGGTCACCGCGTATCTGGTTCGCAACCGGACCCGTACCGCCGGTAGGCTTCCCTTACGTCATCACTACTGGTAGCCACCGCAGCCCCCCGCCGCACAGACCCGAAGGACGCGCGTGTTCATCGCCGGATTCCCCGCTGGAGCCTGGGGCACCAACTGCTACCTGGTCGCGCCGGCGGCGGGCGAGGAGTGCGTCATCGTCGATCCCGGCCACCAGGCCGCCCGCGGCGTCGAGGAGCTCGTCCGTGAGCACCGGCTCAAGCCCGTCGCCGTGCTGCTCACCCACGGCCACATCGACCACGTCGCCTCGGTCGTCCCGGTCTGCGGAGCCCGCGGTGTCCCGGCCTGGATCCACCCCGAGGACCGGTACATGATGTCCGACCCGGAGAGGTCGCTCGGCCGCTCCCTGGGCACCCAGCTGATGGGCGAGATCACCGTCGGCGAGCCCGACGACGTGCGCGAGCTCACCGATGGCAGCGTGCTGGAGCTGGCCGGCCTGCAGCTCACCGTGGACCACGCCCCGGGCCATACCGGGGGGTCGGTGACCTTCCGGACGCCCGGTGCCGAGGACCTCCCCCCGGTGCTGTTCTCGGGCGACCTGCTGTTCGCTGGCTCCATCGGGCGTACCGACCTCCCGGGCGGGGACGGCGAAGCGATCATGCGCTCGCTGGCCCGGGTGTGCCTGCCCCTCGACGACTCCACCGTGGTCCTCTCCGGCCACGGCGGTCAGACCACCATCGGCCGCGAGCGCGCCACCAACCCCTACCTCCGACAGGCAGCGGGGGCGGCCGGCGCCCCGGCTTTCCCGCGACGAGGAATGTGACGGAAGAAACGTTGAGCACCTTCACCGCCCCCAAGGGCACCTACGACCTGCTGCCCCCCAGCTCCGCGACCTTCCTGGCGATCCGCGAGCGCATCGCCGCGCCCGCCCGCCGGGCCGGTTACGGCTACGTCGAGACTCCGGTCTTCGAGGACGTGAAGCTGTTCTCGCGCGGCGTCGGCGAGTCCACCGACATCGTCTCCAAGGAGATGTACACCCTCACCACCAAGGGCGGCGACGAGCTCGCGCTGCGCCCGGAGGGTACCGCCTCGGTGCTGCGCGCCGCGCTCCAGGCCAACCTGCACAAGCAGGGCAACCTGCCGGTCAAGCTCTGGTACTCCGGCTCGTACTACCGCTACGAGCGCGCCCAGAAGGGCCGCTACCGCCAGTTCTCCCAGGTCGGTGCCGAGGCGATCGGCGCCGAGGACCCGGCGCTGGACGCCGAGCTGATCATCCTGGCCGACGACGCCTTCCGCTCGCTGGGCCTGAGCAACTACTCGCTGCTGCTCAACAGCCTCGGCGACAAGCAGTGCCGCCCGGTCTACCGCGCCGCCCTGATCGAGTTCCTCGCCGGTCTGGACCTGGACGAGGACACCCGCCGCCGCGCCGAGATCAACCCGCTGCGCGTGCTGGACGACAAGCGCGAGTCGGTGCAGGAGCAGCTGGTCGGCGCCCCGATGCTGCGCGACTTCCTGTGCGAGGAGTGCAAGGCGTACGACGAGAAGGTGCGCGAGCTGCTCACCGCCAACGGCGTGGCCTTCGTCGACGACCCGAAGCTGGTCCGCGGCCTGGACTACTACACCCGCACCACCTTCGAGTTCGTCCACAACGGCCTCGGCGCCCAGTCCGCGATCGGCGGCGGCGGTCGCTACGACGGCCTGTCCGAGATGATCGGCGGCCCGGCGCTGCCGTCCGTCGGCTGGGCGCTCGGCGTGGACCGCACGTACCTGGCGCTGGAGGCCGAGGGCGTCGACCTCGACCTGCCGGCCGCCACCGCCGTCTATGCCGTCGCGCTCGGCGAGGAAGCCAAGAACATCCTGTTCGCCAAGGTGGTCGAGCTGCGCCGGGCCGGCGTGGCCACCGACCTCGCCTTCGGCGTCAAGAGCATCAAGAACGCCATGAAGTCCGCCGACCGGTCCGGCGCCCGCTTCGCCCTGATCGCCGGGGACCGGGACCTCGCCGAGGGCGTCGTCCAGCTCAAGGACATGAGCACCGGCGAGCAGACCCCCGTCGCCCTCGACGCACTCGTCACCACCCTGAAGGAGAAGCAGCTGTGATCCGCACGCACGACGCGGGCACGCTCCGCCCGGAGCACGCAGGCACCACCGTCACCCTGGCCGGCTGGGTCGCCCGCCGCCGCGACCACGGCGGCGTCGCCTTCATCGACCTGCGCGACGCCTCCGGCACCGTGCAGATCGTGGTCCGCGACCTCGACTCGGTGCACGGCTTGCGCGCCGAGTACTGCGTCAAGGTCGTCGGTGACGTCCGGGTGCGCCCCGAGGGCAACGAGAACCCCGACATCCCGACCGGCGCCGTCGAGGTCGTCGTCAGCGACATCGAGGTGCTCTCCGAGGCCGCCCCGCTGCCGTTCCCGGTCGCCGAGTACGAGCCCGGCACGGTCAACGAGGAGGTCCGGCTGCGCTACCGCTACCTGGACCTGCGCCGCGAGGGCCCGGCCAAGGGTCTGCGGCTGCGCTCGAAGGTCAACAACATCATCCGCCGGGTGATGGAGGAGAACGACTTCCTCGACATCGAGACGCCGTACCTCACCCGCTCCACCCCCGAGGGCGCCCGCGACTTCCTCGTCCCGGTCCGCCTGCAGCCCGGCCACTGGTACGCGCTGCCGCAGTCGCCCCAGCTGTTCAAGCAGCTGCTGATGGTGGCCGGCATGGAGCGCTACTACCAGATCGCCCGCTGCTTCCGCGACGAGGACTTCCGCGCCGACCGGCAGCCGGAGTTCACCCAGCTGGACATCGAGGCCTCCTTCGTCGACCAGGAGGACATCCTGGCCCTCGGCGAGAAGATCGTCGGCGCCATCTGGCGCGAGGTCCACGGCTACGAGATCCCCAACCCGCTGCCGCGGATGACCTATGCGGACGCCATGGGCCGCTACGGCTCCGACAAGCCGGACGTCCGCTTCGGCCAGGAACTCACCGACCTCACCGAGTACTTCAAGGGCACCGAGTTCCGGGTCTTCCAGGCCCCGTACGTCGGCGCCGTGGTCATGCCGGGCGGCGCCTCGCAGCCGCGCAAGCAGCTGGACGCCTGGCAGGACTGGGCCAAGGCGCGCGGCGCCAAGGGCCTGGCCTACGTGCTGATCGACGCCGAGACCGGCGAGCTGCGCGGCCCGGTCGCCAAGAACCTCTCCGAGGAGCACCTGGCCGGCCTCGCCGCCGCGGCCGGCGCCAAGAACGGCGACGCGGTCTTCTTCGCGGCCGGCAAGGAGCGCGCCTCGCAGGAGCTGCTGGGCGCCGCGCGTCTGGAGATCGGCCGCCGCTGCGGGCTGATCGACGAGTCCAAGTGGGCCTTCCTCTGGGTCGTCGACTTCCCGATGTTCGAGCCGATCGAGGACGACAAGGGCCAGTTCCAGGGCTGGCACGCGGTGCACCACCCGTTCACCGCCCCGACCGCGGAATCGCTGGACAGCTTCGACACCGACCCGGGCTCGGCCCTGTCCAACGCCTACGACCTGGTCCTCAACGGCTCGGAGCTGGGCGGCGGTTCGATCCGTATCCACCAGCGGGACGTGCAGAAGCGGGCGTTCGACGCGATCGGCCTCTCCGAGGAGGAGGCGGCCTCCCAGTTCGGCTTCCTGCTGGACGCCTTCAACTACGGCCCGCCGCCGCACGGCGGGGTCGCCTTCGGCCTCGACCGGATCGTCACGCTGCTCGGTGGGTACGACACCATCCGCGACGTCATCGCCTTCCCGAAGACGTCCACCGGTGGCGACCCGCTGACCGGCGCCCCGACCCCGATCACCCCGGCGCAGCGCCGCGAGGCCGGCGTGGACGCCCAGCCGAAGGTCCGTGAGGACGCCAAGTCCGAGGCGCAGCCCAAGAGCTGATGACGCGTCATCCGCGCTAACCTGCAACGGCCCCGGACGGTCCACCGTCCGGGGCCGGTCCACAACGTCGTGTGACACAGGGAGGGTTGACTCATGCAGATCACCACGAGAGTCGAGTGTCCGGAGGACGCCCCGGCGACCAGACGCGTCCACATGGCCGCGTTCCCCGGGCCGGACGAGGCGGACCTGGTGGACGCGCTGCGGCGCGACCCCTCCTGGCTGCCCGGACTGTCGCTGGTCGCCGTGGACGACGCGGGGCTGGTGGTGGGGCACGCCCTGCTGACCCGGCTGCAGGTCGGCGACGGCGGCGGGACCGGTGACGCGCTGGCGCTCGCGCCGGTCGCGGTCGCGCCCGAGTGGCAGCGCCAGGGCGTCGGCGAACTCGTCGTCCGGGCCGCGCTGTCGGCCGCCGAGGAGGCGGGGGAGAAGCTGGTCGTGGTGCTCGGCGACCCGGGGTACTACGGGCGGTTCGGCTTCATCCCGGCCGGGCGGCACGAGGTCACCGGCCCCTTCGAGGTGCCGGACGCGTACTTCCAGGTGCTGCCGTTGGCGGCCTACGACGGCGGCCCGCGCGGGCTGTGCCGTTACCCGGAGCCCTTCGTCGCCGTGTAGCCCGTCCGTTCGCTCCGCGCCTTTCGTTCGCTCCGCGCCCTCCGTACGGACCTGCGGGGTCACCGTCCTGCGCCTACGGTGAAGGGTCATCGGCAGGAGTCGAACGGAGGACCCGAGGGTGGCCAAGGAGCGGCGGACCGAGCAGCCGGTACGACTGGCGAGCAAGCCCTACGAGCGGGAGCTGCTGCGGCTGCAGCAGGAGCTGGTGAAGCTCCAGGAGTGGGTGCGGGTCGAGGGTGCCCGTCTGGTGGTGGTCTTCGAGGGGCGGGACGCGGCCGGCAAGGGCGGAGCGATCAAGCGGGTGACGGAGTACCTGAACCCGCGCATCGCCCGGGTCGCGGCGCTTCCCACCCCGACCGAGCGGCAGAAGACCCAGTGGTACTTCCAGCGGTACGTCGAACACCTGCCGGCGGCCGGGGAGATCGTGCTGTTCGACCGCAGCTGGTACAACCGGGCCGGGGTCGAGCGGGTGATGGGCTTCTGCACCGACGACGAGTACTGGCAGTTCCTGCACCAGTGCCCGACCTTCGAGCAGCTGCTGATCGAGGCGGGCATCCTGCTGCGCAAGTACTGGTTCTCGGTGAGCGACACCGAGCAGGAGCGGCGGTTCCGGGACCGGCTGGAGGACCCGATGAAGCGCTGGAAGCTCTCCCCGATGGACGTGGAGTCGATCACCCACTGGGAGGACTATTCACGGGCCAAGGACGAGATGTTCGTCCACACCGACGTCCCGCAGTCGCCCTGGCACGTGGTGGAGAGCGACGACAAGCGGCGGGCCCGGATCAACATGATCGCCCACCTGCTCTCCTCCGTGCCGTACCGCGAGGTCGCCCCGCCCCGGATCGAACTGCCGCCCCGGCCCTCCTCGCGCGGCTACCAGCGGCCCCCGCGCGATCTGCAGAAGTACGTTCCGGACCACGCTGCCGGACTGGAGTAGACGGGGCCCCGCCGGGCGCTGCTCACGAGGACGGCCCCGCGTGGCGCCCGGGCGTCCACAGGAGGCGCGCTCATGTTCGTCCGTACCGTCCACGCGACCGGTCCGCCCCACGCCACCGGACCAGGCCGACGTGTCTGCCGCCTCAACTAGGCTTCCGGTGTGGACGAACCGGACCTCTTCACCGCCGCTGCCGAGGAACGCCAGACCAGGGAGCCCGGCCGGGCGCCGCTGGCCGTACGGATGCGCCCGCGCACCCTGGACGAGGTGGCCGGGCAGCGGCAGCTGCTGAAGCCCGGCTCGCCGCTGCGGCGCCTGGTGGCGAACTCGCGCGGCCCGGCGGCCACCAGCTCGGTGATCCTCTGGGGGCCGCCCGGCACCGGCAAGACCACCCTCGCGCACGTGATCAGCCAGGCCGTGGAGGGCCGCTTCGTCGAGCTGTCCGCGATCACCGCCGGGGTCAAGGAGGTCCGGGCGGTGATCGACGGTGCCCGGCGGGCGGTCGGCATGTCCGGCCGGGAGACGGTGCTCTTCCTGGACGAGATCCACCGCTTCTCCAAGGCCCAGCAGGACTCGCTGCTGCCGGCCGTGGAGAACCGCTGGGTCACCCTGATCGCGGCGACCACCGAGAACCCGTACTTCTCGGTGATCTCCCCGCTGCTGTCCCGCTCGTTGCTGCTCACCCTGGAGTCGCTGACCGACGACGACATCCGGGCGCTGCTGCGCCGCGCGGTGGCCGACGAGCGCGGTCTGGAGGGCGCGCTGGAGCTGACCGCGGAGGCCGAGGACCACCTGGTGCGCCTCGCCGGCGGGGACGCCCGGCGCGCGCTCACCACACTGGAGGCGGCGGCCGGGGCGGCGCTGGAGAAGGGCGAGGCGAGCATCACGCTGGCCACCACCGAGACGGCCGTCAACCAGGCGGCGGTGCGCTACGACAAGGACGGCGACCAGCACTACGACGTGGCCAGCGCGCTGATCAAGTCGATCCGCGGCAGCGACGTGGACGCCACCCTGCACTACCTGGCCCGGATGATCGAGGCGGGGGAGGACCCGCGGTTCATCGCCCGGCGGCTGATGATCTCGGCCAGCGAGGACGTCGGCCTGGCCGACCCGACGGCGCTGCAGACGGCGGTGGCGGCGGCCCAGGCGGTGGCGCTGATCGGCTTCCCGGAGGCCCGGATCATCCTCTCCCAGGCCGCGATCGCGCTGGCCCTGGCACCCAAGTCCAACTCGGCCTACCTGGCGATCGACGCGGCGCTGGCGGACGTCCGGCAGGGGCTGGCCGGTGCCGTCCCGCCGCACCTGCGGGACGCCCACTACGGCGGGGCGGGCAAGCTCGGCCACGGCAAGGGCTACCAGTACCCGCACGACCTGCCGGAGGGCATCGCGGCCCAGCAGTACGCGCCGGACTCGGTGCACGGGCGGGAGTACTACCGGCCGAACCGGCGCGGCGGCGAGGTCCGGTACGCGGACACCGTGGAGTGGACGCGGGGGCGGCTGCGGGGGGAGCGCAGGGTGCACAAGAAGACCGAGAAGCCCGCCGAGGAGGCCGAGCGGCAGCCGGGGGAGAACGGCGAGTAGCAGCGGGTATACTCGGTCGGAGTGCCATGTCCCGGGACGGCGGCGGGGGAGACCCCACCGACCGGCCGCACCAGCGGGACACCGGCCGTAGGCCTCCCCAGGGAGGCCCGCACCAGGAGCGTCGCGCACCGTTTCGGTGTCGCGGACGGCCCGGCTTCCGGGCCCTTCGTGTGACCAGCACTTCTCGTGCCCGGCTTCGGAGAGCGGCTGATCCCTTCGCGCAGGCGACGGGGTTTTCTCCGGGTCGCGACATGCGACCTCCGTCAACACCTGGTGAAAGCCGTATTCGTAAGCAAGGAAGGTTTGGTTCATGGCGAACCAGAAGCGTCCCAAGGTCAAGATCGCGCGTGCGCTCGGCGTGCCGCTGACCCCGAAGTCCGTCAAGTACTTCGAGGCCCGCCCGTACCCGCCCGGCCAGCACGGCCGTGGCCGCAAGCAGAACTCGGACTACAAGGTCCGTCTGCTCGAGAAGCAGCGTCTGCGCGCCCAGTACGACCTGAGCGAGAAGCAGATGGCGCGCGCGTTCGACCGCGCGAAGAAGGCCGAGGGCAAGACCGGTGAGGCGCTCGTCGCCGACCTGGAGACCCGTCTGGACTCCCTGGTCCTGCGTTCGGGCATCGCCCGCACCATCTACCAGGCCCGCCAGATGGTCGTCCACGGCCACATCGAGGTCAACGGTGGCAAGGTCAACAAGCCGTCGTTCCAGATGAAGCCGGGCTACGTGGTCACCGTCCGCGAGCGCTCCAAGGAGAAGGTCCCCTTCCAGGTCGCCCGTGAGGGTGGCTACGCGGGTGAGGGCCAGACCCCGAAGTACCTCGAGGTCAACCTGAAGGCCCTGGCCTTCCGCCTGGACCGTGCGCCGCAGCGCAAGGAGGTCCCGGTGATCTGTGACGAGCAGCTGGTCGTCGAGTACTACTCGCGCTGACCCGCGCTCGGTTCCGCAGACCGCGAAACCACAGCGAACCCCCGTCGCCCTTCGAGGCGGCGGGGGTTCGCTGCTTCTGCCGTGCCGGCGGTCAGACGGTCTCGCCGGTCATCGCGGCGGCCAGCCGCAGGTGCGGGCGGGCCTCCGCGGCGCGGCCCTGGCGCTCCAGGGTGCGGCCGAGCATCAGCCGGGCGTAGTCCTCGGCCGGGTCGAGGTCGAGGATCCGGCGCAGCTCCGCCTCGGCGCGCCCGAGCTGGGCGGAGTGGAAGTAGCTGCGGGCCAGCAGCAGCCGGACCGAGAGGTTGGCCGGCTCCTCGGCCAGCACGCCTTCCAGCATGCGGGCGGCGTCGGTGTACGCCTTGGACTCGAAGTAGAAGTTCGCGAGGCGGTACTCGTCGTGGACGGCCATGGTGCTCCTTCCGGGCAGATCCTTGCCTCCTCAAGCAATCCGCAAGCTTCAGCTATTCCGCGCCGGGGCCGGCGCCGGTGCGGGCGGTGCCGAGCACGGGCCGGGGCCGGCCTCCGGGCCGTCCCACGGGCCCCCGCCGCCGAGCGCCCGGCAGACGGCGGCGTCCAGGTCCAGCAGCCCGCCCGCCCGGTAGCACTCCTCGTACTCCTGCTCGCTGAGCCCGGCCCGGGCCCGCTCGGCACACTCCTCGTGGGTGCCGAAGAAGGAGCGCGAGCCCAGGAAGGGGTTGCCGACCGCGCGCCAGATCCGGTGCGCCGCGCCCTGGAGCACCCGGGCCTCGCACAGGTCGGCCGGCTCGCCCGGGCCGGCCGGTTCGGTCTCCAGCAGCGCCAGCAGGTCGATCCCCAGCACGATGCCGAGCAGGTCGTGGAAGTGGTGGTTCAGCCGGACGCACTCGCGGGCCAGGGCGCGGGCCGGCCGGACCGCCCCGTTCAGGTAGTGCGAGTACGCCGTCGCGTACAGCACGTAGGCGTACGCCCACTGCTCGCCGTGCTCCTCGCAGACCTCGCGGGCCTGCCCGAACCAGAGCTCGCCGCTGTCCGGTTCGCCCTGGAACAGGTAGGCGAGGCCCAGCTCGATCATGGCCATCACCACGTTGCTGTTGAGCTCGCCGATGGTCCGGTAGTGCCAGAGCGCCTCCTCGAACAGCTCGGCGGCGCGCTGCGGGTCGTCGCCGATCAGCGCGGCGCAGCCCTGGCGGTGCACGGCGTAGGCGAGGGCCCGGTCGTCGCCGGTGTCCAGGGCCTGGCGGCGGCACTCCTCCAGGGCGGGCCGGGCGGTGCCGAGGTCGCCCTGGAGGGTGGCCATGTAGCCGGTCACCCACAGGGCCTTGGCCCGGGCCTCGGTGGGTTCGCGGTCCAGGGCGAGCGCGCGGTCCAGCCAGTGCCGGCCCTCGCCGAGGTGGCCGCAGCCGACCCAGTAGAACCAGAGGGTGCCGGCCAGCAGCAGGGCGATCTGCTCCTCTCCGGGCTCGGCGAGGCAGAACTCCAGCGCGGCGCGGAGGTTGGTGTGGGCGAGCCGGGTGCGCCGGGCGGTCTCGGGCTGCCGGGGGCCGAACCACTCGACCTCGCCCCAGGTGGCGACGCCCAGGTACCAGTCGCGGTGGCGGCGCAGCAGCCGCTGCTCCTCGCCGGTGGCGCGCAGCCAGTGGGCGCCGTACTCGCGGATGGTGTCCAGCAGCCGGAAGCCGATGCCGACGTCGCTCTCCTCGCGCAGCACCACGGACTTGGCGACGAGTTGGTCGAGCAGGTCGAGGACTTCCTCGGCCTCGATGCCCTCGCCGGCGCAGACGTACTCGGCGGCCTCCAGGTCGAACCCGCCGACGAAGACCGACAGGCGAGCCCAGAGTAAACGTTCCTGCACTGTGCACAGCTCGTGGCTCCAGCCGATCGTGGTGCGTAGCGTCCGGTGCCTCGGCAGGGCCGTCCGGGAGCCGCCGGTGAGCAGCCGGAAGCGGTCGTCCAGCCGGGCCGTGATCTGCTCCACCGACAGCGCCCGCAGCCGTCCGGCGGCCAGCTCGACGGCCAGCGGGACGCCGTCCAGTCGGCGGCAGAGCAGGCCGACCGCCTCCGCGTTCGCCTCGGTCACCTCGAAGGACGGCACCACCGCCCTGGCCCGGTCGGCGAACAGCCGCACCGCGTCCGGCAGTGGGCCCGGGCCCACCCGCTGGGCCGGCAGCGGGCCGACCGGCAGCGGGCCGACCGGCAGCGGGGCGAGCGTCAGCAGGTGCTCGCCCGAGGCCCGCAGGGCGGCGCGGCTGGTGGCCAGCACCCGCAGGCCGGGCAGCGCGCGCAGCAGCGCGTCGGACAGCTCGGCGCAGGCCTCCACCAGGTGCTCGCAGCCGTCCAGCACCAGCAGCAGGCGGGCGGTGCCGTCGGTCAGCCGCAGCGCCTCCAGAACGGCATGGCCGAGCAGCAGCGGGTCCTGCACCGGGGCCACGTCCACCAGCCAGGTGCCGTCCGGGAAGGCCCCGGCCGCCCGGGCTGCCGCCCGCAGCGCGAGCCGGCTCTTGCCAACCCCGCCGGGCCCGGTCACCGTCACCAGCCGGGCGCGGGCGAGCAGGCCCGCCAGCTCGGCCAGTTCCCGCTGCCGCCCGACGAAGCCGGTCACCTCGGCCGGCAGCCGACCGTGCTCCGGCTCGCGCGGCCACGCCGCGGGCTGTGCTGTCCAGTCGCCGGCCAAGCCCTGCTCCCCGTTGTTCCGTGCCCGGACCGCGGCGGGCCCGGACGTGCGTCGGGCCGTACGGCCGACGGCCCGCCTGGCAGAACGAGGTGACCGGCCGGTAGGTTACGCGCGCGGTTCGCACACCCGGACGAGGCCACGGCCGTGACCCGGTCCGGAATGCGGGTGTCGGCGCGATAGGGTTCCCCTGAAGAGCAACAAGGCGAGGAGCGCGCAGAGTGACCGTGGGAGAGCTGGCCGGCTTGCTCGTCGCCGTGTTCTGGGCGGTCCTGGTCACCCTGCTCGCGGTGGTGCTGGTCCGGCTCTCCCGGGTGCTGAAGGAGGCCACCGTCCTGGTCTCCGCCGTCACCGAACAGGCCGTGCCCCTGCTGACCGAGGCGGGCGCCGCCGTGCGCAGCGCCAACGAGCAGCTGGACCGGGTGGACGAGATCACCGCCAACGTGCAGGACGCCGCCGCCAACGCCAAGGCGCTGTCCTCCACCGCCGCCGCCACGCTGGGCGGACCGCTGATGAAGGTCGCCGCCTTCAGCTACGGCGTCCGCAAGGCCGTCGCCAAGCAGCAGGGCGCCCTGCCGAACGTGCCGCTCCAGGCCGGGGAGCGCGACGAGCTGGCGCGGCTGATCCGGGCCGAGGTGCGCGCCGCGACCGCGCCCAGGGGCGGGCTGCTCTCCCGGGTCCGGCGCGCGGTGAGGGGCTGACGGCATGGCAAGGATCTTCTGGATGGCCGTCGGCGCCGGCGCCGCCGTGTGGGCCATGAACAAGGCCAACGACGCGGTCCAGCGGCTCACCCCGGACAGCCTCTCCGGCACCGCCGCCCGCGGCGCGCTGCACCTGGGCGACCTCGCCAAGCAGTTCGCCCAGGACGTGCGTTCCGGCATGGCCGAGCGCGAGGAGCAGCTGAAGGAAGACCTCGGACTGCACGGCACCGCCGTGGTCGAGCCCCGGAGCACCCGCCGTCCCCGCCCGTCGCCCGCCACCACCCTTCCTGGGAAACGCTCCGCGTTGCCCCTCTCACGCGAGCCGCAGTACCGAGCTATCTCGGCGGCGCCCGGTCGCCCGGCCGCCGCCCTGCCCCCCGCCCGCGCCCTGCCCGACGGCGGGCGCCGCACCACCCCACAGACCATGGAAGAAACGCCCCGCCGAGCCCTGCCGCGGGGCGGAACGAACCGGAAGGACCACTAATGGAGTCGGCTGAGATCCGCCGCCGCTGGCTGCGCTTCTTCGAGGAGCGCGGCCACACCGTCGTTCCGTCGGCGTCCCTGGTCGCCGACGACCCCACCCTGCTGCTCGTCAACGCCGGCATGGTGCCGTTCAAGCCCTACTTCCTGGGCGAGGTCAAGCCGCAGTTCTCGCGCGCCACCAGCGTCCAGAAGTGCGTGCGCACCCTGGACATCGAGGAGGTCGGGAAGACCACCCGGCACGGCTCCTTCTTCCAGATGTGCGGCAACTTCTCCTTCGGTGACTACTTCAAGGAAGGAGCCATCAAGTTCGCCTGGGAGCTGCTCACCACTCCCGTCGCGGAGGGTGGCTACGGCCTGGAGAAGGAGAAGCTCTGGATCACCGTCTACAAGGACGACGACGAGGCCGAGCAGATCTGGCGCGACGTCATCGGCGTGCCCTCCGAGCGCATCCAGCGCCTGGGCATGAAGGACAACTTCTGGTCGATGGGCGTGCCCGGCCCGTGCGGCCCGTGCTCGGAGATCAACTACGACCGCGGCCCCGCGTACGGCGAGGAGGGCGGCCCGGCGGTCAACGGCGAGCGCTACCTGGAGATCTGGAACCTGGTCTTCATGCAGTACGAGCGCGGCCACGGCGACGGCAAGGACGGCTTCGAGATCCTCGGCGACCTGCCGAGCAAGAACATCGACACCGGCCTCGGCCTGGAGCGCCTCGCCGCCATCCTCCAGGGCGTCGACAACCTCTTCGAGATCGACACCAGCCGGATGATCCTCGACCGCGCCGCCGAGCTGACCGGCCACACCTACGGCGCCGACCACAAGTCGGACGTCTCGCTGCGCGTGGTCACCGACCACATCCGCACCGCGCTGATGCTGGTCGGCGACGGCGTCACCCCCGGCAACGAGGGCCGCGGCTACGTGCTGCGCCGCATCCTGCGCCGCGCCATCCGCAACATGCGGCTGCTGGGCGCCACCGAGCCGGTGGCCAAGGAGCTCATCGACGTCGCCGTCAAGGCGATGGCCCCGCAGTACCCCGAGCTGGAGATCGACCGCAAGCGCATCGAGACGGTCGTCATCGGCGAGGAGGCGGCCTTCCTGCAGACCCTGAAGGCCGGCACCAACCTGCTGGACGTCGCGGTCACCGAGACCAAGCAGGCCGGCGGCGCGGTGCTCTCCGGCGAGCAGGCGTTCAAGCTGCACGACACCTACGGCTTCCCGATCGACCTCACCCTGGAGATGGCCGAGGAGCAGGGCCTCCAGGTGGACGAGGCCGGCTTCCGCCGCCTGATGCAGGAGCAGCGGGACCGCGCCAAGGCGGACGCCAAGGCCAAGAAGATGGGCCACGCCGACGTCGCCGCGTACCGCGAGGTCGCCGACAAGTCCGGCGCCAGCGTCTTCACCGGCTACTCCCTCACCGAGGGTGAGGCGACCGTGGTCGGCCTGCTGGTGGACGGCGTTCCGTCGCCGGCCGCCTCCGAGGGCGACGAGGTCGAGCTCATCCTCGACCGCACCCCGTTCTACGCCGAGGGCGGCGGCCAGCTCGCCGACCACGGCCGGATCCGGCTGGAGTCCGGCGCGGTGGTGGAGATCCGCGACGTGCAGCAGCCCGTCCCGGGCGTCATCGTGCACTCCGGCGGCGTGCTGTTCGGCGAGGTCGTGCTCGGCGCCTCGGCGTACGCCACGATCGACACCGAGCGCCGCCGGGCGATCGCCCGCGCCCACTCGGCGACCCACCTGACCCACCAGGCGCTGCGCGACGCGCTCGGCCCGACGGCCGCCCAGGCCGGCTCCGAGAACGCCCCGGGCCGCTTCCGCTTCGACTTCGGCTCGCCCGCCGCCGTTCCGGGCAGCGTGCTGGTGGACGTCGAGCAGAAGATCAACGACGTGCTGGGCCGCGAACTCGACGTCACCGCCGAGGTCATGACGATGGACCAGGCCCGCAAGGCCGGCGCCATCGCGATGTTCGGCGAGAAGTACGGCGACGAGGTGCGGGTCGTCACCATCGGCGACTTCTCCAAGGAGCTGTGCGGCGGCACCCACGTCGGCAACACCGCCCAGCTGGGCCTGGTGAAGCTGCTCGGGGAGTCCTCGATCGGCTCCGGCGTGCGCCGGGTGGAGGCGCTGGTCGGCGTCGACGCGTACAGGTTCCTGGCCCGTGAGCACACCGTGGTCTCCCAGCTCACCGAGCTGGTCAAGGGCCGCCCGGAGGAACTGCCGGAGAAGATCTCGGGCATGCTCACCAAGCTCAAGGACGCCGAGAAGGAGATCGAGCGCTTCCGCGCCGAGAAGGTGCTGGCCGCCGCGGCGGGCCTGGCCGACTCGGCCGAGGACGTGCACGGCATCGCCGTGGTCGCCGCGCAGGTCGCCGACGGCGTGGGCGCGGACGAGCTGCGCAAGCTGGTCCTGGACGTGCGCGGCCGCCTGGGCTCGCGCCCGGCCGTGGTCGCCGCGTTCACCGTCGCGAACGACCGCCCGCTGACCGTGATCGCCACCAACGAGGACGCCCGCGGCCGCGGCATCAAGGCCGGCGAGCTGGTCCGCACCGCGGCCAAGACCCTCGGCGGCGGCGGTGGCGGCAAGGACGACGTCGCCCAGGGCGGTGGCTCCAACCCGGCCGCGGTCGGCGAGGCCATCGCCGCGGTGCGCGGCCTGGTCGCGGAGCGCGCCAGCTGATGGAGTTCGAGGAGAGGCCCTTCAGACGTGGACGGCGGATCGCCGTCGACGTCGGGGACGCCCGGATCGGGGTCGCGTCCTGCGACCCCGACGGGGTGCTCGCCACGCCGGTGGAGACCGTCCCGGCCGGGGTGAAGTCGCAGGCCAGGATCGCCGCGATCGTCGAGGAGTACGACGCGATCGAGGTGATCGTCGGGCTGCCGCGCTCGCTCAGCGGCAAGGAGGGCCCGGCGGCGGAGAAGGTCCGGGCGTACGCGGCACGGCTGGCCAACCGGCTCTACCCGGTGCCGGTGCGGCTGGTGGACGAGCGGATGTCGACCGTCACCGCGACCCACGGGCTGCGCGCCTCGGGGGTCAAGGCGAAGAAGGGCCGCTCGGTGGTCGACCAGGCCGCCGCGGTGGTGATCCTGCAGACCGCCCTTGAGTCCGAACGGGTGAGCGGACGCCCGCCCGGTGAGAGCGTCGAGGCGGTCGGCTGACCGGCCTGCTCTAACGTCCCGAAGAGGGGTCCGTGCGGACGCGTCCGCACGGACCCCTTTTTCGTTCGGTTCCGTGTCCGTTTCGTATCGATCTGGATCGGTACGGGGCAGTTCGGAGTGATTGGCAGCCATTCGGGACCGCCGAGGGGGCCGAGAGCCGTGATCGATCAGGACTTCCACCCGGGGCTCACACCGGGCCACCTCGGTGCGCCGGTGCTGGAACCGGAGGGCCGTCCGCCGGGTGCGCCCCGGCCGCGCTCCGATGCGCCCGATCCGCACCGACGGCGTAACGGACTGGCCTGCCTGCTCACCGCCCTCGCGCTGGTCGCGGTCTTCGGCGGGATCGGTCTCACCGGCTACGCCTGGGTCCAGCAGCAGCGCAGATCCCCCGCGGCCGCCGACTACGCGGGGCAGGGCACCGGCAGCGTCCAGGTCTCGGTGCCCGAGGGTGCGGGCCTGTCCCAGATCGCCTCCGCGCTGGTCCGCAACGGGGTGGTGGCCAGCTCGCTCGCCTTCACCCGGGCAGCGAAGGGGAGCGCGGCGGCAGCCGGGCGGATCCAGCCCGGGACGTACACCCTCAAGCTGAAGATGTCGGCCGCCGCCGCGCTGTCCATCCTGATCGACCCGGCCAACGCCAACGGCCTCACCATCCCCGAGGGTTGGCGTGGAGACCAGATCTACGCGGCGATCGACAGGAAGCTGAACCTCCCCGAGGGCACCACCCGGAAGGCCGCCAAGGAGCAGGGCGCCGAGCTCGGCCTGCCGGACTTCGCCCACGGCAGCCCGGAGGGCTACCTGTTCCCCGCCACCTACGCCGTCACCGACGGGACCACCCCGCTGGACCTGCTGAAGCAGATGGTCGACCGGGCCGGCAAGGAGTTCGGCCGGGACGACGCCAACGTCGTCGCGCAGAACCTCGGACAGAGCCTGTACGGACTGGTCACCGTCGCCAGCATGGTCCAGGGCGAGGCCGACAACACCGAGGACATGGGCAAGGTGGCCCGCGTCATCTACAACCGGCTGGCCAAGGGGATGCCGCTGCAGCTGGACTCGACCATCAACTACGCGCTCGGCCGTTCGACCCTGAACACCACCGTCACCGACACCAAGCTGGACTCCCCGTACAACACCTACCTGCACCCGGGGCTGCCGCCGTCGCCGATCTCCAACCCGGGGCGCCAGGCGATCACGGCGGCGCTGGACCCGACGCCCGGTGACTGGCTGTACTTCGTGACCGTGAAGCCGGGCGACACGCGCTTCACCGACAGCTTCGAGGTGCACCAGCGCAACGTGGCGGAGTTCAACGCGGCGCGGGCTGCGAAACCGAGCTCTCCGGGCTCCGGCGCGGCCGCCGCGACGCCCTCGACCCCGGGCGCGGGCACGCCGTGACGGCCCCGTGCGCCGAGGGTGAGGTCGCTCACCGACCGTGCGTCCGCCCGGGCGGGGGTACGGCTGCGGTACGGTAACGTCTCCTCCCAGGCGCTGCGCTAGCACGCCGGTTCGAGAATCAGCCGGGACGGCGTCGTCCCGGACGGCCGGTCCGATCCTCCGGTCGTCACCGTCGGTTAAGGGGATCAATGACCGATCTGGGTCGGGGCTACGGCCCCCAGGGCGAGCAGCCGTGGCACCCCGGAGATCCCGGGTACGGCGGCCAGCAGCCGGTCCCCGGCCAGCAGGACGGCCAGTGGCAGCAGTACGCGCAGCAGGGCCAGTACGGTCAGCAGATCCAGCAGGGTCAGCAGCCGTACGGGGACGTGCAGCAGGGGTACGGGCAGCAGCAGCCGGTGCAGACGCAGCACGGCATGCCGCAGGAGGGGTACCAGCAGGGGTACCAGCAACAGGGGATGCCGCAGCAGGGGTATCCGCAGCAGGGCTTCGACCAGGGCTATCAGCAGCAGGGCATGCCGCAGCACGGCTACCCCCAGCAGCAGATGCCGATGCAGCAGGGAATGCCCCAGGGCTATCCGCAGCAGCAGATGCCGATGCAGCAGCAGGGCGTGCCCCAGCAGGGGATGCCGCAGCAGGTCCAGCCCCAGCCGGTTCCGCAGCAGGCCCGGCCGCAGGCCCCGGCGCCCGAGCCCGCCTCCGGTCCGGGACCGGACGGGATCGACTGGGAGGCCGAGGCCGCCGCGCTGGAGTCCGGCGCCGACCCGGTCGGCGGGGCGGCCGAGCCCGAGGCCGAGGAGTGGGACGGCCACCACGAGGACGAGCACCACGGCGACGAGGGGTACGTCGAGGAGCACGCCGAAGCCGAGCAGGCTGGCTTCCTCGGCGAGCAGGACGAGTCCCGCGAGGCGCAGAAGAAGCGCAAGGAGAAGGGCAAGAAGGCGGGCCGCCGCAACGGCGGCGCCTGCCTGGTGGTGGCGCTGGTGCTGGTCGGCCTGCTCGGCGGCGCCGGCTGGTGGGGCTACGGCTTCTACCAGAGCCACTTCGGCCCGCCGCCGGACTTCACCGGTGACGGCACCGGCTCCGTCCAGGTCGAGGTCAAGCCGGGCGCGGTCGGCGGCCAGATCGGCCTCGCGCTGAAGAACGCCGGCGTGGTCAAGAGCGTCGACGCGTTCGCCAAGGCCTGTGACGCCGAGCCCAAGTGCGGCACCATCCAGCCGGGCTTCTACGGGATGAAGAAGGAGATGCCGGCCGCGGCCGCGCTCAAGGAGCTGCTGGACCAGGCGGGCGGCGCGGCGATCGTGTTCCCGGAGGGCATGAACTCCTCCGAGATCTACGCCAAGATCGACGACAAGCTGAAGCTCCAGAAGGGCACCACGGCGGGCGTGGCCAAGGCCCAGGTCAACCAGCTCGGCCTGCCGGCGTACGCGAACGGCAACATCGAGGGCTTCCTCTGGCCGACCCGCTACAACATCGCCGACGGCATGAAGCCCGAGGACCTGCTCAAGCAGATGGTGAAGAACGCCACCGACAAGTACGCGGCCGCCAACCTGGACGGCCAGGCCTCCAAGGCGGGCCTCAAGAGCGCCTACGAGGTGGTCATCGAGGCGAGCATCCTGCAGCGCGAGGGCAACAACCCGGGCGACTTCGCCAAGATGGCCAGGACCATCCAGAACCGTCTGGCGAGCGACACGGTGCACCACACCCTCGGCATGGACACCACACTGCAGTACTCGCTGGGCCGTAAGGAACTCACGTCGAAGGACATCAACGACGGGTCCAACAAGTACAACACCTACATCAACCCGGGCCTGCCGCCGACGCCGATCTCCAACCCCGGCGACGAGGCGCTCAACGCGGTGCTCAACCCGGCGGACGGCAAGTGGCTGTACTTCATCGCGATGTCCCCGACCAACACCCTCTTCGCCGAGACCGACAAGGAGCACGCGGCCAACGTCGAGGCGTACTGCAAGGCGGCGGGTCAGGGCTTCGACAAGGTCGGCCTGCACTGCACCACCAAGTAGCCGTTACCGCACCGTCGTTCACGGAGAGGCAGCGTTGACCAGCAAGCACCGGGCGGCCGTCCTCGGCTCGCCGATCGCCCACTCGCTCTCGCCGGACCTGCACCGGGCCGCCTTCGCGGCGCTCGGTCTGGACGGCTGGCGCTACGACCGCTTCGAGGTCGACGAGGCCGGCCTGCCCGGCTTCCTCGCCGGCCTGGACGGGGCCGAGTGGGCGGGGCTGTCGCTGACCATGCCGCTGAAGCGGGCGGTCATCCCGCTGCTGGACGAGGTCGGCGCGACGGCCCGCTCGGTGGACGCGGTGAACACCGTGGTGTTCACCGCCGACGGGCGGCGCACCGGGGACAACACCGACGTCCCCGGGCTGGTCAACGCGCTGCGCGAGCGCGGCATCACCGAGGTGTCCGCCGCCGCGGTGCTGGGCGCCGGGGCCACCGCCTCCTCGGCGCTGGCGGCGCTGGCCCAGGTCTGCACCGGCGAGGTGACGGTCTACGTGCGCAGCGCCGAGCGGGCGCGGGAGATGGCCGAGCTGGGCGAGCGGCTCGGCGTCGCGGTGCGCACCGCCGAATGGGAGCGCGGCGCCGAGGCGCTGGAGCGGCCGCTGACCGTCTCCACCACGCCGGTCGGGGCGACCGACGACTTCGCCGGCTCGCTGACGGCGGCCCCGGGCGCGCTGTTCGACGTGCTGTACCACCCGTGGCCGACGGCGCTGGCCGCCGCCTGTGCCGAGCGCGGGGCGACCGTCCTGGGCGGCCTGGACCTGCTGGTGCACCAGGCGGTGCTGCAGAGCGAGGCCTTCACAGGCCGCACGCCCGGGCCGCTGGCGGCGATGCGCGAGGCGGGGGAGAAGGCGCTCGCCGACCGTTGGGGCCAGTCCGGCGGATCTCGCCGCGGCTAGATCGTTTCGTTGGGTGACCGGTTGCCGTCCGTCACGCGGACTGTGCCCCCGGGTGCCGCCGGGTCGTGAAAGGATTCGGACAGAAGGCACGCTCGGGCGGGCCGCGGCGGTGCCGTGGGCCGGTCCGCTGATGAAGGAGCTCCGTTGGGTACGTTGCGCTGGCTGACGGCGGGGGAGTCGCACGGCCCCGCACTCGTCGCGACGCTGGAAGGCCTGCCCGCCGGTGTACCGGTCACCACCGACGTGGTGGCCGACGCGCTGGCGCGCCGCCGGCTCGGTTACGGCCGCGGGGCGCGGATGAAGTTCGAACAGGACGAGGTGACCTTCCTCGGTGGCGTCCGGCACGGTCTGACGATGGGCAGCCCGGTCGCGGTCATGGTCGGCAACACCGAGTGGCCGAAGTGGGAGCAGGTCATGTCGGCCGACCCGGTCGACCCCGAGGTGCTGGCGGGCCTGGCCCGCAACGAGGCGCTGACCCGCCCCCGGCCCGGCCACGCCGACCTGGCCGGCATGCAGAAGTACTCGATCGACGAGGCCCGGCCGATCCTGGAGCGCGCCAGCGCCCGCGAGACGGCCGCCCGGGTCGCGCTGGGCGCCGTCGCCCGCGCGTACCTCCGTGAGGTGGCCGGGATCGAGATCGTCAGCCACGTGGTCGAGCTGGCCGCCGCCAAGGCGCCGGCCGGCGTCGTGCCGCTGCCCTCGGACGAGGCCCGGCTGGACGCCGACCCGGTGCGCTGCCTGGACGCGGACGCCTCGAAGGCGATGGTCGCCGAGATCGACCAGGCCCACAAGGACGGCGACACCCTCGGCGGCGTGGTCGAGGTGCTCGCGTACGGCGTGCCGGTGGGCCTCGGCTCGCACGTGCACTGGGACCGCCGGCTGGACGCCCGGCTGGCCGCGGCGCTGATGGGCATCCAGGCGATCAAGGGCGTCGAGGTCGGCGACGGCTTCGAGCTGGCCCGGGTGCCGGGGTCGAAGGCGCACGACGAGATCGTCCCGACCCCCGAGGGCGTCAAGCGCGCCTCCGGCCGCTCCGGCGGCACCGAGGGCGGCCTGACCACCGGCGAGGTGCTGCGGGTGCGCGCCGCGATGAAGCCGATCGCCACCGTGCCGCGGGCGCTGCAGACCCTGGACGTGCGCACCGGCGAGCCGGCCAAGGCGCACCACCAGCGCTCGGACGTCTGCGCGGTGCCGGCCGCCGGCATCGTCGCCGAGGCGATGGTCGCGCTGGTGCTGGCCGACGCGGTGAGCGAGAAGTTCGGTGGCGACCACGTCTCCGAGACCCGGCGCAACGTGCAGGGCTACCTCGACAACCTGATCATCCGATGACATCGCCGATCATGGTGCTGGTCGGGCCGCCCGGCAGTGGCAAGTCCACCGTCGGGCGGGCCCTGGCCGAGCGCCTGGGCGTCGGCTTCCGGGACACCGACGCCGACATCGAGGCGCTGGCCGGCAAGCCCATCCCGGAGATCTTCATCGACGAGGGCGAGCCGCACTTCCGCGAGCTGGAGGTCCGCGCCGTGCGCGCGGCCGCCGAGGGACACGGCGGGGTGCTGGCGCTCGGCGGCGGCGCGGTGATGGCCGAGGCCACCCGTGAGCTGCTGCGCGAGCTGCCGGTGGTCTTCCTGGAGGTCCCGCTCGGCGACGCGGTCAAGCGGGTCGGCCTGGACGCCCCGCGCCCGCTGCTGGCCGTCAACCCGCGGGCCCGCTGGCGCGAGCTGATGGAGGCCCGCCGCCCCCTCTACCTGGAGGTGGCCACCGCCGTCGTCGACACCGCCGACCGCACCCCCGAGCAGGTCGCGGACGCCGTACTGGAAGCACTGGAGCTGAAGACCCCCCATGACTGACACCACCGTCAGGATCCACGTCGGCGGCAGCGCCGGCCACGACCCGTACGACGTGCTGATCGGGCACCAGTTGCTCGGTGAGCTGGCGCCGCTGATCGGGACGCGGGCCAAGCGGGTCGCGATCATCCACCCGGAGGCGCTGGCCGCCACAGCCGACGCCATCCGCGAGGACCTGGCCGGCGAGGGGTACGAGGCGATCGCCCTCCAGGTGCCCAACGCCGAGGAGGCGAAGAGCGCCGAGGTCGCCGCGTACTGCTGGTCGGTGCTCGGGCAGACCGGGTTCACCCGCAGCGACGTCGTGGTCGGTCTCGGCGGCGGCGCCACCACCGACCTGGCGGGCTTCGTGGCGGCCACCTGGCTGCGCGGGGTGCGCTGGATCTCCATGCCCACCACGCTGCTCGGCATGGTCGACGCGGCCGTCGGCGGCAAGACCGGCATCAACATCGCCGAGGGCAAGAACATGGTCGGCGCCTTCCACCCGCCGGTGGGCGTGCTCGCCGACCTGGGCACCCTGGAGACCGTGCCCAGGCACGACTACGTCTCCGGCCTCGCCGAGGTCATCAAGTGCGGCTTCATCGCCGACCCGGCCATCCTCGACCTGATCGAGGCGGATCCGGAGGGCGCCAAGTCGCCGGCCGGCCCGCACACCGTCGAGCTGATCCGCCGGGCCATCCAGGTCAAGGCCGACGTCGTCTCTGGGGACCTCAAGGAGTCCGGCCGGCGCGAGATCCTCAACTACGGCCACACCCTGGGCCACGCCATCGAGCGCAACGAGCGCTACAAGTGGCGGCACGGCGCGGCGATCTCCATCGGCATGGTCTTCGCGGCCGAACTCGGCCGCCTGGCCGGGCGGTTGGACGACGAGACGGCCGACCGGCACCGCACCGTGCTGGCGTCGGTCGGCCTGCCGCTGAGCTACCGGGCGGACGCCTGGCCGAAGCTGCTGGACGCGATGAAGATCGACAAGAAGTCGCGCGGCGACCTGATCCGCTTCATCGTCCTGGACGGCCTCGGCAAGACCTCCGTGCTGGAGGGCCCGGACCCGTCCCTGCTGGTCGCCGCCTACGCGGAGGTCTCGGCGTGACCCGGGTGATGGTGCTCAACGGCCCCAACCTCGGCCGGCTGGGCAGCCGGGAGCCGGACGTCTACGGCGCCACCTCGTACACCGGACTGGTCGAGCGCTGCACCGCGCTGGGCAAGGAGTTCGGCTTCGAGGTCGAGGTGCACGAGACCAACTCCGAGCAGCAGATGGTGGAGTGGCTGCACGAGGCGGCCGACGGGAAGGTGCCCGTGGTGATCAACCCGGGCGCGTTCACCCACTACTCGTACGCGATGCGGGACGCCGCGGCCCAGCGCACGGCGCCGCTGATCGAGGTGCACATCTCCAACCCGTACGCACGGGAGACCTTCCGGCACACCTCGGTGATCGCCGCGGTGGCCTCCGGGACCATCGCGGGCTTCGGGATCGGGTCGTACGAGCTGGCGCTGCGGGCGCTGGCGGAGCAGCTCACCTCGCGCTGACTGCTGGTCAGCGGCCCGGCGGCGGACTGTGCCCGCTGCCGGGCCGCCGTGTAGTGTCCCCGGTGAGAGTGTGGTCGGGAGGTGCCGTGACGCAGTACGCCGCAGGTGGGCAGGTCCCGCCGCGTCCCGCCGCCCCGCCGGTGCCGCCGGGGGGCGGTACGGGGGTGGCCCCGTCGGGGGCGCCGGTTCCGCCGCCCTCGCCGCCGCCGCCGACGGTCCGGCCGGCGGGCACACCCGCCGTTGTGCCGCCCGCTCCGGCGTCCGCGCCGGCATCGGCACCCGCTGCTCCTCCGGCGCCCGCTCCGGCACCTGCACCCGCTTCGGGCCCGGCGCCCGTGCCCGCCCGTGCCGTCCCGCCGCCGCCCGCGCCCACCGCGCCCGTACCGGCCGGCGGCACCGGGCACTTCGTGCTGCCCGCCGGCACGCCCGTCCAACTCCCCGCCCACCCGCCGCAGCGGCACGCGCCCGCCGGGCCGATCGCCGTCCTGCTGATCGGCCCGGCCGGGGCGGGCAAGACCACCGTCGCCCGGTACTGGGCCGAGCGGCGGGCCACCCCGACTGCCCACATCAGCCTGGACGACGTCCGGGAGTGGGTGCAGTCCGGCTTCGCCAACCCGCAGTCCGGCTGGAACAACGCCTCCGAGGCCCAGTACCGGCTGGCCCGCCGCACCTGCGGCTTCGCCTGCCGCAACTACCTGGCCAACGGCATCTCCTGCATCATCGACGACGCCGTCTTCCCGGACCGCCCGGCGATCGGCCTCGGCGGCTGGAAGCGGCACATCGGCCCGGGCATGATCCCGGTCGTGCTGCTGCCCAGCCTGGACTCGGTGCTGCGCCGCAACGCCCGCCGCAGCGGCACCCGGCGGCTCGGGGACGAGGAGGTGGCGCGCATCCACGGCCGGATGGCCGGCTGGTACAACTCCGGGCTGCCGATCATCGACAACTCGTACCTGGACGTCGCCGGTACGGCCGCCGAGCTGGACCGGGTCATCCTGGCCCGGCTGATGGGGATGCCGGTCCGCTGACCTGCGGATCTTCGACCTGTCAGTGGCGGCTGCGATGATGGACCGGTCCCGCCAGAACCACCCGGGGAGCTGACGCCCGTGCCGGAAGGCCACATCATCCACCGCCTCGCCGGCCAGAACCGCGAGGCCTTCGGCGGCCGCCCGGTGCAGGTCTCCAGCCCGCAGGGCCGCTTCGCCGACGAGGCCAGGACGATCGACGGGCAGCTGCTCACGGGTGCGGAGGCCACCGGCAAGCACCTCTTCCTCGGCTTCGAGGAGGGCGCCTGGGTGCACGTCCACCTCGGCCTCTACGGCGGCTTCAGCTTCGGCACCGGCCCCGCGCCCGAGCCCGTCGGCCTGGTCCGGCTGCGGCTGGCCAACGACGACGGCTACGCCGACCTGCGCGGCCCCAACACCTGCGCCCTGGTCACCGACGCCGAGAAGGCCGCCGTCGCGGCCCGGCTCGGCCCCGACCCGTTGCGCACCGACGCCGACCCGGAGGCCGCCTGGCGCCGGATATCCGGCAGCCGGACGACGGTCGCCGCGCTGCTGATGGACCAGAAGGTGCTGGCCGGGGTGGGCAACGTCTACCGCGCCGAGGTGCTGTTCCGCCACAACGTCAACCCGCACCGGGCCGGCCGCGACCTGACCCGCCGCGAGTGGGACGCGATCTGGGCCGACCTGGTCGCCCTGATGCACGAGGGCGTCGCCGCCGGCCGGATCGACACCGTCCGCCCCGAGCACACCCCCGAGGCGATGGGCCGCCCGCCCCGCGTCGACGACCACGGCGGCGAGGTGTACGTCTACCGCCGCGCCGCGATGCCCTGCCTGGTCTGCGGCACCGAGGTGCGGACGGAGGAGCACGCCGCGCGCAACCTGTTCTGGTGCCCGACCTGCCAGGCGGCCTGAGGCGGATTCGGCCCCGGCACCCGGTGACCAGGCGGTTGCAACCGGCGGCGTGCGGCAGGACGACCAGGCGGGCGTCCAGTCGGCGCAGGGAGGCGTGGACGGCGCAGGCGGCGGGTCAGCCCGCGGCCGCAGTGGGCTCCTCGTGGTCGGCGGCGGCGCACTCGTCGAGGAGGGGGCGCATGCCGTCGTCGACGAGCCGGTAGCGCACCACGCGTCCGTCCTTGTCGCCGGTGACCACGCCCGCGGTGCGCAGCAGGCGCAGGGCCTGGGAGACGGCGGGGTCGCGCATGCCGGTGGCCACGGCCAGGTCGCTGACGGCGAGCGGGCCGGCCCGGTGGAGGGCGAGCAGCAGGGCGAGCCGTCCGGGGTCGGCGAGCAGGGAGAACCGTTCGGCCCAGGAGCGGACGTGCTCGGTGTCACCGATGGCGGCGATGGCTTCGCAGACCCGGTGTCCGTCGATGGTGCGGTGGCCCGCGCGGTCGGCCGGTACGAGATGCATGCGGACATTCTGGCAGCTCACGACCTGTGATCCTGGACACCTGCACAGGTGCGCAACCTTGCGAGGGTGGTGTCCTGCCCCTACGGTGTTCCCCGCCGTGGTGTTCGGGAAGACCGGTGACGGACCATCAACAGGTCCCAGTCCGGAGCGGCCCTCGCCACTGTGATCGGGGGAGAGTTGTCCGGACCCACGTGCCACTGGGCGCCTAGTGCGCCTGGGAAGGCGGGTCAGGAAGCCCCGTAAGCCAGGAGACCGGCCACGGCATCTCACGAAGTCATTCCACGAGGTGCTGGAGCGTGATCCGCAGATGACCCTGCCCGAAACCGCCACTCCCGCCGAGGCGGCCCCCTCCGTCCTGCCCACCTTCCGGTGGAAGCGCCAGGACACCATCCGTACCGCCGGGCTGATGGGGGTGATCCTGGCCATGCACGTGGTGGCGTTCGGGACGCTCGTCTTCCTGGTCGCCCCGCACAACTACGCGGTCGGCACCCAGGTGTTCGGGGTCGGCCTCGGCATCACCGCGTACACCCTGGGTATGCGGCACGCCTTCGACGCCGACCACATCGCGGTTATCGACAACACCACCCGCAAGCTGATGGCGGACGGCAAGCGGCCGGTCTCGGTGGGCTTCTGGTTCGCGCTCGGCCACTCCTCGATGGTGGTCCTGATGGCCGCCCTGGTGGCGGGCGGCGCCCAGCTGGCGAACACGCTGATGGACGACGACTCGGCCACCCACAAGTGGCTCGGGCTGGTCGGAACCACGGCCTCCGGCGCCTTCCTCTACCTGATCGGCGCGCTCAACCTGGCGGCGCTGCTCGGCATCCTCAAGGTGTTCCGCTCGATGCGGGCCGGGAAGTACGACGAGGCCGAGCTGGAGGAGCACCTCAACTCGCGCGGCTTCATGGCCCGGATCCTGAACCGGGCGACCCGTTCGATCACCCGGCCCGGGCAGATGTTCCCGGTCGGCATGGTGCTGGGCCTGGGCTTCGACACCGCGACCGAGGTGACGCTCATGGTGATGGCCGGTTCGGGCGCGGCGGCCGGGCTGCCCTGGTACGCGATCGTCTGCCTGCCGCTGCTGTTCGCGGCGGGGATGAGCCTGTTCGACACCCTGGACGGGACGTTCATGAACTTCGCGTACCAGTGGGCCTTCTCCAACCCGGTGCGCAAGGTGTACTACAACCTGACCATCACCGGACTGTCCATCGCGGTGGCCTTCATCATCGGCACCATCGAGCTGGTCGGCGTGCTGCACGAGAAGCTCGACCTGACCGACCCGGTGACCGGGTTCATCGCGGACATCTCGCTGGACAACGTCGGCTACGCGATCGCGGGGCTGTTCGTGGTGGTCTGGGCGATCGCCATCGCCTACTGGAAGCTGGCGGGCGTCGAGAAGCGCTGGACGCCCAAGGAGCGGGGGTAGCGCTCACGCCGCGGCGAGCAGCAGCGTGCCCGCGACGGCGAGCCCGGCGCCGACCACCTGGACCGGGCGCAGCCGCTCCTTGAGCACCCCGCGCGCCAGCAGTGCGGTGACCACGGGGTAGAGCGAGGCGAGCACGGCGGCCACCGCCGCCGGGCCGCTGTGCGAGGCCAGAGCGTAGGTGGCGTTGCCGGCCACGTCGACCAGCCCGACGCCGGTGAGCAGGGGCAGCCGGGAGCGCAGCTCCGGCAGCAGTCCGCGGGTGTCGGTGCCGCGCGGGCCGGTCAGCAGCGCGGCACCGCCGACGAGGACGTTGACGAGCCGCTGGACGCACAGCACGAGCAGCAGCCCCCCGCCGGCTGAGGCCTGCGAGAGCAGGGACATGTTGGCGCCGAAGCCGAACGCGGCGGCCAGGGTGAGCAGCAGTGCCGTGCGGGCGGCGGACGGCCCGCCGCGTTCCGGGCCGCCGGCCAGCACCACGCCGGCCACCGCCACCGCGATCCCGGCCAGCTGACCGAAGCCCGGCCGCTCGCCGAGCGCGAGCCCGACGCCGACCGGCACCACGACGCCGACGGTGGCCAGCGGGGACACCACGCCCATCGGCCCGAGTGCGAGCGCCCGGTAGAAGGCGAGCATCGCGAACGGGCCGATCACCCCGGCGGCGACGGCGTACCAGAGCGCGGGGGAGGCGTCGGCCCAGCCGCCCGTGGCCAGTGCCGCGAGGAGGAGGACGACGGTGGCTGCGGCCTGGGAGACGACCACGACGGCGAGCGCGGGCAGTCGGCGGGTGAGGACGCCGCCGCCGAAGTCGCCCAGGCCGGTGAGCAGGCTGGCGGACAGGGCGAGCAGGACGGTCACGGGAGGAGCCCGAAGATCGGGGCCCCGGGGAGCGGGGACGGGGTGGAGGACAGCACAATGCACTCCGAAGTACAGTCGGATGGACTCGTTGCCGGAACCGCAGCGTAGTGCACTGAAGTGAACTCGGCCGAACAATATTCTGTACGTCTCGTACGGTGGACACCGGAGGACTGCCCGCGTGCCGGACCCCGACCTCGTCTCCCGGGCCCTCGCCCGGAACGTCAAACGGCTGCGCACTGAGCGCGGCCACACCCTGGACGCCCTCGCCGCCCGTTCCGGGGTGAGCCGTGGCATGATCGTCCAGATCGAACAGGGCCGCACCAATCCGAGCGTGGCCACGGTGGTGCGGATCGGCGACGCTCTCGGCGTCTCGATCGCCACGCTGCTCGACTACGAGGAGGGCCCGGACGTCCGGGTCGTGCCCGGCGACCAGGCCGTCCCGCTCTGGACGGGTCCGGAGGGCGGCACCGGCACCCTGCTGCACGGAATCGAGGCGCCCGGTCCGCTGGAGCTGTGGGACTGGCGGATGGCGCCGGGGGAGGAGTACTCGGCCGAGCCGCACCCGGCCGGAACGGTGGAGATCCTGCGGGTCGTCGAGGGCGAACTGACCCTGGTGCACGGGGAGAGGGTGCACGCGGTGCCGGCCGGCAGCACGGTCTCCTTCGATGCCTCCCACGCGCACGTCTACCGCAACGCAGGGGAGCGGGAGCTGCGGCTGACCATAATGGTGTCGGTCCCGCCGCCGCGCTGAACCCCCTTCTGACGACCGATACGGGATCCTTTCTGTGCGTGCGAAGCGAGTCGTCCCATCCCTCACGGTCCTCGGACTCAGGACCATCGGGATGGCCGTAGCCGCTCCAGCCGCTCAGGCGGGCGGCTACGGCTGTGCGGGGAACTTCTCCTGGTCCGGCGGGGTTCGCCAGGCTCCGTGAGGACGCGGGGCCTCGGGCGGGGGGCGCTCGGCGGGCGGTTCGGGCCGGGGGTTCGTAGGCTCGACGCATGGTGGATGCGTACGCGGGTCGGCGGGAGCGGGTGAGGGAGCACTGCAGCGCGGCCGGAGCCGATGCCGCGCTGGTCACCCGGGCGGCGAACGTGCGGTACCTGACGGGCTGCGCGCCGTGCGGGGCGGCGCTGCTGCTGACCCGGGAGCGGGCGCTGCTGTCGCTGCCGGACGACCTGCCGCCGGACGACTCCGGGGAGCACCTGATCGACGGGGAGGTCACCCAGGTGCCGGTGCCCGCCGGGGCGGACACCGCGCTGGCCGCGGCGGCCGCGGTCGGGCGGCTGGGGGTGCGGGACCTCGCGGTGGAGGAGCACGATCTGACCGTCACCCGGCACCGGGCGGTCGCGGACCTGGTGGAGGGGGCCCGGTTGGCGGACCTCGGCCAGGTGGTGGAGCGGCTGCGGGTGGTGAAGGACGAGCACGAGATCGCCGACCTGCGGATCGCCGCCGAGATCGCCGACCAGGCGCTCGGCGAGCTGCTGGAGTCGATCCTGGTCGGCCGCACGGAACGGCACCTGGCGATGGAGCTGGAGCGCCGGATGATCGACCACGGCGCCGACCGGGCGGCCTTCCCGGTCTCGGTCGGCACCGGCAGCCACTCCGGCCGGCCCGCCCACCAGCCGACCGACCGCCGGGTGGAGGAGGGCGACTTCCTCACCGTGGTGATGGGCGCCCAGTACCGCGGCTACCGGGTCTCGACCGCCCGGACCTTCGTGATCGGCGCCCCTCCCGCGCCCTGGCAGGTCGAGCTGCACCGGCTGGTCTTCCGCGCGCAGCGGGCCGGCCGGGAGGCGCTCGGTCCGGGCGTCGAGCAGTGCGTGCCCGACCGGGTGGCCCGGCAGGTCCTGGAGGCGGCCGGCCACACCGAGGCCTCGCCGCGCCCGGTGGGCCACGGCATCGGGCTGGAGATCCGGGAGGCGCCGCGCCTCGGTCCGTCGGACATGGGTAAACTGGACAGCCGCGTGCCGGTCACCGTCGGTCCTGGGGTCCACCTCCCGGGCAAGGGCGGGGTCCGGATCGAGGACACGCTCGTCGTGCGCCCCCTCGCAGAGGGCGGGCCCGAGCTGCTCACCATCACCACCAAGGAGCTCCTCGCCCTGTGACGGCGGCCCCGGAGGCCGACGGCGGCAGGACGCGAAAACCTTGGTTCCTTGACAGCTATATCCAGGAGTAAGTGCGCCCGTGGCTTCCACGAACGATCTCAAGAACGGCATGGTCCTCAAGCTGGAGGGCGGCAAGCTCTGGTCCGTCGTCGAGTTCCAGCACGTCAAGCCCGGCAAGGGCCCGGCCTTCGTGCGTACGAAGCTCAAGGAGGTCCTGACGGGCAAGGTCGTCGACAAGACGTTCAACGCCGGCACCAAGGTCGAGACCGCCAACGTCGACAAGCGCGGCATGCAGTTCTCGTACAAGGACGGCGAGAACTTCGTGTTCATGGACATGGACACCTACGACCAGATCACGATCGAGCCGGCCGTCGTCGGTGACGCCGCCAACTACCTGCTCGAGGGCTTCGAGGCCCTGGTCGCCACCAACGAGGGCGTGGTGCTCTACATCGAGCTCCCGACCTCCGTCGAGCTGCTGATCGCCGAGACCGAGCCGGGCGTCCAGGGCGACCGCTCCACCGGTGGCACCAAGCCGGCCACCCTGGAGACCGGCGCGGAGATCCAGGTGCCGCTCTTCATCACCACCGGTGAGAAGGTCAAGGTCGACACCCGCGACGGCAGCTACCTCGGCCGGGTGAAGTAAGTCCGTGTCGGCCGCACGTAGCAAGGCCCGTACCCGGGCCTTCCAGATCCTCTTCGAGGCCGACCACCGCGGGGTCGACCCGCAGCAGGTCCTCGCCGACTGGGTGGCCCGCGCCCGCGAGCCGAAGCCCGACGAGGGCACCCCGCAGGTCGGCGAGTACACGATGGAGCTGATCGAGGGGTACGTCCAGCACGCCCGTCGCATCGACGACCTCATCGAGCAGTACGCGGTGGGCTGGACCCTCGACCGGATGCCGATCGTGGACCGCAACGTCCTGCGGCTCGGCGCCTACGAGCTGATCTGGGAGGACGGCGTCCCGGACGCGGTCGTCCTGGACGAGGCCGTCGAGATCGCCAAGGAGTTCTCCACGGACGACTCCCCGGCCTTCGTCAACGGCATGCTCGCCCGTTTCCTGGAGCTGAAGCCGAGCATCCGCCGGTAACGGTGACGCCCTGCGCAATGGCCGTCGGATCCGAGATCTCGGGTCCGACGGCCATTCCGCGTTCCGTCGGGCAGGCGTAGTGTGGGGCCCTACTCGCCAGTAACTTGAAGGGCAGGCACCTCCATGACCACCGCGACCCGCAGCGAGTTCGACCTGGGCATCGCCCTGACCGGACATCCGGAGGAGGCCGGCCGCTACGAGGCCGAGCTCGGTGCCGGCTGGCAGATCGGCGGCGGGGTCAACGGCGGGCTGCTGCTCGCCGTCGCCGGACACGCGCTGTCGCTGGAGCACGGGCAGCACCCGGACCCGGTGTCGATCAGCGGTTACTACCTGTCCGCCTCCACCCCCGGCCCGGCCACCGTCCGCACCGAGGTGCTGCGCACCGGCCGCGGCCTCTCCACCGGCACCGCCTCGCTCAGCCAGGACGGCGTCGAACGTCTGCGGGTGGTGGCCAGCCACGGCGACCTCGGCACGGTCGACGGCGAGGTGCGCACCAGTGCCACCCCGCCGCAGCTGCCGCCGCCGGACCAGTGCATCGGCGTCGAGCACGCGCCGAAGGAGCTGATCGAGCAGGCCGCCCTGCTGGAGCGCTTCGACCTGCGGCTCGACCCGGCCACCGTCGGCTGGGCGCTCGGGCAGCCCTCCGGCCAGGGCCGGATCCAGGGCTGGTTCCGGCTCGCCGACGGCCGCGAGCCCGACCCGCTGCTGCTCCTGCTGGTCGCCGACGCGCTGCCGCCGGTCACCTTCGACCTCGGGCTGCCCGGCTGGGCCCCGACCATCGAGCTGACCGTCCACCTGCGGGCCAAGCCGGCCCCCGGGTGGCTCCGGGTCGTCCACTCCACCCGCAACCTGGCCGGCGGCTACTTCGAGGAGGACGCCGAGGTCTGGGACTCGGCCGGCCGCCTGGTCGCCCAGTCCCGCCAGCTGGCCCGGGCGCCGCGCCCGGCCTGAGTGCGCTGCCGGGAGCGCCCGGAGGCGCGGTGGCGGTCCCAGCCTATTACCGGTGGTTACATTCCTGTGACACGCCGTACGTGTGTGGCGCGCGGAACTGGGGAGTAACACGGTCAGCGGCGAGCCCCGCCGCTGACCGTCACCGCCCGACGGCCGCCCGCCGACGCCAGGAGCCTCCGATGACCAGCCGCAAGGGCCGTTCCCGCCGCAACTCCGACTGCACCGCCGGTGGCCTGCGCCCCGCGCTGCGGGCACCGCACCGGTCGCGGCGGCACGAAGGGGCCGAGCAGGCGTTCGTCATCGGGGTGCTCACCAGCGCCGCGGACTTCGCGCGGGCCCGCGCCTGGGGGGTCAGCGACGCCCCCGACCACGAGCGCTACCTCGCCGAGACCGCCGAGCTGCTGGCCGACGCGCTGGAGCGCTTCGAGACGGTCCGGGCCCGGATGTTCCACCCGCAGGACTTCGAGGAGTTCTGCGTGCTGCACGGCCTGGACCCGGCCGAGCCCGCCGCCCGGGACCGCTACCTGGTCAACCCGCCCCTGCAGACCCAGCTGCTGGTCTATCAGGGCGAGGAGCTGGCCGGGGACTTCGTGCCGCGGCTGGTCCGGGCCCGGGAGAACGGGCTGACGCTCCGCCACGCCGACCTGCTGCTGGACGGCGCGCTGCTCGGGAGCGCCGGCCCGGCGGAGGCGGACGAGGAGCACGCGTGCTGGGTGCGCGCCGCCCACCAGCGCGGGAGCGAGGTGTTCCGGCGGATGCTGGTCGGCGCGGGCGCCGGGGTGTACGAGCTGCGGCTGCGGGTGGACGCGCCGGGCGGGCGGCTGACCGCGGCGGCCCGGGTACTCCAGTGGGAGGACGGCGTGGTGCGGATCAACGACGAGGAGCTGGAGCTGGTCTGCGCGGTGCTGTGCGCCGGGCTGGCGCTGGAGCTGCCGGCCGTCGCGGTGCTGCACGGCTCCCAGGGCTCGGCGGCTTCCTGCGGGGAGTACCTGCCGGCCGCCTGGGCCTGGTCGAGCGGCGGCCCGGACTGGGCGCCGGCCGCCCGGCCGGTGCGGCTGGACGGGGTGGCGGCGCAGCCGGGCTACAGCCTGGGCACGGTCTGCTGAACGTGCGCCCAGCTTCGGAAACGCCGCGGCGCGGCCCCGGAGGCCGGGACCGCGCCGTGACGTTTCTGCCTGCTGTCGCTGGTCGGCGAGCCTCAGCTCGCGTCCTCCTCGCGCACCGCACGGCGCGCGTCGGGGTTGAGCACGCCCCAGGAGATCAGCTGCTCGGTGAGGATCGACGGCGACTGGTCGTAGATCACGGCCAGAGTGCGAAGGTCGTCCTGGCGGATCGAGAGGACCTTGCCGTTGTAGTCACCGCGCTGGCTCTGGATGGTGGCCGCGTAGCGCTGCAGCGGGCCGGCCTTCTCGGACGGGACCTGGGTCAGTCTCTCCAGGTCGAGGACCAGGCGCGGCGGCGGCTCGGCCGCGCCGCCCGGGGTGCCGCCGGGCAGGAGTTCCTGCACCGGAACGCCGTAGAACTCGGCGAGCTCGGCCAGCCGCTGCACGGTGACCGCACGGTCGCCGCGCTCGTACGAGCCGACGACGACTGCCTTCCAGCGCCCCTGGGACTTCTCCTCGACACCGTGCAGGGAGAGCCCCTGCTGAGTGCGGATCGCTCGGAGCTTGCCTCCGAGCTGCTTCGCGTAGTCGCTGGACATTGATCTCCCCGGACGAGATTGCTAACGCGTTCAGTGGTGGGTCACGGGCGATTGTCGACGTCGCTACCGGTGGGTTCGACACCCGTCTCGTAACTCACTGTGAGGTTACGTAGAGTAAGGTAGTTGCGTCAAGCCGAATGGGGCAGTCGTGCGAATGGCCCGCATCGTCGGCGCGTCCGGGGCGTTAACCCGGCAAAGCGGAATGATGGAGGTCCGTTTGCCACTCCGGGGCGCTGGTAGGATGACCCGAAGCCCACGCCCGGTCGGCGGGGGCAGATTCCCAGACATCCTTTAAGGCCCGTCCCGTGAGGCGGGGAAGGAGGTCCGCTTCGGCATGACCACACACCACGAAACGACGCCGCGGCCGCCGCACCAGGTGCTGGACGGCACGGACATCGCCCGGGTCGTCACCCGGATAGCGCACGAGATCGTCGAGCGCGCCAAGGGCGCGGAGGACGTCGTGCTGCTCGGCATCCACACCAGGGGCGTCCACCTCGCCCGCCGCCTGCACGGCCGGCTGGCCCAGATCACCGGGAGCGAGATCCCGCTGGGCACCCTGGACATCACCATGTACCGGGACGACCTGCGGCTGAAGCCCGCCCGGGCCCTGGAGCACACCGAGATCCCGCCCGGCGGCATCGACGGCAAGCTCGTCATCCTCGTCGACGACGTGCTCTTCTCCGGCCGCACCATCCGCGCCGCGCTCGACGCGCTGAACGACATCGGCCGGCCGCGCGCCGTGCAGCTCGCCGTCCTGGTCGACCGCGGCCACCGGGAGCTGCCGATCCGGGCCGACTACGTGGGCAAGAACCTCCCCACCTCGCTGCGCGAGGCCGTGCAGGTCCGCCTCTCCGACACCGACGGTGTTGACGCCGTCCTGGTCGGTGACCGCGACTACACCGCCCGCAGCTCGCAGGCCCTGGCCTCCCAGCCCACCGAACCGCACCTCCCGGAGTAACCCGCGTGAAGCGCCACCTCGTCTCCGCCGCCGATCTCAGCCGCGACGACGCGCTGCTGATCCTGGACACCGCCGAGGAGCTGGCCCAGCTCTCCGGGCGGGCCGTCAAGAAGCTGCCCACGCTGCGCGGCCGCACCGTCGTCAACCTGTTCTTCGAGGACTCCACCCGCACCAAGACCTCCTTCGAGGTCGCCGAGAAGCGGCTGTCCGCGGACGTCATCAACTTCTCCGCCAAGGGCTCGTCGGTCTCCAAGGGCGAGAGCCTCAAGGACACCGCGCTGACCCTGCAGGCGATGGGGGCCGACGCGGTCGTCATCCGCCACCACGCCTCGGGCGCGCCGGCCCGGCTGGCCCAGTCCGACTGGCTGCACGGCAGTGTGATCAACGCCGGTGACGGCACCCACGAGCACCCCACCCAGGCGCTGCTCGACGCCTTCACCATGCGCCGCCACCTCAACGCCGGGGCCGGCAACGACCTGGCCGGTCGCCGGGTGACGATCGTCGGTGACGTCCTGCACAGTCGGGTCGCCCGCTCCAACGTGCACCTGCTGACCACCCTCGGCGCCCAGGTGACCTTCGTCGCCCCGCCGACCCTGCTGCCCATCGGCATCGAGAACTGGCCCTGCGAGGTCAGCTACGACCTGGACAGCGTCCTGCCCAAGACCGACGCCCTGATGATGCTGAGGGTGCAGCGCGAGCGGATGAACGCCGCGTTCTTCCCGACCGAGCGCGAGTACAGCCGCCGCTACGGGATGAACGGCATCCGGATGGCCCAGCTGCCCGAGCACGCCATCGTGATGCACCCCGGCCCGATGGTCCGCGGCATGGAGATCACCGCCGAGGTCGCCGACTCGCCGCGCTGCACCGTGGTCGAGCAGGTCGCCAACGGCGTCTCCGTCCGGATGGCCGTCCTGTACCTGCTGCTCGGTGGAGCCGTGTTCGCCGACGGCCCCGCCGACACCGCCCCCCGCACCGACTCCGTGGAGAACGCCCAGTGAACGAGCGCAGTGAGCGAACCAGCGACACGGTCAGCTACCTGATCCGCAACGCCAAGATCCTGGGCGGCGCCCCGCAGGACCTCCACCTCGCCGACGGCGTCATCCGGGCGATCGGCACCGGCCTGGCGGTCGAGGCCGACATCGAGATCGACGCCACCGGCATGATCGTCCTGCCCGGTCTGGTCGACCTGCACACCCACCTGCGCGAACCCGGCCGCGAGGACGCCGAGACCGTGCTCACCGGCACCCAGGCCGCGGCGATGGGCGGCTTCACCGCCGTGCACGCGATGGCCAACACCACCCCGGTGGCCGACACCGCCGGCGTGGTCGAGCAGGTCTGGCGGCTCGGCCAGGAGGCCGGCTACTGCGACGTGCAGCCGGTCGGCGCCGTCACCGTCGGCCTGGAGGGCAAGAAGCTCGCCGAGCTCGGCGCGATGCACGAGTCCGCCGCGAACGTCCGGGTCTTCTCCGACGACGGCAAGTGCGTGGACGACGCGGTGCTGATGCGCCGCGCCCTGGAGTACGTCAAGGCCTTCGACGGCGTCGTCGCCCAGCACGCCCAGGAGCCGCGGCTGACCGAGGGCGCCCAGATGAACGAGGGCCAGGTCTCCGGCGAGCTCGGGCTCGGCGGCTGGCCGGCCGTCGCCGAGGAGTCGATCATCGCCCGCGACGTGCTGCTCGCCGCGCACGTCGGCTCCCGGCTGCACGTCTGCCACCTCTCCACGGCCGGCTCGGTCGAGATCGTCCGCTGGGCCAAGTCCAAGGGCTGGGACGTCACCGCCGAGGTCACCCCGCACCACCTGCTGCTCACCGACGAGATGGTCCGCTCCTACGACCCGGTGTACAAGGTGAACCCGCCGCTGCGCACCGCCGAGGACGTCCAGGCGCTGCGCAAGGCGCTGGCCGACGGCACCATCGACGCCGTCGCCACCGACCACGCGCCGCACCCGGCCGAGGACAAGGACTGCGAGTGGGCCGTGGCCGCGATGGGCATGGTCGGCCTGGAGACCGCGCTGTCGGTCGTGCAGCAGACCATGGTCGACACCGGCCTGCTGAACTGGGAGGGCGTCGCGGACCGGATGTCCCACCGCCCGGCCCGGATCGGCCGTCTCAGCGGCCACGGCCGGCCGGTCTCGGTGGGTGAGCCCGCCAACCTGGTGCTCTTCGATCCCGCGTACCGTGGTGCCGTGAACCCCGACAGCTTCGCCACCCGCAGCCGCAACACCCCCTACAAGGGCATGGACCTGCCCGGACGGGTGCACGCCACGTTCCTGCGCGGGCGCGCCACCGTGCTGGCCGGCGAGCTGGCCGAGCAGGGCGGCCTGGAGTGATGGACTACGCCACGCTCGCCAGGGAGCAGGCGAAGGTCACCGACTGGCCGGCCTACATCGGCTGGTCGATCGGGCTGCTGATCATCATCGGCCTGGTCTACTGGCTGATGCGCCAGGGCTGGAACTGGCGGCGCACCCTGCAGTCCGGGATCCCCCCGCTGCCCGCCGTGCCGGCCCGCGCCGGCCGGACCATCCTGGAGACCAGCGGGCGCTACCACGGGACCACCACCGCCGGGAACTGGCTCGACCGGGTCGTCGCGCACGGCCTGGGGACCCGCAGCCGGGCCGACCTGACCCTGGGCGAGGACGGCCTGCTGGTGCAGCGCCCCGGCGACGTCGACCTCTGGATCCCGGCCGAGCACCTGACCGGTGCCCGCACGGACTCCGGGATCGCCGGCAAGGTCGTCCCCGCCGGTCTGCTCGTCGTCACCTGGACGCACGAGGGCACCGAACTGGACTCCGGCTTCCGGGCCGACCACCCCGACGAGCACACCGCCTGGGTCGAGGCGATCACCCAGCTCGCAACACGTACGAAGACGAAGAAGACGGAAGAGGCCGCGCAATGACCGCACCTGCCCCCACCACGCAGCGCCAACGGCGGGAGCGCATCCCGGCCGTGCTCGTCCTGGAGGACGGCCGGACCTTCGGCGGCCAGGCCTACGGCGCGACCGGCGAGACCTTCGGCGAGGCGGTCTTCAACACCGGCATGTCCGGCTACCAGGAGACCCTGACCGACCCGTCGTACCACCGCCAGGTGGTCGTGATGACCGCCCCGCAGATCGGCAACACCGGCTGGAACGACGAGGACGACGAGTCCAAGCAGATCTGGGTCGCCGGCTACGTCGTGCGCGACCCCGCCCGAGTGGCGTCCAACTGGCGCTCCCGCCGCTCGCTGGACGAGGAGCTCGCCCGCCAGGGCATCGTCGGCATCAGCGGCATCGACACCCGCGCGCTGACCCGCCACCTGCGCGAGCGCGGCGCGATGCGCTGCGGCATCTTCTCCGGCGAGGCGCTGGCCGACCCGGCCGCCCTGCTCGCCCGGGTGCAGCAGTCGCCCGAGATGAAGGGCGCCGACCTGTGCGCCGAGGTGGCCACCACCGAGCCGTACGTCGTCCCCGCCGTCGGTGAGAAGAAGTTCACCGTCGCCGCGCTGGACCTCGGCATCAAGGCGATGACCCCGCAGCGGATGGCCGAGCGCGGCATCGAGGTGCACGTGCTGCCGGCCAACTCCACCCTGGAGGACGTCTACGCGGTCAACCCCGACGGCGTGTTCTTCTCCAACGGGCCGGGCGACCCGGCCACCGCCGACCACCAGGTCGCCGTCGCGCAGGGCGTGCTGGAGCGCCGGACCCCGTTCTTCGGGATCTGCTTCGGCAACCAGATCCTCGGCCGGGCCCTGGGCTTCGGCACCTACAAGCTCAAGTACGGCCACCGCGGCATCAACCAGCCGGTGCAGGACCGCACCACCGGCAAGGTCGAGGTGACCGCCCACAACCACGGCTTCGCCGTGAACGCGCCGCTGGACCAGGTGAGCGACACCCCCTACGGGCGGGTCGAGGTCTCCCACGTCTGCCTCAACGACGACGTGGTCGAGGGCCTCCAGGCACTCGACGTGCCCGCCTTCAGCGTGCAGTACCACCCCGAAGCGGCCGCCGGCCCGCACGACGCCGCCTACCTGTTCGACCGCTTCGTGAAGCTCATGGAGGGCCAGCGTGCCTAAGCGCACTGACATCAAGTCCGTCCTGGTGATCGGGTCCGGCCCGATCGTCATCGGCCAGGCCGCCGAGTTCGACTACTCCGGCACCCAGGCCTGCCGCGTTCTCAAGGCCGAGGGCCTGCGGGTCGTGCTGGTCAACTCCAACCCGGCCACGATCATGACCGACCCGGAGATCGCCGACGCCACCTACGTCGAGCCGATCACCCCCGAGTTCGTCGAGAGGATCATCGCCAAGGAGCGCCCCGACGCGCTGCTGCCGACCCTGGGCGGCCAGACCGCGCTCAACACCGCGATCTCGCTGCACGAGGCGGGCACGCTGGAGAAGTACGGCGTCGAGCTGATCGGCGCCGACGTCGTGGCGATCAACAAGGGCGAGGACCGCGACCTGTTCAAGGGCGTCGTCGAGGCCGTCAAGGCGAAGATCGGGTACGGCGAGTCCGCCCGCTCGGTCATCTGCCACACCATGGACGACGTGCTGGCCGGCGTCGACGAGCTCGGCGGCTACCCGGTCGTGGTGCGCCCCTCCTTCACCATGGGCGGCGCCGGCTCCGGCTTCGCGCACAACGAGGAGGACCTGCGCCGCATCGCCGGTCAGGGCCTGGCCCTCTCGCCGACCACCGAGGTGCTCCTGGAGGAGTCCATCCTCGGCTGGAAGGAGTACGAGCTGGAGCTGATGCGCGACAAGAACGACAACGTCGTGGTCGTCTGCTCGATCGAGAACTTCGACCCGATGGGCGTGCACACCGGTGACTCGATCACCGTCGCCCCGGCGATGACGCTCACCGACCGCGAGTACCAGATCCTGCGCGACATCGGCATCGCCGTCATCCGCGAGGTCGGCGTCGACACCGGCGGCTGCAACATCCAGTTCGCCGTCAATCCCGACGACGGCCGGGTCATCGTCATCGAGATGAACCCGCGCGTCTCCCGCTCCTCGGCGCTCGCCTCCAAGGCCACCGGCTTCCCGATCGCCAAGATCGCCGCCAAGCTGGCCGTCGGCTACACCCTGGACGAGATCCCCAACGACATCACCGAGGAGACCCCGGCCTCCTTCGAGCCGACCCTCGACTACGTTGTGGTCAAGGTGCCGCGGTTCGCGTTCGAGAAGTTCCCGAGCGCCGACGCGACGCTGACCACCACCATGAAGTCCGTCGGCGAGGCCATGGCGCTCGGCCGCAACTTCCCCGAGGCGCTGCAGAAGGCGCTGCGCTCGCTGGAGAAGAAGGGCTCCCAGTTCAGCTGGACCGGCCCGCTCGGTGACAAGGCCGAGCTGCTGGCCAAGGCGGTCGTGCCGACCGACGGCCGGATCAACACCGTGATGGACGCCATCCGGGCCGGCGCCACCCCGGAGGAGGTGTTCGAGGCCACCAAGATCGACCCGTGGTTCGTCGACCAGCTCTTCCTGCTGGACGAGATCGCCGGCGAGCTGGCCGAGGCCGACGAGCTCACCCCCGAGCTGCTGCGCCACGCCAAGCGGCACGGCTTCTCCGACCAGCAGATCGGCGAGATCCGCGGCCTGAAGCCGGACGTCGTCCGCGAGGTGCGCCACGCGCTCGGCATCCGCCCGGTCTTCAAGACCGTCGACACCTGCGCCGCCGAGTTCGCCGCCAAGACCCCGTACTTCTACTCCTCGTACGACGAGGAGAGCGAGGTCGCCCCGCGCACCAAGCCGGCCGTGGTCATCCTCGGCTCGGGCCCGAACCGCATCGGCCAGGGCATCGAGTTCGACTACTCCTGCGTGCACGCCTCCTTCGCGCTGGCCGACGCCGGGTACGAGACCGTCATGGTCAACTGCAACCCGGAGACCGTCTCCACCGACTACGACACCTCCGACCGGCTCTACTTCGAGCCGCTCACCCTGGAGGACGTGCTGGAGATCGTCCACGCCGAGCAGCAGGCCGGTCCGCTGGCGGGCGTGATCGTCCAGCTCGGCGGCCAGACCCCGCTGGGCCTGGCCCAGGCGCTCAAGGACAACGGCGTGCCGATCGTCGGCACCCAGCCGGAGGCGATCGACCTCGCCGAGGAGCGCGGCGCCTTCGGCCGCGTGCTGCGCGACGCCGGCCTGCCCGCCCCCAAGCACGGCACCGCCTTCTCCTTCGAGGAGGCCAAGGCGATCGCCGACGAGATCGGCTACCCGGTGCTCGCCCGCCCGTCCTACGTGCTCGGCGGCCGCGGCATGGAGATCGTCTACGACGAGGTCTCGCTCGCCTCCTACCTGGAGCGGCACGCCGGTCTGATCTCCGAGCACCCGGTGCTGATCGACCGCTTCCTGGACGACGCGGTGGAGATCGACGTCGACGCGCTCTACGACGGCACCGAGCTCTACCTCGGCGGCGTCATGGAGCACATCGAGGAGGCCGGCATCCACTCCGGCGACTCCGCCTGCGCGCTGCCCCCGATCACCCTCGGCGGCTACGACATCAAGCGCCTGCGCACCTCGACCGAGGCCATCGCGCGCGGTGTCGGCGTCCGCGGTCTGATCAACATCCAGTTCGCGCTGGCCGGGGACATCCTCTACGTGCTGGAGGCCAACCCGCGCGCCTCCCGCACCGTCCCGTTCACCTCCAAGGCGACCGCGGTGCCGCTGGCCAAGGCCGCCGCCCGGATCTCGCTCGGCGCCACCATCGCCGAGCTGCGCGCCGAGGGCCTGCTCCCGGCCGAGGGCGACGGCGGCACGCTGCCGGCCGACGCCCCGATCGCGGTCAAGGAGGCCGTGATGCCGTGGAGCCGCTTCCGCGACATCCACGGCCGCGGCGTGGACACCGTGCTCGGCCCGGAGATGCGCTCGACCGGCGAGGTCATGGGCATCGACAAGGTCTTCGGCACGGCGTACGCCAAGGCGCAGGCCGGCGCGTACGGCGCGCTGCCGACCCGGGGCAAGGTCTTCGTCTCGGTCGCCAACCGGGACAAGCGCAACCTGGTCTTCCCGGCCCGGGCGCTGGTCGGCCTCGGCTTCGAGGTGCTCGCCACCGCCGGCACCGCCGAGGTGCTGCACCGCGGCGGCATCCCGTCCACGCTGGTGCGCAAGCACAGCGAGGGCGAGGGCCCGAACGGCGAGAAGACGATCGTCCAGCTGATCCACGACGGCGAGGTCGACCTGATCATCAACACGCCGTACGGCACCGGCGGTCGCCTCGACGGCTACGAGATCCGCACCGCCGCGGTCTCCCGCGGGGTGCCGTGCCTGACCACCGTCCAGGCGATGGGCGCGGCCGTCCAGGGCATGGACGCGCTGCTGCGCGACGAGGTCGGAGTGATGTCGCTCCAGGAGCACGCCGAGCTGATCAACGCCGGCCGCAAGTAGCACCACCGCAGTGGGGGGCACCGGAGTCGAATTTGGTGCCCCCCACTCGTATGCCCGCCCGTCGCCCACCACCACCCTTCTGTCGACGGGCTGCGCCCGGGCCCTCAATTACGGTTCTCGCTGCGGGAGTTGACCCCACTTTGTACAAGCTTCTGTTCGATCTCGTCTTCAAGAGGATGGACCCGGAGAAGGCCCACCACCTCGCCTTCTTCTGGATCCGGCTCGCCTCCTCCGTCCCCGGCCTGCGCACCCTGGTGCGGCTGGTCCTCGCCCCGCGCGACCGGGCGCTGCGGACCCGGGCCCTCGGCCTGGACCTGCCCGGCCCGTTCGGCCTCGCCGCCGGCTTCGACAAGAACGGCGTCGGCATCGACGGCCTGGCGATGCTCGGCTTCGACTACGTCGAGATCGGCACCGTCACCGGGGAGCCCCAGCCCGGCAACCCGGCGCCCCGGCTGTTCCGCCTGGTCGAGGACCGCGCGCTGATCAACCGGATGGGCTTCAACAACCAGGGCTCGGCCCGGGTCGCGGCCCGGCTGGCCGCCCGCCCGCACACCAGCTCCACCCCGGTGATCGGCGTCAACATCGGCAAGACCAAGGTGGTCGAGGAGGCCGACGCCGTCGGCGACTACGTCAAGTCGACCGAGCGGCTGGCCAAGTACGCCGACTACCTGGTGGTCAACGTCAGCTCGCCGAACACCCCCGGGCTGCGCAACCTCCAGGCCGTCGACCACCTGCGCCCGCTGCTCGCCGCCGTCCGCGAGGCCGCCGACCGCACCACCGCGCACCGCGTGCCGCTGCTGGTCAAGATCGCCCCCGACCTGGCCGACGAGGACGTCGACGCGGTCGCCGACCTCGCCCTGGAGCTGGGCCTGGACGGCATCATCGCCACCAACACCACGATCGGCCGCGAGGGCCTGCGGGCCGACGCGAAGCGGGTCGAGGAGATCGGCATGGGCGGCCTGTCCGGCGCCCCGCTCAAGGCCCGGGCCCTGGAGGTGCTGCAGCGGCTGCGCGCCCGTACCGGGGGCCGGCTGACGCTGGTCTCGGTCGGCGGCGTGGAGACCGCCGAGGACGCCTGGCAGCGGATCATCCACGGCGCCGACCTCGTGCAGGGCTACAGCGCCTTCATCTACGAGGGCCCGTTCTGGTGCCGCCGGATCCACCGGGGCCTGTCCGCCCGGGTCCGCGCCGGGGGCTTCCGCGACCTCGCGGCGGCCGTCGGCAGCGCCGTCCGCGGCTCCTAGCCCCTGAACCGCCCGCACCGCCCGCACGACCTGCGGCACGCCCGCACGACCTTCGGAAGGACGACATGACCCTCGCCCCGTTCGGCGCCCGGTTGCGCCAGGCCCTCGACACCCGCGGCCAGCTCTGCGTCGGCATCGACCCGCACGCCTCCCTGCTCTCCGCCTGGGGCCTCGGCGACGACCTCGCCGGGCTGGAGACCTTCAGCCGCACCGTGGTGGAGGCCCTGGCCGACCGGGTGGCCGTGCTCAAGCCGCAGGCCGCCTTCTTCGAGCGCTTCGGCAGCAAGGGCGTCGCGGTGCTGGAGAAGAGCGTCGAGGAGGCCCGGGCGGCCGGTGCGCTCGTCCTGATGGACGCCAAGCGCGGTGACATCGGCTCCACCATGGCCGCCTACGCGGAGGCCTTCCTGTCGCCCGCCGGTCCGCTGTTCTCGGACGCCGTCACGGTCAGCCCGTACCTGGGCTTCGGCTCGCTGCGCCCGGCGCTGGACCTGGCCCGCGAGCAGGGCTGCGGGGTGTTCGCCCTGGCGCTCACTTCCAACCCGGAGGGCGCCGAGGTGCAGCGCGCCGTCGGCGCGGACGGCGAGCCGGTCGCGGCCTCGGTGCTGCGGCAGCTGGCGGCCGAGAACGCGGACGCGGCGCCGCTGGGCTCCTTCGGCGCGGTGGTCGGCGCGACGCTGGCCGACGCGGGCGTGGACCTGGCCATCAACGGCCCGCTGCTGGCCCCCGGGATCGGCGCCCAGGGTGCGACCATGGCGGACCTGCCGCGGGTGTTCGGCGCCTCGGTCATCAACGTGGTGCCGAGCGTCAGCCGGGACGTGCTCAAGCACGGTCCGTCCGTGCCGGCCCTGCGGGAGGCGGCGGAGCGCTTCGTCGGGGAGTTCGCGGACGCCGTCAAGTAGCGGAAGACATCCGGCCGGTAGCCGCCCGGTGACCGTGCGCAGTGTCCGCAGGACGGCGGCGCGGCACCGGAGTTGACGTGAGCGCCGTCACATCGACGCCGTCAAACTTTCGCAATCGCGGTCATTTTGCCCCGGAAAGTCCCGGTCGGCCGTGGCTGACCAGGACTTTTCGTGTTCTTTTCCTGACGTGGCGCCGCAATGCGGGTAGTGTCCGGCGATAGGTCATCGGCGAGCCGCGAACCCGTAGCTCCCGCAGGTCAGGGCCCTGTGGTTCCCCATTGGGCTCCTCTTGCGGACGGTGTCCTAGGTACCGAACCAGTCATAGCTCAATCCCTTCCTTCCATACCCTGAGGTGAACGGCGTGGCTCTTCCGCCCCTTACCCCTGAACAGCGCACCGCCGCGCTCGCCAAGGCCGCCGAGGCTCGCCGGGAGCGCGCCGAGGTCAAGAACCGGCTCAAGCACTCCGGCGCCTCCCTGCACGAGGTGATCAAGGCCGGCAAGAACGACAACGACGTCATCGGCAAGATGAAGGTGTCGGCCCTGCTGGAGTCCCTTCCGGGCGTCGGCAAGGTCCGTGCCAAGCAGATCATGGAGCGCCTCGGCATCAGCGAGAGCCGCCGTGTCCGCGGTCTCGGCACGAACCAGATCGCCTCCCTGGAGCGGGAGTTCGGCGGTGGCGCCGCCTGACCGTGCCCCCGTGGTCCCGGGATCGTCCGCGATCCGGGATAATCGGTGCATGAGTGAGCGTCCGCGGCTGACCGTGCTCTCCGGCCCCTCGGGGGTCGGCAAGAGCACGGTCGTCGCTCATATGAGGAAGATGCACCCCGAGGTCTGGCTCTCGGTGTCGGCCACCACCCGGCACCCGAGGCCGGGCGAGAAGAACGGGGTCCAGTACCACTTCGTCGACAACGACGAGTTCGACAAGCTGGTCGCCAACGGCGAGCTGCTGGAGTGGGCCGAGTTCGCCGGGAACCGCTACGGCACCCCGCGCGCGGCCGTGCTGGAGAAGCTGGAGCGCGGCGAGCCCGTCCTGCTGGAGATCGACCTGCAGGGCGCCCGCCAGGTGCGCGAGTCGATGCCGGAGGCCCAGCTGGTCTTCCTGGCCCCGCCGAGCTGGGACGAGCTGGTGCGCCGGCTGACCGGCCGCGGCACCGAGCCGCAGGACGTGATCGAGCGGCGGCTGGAGGCGGCCAAGGTCGAGCTCGCGGCCGAGCGCGAGTTCGACACGACCCTTGTCAACACCTCCGTCGAGCAGGTGGCGGCCGAACTGCTAGCCTTGCTCGGTGTAGCCTGACCTGTCAGTCTTTTCCACCCTTTCGGAAGGTTTTCGCGTGTCCTCTTCCATGACCGCGCCCGAGGGCATCATCAACCCGCCGATCGACGAGCTGCTTGAGGCCACCGACTCGAAGTACAGCCTCGTGATCTACGCCGCCAAGCGCGCGCGCCAGATCAACGCGTACTACTCCCAGCTCGGCGAGGGCCTGCTGGAGTACGTCGGCCCGCTGGTCGACACCCACGTGCACGAGAAGCCGCTGTCGATCGCGCTGCGCGAGATCAACGCGGGCATGCTGACGGCCGAGGCGATCGAGGCTGCCTGAGGCAGACCCGTACCTTCACCGGAGGGCCCGGCGGAATCATTCCGCCGGGCCCTCCGGTGCTGTGCTGTGGGGCACGGTGCGGGTGGCAGCCGAGGGGTCGTAGGGTGGGCGGGTTCGAGCTGCGGAGAAAGGTCGGTAGATGAGCGCGAGTGCGGACGCCCCCCGCGTGGTCCTCGGCGTCAGCGGCGGGATCGCCGCCTACAAGGCGTGCGAGCTGCTGCGCCGGTTCACCGAGTCCGGCCACGAGGTCACCGTGGTGCCCACCGCGGCCGCGCTGCACTTCGTCGGCGAGGCCACCTGGGCCGCGCTGTCCGGCCGCCCGGCCGCCACCGAGACCTGGGAGGACGTGCACGAGGTGCCGCACGTGCGGATCGGGCGGCAGGCCGACCTGGTGGTGGTCGCCCCCGCCACCGCCGACCTGATGGCCAAGGCCGCCCACGGGCTCGCCGACGACCTGCTGACCAACACCCTGCTCACCGCCGGCTGCCCGGTCGTCCTGGCGCCCGCGATGCACACCGAGATGTGGGAGCACCCGGCCACCCGGGAGAACGTCGCCACGCTGCGCCGCCGGGGCGTGATCGTGCTGGAGCCGGCCGTCGGGCGGCTCACCGGCAAGGACACCGGCAAGGGGCGGCTGCCCGAGCCCGCCGCGATCTTCGACGCCTGCCGGGCCGTGCTGCGCCGTGGCGGGCCGGTGCCCACCGACCTGGCCGGGCGGCACGTGGTGATCTCGGCCGGCGGCACCCGGGAGCCGCTGGACCCGGTCCGCTTCCTCGGCAACCGCTCCTCCGGCAAGCAGGGGTACGCGCTCGCCGTGACCGCCGCGGCGCGCGGGGCGCGGGTGACCCTGCTCTCGGCCAACGCGGAGCTGCCCGACCCGGCCGGGGTGGACGTGGTGCACGTCTCGACCGCGCTGGAGCTGCGCGAGGCGGCGCTGAAGGCGGCCGAGGACGCGGACGCCGTGGTGATGGCCGCGGCGGTGGCGGACTTCCGGCCCGCCGAGTACGCGACCGGCAAGATCAAGAAGGTCGAGGGGGTCGAGCCGGCACCCGTCGCGCTGGTCCGCAATCCCGACGTGCTGGCCGAGCTGTCGGCGCACCGCCCCCGTTCGGGTCAACTCGTGGTGGGTTTCGCGGCGGAGACCGACGACGTGCTCGCCAACGGCCGCGCCAAGCTCGCGCGCAAGGGCTGCGACCTGCTGGTGGTCAACGAGGTCGGCAACGGCAAGGCCTTCGGTCAGGACGTCAACGAGGCCGTGGTGCTCGGCTCGGACGGCAGTGAGACCCCCGTACCGGTGGGGCCGAAGGAGGCGCTCGCGGACGTCGTCTGGGATCTGGTCGCAAAGCGCTGGGAACCGGGTCGGAACTGATCGAGTCCCGATCGAGAACGCTCTTGATTTCCGGAAGCAGGTGACGTTCGACGGAACCAGCCGGTTAGACTCCAGGAATCAAGTCTTTCCGGATGTCCCCGGTTCGCCGGGGGCCTTCAGTCAGCAGCCGCTGCAACCCCAGGGAGCGCTGTGTCTCGCCGCCTGTTCACCTCGGAGTCCGTGACCGAGGGACACCCCGACAAGATCGCTGACCAGATCAGCGACACCATCCTTGACGCTCTCCTGCGGGAGGACCCGACTTCCCGGGTCGCCGTGGAGACGCTCATCACGACCGGCCAGGTGCACGTGGCCGGCGAGGTGACCACCAAGGCGTACGCGCCGATCGCCCAGCTCGTCCGGGACAAGATCCTGGAGATCGGTTATGACAGCTCCAAGAAGGGCTTCGACGGCGCCTCCTGTGGTGTCTCGGTGTCCATCGGTGCCCAGTCGCCCGACATCGCGCAGGGTGTCGACACCGCGTACGAGGCCCGGGTCGAGGGTGATGAGGACGACCTGGACAAGCAGGGTGCCGGCGACCAGGGCCTGATGTTCGGCTACGCGTCCGACGAGACGCCCGAGCTGATGCCGCTGCCGATCACCCTGGCGCACCGCCTCTCCCGCCGCCTCACCGAGGTCCGCAAGAACGGGACCATCCCGTACCTGCGCCCCGACGGCAAGACCCAGGTCACCATCGAGTACGACGGCGACAAGGCCGTCCGCCTCGACACGGTGGTCGTCTCCACCCAGCACGCCAGTGACATCGACCTGGAGTCGCTGCTGACCCCGGACATCCGCGAGTTCGTCGTGGAGCCGGAGCTGAAGGCGCTGGCCGAGCAGGGCATCAAGCTGAACACCGACGGCTACCGCCTGCTGGTCAACCCGACCGGCCGCTTCGAGATCGGC
>CBJMI02800__coassemble_467_pt1 | contig 59410 bp, 59 predicted proteins | sample CBJMI02800__metabat2_low_PE_003 | metagenome-assembled genome bin CBJMI02800
CGTCGGGCAGGGTCTCGACGATCCGGTAGCCGTACGAGCCGGACCAGCCGGCCGAGGTGATGGTGCCCTGGCCGACCGCGTAGACCGCGGTGCCGGTGTCGGCGGCGAAGTCCAGGCCGGTGTGCAGGTGGGCCCAGTAACGGGCGCTCTGGCCGTAGTGGGCGGAGAGGTTGTAGTTCTTGACCGGCAGGGTGAGGGCTGCGGCCTTGGCCCGCTCGGCCTCCTCGGTGGCGCGCTTGGCCTCGGCCTCCTTGGCGGCGGCCTTGGCCTCGGCCTCCTGGGCGGCCTGCAGCCGAGCGCTCTCCTCGGCGGCGGTGCGCTGGCTGTCGGCCTGCTGCTGGATGCGGGCGGCGAGTGCGAGGCCCGGGTCGGCGGCCAGGGCGACCGGGGTCTCGTCCGGCGCCTCGACGGCGGGCGCGGCGGCCGGGGTCGCGGCGGCGAAGCCGGTGGCGCCCAGGGTGGCGGCGACGGCGGTGACGCCGAGCAGAGGGGAGGCACCACGGGTCTGACGCGGCAGCCGGTGGCGGCTGGACTCGGCCTCCGGGGCGAAGGGGTCGCCGTGACCGGCGGTGCCTGCGACGCCGGCATGGTCGGAGCCGCGGGCCGCGGAGTCGCGCGCCTCGGAGCCGTTCGGGCCGGGGTGGTCGAGGAGCTGGGTGCCAGCTGCGGGACCGGCCGGGTGTGCCGGGGTGTGCGTCGACGCCACGGAGGCGCGCTCCTTTCCTTCCTTCGCGCCTACCGGGTTAGCTGACGGGTTCGGAGCAGGAAGGTCTCCTACGGCCGGGCCGGAGCCCCGCCGATTCACCCCAGGAACGTGGTTCCCCGGCTCCCTGACCTGCCCGGAGGCCGGCCGGCGGGATTAGGCGACGGCGCACGGTGCCGTCTGGGTACGGCGTTGACGACCGCGCTGCGTTATCAAACGTTAATCCTAGGAGGCCCTGATTCCAAGCCATCCGTCCGCGACGGCCGGGACGCAGGTGATCGGACGTCAACGAACGACCCATCAGCCGCCCGGCCCATCTGAGTACTCCTACTCATGTGCACCCCGGCCGTCCCGCCGCATCCTGGCGCCATGAACGCACCGATGCAGTCACGCACCACAGCCGCGTACTACGTCCAGGCCGTCCTCTCCTTCGCCATCTCCGGCACGGCCCTCGCCGCCGGGATCGCCTACCTGCCCGTCGGCGGCTGGACCCGGGCCTTTCTCGGGATCGGCCTCCTCTACACCGTCACGTCCTCGTTCACGCTGGCCAAGGTCATCCGGGACCGGCAGGAGTCCTCGGACACCGTCGCCCGGGTCGACCAGGCCCGGCTGGAGAAGCTGCTGAGCGAGCACGACCCGTTCAAGGTCGAGGGGGTCTGAGCGGCGCCCGCTCCACGGGTCGCGGACCGCCGCGAGGGCTATTGACGGCTAAGGCTATTAGCCGTAGCTTTATGGCTATCGGCAGCAGCGAGCGAGCCCGTGGAGGCCCACCATGAACGGCACCATCACCCCGAGCACCCAGTACCTCGACGTCCCCGGCGGCCGCCTCGCGTACGACGACACCCGGCAGGGCGCCGGCACCCCCGTCGTCCTGCTCCCCGGGATGCTCGACTCCCGCCGCGCCTACCGGCACCTGCACCCGCTGCTCACGGCCGCCGGGCGCCGGGTCATCACCATGGACCTGCGGGGCTTCGGCGAGTCCTCGATCGTCTGGGACGACTACAGCCCCTCGGCCGTCGCCACCGACGTCCTCGCCCTGCTCGACCACCTCGGCATCGAGCGGGCCGTCCTGGTCGGGCAGTCCTACACCGGGGCGACGGTCGTCAAGCTCGCCGGGGACGCGCCCCAGCGGGTCGCCGGGATCGCGCTCATCGACGCCTTCGTCGAGCAGCGGGCGAACGCCCTCATGAAGGGCGTCATGGTCGTCATGGGCGCCGCGATGGTCCGGTGGCCCGCGGTCTGGGGCTACTACCTCCGCAAGATGGCCTTCCCCGGCCCCCGGCCCGCCGACCTCGACACCTACGTGGACGGACTGGTCGCCGCCCTGCACACCCCCGGCCGCAGGACCGCCACCCGCGGCCACGTCAACGGCGACTCCGCCCCGATCGGCTGGAGCGCGGCCGTCCGCTGCCCCGCCCTCGTGCTGATGGGCAGCAAGGACCCCGACTTCCCCCGGCCCGAGGCAGTCGCCGACCTCCAGGCCGAGAAGCTCGGCGCGCGGAAGATCATGATCGAGGGGTCCGGGCACTACCCGATGGCCGACAACCCGCAGGCCGTCGCCGACGCGCTGCTGCCCTTCCTCGCCGAACTCGCCTGAACCCGCCTGAGCCCCCTGCTGGAGAACCAGAACCATGCCCCGCGTAGGACTGACCCCCGACCAGGTCGTCGACCACGCCCTCGCCCTCATCGACGACCAGGGCACCGAAGCCCTCACCCTCGCCTCCGTCGCCGCCCGTGCCGGAGTCGCCACCCCCTCGCTGTACAAGCACGTCAGCGGCGGCCTCACCGAACTCCGACGGCTCATCGCCGTCCGGGTCACCGAGGAACTCGCCGACCGGCTCGCGGAAGCCGCGGTCGGCCGCAGCGGGGACGACGCCGTCGCCGCCCTCCTGCGCGCCTACCAGGCCTACGCCACCGCACACCCGCACCGCTACGCCGCTCTACCCCAGGCCCCCCAACCCGACGAGGACCTCACCCAGGCGGCCACCCGCCTCGTCGGCGTCATCATCGCCGTCCTCCGCGGCTACGGCCTCGACGGCCCCGAAGTGATCCACGCCGCCCGCACCGTCCGCTCCCTGGCCCACGGCTTCGCCGCCCTCTCCATCACCGGCGCCTTCCAACTCACCGAAGACCTCACCACCACCCACAACCGCCTCATCACCACCCTCACCACGGGCCTCCACTCATGGCCGAAGTCAGAGGAGCAGTGAGCCGCTCCCGCCCGCACCACCCGAAACCCGGGCCGACTTCCAGCACTCCCCCCCCGGCCACCAACCACCCGCCAACGCCGCGGCAGCAGAAGCGACCTCCCGCACGGAAGACACACCGGCGCACAAGCGCGTGAGAAGTCGGCCCCATCGACTTCCCACGCCCCACCTGCCGGCTGACGCCGCAGCGCGAACCACCGGAGTCGGCAGAACCTCCCCCACGCCGAAGGCACGCAGCAGCGGACGAACACGCGAAAAGTCGGCCTCGCCGACTTTCAGCGCTCCTCCCGTGCGGCCCAGCACCACGCCACAGGTGGAGAAGCGGCCTCGCGTGGAAGACACGGGTGGCAGGGCGGCCCTTTCGGGCTGAGGAAGGGGGCGGCCGTCGGGGGTGGGAATGGGGTATGAAGATTTGGTGCCCATCCCTGAGGAGCAGAGCCGGACGAGCGGTCGTAGCGCGATGCGCTGTGTGCGCCTGTTGCTGGGTTGCACCAGTGCCGCCGAGTTGTTGGGGACCGTGCTCGCGGAGGGGCCCGGGTGGATCACCGGGGAGGGTTCGGCGCTGTACCTGCTGGATTCGGCGGGGATGCTGCGGCTGACGGCCTCGCACGGGCTGCCGGACTGGGCGCACGAGCGGTACGGGCTGGTCGATCCGGCGGGTGAGCTGCCGGCCGCGATGGCGCTGCGGCTTCGGCGGCCGTACCTGCTGGGCCCGGAGCACACCAGCGTCGACTACCCGAACCGGAACTCCGGGATGGGGACCGGGATGGTCGCGGTGGTGACCCTGCCGCTGATGGTGGACGAGCGGGCGATCGGGGTGCTGGCGCTGGCGCTGGCACACCGGGGGACCGTGCCGCCGCGGGACCTGGACGTGCTGGAGACGATCGCCGGGGCCTGCGCCCACCGGCTGCACCACCTGCTCGACCACGTGTCGGACGATGTGGACCCCCGGCGGGAGCCGCCGGAGGCGGGCCCGGATCCGGCGTCGGCGCACCCGCTGCTGTCGCTCGCGGTGCGGGCCGCCGGGCACGGCGCCTTCGCACGCGACCTGGTCACCGGGGAGAGCTACTGGGACGCCGCCGCCTTCGCGGTCGCCGGACAGCCGGTGTCCGCGGACGGGGCCGCGCCGGAGCTGGAGCGGATCGTCCACCCCGAGGACCTGCCGGACGTGCGGGCCGCCCTGGTGGAGGCGCTGGCGAGCGGCGGGCGCTACCGGATCGGCTACCGGGTGCTGCGCCGGGGCGGGGAGGTGGCGCGGGTCGAGGAGTCCGGTGAGGTGATGCTGGACGTGCACGGCCGTCCGGTGCGGATCGCCGGGCTGCTCGCCGACGTGGACCACCGCGGGGAGCGGCCGGCCGGGCCGCGGCACGACCCGGCCGGGGCCCGGACGGCGCTGCTGCTGTCGCTCACCCGGGCGCTGTCCCGCGCGGTGACCGTACGGGACGTCACCGCCGCCGTCACCGATGTCGCCCGACCGGCCTTCGGCGCCGCGAGCATCGTCCTGGACCTGGTGGACGAGGGCCGGCTGCTGCCGGTCTCGCACACCGTGTACGGCGGCCCGCGCCGCGCCGAGCTGACCCGGCTGGCGGACCTGTCCGAGGGGGTGATGCAGCACTCGCCGGCCCGCTCGGCCCCGCTGTTCAGCGAGCCCGGCGGCAGGCCGACGAGCACGGACGACCCGGCCGCCTGGGCGGTGCTGCCGCTGGTCGCCTCGGGCCGGCAGGTCGGCTCCTGCCTGATCACCTTCGCCGCCGAGCGCGTCTTCAGCCGTGAGGACCGCACCCTGTACTCGGCCTTCGCCGGCATCCTCGCGCAGTCCCTGGAACGGGCCCGGCTGTACGACACCCACCACCACCGGGCCGGTGAGCTGCAGCGGGCGATGCTGCCGCGCACCCTGCCCCGGCTGCCGGGGATCGCCAGCGCGGCCCGCTACCTGCCGAGCACCGAGGGCATGCAGGTCGGCGGCGACTGGTACGACCTGCTGAAGCTGCCGGACGGCCGGATCGGGCTGGTGATCGGCGACGTGCAGGGCCACAACGCCGAGGCGACCGCCGTGATGGGCCAGCTGCGCAGCGGGCTGCGAGCGTACGCGACGGACGGGCACGACCCGGCCGCCACGCTGGCCCGGACCAGTCGGCTGCTGGCCGAACTGGACACCGAGCTGTTCGCGACCTGCCTCTACCTGACCCTGGACCCGGCGGACGGCAGTCTGACCGCGGCCCGGGCCGGGCACCCGGCGCCGGTGCGGATCGCCGCCGACGCCACGGCCGTCGAGCTGGAGCTGCCGGGCGGCCCGCCGCTGGGGGTCGACCCGGCGCAGTCGTACCCGCTGGCCACCGGTCGGCTGGCGGGCGGGGAGACGCTGCTGGCGTACACCGACGGGCTGGTCGAGGACCGCGAGGAGGACTACGACGAGTCGGTGCAGCGGATGCTCGGCGGTCTGGAGCTGTGGGCCCGGCAGACCGGTCCGGGGCGGGTCGACCCGATGCCGGCGCTGGAGCGGCTGGCGGACCTGCTGACCCTGAACGTGACCGAGCGCCGGTCCCGGCCGGACGACGTGGCGCTGCTGCTCCTGCACAGGATGCCGTCCCTTCCGTAGCCCGGGGCCGAATTGTTCACCTGCACGGAATGTCGTTCGTTCAACAACGTGGTGCACACCAAACCCCCACATCCCGGGACGCGAATCAGCCATCACCCGTCACATCCGCGGGGGCGGAAGGCCCTGGACGAACGAACGGACACGGTGTCAGGGCTGCGCGATCGCGCCCGAACAACGCCGGAACGACGGCGTATTGACTCGATATTGACGAGATCCGGTCACATGGCGAGATCCGTTCACACCTTCGTAGGATCATCGCCCTAGAATTCGCCGCGTGACGATGACTCAGTGGTACGCAACGGCTACCGGCGTGCTCGCCGTCCTCGCCCTCGTGGCCGCCGCGCGGTACCGCGCCGTGTCCGTCACCCAGCGCGGCCGGGCCGACCGGCTGGAGGGTGAACTCGCCAGCCTCCGGGAGCAGCTGACCTCCGAGCTGTCCCGGCGGGGCGCCGACCTGGCCGCCGTCCAGCAGGAGCAGGAGCTCACCGCCTCCACCCAGCGGGCCTTCCTCAGCGTGGCCCGACGGATCCTCGTCATGGCCCACGACCAGCAGGCCCTGCTCGACGAGATGGAGCGCACCCACGACGACCCTGCGCTGCTGGAGGGCCTGCTCAAGGCCGACCACGCCGCCGCGCAACAGGCCCGGCTGGCCCAGACCCTGGCCGTGCTGTGCGGCGCCCGGGCCGGTCGGCACTGGCCGGAACCGGTCTCGCTGGAGGACGTGGTGCGCGGCGCCCAGTCGCGCATCCTGCCCTTCCAGCGGGTGGTCGTCCGCAGCCGGATCGAGACCGCCGTGGTCGGCGCCGCCGCCGAGGCGCTGATCCACGCCGTCGCCGAACTGCTGGACAACGCCACCCGCTACTCCCCGCCCAGCACCCAGGTGTTCGTCACCCTGATGCCGGTGCACAACGGCGCCGTCATCGAGATCGACGACGGCGGGGTCGGCATGCCCGAACAGGCCGTCGCCAAGGCGGCCGCCGCGCTCGCCGGGGGGAGCAGCCTGGAGGTCTCCCGGCTCGGCGAGGTGCCGCAGTTGGGACTGGCCGCGGTCGGCCGGCTGGCCGAGAGCTACGGCTTCCGGGTCACCCTCAGCTCGGCGCCCTCGCCGTACGGCGGTGTGCGCGTGGTCGTGCTGCTGCCGAACGCCCTGCTCACCGAGCCGCTGCCACCCACCGTCCCCGGACTCGGCCTCGGCCTCGGGCTGGACGGGGACGACCCGGCGTTCACCCCCGGCCCGCAGCCGACCGCCGGCACCGCCCACCCGAGCACCGCCCACCCGGGCGCCGGCCACCCGAGCACCGCCCACCCGGGCGCCCGCCACCCCGACGCCGGTCACCCGCTGGTGGAACCCCCGCCCGCCGGCCGACCGGCCGCGACCGGCGACGCCCCGCCGCCGCTGCCCCGCCGGAGCCACCGGCGCGACCGGGGGAACCGCCCCGCCCAGCACGCCGCTCCCCCGCCGCCGCCCGAGCCGCCGTACCGCTCGGCCCGGGACGCCCAGACCTTCATGACGATGTTCCAGGCCGGGACCGCCAACGGCCGCTCGGCCGCCCGTGCCCAGGGCCGGCCCCCCGGCCCGCACTGACCGCCCGCCGCCCCGCTTCCCCCGAGTTCTCCCGTCTTCCCCGAGTCCCCGTCTTCCCCGAGTTCCCCCGGCTTCCCCCGACTTCCCCAGCGCTCCGGAGAGTTCCATGACCACCACCCCCGATCTCGGCTGGCTGCTCGCCGACATCATCGCCGTCCCGCAGGTCCAGCACGCCGTCGTCGTCTCCAACGACGGCCTGGAGATCGGCCGCAGCGCCGACATCGCCCGCGAGGACGCCGAACGGCTCGCCGCCGCCTGCTCCGGACTGCAGTCGCTGGCCCGCGGCGTGGCGGCCGGCTTCGGCGGCCCGGGCAGTGCCACCCGCCAGATCATCATCGAGTACGGCGGCGGCTACCTGTTCATCGTCGCCGCCGGGGCGGGCGCCCACCTGGCCGTGGTGACCAGCGAGGCGGTCGACGCCGGGCTGGTCGCGTACCAGATGCAGGTCCTGGTCGAGCGGATCGGCACTCACCTCACCAGCCCGCCGCGCGTCGACCACGCGGCGGGGGGCCACCGGTGAACGGGCCGGTCCGGCCCTACGTGATCACCGGCGGCCGCAGCCGCCCCACCCGCACCGACCTGGCCATCGAGAGCCTGGTCAGCGCCCTGCCCGGACCGTTAGGGCTGCCCGAGCCACCGGCGCTGCCCGAGCACGTCCTGCTCAACCGGGAGCACCGGCGCATCCTCGGGCTCTGCCACAGCCTGCTGTCCGTCGCCGAGGTGGCGGCCCACCTGGGGCTGCCGCTCGGCGTCGTCAAGGTGCTGGTCGGCGACCTCTGGGACCTCGGCGCCGTGCAGGTGCTCCCTCCCGTCCCGCAGGCCGAACGCCTGCCCACAACCCTCCTGGAAGAGGTACTCGTTGGCCTCCGCCAACTCCGCTGAAGCCCCCGCCTCCCGGCCGTCCGGACCGCAGTACCTGCCGTCCTCGGTGCAGGGCGCGGTGAAGATCCTGGTCACCGGCCCGTTCGGGGTCGGCAAGACCACCCTGGTCGGCTCGCTCAGCGAGATCACCCCGCTGCGCACCGAGGAGACCATGACCGCCGCCAGCAGCGGCGTGGACGACCTCACCGGCCGCGGCGACAAGACCACCACCACGGTCGCCCTGGACTTCGGCCGGATCACGCTCAACTCCCGCCTCGCGCTGTACCTGTTCGGCACGCCCGGGCAGCAGCGGTTCTGGCCGCTGTGGGACGACCTGTCGCGCGGCGCGCTCGGCGCCATCGCGATGGTCGACCTGCGCCGCCCGGACGAGAGCTTCGACGTGCTCGGCCGGCTGGAGGAGCAGCGCATCCCCTTCGCGGTGGCGGTCAACACCTTCCCGGACACGCCGAGTTACCCGGAGGAGGAGCTGCGGTCGGCGCTGGACGTGCTGCCGGAGGTGCCGATCCTCTACTGCGACGCCCGCGACCGGCGCCAGTCCTACGACCTGCTGATCGACTTCGTCGACCACCTGCACCGCAGCTCGCTCCTGGAGCTGCAGCCGTGACCGCGCCCGAGCCCCCGCGGGCGGCCGGCGGCTGCCCGGTCGCGCACGGCGCCGCGTACAGCGGCGGCCCGGCCCCGTACGGCGGCGGGCTCCCCGCAGGCGTCCCGCTGACCCCGCTGTACGGGCAGGCCGTCGCCGACGACCCGCACGGCCTGTACGCCCGGCTGCGCGAGCGGTACGGCCCGGTGGCGCCGATCGAGCTGGAGCCCGGGGTGGAGGCGTGGCTGGTCCTCGGCTACGGCGAACTGCTCGAACTCACCCGCAACGAGGCGCTGTTCTCCAAGGACTCCCGGCACTGGCGGGTCCCCGCCGAGGGCCGGCTGGCCCCCGACTCGCGGCTGCAGCCGATGACCGCCTGGCGGCCCACCCTGCTCAACCTCGACGGCGCCGAGCACCAGCGGCTGCGCGCCGCCGTCTCGGACACCCTGGCCCAGATCGACCACCGGCAGCTGCGCGAGACCACCGAGGCCGCCGCCAACGGACTGATCGACAGCTGGGGCCCGGACGGCACCGCCGACCTGATCGGCCAGTACGCCCGCGCGCTGCCGCTGCTGGTCTCCACCCAGCTGGTCGGCCTGCCCACCGGCAGCGGGCCGCGGATGATCGAGCTGATCAGCCACTTCGTCGACAGCGGGCCCGAATCGGTGCGCGCCGCCGGGGAGTTCCAGGGGACCCTGGCCGAACTGGTCCGGCACCGCCGCACCGCCCCCGGCGCCGACCTCACCTCCTGGCTGCTCGCCCACCCGGCCGCGCTGACCGACGAGGAGGCGGTGCACCACCTGGTGGTGCTGATGATCGCGGGCAACGAGACCTGCATCAACTGGATCGGCAACACCTTGCGGCTGCTGCTCACCGACCGGCGCTTCCGGGCCACCCTGACCGGCGGGCGGCTCACCGTCTCCGACGCGCTGGAGGAGGTGCTCTGGCGAGACCCGCCGACGCAGAACTTCCCCGGCCGCTGGGCCACCGGCGACACCGTGCTCGGCGGCCAGTACATCAGCGCCGGCGACATGCTGGTGCTCGGCCTGGCCGCGGCCAACGCCGACCCGGCCGCCCAGGGCGCCTCCTCGGCCGCGCAGGGCTCGCTCGGCGGCAACCGGGCCCACCTGGCCTGGGGCGCGGGCCGGCACGTCTGCCCGGCCCAGCACCCGGCCCGGATCATCGTCGAGACCGCGGTCGAGACCCTGCTGCACCGCCTGCCGGACCTCCAGCTGGCCGTGCCGTCAGGCGAGTTGGCCTGGCGCCCGTCCCCCTGGTCGCGGGCCCTGGTCGCCCTGCCAGTGCTGTACAGCGCCTTCACCCCGCCCCGCCCGCCAGCCCCCGAAAGGCCCGCACCCGCATGGACACCGTCGACGACCCCCGCGGCTCCCGCCCCGAGCCCGTCCGGCTCGACCCCTTCGGACGCGACCAGCACGGAGAGAACGCCCGGCTCCGCGCAGCCGGACCGGCCGTCCTGGTGGAACTCCCTGGTGGGGTGGTGGTCTGGGCGGTGACCCACCACGACACCCTCCAGTCGCTGCTGGCCGACCCCCGGGTCGGCAAGAACCCGGCGCTGTGGACCACCTTCCGGGAGGGCCGGCTGCCCTACGGCTGGCCGCTGCTCAACTTCGTCGCCGTGCCCGGCATGATCACCGCGGACGGCGAGGACCACAAGCGGCTGCGCGGGCTGGTCAGCCAGGCCTTCACCCCGCGCCGGATATCCGCGCTGGCCCCCGCGATCGAGGCCCGGGCGCTCGCCCTGCTGGACGCGGTGGCGGAGCTGGAGGGGCCGTTCGACCTGCGAGAGCACTTCGCGTACCCGCTGCCGATGCAGGTGATCGGCGAACTGCTCGGCCTGGGCGAGGAGCAGCAGGACCGGCTGCACGCGCTGTCCGACACCCTGGTCTCCAGCTCCGCCACCCCGGAGGCGGCCCTCGCCGCCCAGCGGGAGCTGAACGCGCTGCTGGCCTCCGTGGTGGCGGCCAAACGGGCCGAGCCCGGCGACGACCTGACCACCGACCTGATCGCCGCCCGCGAGGCCGGGGACGCACTCAGCGAGGCCGAACTCGTCGGCACCCTGCTGCTGATGCTGGTCGCCGGGCACGAGACCACCCTCAACCTGATCACCAACGCGGTCCGCGCCCTGCTCGCCCACCCCGACCAGCTGCGGCTGGTGCTGGACGGCGCGCAGCCGTGGTCGGCGGTGGTGGAGGAGACTCTGCGCTACGACTCGCCGGTGGGCCAGTTCCCGCTGCGCTACGCGATCGAGGACATCGAGGTCGGCGACACGGTGATCCGGCGCGGTGAGGCGCTGCTCGCCTCGTACGCGGCGGCCGGACGCGACGACGGGCACTACCCGGACGCCGACCGCTTCGACCTCACCCGGCAGCCCGCCCGGCACCTGTCACTCGGCCACGGCCCGCACTTCTGCCTCGGCTCGGGACTGGCCCGGCTGGAGGCGGAGACGGCGCTGCGGCACCTGTTCGGGCGGTTCCCGGGGCTGGCCCTGGCGGAGGGGGAACGGCCGGAGCCGATCGGCTCGTTCGTGAGCAACAGCGTGCGGACCCTGCGGGTGACCGTACGAGGGTGACGTCCCGGGGGTGACGGCCCGGGGGTGACGGCCGGGGGGTGACGGCCGGGGGGTGACACTTCGCGCCGCGGGGTTACCTGAGGGCGGCCCGGTCGTTCGGCAGGGCATGAAGAAACTCGCCACCCTGGCCGCCCTCACCATGGCGGGCCTCGCCCTCGCCGCCCCGGCGGCCTCCGCCGCCAGCCAGATCGCCAGCTCGCCGGACGCCACCGGCGGCCTCACCGACGGGCTGGAGCTCTCCCCCGCCGACCTCGCGCTGAAGTCCGCGGGCAAGCTCCCGGTGGTCGGCCACGTCGCCGACGAGGTGGAGGCCGTCGGCACCAACCAGATCCACCACCCGGGGCTCAGCGGGCAGATCAACCCCTGACCGGCCGTCGCCCGCACAGCCGTGCGGCGGGCGGCTGACCGACCCCCGTCCGGTCAGCCGCCCGCCGTACCCGGTGCCGCTCAGCCCTCGAAGAGGCCGTTGAGCTCCGGGTAGGTCAGTCCGCCGTCCAGGGAGGCGTACGTGCCGCTCGCGTACACCTCCTCGGCCGCGCGGCGGACCGCCGCGTAGGCCACCTTGGCCAGGCCCGGGCCCAGGCTGATCCGGGCCACCCCGAGTTCGGCAAGCTCGGCGACCGACGGGGAGCCGGGGGCGGCCAGCACGTTCAGCGGGGCCGGGACGGCCGCGACCAGGGCGGCGATGGTCTCCGCGTCGGCGACACCGGGGACGAACACGCCGTCCGCGCCCGCCTCGACGTACGCCCGCAGCCGGCGGACCGCCTCGTCGAGCCGGCCCCCGGGCTCGCCGAGGCCGTGCAGGAAGACGTCGGTGCGGCCGTTGACGAACAGCGGGACGCCTGCCGCGTCGGCGGCCGCCCGGGCGGCCGCGATCCGCTCGGCGGCCTCCTGCGGGGTGTACTCCGCGTCCTCCAGGTTCACCCCGACCGCGCCGGTGGCGAGCAGCGCGGTGACCGTCTCGCCGACCCCGGCCGGGGTGTCCGCGTAGCCGCTCTCCAGGTCGGCGGTGACCGGCAGGTCGACCGAGCGGACCACCTCGGCGGTCCGGGCCAGCACCTGCTCGCGGTCGGCGCCGCCGCCGTCCGGGCTGCCGAGCGACCAGGACACACTGGCGCTGGCCGTCGCCACCGCCCGTGCCCCGGCGCCGGCCACCAGCCGGGCGCTCGCCGCGTCCCAGACGTTGGCCAGCACCACCGGCTCGCCCGGGCGGTGCAGCTCCGCGAGCAGCCGGGCCTTGTCCCGCTGGGAGATCATCGCGGCCGCGTTCACTTCGCCGCCGGGCTCATGCGGGTGGACACGCCGATCCGGTTCCAGGTGTTGATGGTGGCGATCAGCGCGATCAGCTGGGCCAGCTCGGCCGGCTCGAACTGGGCGGCGGCCTCGTCGTACACGGCGTCCGGCACGTGGCCCCGGGTCAGCAGGGTGACCGACTCGGTGAGGGCCAGGGCGGCGCGCTCGCGGGCGGTGAACCAGGGCGTCTCGCGCCAGGCCGGGAGGGAGACCAGGCGGTGGTCCTGCTCGCCGTTCTTGCGGGCGTCGGTCGCGTGCATGTCGATGCAGAAGGCGCAGCCGTTGATCATCGAGGCGTGCACCTTCACCAGCTCGGCGAGGACCGGGTCCAGGCCCTGCCGGGAGGCCCGGTCCACGGCGATCATGGCCTGGTAGAAGTCGGGGGCGAGCTCCGGCATCCGCAGGCGCTGCTCGGGGGCGGGCACGGTCTCGTTCGAAGTGCTGTTCGTGGTCACGGTGACCAGCCTAGGAGCCCACTGGCCCGCGGTCCTGGTGCATTCACCGCCCGGCTCCTTGGGCCACTTCCGGTGTGCGAACGGGCGTGCGAGGATCACTGACAAGGATCTTCGACAGGGGACTTCGGCAGGGAGCCTCGGCAGGGATTCCCGGTAGGGATTCCCGGCAGGACGGCGTCAGGGGGAACGGGACCGTGTGCACGGCCTTCGTCAGCATCGAACCGGGCTCGGCGGCACCGGTGCTGCTGCTGTCCGTCCGGGACGAGTACCTCGGGCGCGCCTGGCTGCCGCCGGACCACCACTGGCCGCAGCGGCCCGGACTGCTCGGCGGACTGGACCTCGCGGCCGGCGGCACCTGGCTGGCCATGGACCCGGAGCGGCGCACCGCCGCCTGTCTGCTCAACGGCTTCGGCCCGCTCGCCCCCGCCGGTACCCGGCTCAGCCGCGGCGAACTGCCGCTCACCGCCGTGCGCGAGGGCGGGATCGGACACCTGGACCTGTCTCCGTACGACCCCTTCCACCTCGTCCAGGTCCGCCCCGACGGCGCCCGGGTGACCAGCTGGGGCGGCGGACTGCTGACCGAGCACGAACTGCCCACCGGGCTCAGCGTGGTGCTCAACGACGGCCTGGAGGGGATGGCCGCCAACCGCACCGCCTCCGAGCGGGTCCGGGCGCTGATGGCCGCCCGCGCCGACCACTTCCGGGCCCGCTTCGCCGCCGTGCCCCGCCCCGAACCGGCCGCCGGGGGGCCGACGGAGTCCGCCTGGGGCGACTGGCTGCCGATCGTCACCGGCGACGGGCTGGCACTGGACGGGGACGCCGCGCTGATCCAGCGCCGGGACTTCGGCGACGGGCGGATCTGGGGATCGTCCTCGGTCTCCCTGCTGGCGCTCGGGCCGGAGCTGCTGCGCTACGACTTCGCGACCGCGCCGGTGCCGGCCGACGGCTCGGGGTGGCGGCGGATGGAGGTCTGAACCGGGCGCGCCCGGAAAGGACTTGAACCTGACGCTGCGGGAGGCGGCATCGTGGGCGTCCGTCGCCCCCCGCCCTCGAAGGAGGCTCCCGATGGACCGCCCGCGCCGTCCCCGCCCACCGCGCCGACCGTTCCTCCTGCTGCCCGCCGTCCTGGCCGTCGCCCTGCCGCTGACGGGCGCCCCGGTGGCGGTGACCGCCGGCGTGCTCCTCGGTGGCGCCGTGCACCGGGCCGTACCGTCCGCCACCGTGCCCTCGCCAGGGCTGCCGGGCGTCGTGACCGGGCTGCTGGTCCGGGCCGCCGGGGGCCGGTGACACCCGGACATACGCTCGATGAACTTCTGGCGGCGGGGCTGCCGGGCGTCTACATGCCGGTAGTAGCTTCGCGGAGGCCCCCGGAATCGGGGGGCCGCAGACCTCCGAGCGAAGGTGCGCGATGTCCACCCTGACCTACCCGGAAGCGATAGGCGTCGGCCTGCTGCAGGGTGTGACGGAACTCTTCCCGGTCTCCAGCCTGGGCCACAGCATCCTGCTCCCGGCCGTGATCGGCGGGAAGATCCAGCAGGACCTCGACATGACCGCCGACGGCTCCTCCTACCTCGCCGCGCTGGTCGCCCTGCACCTGGCGACCGCGCTCGCGCTGGTGGTGTTCTTCCGGCGGGACTGGGTCCGGGTGGTCAGCGGTCTGTTCGGCTCGATCCGGCACCGCCGGGTGCAGACCCGGGACGAGAAGCTCGCCTGGCTGCTCATCATCTCCACCATCCCGGTCGGCGTGGCCGGCCTGGTCCTGGAGAAGGCGCTGCGGCACGCCCTCGGCAAGCCCGTCCCCGCCGCCGTGTTCCTCGCCCTCAACGGGCTGGTGCTGCTCGGCGCCGAGCGGCTCAAGCGCGGCGGCTCCGGCCGGCGCCGGGCCGGGCACGCCGCCCCCGTCGACGAGCCGGGCCTGGACCCGGCGGTCGCCTCCGACGTCCGGCTGACCAGGCTCGGCTACGGCAGGGGCGCCTGGATCGGCGCCGCCCAGATCCTCGCGCTGTTCCCGGGCATCAGCCGCTCCGGCGTCACCATGAGCGCCGGCATCCTGCGCGGACTGCACCACGAGGACGCCGCCCGGTTCTCCTTCCTGCTCGCCACTCCGGTCATCCTGGCCGCCTCGGTGCTGAAGGTGCCCGAGCTGTTCAAGCCGGAGAACTCCGGCGTCCTCGGCCCGGTCGCGGCCGGCAGCCTCGCGGCCTTCGTGGCCGGCTACGTCTCGGTGCGCTTCCTCACCAGGTACTTCGAGACCCGCAGCCTGACGCCGTTCGCGGTGTACTGCTTCCTGGCCGGCGTCGGCAGCGCGGTGTACCTGTCGCTCTGAGCCCCGGTCCGAACGGAATTCGCGCGCGCCGACCGGCCGCCTCGGTGACGATGTCCCCGACAGGCAGGCGACTTCACGGCGGGGAGGACAGGTGCTCAAGGTGGTCGAGGGCAAGGCGGCGGTCGTCACGGGCGGCTCGCGGGGCATCGGACGGGCGATCGTCGAACGACTGGCGCGCGAGGGCGCGGACGTCGTCCTCGGCTACGCCAACGACCGGGCGGCCGCCGAAGCGGTGGTCGGCGCGGTGGCGGCGGCCGGCGGACGCGCCTGGGCGGTACGGGCCGACCTCGGCGAGTCGGGCGCCGCCGAGCGGCTGATGGCCGCGGCGGAGGAGCGCCTCGGCGGGCTGGACATCCTGGTCAACAACGCCGCGAAGTCCTTCACGCCCACTCCGCTCGCGGACCTCGACGACGCGGCCTTCGACGCCGTGCTGAGCGTCAACACCCGCGCCGTGTTCGCCACCGTCCGCTACGCGGCCCGCCGGATGCGCGACGGCGGACGGATCGTCAACATCTCCAGCGTGAACACCGCCCGTGCCGTCCCCGGCATCGGCGCGTACGCCGCCAGCAAGGGCGCCGTCGAGCAGCTCACCGCCGTCGCCGCGGCCGAACTCGGCCCACGCGGCATCACCGTCAACACCGTCTCCCCCGGCGCCACCGACACCGACCTGCTGCGCGGCACCAACCCGCCCGAGGCGCTCGAACGGGTCGCCGGCCTGACCCCGCTGCGCCGGCTCGGGCAGCCCGAGGACATCGCCGACGTGGTCGCCTTCCTGGCCGGGCCGGACGCCCGCTGGATCACCGGGCAGAACCTCCGGGCCACCGGCGGCCTGGGCTGACCACCGGCGGCCCGCCCGCGTCCCCGCCTACGCGGTGAGGCCGAGGGCGGCCAGCCGGGTCGGGTCGGTGAGGATGTCCAGACCGGTGATCCGGCCCTCGTGGACGGTGAACGACATGACCGACAGCACCCGGCCGTCGGCGAACGACACCACCCCGGGCGAGCCGTTGACCAGGAACCCGGACGCGGTCCGGGACCCCGGCACCGCCCGGTGGGCCGGCACGGCACGGGACAATGGGCCCGTGAACGGCTCCTGGACCTCCTTCGGCGGCGACCTGCACCTGGACCTCACCGAGCGGCGCGCCGCCGGCGCCGGGCTGCGGGCCGCCCTGGAGGACGCCCTGCGGGAGGCCGTCCAGGACGGGCGGCTCGCGCCCGGCACCCGGTTGCCGTCCTCCCGCGCCCTCGGCGAGGACCTCGGCATCGCCCGCAACACCGTGGTCGAGGCGTACGGCCAGCTCACCGCCGAGGGCTGGCTCAACTCCCGGCAGGGCTCCGGCACCACCGTCGCCCGGCGGGCCGCGCCCTCGCCCGCCGTACGGCCCGCCCGGTCGCCTCGCCCGCGGCCGGCCGTACGGCACGACCTGATGCCCGGGCGCCCCGACCTCTCGCTCTTCCCCCGCACCGCCTGGCTCGCCGCCGCCCGCCGCGCCCTCGCCACCGCGCCGCACGAGGCGCTCGGCTACGGCAGCCCGCTCGGCCGGATCGAACTGCGGGAGGCCCTCACCCACTACCTGGCCCGGGTCCGCGGGGTGCGCACCGACCCGGACCACCTGCTGATCTGCAGCGGCGTCCAGCAGGGCCTCGGCCTGCTCTGCGCGGCCCTGCGGGAGCGCGGCACCCGGTCGCTGGCCGTCGAGGCGTACGGGCTGCCGCCGCAGCACGCCGTGGTGCGGGCGGCGGGACTGTCCACCGTCGCGCTGCCGCTGGACGGCGAGGGCGCGCTGGTCGACCGGCTCGACGCCCGCTGCGGGGCCGCTCTGCTCACCCCCGCCCACCAGTACCCCACCGGCTCCCCGCTCTCCGCCGACCGGCGGGCGGCCGCGGTGCGGTGGGCGCGCGAGCAGGACCGGTACGTGGTCGAGGACGACTACGACGGGGAGTTCCGCTACGACCGGCAGCCGCTCGGCGCCATGCAGGCGCTCGACCCGGAGCGGGTGGTTTACGCGGGGACGGCCGCCAAGAGCCTGGCCCCCGGCCTGCGGCTGGCCTGGCTGGCGCTGCCGGACGCGCTGGTGGAGCCGGTCGCCCGGCTGAAGGTGCTGGCCGACACGATGTCCCCGGTGCTGGACCAGCTGACGCTGGCCGAACTGATCGCCTCGGGGACGTACGACCGGCACGTGCGGCGCTGTCGGCTGCACTACCGGCGCCGCCGGGACCGGCTGGTCGCGGCCCTCGCCGAGCACGCCCCGCACGTGCGGGTCACCGGCATCGCGGCGGGCCTGCACGCCGTCCTCCAACTCCCGCCCGGCTCACCGTCGGAGGCCGAACTCGCGGCCCGCGCGGCAGCCGCCGGCCTCGCTCTCAGCAGCCTCGGCTGGCACCGCGCCGACCCGACGGCGGAGGTGGCGGAGATGGCGGAGGAGGCCGGGGCCGCCCTGGTGATCGGCTACGCGACCCCGCCGGAGCACGCCTTCCCGGCGGCCCTGGAGGCCCTGTGCGGGGTGCTCGGCGCGGGGTGAGGGGACACCGGACGTCCGCCTCGGACGGGGGCCGAGGCGGACGGGAACGGGGGCGCCTAGTGGTGCCGGTTGCCCAGCTCGAACAGCAGCATGATGAAGCCGGCGAAGACGTGGATGCCCGCGGTGTAGATGACCAGGCGCAGGTAGACCCGCTTGTTGGCCCACTTGCCGGCGTCCATGGTCTTCGGGCCGGTGGCGGTGTCGGCGGCGCCGGTCGGGACGGCGCCGGTCGGGAGGGCGGCGGTCGGGACGGTGGCGGTCGGGACGGTGGCGGTCGGGACGGTGGCGGTGGTGGTGGGATCGGCCACGGGGATCTCCTCCAGAGGGTCTGACGGCAGGTCAGTGGGTGGCGGCGGGGCCGCCGCCGAGGCAGAGTTCGCCTCCGGGGCTCTGCAACAGGGTGTGGATGAAGAGCAGTTCGACGCCGGAACCGGACTCGGCGGCGATGCAGTGCGGGGTGAGCGAGTCGTAGTGCGCGGAGTCGCCGGGGGCGAGGTGGTGGACCCGGTCGCCGAGGGTCACCCGCAGCTCTCCGCGCAGCACGTACAGCCATTCCTCGCCGGGGTGGACCCGGACCACCGCGTCCTGGACGCCCGGCGGGACGTGCACCCGCAGGGCCTGCATGGCGCGGCCGGGGGCGCCGGCCCGGCGGTAGCCCCAGCCGCCGGCCCGGCCGGGCTCGATGGCGCCGCCGCGGACCACCGGGTCGGGTTCGACCATGGCCTCGCCGAGGAGGCCGGAGACCGAAGTGCCGTAGGCGCGGGCGAGGCCGAGCAGGACGGGCAGCGAGGGCTGGCGGCGGCCGGTCTCCAGTCGGGACAAGTACGCTGGGGACAGGCCGACCCGGCCCGCGGCCACCTCCAGGGTGAGCCGGCTGCTGAGCCGGTGCTCACGGAGGCGGGCGGCGAGGCCGGCGACCTCCTGGTCGTCGAACCGGCCGTCGGCGTCGGGGGTGCCGGTGGGGCTGGTGGTCATGTGACCAGTGGACACCCGGCCTGCCGCGCGGGCAAGAAATTTGCCTCAAAGGCAAACCTGCTCGGAATACACCCGCCACGCGCGACGCCCGGGGCGCTCACGGCACCTACGGCCGGGGGATGTTGCGCAGGTTGCTGCGCGCCAGGTCGACCATCCGCCCCACACCGCCCGACAGCACCGTCTTCCCCGCCGCCAGCGCGAAGCCCTTCAGCTGGGCGGCGGTGATCCGCGGCGGGATGGACAGCGCGTTGGGGTCGGTGACCACGTCCACCAGGGCCGGACCGGGCCGCTCCAGGGCCTCCGCCAGCACCTCCCGCACCCTGCCCGGTTCGGCGACCCGCTTGGCCGGGATGCCCATCGCCCGGGCGATGCCGGCGTAGTCCACGTCCCCGTTGTCGATCTCGGACTCCGGGTAGCCGGAGACCAGCATCTCCAGCTTGATCATGCCGAGCGCGCCGTTGTTGAAGACCACCGTCTTCACGGGCAGCCGGTGCTTGGCCACCGTGAGCAGCTCGCCGAGCAGCATGCCGATCCCGCCGTCGCCCGCCATCGCGATCACCTGCCGCCCCGGGCAGGCGAGTTGGGCCCCGATCGCGTGCGGGAGGGCGTTGGCCATCGAGCCGTGCAGGAAGGAGCCGATCACCCGGCGGCGGCCGTTCGGCTGGAGGTAGCGGGCGGCCCAGACGTTGTTCATGCCGGTGTCCACGGTGAACACCGCGTCGTCGGCGGCCACGTCGTCCAGCACCGAGGCGACGTACTCGGGGTGGATCGGCAGGTGCTTCTCGATGTCCCGGGTGTAGGCGCCGATCACGTCCTCCAGGGACCGGCAGTGCTTGCTCAGCATGCCGTCCAGGAAGGAACGGTCCTTCTCGGCGTCCAGCAGCGGCAGCACGGCCCGCAGGGTGGCCGCGACGTCCCCGTGCACGGCCAGCTCCAGCGCTGTGCGGCGGCCCAGCCTGGTCGCGTCGTGGTCGACCTGGACGGTGTGCACCTGCGGCAGGAAGGAGTCGTACGGGAAGTCGGTGCCGAGCAGCAGCACCAGGTCGGCGGAGTGCAGCGCCTCGTGGCAGGCGCCGTAGCCGAGCAGGCCGCTCATCCCCACGTCGTACGGGTTGTCGTACTGGATCCACTCCTTGCCGCGCAGCGAGTGCCCGACCGGCGCGTTCAGCGCCTGCGCGACCGCCATCACCTCGGCGTGCGCGCCGCGCACCCCGGCGCCGCAGAACAGGGCCACCCGGCGGGCCGCGTTGAGCAGCCGGGCCAGCTCCTGCACCTGGGACCAGGGCGGCGCGGCGACCGCCTGCTCGGTGAGGAAGTGGCTGGTGCCGGTCGGCCCGGCGGCGGGCAGGGCGGCGACGTCGCCGGGGAAGGCCAGCACCGAGACGCCGTGCGAGCCCAGCGCGTGCTGGATCGCGACCCGCAGCAGCCGGGGCAGCTGGGCGGGGGTGGAGAGCATCTCGCACCAGTTGCTGCAGTCGGTGAACACCCGCTCGGGGTGGGTCTCCTGGAAGAAGCCGGTGCCGATCTGCCCGGACGGGATGTGCGAGGCCAGCGCGAGCACCGGCAGGCCGCTGCGCTGGGCGTCGTACAGGCCCTGGACCAGGTGGGTGTTGCCGGGGCCGCAGGAGCCGGCGCAGACCGCGAGGCGGCCGCTGAGCTCGGCCTCGGCGGCGGCCGCGAACGCCCCCGCCTCCTCGTTGCGCACGTGCACCCAGCTGATGCCCTCGGCCCGGCGGATCGCGTCGACCACGGGGTTGAGGCTGTCGCCCACGACGCCGTAGACCCGCTCCACGCCGGCCTGCCGGAGCACCTCCACCATCTGTTCGGCCACGGTCGCCACGGGGACTTCCCTTCGATCGCCACAGGACACCTGCACCCTCCGACGCAGCGGCGGGGGCGTGCACCCGGGGTGGGCCGAACGGGTGAGGGCGCGGGGCCCGGAACGGCCCCGCGCCGCGGGGACGGCGGGAGTGGCCGGGCTACTCCGCCGCCAGGTGGTCCTGCTGGCCGAGCTTGCCCGCGACCAGGCCCGCCTGGGCCTGGCGGCGGGCCGGTTCGCGGCCCGGCGGCTGGGCGCAGGGCTCCTGGGCGGGCGGGACGGTGGTGGGCAGGGTGACCGGGGAGCCGGCCTTGACCTGGACCGCCTCACCGTCGTGCCGCAGGTGGATCACCTCGCCGCGGCGCAGCGTGTAGGTGGTGCCCCCGTGGGTGATCCGGACGCCGAGCAGCTGGTCGCGCACCATCAGGGAGAAGCTCAGCTTCATCAGGCCGGCGGGCAGCCGGGGGCGGAAGTCGAGCACCTCGTCGTGGTCGCGCAGTCCGCCGAAACCGGCCACCAGGGCGATGCAGGCGCCCGCGAGCGAGGCCATGTGGAGGCCGTCGCGGGTGTTGCCGCCGAGGTCGTGGAGGTCCATCAGCGCCGCCTCCGCCGTGTAGTCGTAGGCGAGGTCGAGCTGGCCGACCTCGGCGGCGATGACGGCCTGGGTGCAGGCGGACAGCGAGGAGTCGCGGACGGTGAGCCGCTCGTAGTAGGCGAAGTTGCGGGCCTTCTGCTCGTCGGTGAAGGCGTCGCCGCGGACCTGCATGGCGAGCACCAGGTCGGCCTGCTTGACCACCTGCTTGCGGTACAGGTCGAAGTACGGGTAGTGCAGCAGCAGCGGGTACTTCTCCGGCGGGGTGCCCTCGAAGTCCCAGACCTGGTGGTGGGTGAAGCCGTCGGCCTGGGGGTGGACGCCGAGGTTCTCGTCGTACGGGACGTACATCGCGGCGGCGGCGTCGCGCCAGGCGGCGGTCTCCTCGGTGTCGACGCCGAGCTCGCCGGCCTCGCGCGGGTGGCGGACGGCGGCCTCGGCGGCGGCGCGCAGGTTCGTCTGCGCCATCAGGTTGGTGTAGACGTTGTTGTCGGCGACGGCGCTGTACTCGTCGGGGCCGGTGACGCCCTCGATCCGGAACTTCCCGGCACTGTCGTGGTGGCCGAGCGAGCGCCACATCCGGGCGGTCTCCACCAGGAGTTCGAGGCCGTACTCGCGCTCGAACTCGTGGTCCCCGGTGGCCCGGACGTAGCGGGCGACGGCGGAGGCGATGTCGGCGCCGATGTGGAAGGCGGCGGTGCCGGCCGGCCAGTACCCGGAGCACTCCTCGCCGCGGATCGTCCGCCAGGGGAACACCGCTCCGGACAGCCCGAGTTGGGCCGCTCGTTCGCGGGCGAGCGGGAGGGTGGTGTGCCGCCAGCGCAGGGCCTGGTTGACGGCGCCGGGCAGGCAGTAGGTGAGCACCGGCAGGACGAAGGCCTCGGTGTCCCAGAAGCTGTGGCCGTCGTAGCCGGGGCCGGTCAACCCCTTGGCGGGGATGGCTCGTTCCTCGCTGCGGGCGCCGGCCTGGAGGACGTGGAAGACGGCGAACCGGACGGCCTGCTGGAGTTCGACGTCGCCCTCGATCTCGACGTCGCTGGTCTCCCAGAACTCCCTGAGGTAGTCCGCCTGTTCGGTGACCAGGCCGTCCCAGCCGGTGTACCGGGCGGCGGTCAGCGCGGCCTCGACCTGGTCCCGCACGGCGGGCAGCGAGCGGGTGCCGGACCAGCCGTAGGACATGAACTTGACCAGCCGGAGCCGCTGCCCGGGCTCCAGCACGGTGGTGACGCTGATCCGGCAGTGGTCGGACTCGGCCTCGGCGACGGTGTCCAGCCGCTCCGGGCCCTCGATGACGTGGTCCATCCCGGCGGCGACCCGGATGCCGCTGAACCGGGTGCGGTGCACCAGGACGGCCTTGGTGCCGCTGGCGTGGTGCGCCTCGGCCTGCAGCGGGGCCTCCAGGACGGCGGCGGCGCGCGGGTCGCCCTCGGGGCCGCCGGGCAGCTGCTCGTTGGCGACCAGCTCGGACTGGAGCACGATCCGCACCGGCCCGTCCACCGCCTCGACGCTGTACTCCACGGCCGCGATGGCGCGCTGGGTGAGCGAGACGAGCCGGGAGGAGCGCACCCGGATGGTCCGCCCGGCCGGGGAGGTCCACTCGCACTCGCGGTGCAGCAGGCCCTCGCGGAAGTCCAACCAGCGGGTGTGGCCGACCAGTTCGCCGTAGCGCAGGTCGAAGGGCTCGTCGTCCACCAGCAGCCGGATGATCTTGCCGTTGGTGACGTTGATGACGCTCTGGCTGGACTCCGGATAGCCGTAGCCGCCCTCGCCGTACGGCAGCGGGCGCAGCTCGAAGACGCCGTTGAGGTAGGTGCCGGGCAGGCCGTGCGGCTCGCCCTCGTCCAGGTTGGCGCGCAGGCCGATGTGCCCGTTGGACAGCGCGAAGACGGACTCGGCGCGCGCCATCGAGGTGGCGTCCACCCCGTGTTCGGTGATCTGCCAGGGGTCGACGGAGAAGTTGTCCGCGGGACTCATGCGCCCACCTCGCTCCGCCCGGCAGGGGCATTCGCCCACACGCGCCCCTCGACGGTCCTCCCCCGGCCTCCGGCCGGGGGGACCCCCGTGCTCCGCTCGCTCATGCTTTCCCCTCCCCCAGCAGCTCGGAGAGGTCGTCGACGACCACCGTGGCCCCGTCGCGGCGCAGTTCGTCGGCCTGTCCGGTGCGGTTGACCCCGACCACCGCGCCGAAGCCGCCGGCCCGGCCGGAGGCGACCCCGGCGAGGGCGTCCTCGAAGACGACGGCGTGCGCGGGTTCGACGCCGAGCTCGCGGGCGGCGTACAGGTAGGTGTCCGGGGCGGGCTTGCCGGGCAGGGCCTGCTGCTTGGCGACCACGCCGTCCACGATCAGGTCGAAGAGGTCCAGGATGCCCGCCGAGCGCAGCACGTCGCGGCAGTTGGCGCTGGAGGAGACCACCGCGCTGGGCAGCCCCAGCTCGCGCAGCCGGCGCACGTAGGCGACCGAGCCCTCGTACGGCGCGACGCCCTGCTCGCGGATCAGCCGCAGCACGGTGTCGTTCTTGGCCCGGCTGATCCCCTGCACGGTACGGGCGTTCGGCGGGTCGTCCTCGGTGCCCTCGGGCAGGTCGATGCCCCGGCTGTGCAGGAAGGCCCGGGTGCCGTCGAGGCGCGGGCGGCCGTCCACGTAGGTGTCGTAGTCGGTGACGGCGTCGAAGGGGACGAACTGCCCGCCGGTGCGGGCGGCTTCGGCGCGCAGGAAGGCGTCGAAGGTGTCCTTCCAGGCCGCGGCGTGCACCGTGGCGGTCTGGGTGAGCACTCCGTCGAGGTCGAAGAGGAAAGCGCGGATGTCGTCGGGTAGCCCCAGCATGGGTGCAGTCTGCCCCAGGGAGCGCGGGGGATGCCGCCCATTCCCGGCGGCGCGTCGCGGGAAGGGCGGCGTCCGGTCGCCGCGGCGGTGAAGGGCGGCGGGATCAGGGCGAGTCGGGCAGCTGGGCCTCGGGCGCCTGGATGACGGCGAAGACCGCGCCCTGCGGGTCCTTGACCACGGCCATCCGGCCGGACTGCATGTCGAACGGCGGCTGGACCACCGTGCCGTTCTGCTTGACCAGGGCGTCCACCACCGAGTCGGTGTCGTCCACCGAGAAGTACGGCATCCAGTGCGAGGGCGTGCCGGCGTCCAGGTACTTCGGGATCTCCTGCATGCCGCCCACCGTGCGGTCGCCGACGTTCAGCGAGTAGTAACCGTCCATGCCCTGGATGGTGGCCGGGCGCAGGCCCAGGGCCGACTGGTAGAAGCCGCCGGCCGCGCCGGTGTCGGCGGTGTTGAGCTCGTTCCAGACCAGTGCGCCGGGCTCGTTGACCACGCCCGCGCCGATGAAGTCCATCGCCTGCCAGACGCCGAACACCGCGCCGGTCGGGTCGGCGGCGACCATCATCCGGCCGAGCGCGCCGACGTCCATCGGGTCGTACAGGACCGTGCCGCCGGCCCCGGCGATGGCGGCCCTGGCCGCGTCGACGTCGTCCGAGGCGAGGTAGGTGGTCCAGGCGACCGGGGGCAGCGGCTGGCCCTCGGGCCCGGACTGCGCCATGATCCCGGCGACCGGGCGGCCGCCCAGCGTGCACACGGCGTAACCGCCGAACTCGGCCGGGCCGATCTCACCCTGCCAGCCGAACAGGTCGCGGTAGAAGTCGAGCGCGGCCTGCTGGTCGCTCGCCATCAGGTCGATCCAGCACGGGGTGCCGGGCTTGTACGGGTCGGTCACTACGGGCATTGCTGGGCCTCCCGGAGGCGGTGGTGGCCGGCTGTGGTCGTCGGGCGGGCGGGGCCCGGCCCGACCGGTACGGCCGTCCGCGCGGACGGCGGTACGACGGGGTACACCGCCCACCTTCGGCCCGCCGCCGCGTTCCCGCCACCGGACGGCGCCCTGGCGGGCGACCGGCGGCTCGGGGCCGCCGGCTGCTCACTGCTCGTCGTGGCGCATCGTGGTGACGAAGTACGGCTGCACCTTGCCGCTCTGCGCGTAGTCCTTGAGCCGGACCAGCAGTTCGGCCCAGGTGCCGGCCACCATCGGGACGCCCGCCTCGCTGCCCGGCTGCCAGCCGCCGTGCCGGAAGAGCAGCCGGGTGCGGTCGGGCGCGTCGGGCTGGTCGGCGAGGTCCCAGCTGATCCAGGTGCCGGCCCAGTGCGGCGGGAACGCCCCGGCGTTGGCCCACAGCACCCGGTCCCGGTCGGCCCGCTCCCGGCGCAGCCGGAACGGCTCGGGGACGCCGGGGAAGTCGAAGAGCAGCACGTCGCCCTCGCGGTCCACACCGGTGGTCCACCAGCTGGTCAGCCCGTCGTGGGTGTTCAGCGCGTCGAGCACGGCCGCGCGGGGCGCGGCGATGTCGATCTGCATGGCGATCTCGGGCACGGAGTCCGCCTTTCGGTGACCGGTGGGGCCCCCACTACCTGCCACGATGGCACGGCCCCGGGACGCACGCGCCCCGGGACCGTCCCCGTCGGTCCGGTGCCCGCGGTCAGCCGCCGCTGCCGTAGGTGGTGTTCGCGCAGATGTCGTCGTCCGCCGAGCGGGCGTCGTTGGTGACGGTGGTGGGCAGCGGCGCCGCGGGCGTCTGGGCGCCCGGGGTGGTGCTCGCGGTGCCGGCCGTGCTCGTCCCCATGCCGTTGGCCGCGGCGAAGTCCTGGCCGACGATCACCGAGATACCCCGCGCGCTGCTGGGCTCCAGGCTGGCGCCCGGGAACAGCGCGGCGACCTTCTCGGCGTTCGCCTTCTGGCTGGTGCTGTACTCGATCGTGGTGGTCTTGTACTTGGTGCTCGCCGCCTGGCCCGCCGTGCTGGCGGCGAACTTGGCGCCCTTGAGCAGGTCGGTCGCCTTGCCGGCCAGGCCGTTGGCGACGGTGCCGTTGTAGACCGCGACCTTGATCGAGGCGTTGGAGGCGTCCCCGGCCGGGGCGGCGGGCATGCTGGGCGCGGCCTGCTGCGGGGCGGCGCTCGGGCTGCCGCCGGCGTCCGGCTGCTGGCCGGTGGCGTTCTGGCCGTCGATGGTCTGGTCGGCCCTGAGGGTCTCCCAGAGCTTGTTGGCGTCCGGCTGGACCAGGTCGATGTTGGCGTCCTGGGTGCGGTAACGCCAGGGCGCCGTCACGAACTTGAGGTCGTGCATGTCGATGTTCTTGAGCGACAGGCCGAAGGAGAGCAGCTTGTCCGCGGAGTCCAGCCCCGGGTCGACGGTCAGCGACTTGGTCGCCGCGTCGGCCAGCGGCAGCAGGTTGGTGGGGCTCATCCCCTCCTTCTTCATCTTGGTGGCGAGCGAGCTCATGAAGGCCTGCTGGCGCTTCATCCGGCCGATGTCGGAGCCGTCGCCGATGCCGTGCCGCAGGCGGACGTAGTCGAGGGCCTGCTGTCCCTCGACGGTCTGCTTGCCCTGCGGGAGGACGAGGTTGCCCTTCTTGTGCAGGTTGGGGTTGATGTCGCCCTCGTAGATCGGCTTCGGCAGGCAGACGTCCACGCCGTTGACGGCCTTGGTCATCGCGGCGAAGCCGTTGAAGTCGACCACGATGGTGTGGTCGACCCGGATGCCGGTGACCTTCTCCACCGTGTTCTGGGTGCAGGCCGGGTTGCCGCCGTCGCTGCCGCCGACCGAGAAGGCGGCGTTGAACAGGTCGTTGCCGCCCTTGGTCCACTTGCCGTTGGGCAGCTTGCAGGACGGTATCGGCACGATCGTGTTGCGCGGGATCGAGATGCCCACGGCGTGCTTGTGGTCGGCGTAGACGTGCAGCAGGATCGTGGTGTCCGAGCGGGCGCCGCCGTCCTCGCCGCCGCCGAGGTCGGAGTTGTTGCCGCCCCGGCTGTCGGAGCCGATCAGCAGCACGTTGACCGGCTTGTTGCCGTCCGCGTCGGCCTGGGCCTCCGGCGGGCGGTCGGTGGCGATCGCGTCGGCGTCGAAGGACTTGATGTTGGCGTTCAGCTTGTAGTAGATCGCGCCGCCGGTGCCCGCGATCAGCACCAGCACGCCGGCCGCCGACCAGGCGACGATCTTCTTCACGTTCTTCTTGGGCTTGGCGCTGCGCCGCGCTGCCGCCCGTCCGCCGGAAGTGCCGTCCGCCGCGCCGGCGCCCTTGCCCTGCGCGGCGCGACGGGCCTCGGCCCGGCCGCCGGAGCGCGGCGCGGGCACGGTGCCCGGTGTACCTTCCGCCGGGAGCGCGTCGGACGCGCTCTCGCCCCGAGCCGGGCTCTCGCCCCTCCGACCTGACATGCGCGTACCTTTCACCGACGGAAGCGACGCCCCGGACGATCTGGCGCACCGCACAGGGGGAGACGGTCAGAACCGCTCCCTGGTTGTACGTACGAAGGTCAGTACAGTCCGACCATCGTGGCTTCCGATCATATTGAGACCGAAGGTGATCACTGACCTCCGGTACACCAACGACCCCGGCAGTCACAGGAAGATCCCGCTACAGAACCCCCCAAACCACCTGATTCGGACTCGGTGCCGTCGACCGGCTCGGAACACGCGGTCGGCCGTCTCGGAAGACGCAGGGGATGCCGCCGTCGGCCTGGGCGTCGACCATCGGACCCTCCCGGGCCACGTTGCTGCCCGGGTCGGTCGGGGCGGTGGTGGGGTGGTCGGAGGCGACACCGGTGAAGGCGGTGCCGAGGGTCACCGCCACGTGGCCGGCGGCGGCCAGCGGCAACGCCTGATGATCGCCCGCGCGCTCGTCTCCCGGCCCCGCATCGTCTTCTTCGGCGAGGCGACCAGCGCCCTGGACAACCCCACCCAGCGCCTCGTCACCGAGTCCACCCGCCGGCTCAACGCGACCCGGGTGGTCATCGCCCACCGGCTGTCGACGGTGGCCGAAGCCGACCGGATCATCGTGATGGACCAGGGCCGGGTGGTCCAACAGGGCCGCTACGAGGAGTTGTTGGCCGACCGGGACGGGCTGTTCGCCCGGCTGGCGCACCGGCAGATGTAGCCGGTGGACGGGTAGACGGAAGAAGAGAGAACGATGGAATACACCCTGCTCATTCACGGCGACGAGCGGGTCTGGAACGGACTGAGCGAGGCCGAACAGGCCGAACTCGACGCCGCCCACGTGCGGTTCGGGCGCGCGCTGCACGAGGCTGGAGTCACCGTCCGGTACGGCGCCGGGCTGCGCCGCAGCTGCAGCGCCCGGCTGGTGGTGCCCGGCGGCGGCTCCGAGGCGCCGGTCTCGGACGGGCCGTACCGGGAGGGGCACGAGCACCTGGGCGGGCTGTGGGTCATCGACGTCGCGGACGAGGCGGAGGCCGTGTCGTGGGCGCGCTGGATGCCCGCGGCGCCGGGCGACCTGGTCGAGGTCCGGCCGGTACGGGTGACCTGAGCACAGTGGAGCATGAAGGCCCCCGTCCTGGGAAGACAAGGCCTTCATGAGTTCGGTCAATTCTTGCTCGCGCTAAGGCAATTGACGTCTCAACAATGTCGGCGCGGTCTTGCCCCGCTCATGACAGTCGGCAACTCTGTACTGCCACCCCTCAACGGCCGACCCCAACGGCCGGGCTGGCGCGTGCACCTCCTGCTCGCCCCCAACGAAGGAGCCGACATGCGCAATTTCGTCATACGCCTCGCCACCCTCGCGGCGGCCGCCACCACACTCGCCGCCCCCGCGGCACCGACCACCGCGGCGGCCGCCCAGAGCCTGGCGTTCCGCCCCCTCGCGTACAACACCAACGGCTACAACTGGGGCGGCTACGCCGCCACCGGCAGCGGCTTCACCTCGGTCTCGGCCTCCTGGACCGAACCGGACGCGGTCTGCAACTCCACCAACGACCTCTACGCCCCCTGGGTCGGCATCGACGGGTACGGCTCGTCCTCCGTGGAACAGACCGGCGTCGCGACCGACTGCTCCAGCGGCAGCCCGGTGAACCAGGCCTGGTACGAGATGTACCCGGCGAACCCGGTCTACCTGAGCCTCAGCTCCTACCCGGTCTCGGCCGGCGACCACATCAGCGCCTCGGTCACCTACGCCGGGAGCAACCGTTACACCCTCAAGCTCACCGACTCCTCGCAGGGCTGGACCTACACCACGACCAAGTCCGTCTCCGCACAACGGACCAGCGCCGAGGTCATCATCGAGTCGCCGACCGGCTCCTACCCCGACTTCGGCACGCTGAGCTTCACCTCGGCGACGGTCAACGGCAAGTCCCTCGGGTCCTTCAGCCCGGTCGCCCTCGACCCCAGCGCCAACGGCACCTACGAGGCCCGCACCAGCAGCCTCGGCTCCAGCGGCACCAGCTTCACCGACACCTTCCTGGCGGAATAGCCATCGTATCGAGGAGCAGGAAGTCGGCCGGCCCGACTTCCTGCTCCTCTTCTACGGTTCCCGAGCGGCGGAAACGTGCGCCACCGCTGCGGCAACGAGCGCGACGCAGCCGCCGAGCAGCAGCACCGTCGACGGCGACGAGGCGTCGACGACCGCACCGCCGGCCAGGGCACCGAGCGAGATGGTGGCCTGGAAGGAGGAGGTGAAGACGACGGTGGCCGCCTCCGGCGCGTCCGGGGCCGCGCGGACGAACCAGGTCTGGGCACAGACCGGGACGGCGCCGTAGGCGAGGCCCCACGCCGCGAGCAGCAGCGCCGCGACCGGCCAGGTGGTCCCGAGGGCGGGAAGCAGCAGGACGGCGGCGGCGAGCAGACCGATGGCGAGGGTGAAGGTGGCGCGCCGCCGGGCCGCCCGGACTCCGCCCACGACGTTGCCGACGACGCCCGCGGCCCCGTACACCAGCAGCAGCGCGGTGACGGCGTCCGGGCCGACCTTGGTGACGTCCTCCAGGAACGGGGTCACGTAGGTGTACGTGCCGAAGTGGGCACTCACCAGGAGGAGAGTCACCACCAGCCCGGCCCGGACCGCCCGCGTGCGCAGCAGCCCCCGCAGGACGGCGAGCCTGGTCGGGGACTCCGGCGGCAGCGGGGGCAGGGTCGCGGCGAGGGCGGCGAAGACAGCGATGGTCAGGAGCGCCATGGCCCCGAAGGCCGCCCGCCACCCGGCCAGGTGACCGAGCAGCACTCCGGCGGGCACGCCCAGGACCGACCCCAGGGGGACGGCCGAGAAGATCACCGTGTTGGCCCGGGCCTGCCACTCCGCTCCTGCCACCAGACGCGGCGCAAGTCCGGCCCCGACCGACCAGAACCCGCCGATCGCCACTCCGAGCACGACCCGGGCGGCGAGCACCGCCCAATAGCCGGGCGCGAGCGCACTGACCAGATCGGCCAGCGCGAGGGCCAGCACGAGCCCGCACAGGACCCGGCGCCGGTCGGCCCGCCGAACGGCGACCGTGACGACCGGGGCGGCCACGGCCGCGACGATCCCCGGCAGGGTCATCATCAGCCCGGCGGTGCCGTCCGAGATCCGGAAGGTGTCGCCGATCGGGGTGAGCAGGCCGATCGGCAGGATCTCGGTGGTCACGATGGCGAAGATCCCCGTCATCACGGAGACCACGGCCAACCAGCTGCGCACCCGGCTGCGAGTGCCAACCGGCGATGGGAGAAGAGGAGTTGTGGACACGCAGCCAGTCCAACAGCGGTGCCGGGCCCCGGCTGGCGCGATTGCGACCTCAACGTCCGAAGCGTCCGGGGCCGCGAGGCGTGGGGTTCAGGTGGCATCCGGGGCGACGAGGTCGAGTTCGGCCCAGACGGTTGCTCGCCCGCGCCGGGCGACGGTGACGACCTCAGCCCCACCGTGCGGACCGGCTTCGGCCACAGCCCGCTGCGCTCCGGCCAGGTCCGCCGAAAACGGCCCGGGCCCCGGGGCAGTGGCTGGACCACTGCCCGGGACCCGGGCCGTTGGTGGGGAAGTACGAAGGGGTGGGGACGTCAGGCGCGGGTGCCGGCCCGGGCGTCCTTCGCGTCCTGGGCGGCGAAGAACTCCTCGGCGATCGCCCGGGTGCGCGGCAGCTCGGCGACCGGCTCGCCGATCACCCGGCCCGCGAGCTCACCGGCCAGCCGGATCACGTCCTCCCGCAGCTCGGCCTCGGCCAGCACCCGGTCCGTCGCCAGCTGCACCTGCGCCTCGGCCAGCACCCGGTCCCGCAGCTCCTGCCCCTCGGCCCGCAGCTGCGCGATCAGCGCCGCCCCCTCCTCAGTGGCCGTCTGCCGGATCAGCGCCGCCTCGTGCCGCGCCGCGACGAGCTCCGCCTGGAACTCCTCGTACACCCGCTGGGCCTCCGCCCGCGCCTCCTCGGCCCGCTCCACACCACCCTCGGTGGCGTCCCGGCGCTCCCCCAGCAGCTTCTCGATCCGCGGCAGCAGCACCGCCCCGAGAACGCCGAATATCAGGAAGAAGCAGACGAGTCCGACGACGGCTTGAGCAAGATCCGGCTTCAAAGGTCCCATGGCCTCAAGATAGTTGAGTCGCCGTCGCCCAACTCCGGCGGGTCCCTCCCCGGCTCCGGGAACGACGAAGGGCGCCCTCCCCGAAGGAAGGACGCCCAGGTCGGAAGCACTGCGGCCGTGTGGGGCATCAGGGGCTCGAACCCTGAACCTACGGATTAAAAGTCCGCAGCTCTGCCAATTGAGCTAATGCCCCGCGGCTCTCCGTACCGGGCTGGTCCCGGGTGGGGAGGGCCACCGCGATCCTACCCGGTGGGCCCCAGGGCTCCGCCAGTGGATTGGCCGGGCGCGCCGGGGGCGCAGGGCACGGCCGGGAGCGGGTTGTAGTGGGCGGCCCGGACGCGGCGCAGCCAGGCCTCGGCGGGGCGGGTGTCGGGGGCCTCGGGCAGGACGCCGGGGCGGGAGAGGCGGTCGGCGGCGTCGGCGAGCAGGTGTTCGGCGGTGCCGGGGCGGTCGGCGATGCGTTCGCCCAGGTCGCGGACGCGTTCCGGATCGGACAGCCGGATCAGGTTGTGGCCGGTGCGGTGCAGCCGGACGGCCTGCTCGACCAGCCGGACGAGGTGGCGGGCGTGCTTGGCGGCCCGGCGGCGGGTGGCCGGGTCGGTGGTGTCCCGGGTCAGCAGCTTGCGGAACTGCTGGTCCGCGTAGCCGAGATAGGCCCTGCGGACGGCCGGTGCGCTGAGGAAGCTCGACCGGATCCCGACCAGTTCGCGACCGAGCGGGGTGACGGTCTCGTACAGGTCCTCCGGCAGCCAGACGAGCTCGGAGGCGGTCGGGTTGCAGGACAGTGCCAGTCGGCACCACTTGGCGGCCTCGTGCAGGGTCACGTCGGGCGCGGTGGTGACGTGCGACTCGGCGGGGCGGTGCAGGCCGTGCAACTCCTCGGTCGGAGTGGCGAACAACCCCAGGCGGTCGAGGTCGGAGCCGGCGTGGGCGAAGCCGTACGCGGTGGAGCCGACGATGCCGGAGAGCAGTACGGTGCCAGCGGGCAGTACGGCGCCGGAGGGCAGCGCGGTGCCGGAGAGCGGCACCGCGCCGGGGGCGGTGGGCATGGACGGGCTCCTCCCGAACGGGCTGCTCACGAGCGGGCTGCCGGAGAGCGCATCCTCCCCCGGGCGGGCCGCGCCGGGCGAGCGATTTCCGGAGCGGCGACCGCCCCGCCGCCGATACTGGCCCCATGCAGCACGCTCCCCTCCCGGAAACCGTCGGCGTCGAGAGACTGCGGGCCTGGTGGTCCCACCGGCAGTGGCTGGACCGCCCGCATACCGGGGCGTCCGCCGCCGAGGTGCTGGCCGCCACCGGCTGGGCCCGCTCGGTCGGCGGCGCGGCCCCGTACCTGGGCCTGTTCGCCCGGGCCGGGCTCGGCCGGGCGGCGGTGGACGCGGCGGTGGCGGGCTTGCAGGTGCACGAGCTGCCGGCCGCCCGCGGCTGCACCTACGTGCTGCCGGCCGCCGACTTCGCGCTCGGCCTGGCAGTCGGGGCGGCCGCCCCGGAGGGTGAACTGGCCGCCGCGGCGAAGCACCTGGGGGTCGGCCGGGACGAGGTGGAGCAGCTCTGCCTGGCCGTCGAGCGGGTGCTGTCCGACGGCGGTCCGCTGGACCCGACCGCGATCCGGGAGGCGGTCGGCGACGCCGTCCGGCCGCTCGGCGAGGCGGGCCGCAAGCGCGGCCTGTCGACCACCCTGCCGCTCGCCCTCGGGCTGATGCAGTCGCGCGGCCGGATCCGTCGGGTGCCGGTCAACGGCCGTCTGGACCAGCAGCGTTACGGCTACGTCGGCTGGGACCAGCCGGTCGCGGGGAACGCCGTCGACCTGGCCCGCCGCTACTTCTCCTGGGCCGGGCCGGCCACCCTCGGGCACTTCCGCTGGTTCTCGGGCTTCACCGCGGCCACCGCCCGCCGGGCCGTCGCCGAGGCCGGGGCGGTCCCGCTCACGCCCGGCTCCGAACTGCTACTGCCGCCCGAACTGGTCGAGGAGTTCGCCGAGTTCGAGGTGCCGTCCGAACCGCACTACACCCTGCTGGCCGGCATCGACGGCATCCACCTGCTGCACCGCGACCTGTCCCGGCTGCTCGACCCGGCCGACGCCGTCCGCCCGCTGCCCGCCGGCCGGCCCGGGCGCACCTTCGGCGGCGAGGCCGACCCGCAGACCCATCTGGTGCTGGACCGCGGCCGGATCGTCGGCCTGTGGGAGTACGACACCGAGCGGGCCGAGATCGTCCACCAGTCCTTCGTCCCCCCGGACGACGCGCTGCGCGAGGCGGTGGCCCGCACCGAGGCGTTCGTCCGGGACGAGCTCGGCGACGCCCGCGGCTTCGGCCTCGACTCGCCGAAGAGCCGCGCCCCGAAGATCGCCGCGCTGCGGGCGGCCGCACTCGCACGGCAACAGGCCGGATAGCGTACGGCCCATGTCGACCACCACCACCGACGAGGTCCTGATCGTCACCGGCGCCGGCCGCGGCATCGGCGCCGCAACCGCCCTGCTGGCCGCCCGCCGCGGCTACCGGGTGTGCGTCAACTACCGCACGGACGAGGCCTCGGCCACCGCCGTCGTGGACGCCGTCCGGGCCGCGGGCGGCACCGCGATCGCGGTCCGGGCCGACGTCAGCCGCAGCGCCGACGTGGAGCGTCTGTTCACCACCGTGGACGCCGAACTCGGGCCGCTCACCGGGCTGGTGAACAACGCGGGCACGCTGGAGCGGCAGTGCCGGCTGGAGGAGATCGACGAGGACCGGCTGAACCGGATCTGGGCCGCCAACATCACCGGCCCCTTCCTGTGCGCGGCCCAGGCCGTCCGCCGGATGTCCACCCGGCACGGCGGGCGCGGCGGCGCCATCGTCAACGTCGGCTCGGCCGCCTCCCGGATCGGCTCGCCCGACGAGTACGTCGACTACGCGGCCGCCAAGGGCGCGGTGGACTCGATGACCCGCGGGCTGGCGTTGGAGGTCGCCGACGAGGGCATCCGGGTCAACTGCGTCCGTCCTGGCCTGATCCACACCGGCATCCACGCGCTCGGCGGCGAGCCGGGCCGGGTCGACCGGGTCGCGCCGGGCCTGCCGATGCGGCGCGGCGGGGAGCCGGAGGAGGTCGCCGAGGCGATCCTGTTCCTGCTGTCACCGGCCGCCTCGTACACCACGGGGGCGTTCCTGGAGGTCTCCGGCGGGCGGTGAGCACCCTGTCCGGCGTCCGCCGGACGCCGAACGGTCCTCTCCGGTTTCCTTCCCCCCGCTCCGTCCGCGCCCGTACGGTGGAGGCCATGACCGCTGCCTTCATCGACATCCCCGGCGTGCGCAACTTCCGTGACGCGGGCGGGATCGGCGCCCTGCGCCGGGGCGTGCTGTACCGCTCCGGTTCCCTCCACACCCTCACCGAGGAGGGCGCCCGGAAGCTCAAGGACCTCGGTCTGCGGACGGTGGTCGACCTGCGCAGCCCGTTCGAGCTGGAGACCTGGCCGGACCAGCGGTACGGCCTCGACCACGAGTCCCTCAACCTGCCGACCCTGCCCGCGAACCGCGGCGACCTCGACCGCCCCTGGCCCGAGGACCAGGCCGGCCTCTACACCTTCATGCCGGAGACCGCCGGCCCCTCGCTCAGCGCGGTCATCCGCCGGCTGGCCGACCCGGAGGCCGTCCCGGTGGTCGTGCACTGCGCGGTCGGCAAGGACCGCACCGGCCTCACCATCGCCGTCCTGCAGTCCCTGCTGGGCGCCTCGGACGCCGACATCACCGCCGACTTCCTGCTCTCCAACCTCGGCCTCGGCCTCGACGAGGGCCCGATCCCGTACATCGACGAGACCGGCAGCGAGCGCCTCTCCCGCCCGGTCGCCGCCGAACACATCGCCGCCTCCCTCGACTGGATCCGCACCCAGCACGGCACCGTCCCCGGATACCTCCACTCCCACGGCCTCACCGAAGCCGACCTGGACGCCCTCCGGGCCAACCTGTCGGCCTGAGGCGCCGCCTCCGGGGCTACGGGCTACCCCTGCCGCTCGAAGCGCCACCACTGGGTGGGCGAGTCGACGTCCTGCCACTGCTGGACGACCCCGTCCGGGGCCTCCGGGGCCGTCAGCGGCTTGCCGCTGATGAAGCTGGTGACGGTGTACGTCCCCGGGGCGTCGACGTGGGCCTCCAGCAGCCATTCCTGGGCGCCGAAGGCGTTGGCGGACCACTGCTGGATCGGGACGCCGTCCTCCGGGGAGGCACCGGTGACGTCGAGGCGCTTGCCGCTGCCGGCGTTCTCGACGTGGAACAGCGCGCCACCGGGGTGGACGGCGGCGAGCTGCCAGAGCTGGGCGTCGGAGCCGTCGTCCGTGCCCAGGCGGATGCGCGCGCCGCTGCGCCGGGAGGCCTCGGCGACCTCCAGCAACAGTCCGCTGCCGACGTTGCGGATCCGGTACCGGCCGTCGGTCACCGCCCGGTCGGCCGGGCTGCCCCCCACGCTGTCAGTCATGCCCGCAGTCTCCCATCCGGGACTGACAACGGGCCGCCGTCAGGCACCGACAACGGTCCCTCCGTCAGGCGTTGCCGGCCGGGCCCGCCGTCAGGCGCTGCCGGCCGGGTCCGCCGAGGCTCGGCGGACGGCCTCGTATCCGAAGACCGCGACCACGGGGGGCGTTTCCGGTGGACGGACCGTGCCGCCTATGCTGCGGCGAATGTCCATCGAGCAGAGCCCAGAGCAGACGTCCGCCGACGTCCCGTCACACCGTCAGCAGCCCACCCTCCTGGAGGCGGTGGCCGAACTGGAGGCGGTGGTCGCGGCCGGCGACGACGAGCGCTTCGGGCCGGCCCTCGGCCTGGTCGGCGGGCTGTTCGGCCCGGCCGGGCCGGCCGAGCGGCGGGCCGCCGGGCCCCGGCTGGCCGCGCTGCTGCCGGACGCCCCGCCGTTCCCCCGGGCGCACCTGGCGATGGTGGTGGGCGCCTGCGTGGAGTCCGGTGCCGACCCGGTGGCCTGCGCCGGCCCGGTGCTGGCCGGCCTGCGCGGGGCGCTGACCGGCGCCCAGCGGCTGGTCGAGGGCTGGGCGCGCACCGGCGGCGGCCCGCTGCCGGACCAGGAGGCCGACGATCCGGCCGAGGCGCACGCCCGGATCGAGAGCCCCGGGCACCTCGACGCGTGGAACGCCCACCTGGCCGTGGTCGGCTGGTGGACGCTGCACCTGTGGCAGCAGGCCGCCTGGGCGGTGTACGCGCACGCGCCGGTCCGCGCCGAGGCCCGCACCTCGGGCGTCACCGAGGTGCTGCTGGAGCTGTTCGACCGCTACGAGGGCGAGCGGCACGACTTCAAGGGCCTGACGCACCTGGCGCTGGTGCTCGACGACGAACCGCTGCTGGTGCTCGACCGCCCCACCGGCACCGGCTACCTGCTGCGGATGAGCGGCCTGAGCGACACCTTCCAGTTGCACACCCTGCTCGCCGACGTGCTGATCGGCGGCGGCCACCTGCCCGGCGACCCGCAGGACCCGGAGGTGGTGGCGCTGGCCCGGACGGAGTTCCTGGACGGCCGCCGGCTGATCGCCACCGGTGCCTTCAACCTGGTGGCGCCGGACGGCTCCTGGCTCTGGAACGAGGGCACGCCCAGCGACATCCCGGTGGTGGACGGGGTGCGCACCCTGGTGCTGGAGCAACTGCCGTACGAGCGCAGCTGGTCGGCCGGGCGCTTCATCCAGGAGGTCCCGGGCGAGCTGCGGCTGGAGCGGGTGCTGGACCCGGCGGAGGCGGCGCAGCGGCTGGCCCGGACGGTGCCGGGGACGTCCACGGCGTCGGCCTTCGGGTAGTCCGACCGCGGGCCCCCGAAGGGCCGTCCCCGTTCGCCGGGTTATGGTCGGAAACCGACGCACGGTTCCCACGAGCCCCACGAACGGAGTCGACGATGGCGAAGGTCCCGAACGCGCTCGCGGCCGCCGCACCCGCCGCGCTGACCGCGGCGGGCGGTCTGGTCGGCGGTTACGGTGTGGCCCGCTGGAGCGGTCGGCGCGAGCTGGGCGGCGCGGTGCTGGCGGTGGCCGGGGCCGCGGCGGCCGCGCAGTGGCGCCGCAGCTCGGGCACGGCCGCCGCGGCGGCACTGACCGGCCTGTACGTGGCGGCCTTCGGCGGCTCGCACCCGCTGGCGAAGCGGATCGGCGCCTGGCCCTCCGTGTTCGCCGTCACCGGGGTGGTCGCGGCGGCCTCCACGGCCGCGACCGTGCTGTCCGCCCGCAAGCGCTGATCAGCGGGCGTTCACCGGACCGCCGCGCCGAACCGCGCCTCGAAGGCGGCCCGGTTCGCCGAGACCGGTGAGCGGTCCCAGACCGCGAACACCACCTGCTCGAACGCGCCCCCGTACCGGGCCAGGGCGCCCTCGAAGGCCTCGGCGACCTGGGCCGGGTCGTTGCGGAACACCCCGCAGCCCCAGGCGCCGAGCACCAGGGCGCGGACCTCGTGCCGGGCCGCCGCCGCGAGCACCCGGACGGCCCGCTCGGCGAGCACCCGCCGGACGTCCGTACCGGCGGAACGCCGTTCCAGCTGACCGGCGTTGGGCGCGGGCGAGGTCAGGAAGGTGACCGGGTACGGCCGTGCCTGGAGCTCCCCCCGGCTGCCGCGGATCACCGGCACGGCGGGCGAGACGATCACCCGGTGGCTGTACCGCAGGTCCGCCGAGGCCCGGTGCGCCTCGTAGTAGTCCGGGGCCTCCATCAGGCAGCTGTACAGCAGCGCGCTGCGGCACAGGTCCTCCTCCTGGGCGCGGGCGCCGCGCAGGTAGCCGCCGCCGGGGTTGCGCGCGGAGGCGAAGTTCAGCACCCCGACCGGTCCGGCCCCGGCCGTGACCAGCCGCCGGGCTGCCTCCATGCTGCCCTCGGCCGTCACCTCGATCCGCCCGCCCGCGGGCCCCGGCCCGCGTTCCCCCGCCGCCAGCAGCGCGTCCAGGTCCGCCGGCGCGTACGACACCGTGCCGGCCCTGGCCGCCGCCAACTGCTCCCCCACCTGCACGAGTTCGCCCCCGGCCGTCCGGTAGCTCCCCCGCTCGGCGATCTCCTCGTTCACCCGTGCCACTTCGTGCAGTCTGCTGCTCATGTCCGTGACGCTACGGGACTACCGCCATCGCGCGCCACAGGTTATTCTCACCCCAAGAACAACACCTCGGGGGGCGAGCAGCAGCGAGGTGTTCGGGGGGAACGGGGGAACACGAAGGGCCCGCTCCGGGGGACGGAGCGGGCCCTTCGTGTGTGCTTCAGGCGTCAGTTCTTCCAGCGCGGCTTGCGGTCGTCGCGGTTGAAGCCGCCACCGTTGAAGCCGCCGCGGTCACGGTCGAAACCACCGCGGTCACGGTTGAAGCCACCGCGGTCGGACTGCGGACGGCCGCCGGAGCGGTGGTCGTCACGGCGCGAGAACGGACGGCTGCTGCTGCCGCCGCGCTCGTCGCGGTCCCGGCCGAAGGACGGGCGGTCGCCGAAGGAGCGGGCCGGACGGTCGCCGAAGGAGCGGCCGCCGCGGTCGTCGCGGTCGCGGTTGAAGCCACCGCGGTCGCCGCGGTCCTCACGGTTGAAACCGCCCGAGCGGCGGTCGTCACGGTCACGGCCGGCACCGAAGCCACCACGGTCGCGGTTGAAGCCACCGCGCTCGCCGCGGTCCTCACGGTTGAAACCGCCCGAGCGACGGTCGTCACGGTCACGGCCGGCACCGAAGCCACCGGAACGGCGGTCGTCACGGTCGCGGCCGCCGAAGCCACCGGAACGGCGGTCGTCGCGGTCACGGTCGCGGTCGCGGTCACGGTCGCGGTCGCGGTCGCGGCTGAAGGCCGGACGCTCGGTGCGCGCCTCGCGGTACGACGGGGTGCGCTCCTCGGCCTGCGGCGCGGCGGCGGCCGGGGCCTCCGCAGCGGCCGGGGCGTCGGCCGGGGCGGTCTCCTCGCCGGCCTCGGCGGACGCGGCCGGGGCCTCGTCCTCGATGCCCAGCTCGGCCCGCTCGCGCGCCGCACGGGCGGCCAGGCGGTCGGCCTCCTCGCGCAGCTCGGTGGCGCGGCGCTGCGCGCGCTCCAGCTGGCGGGTCATGTCGGCGAGCTCGCGCTCGGCGGCACCGGCGATGTTCGCGGCGCTCTCGGCCTGCACCTCGGTGAGCGAGCGGGCGCCGGTGATCTTGGCGACCTCGGCGTCGAAGGCGTGGTCCAGGATGTGGCGGCTGGCGTCCACGCCCGCGTCCTCCATCAGGCGGAAGACGCCGCGGCGCTGGTGCGGCAGCACCAGGGTGACGACGGCACCGGAGCGGCCGGCGCGCGCGGTGCGGCCGGAGCGGTGCAGGTAGTCCTTGTGGTCACCGGCCGGGTCCACGTTGAGGACCAGGTCGATGCCGTCGACGTGGATGCCGCGGGCGGCGACGTCGGTGGCGACGACGACGTTGACGTAGCCGTCCTTGAAGTCGCCGAGGACGCGGGTGCGGGCGCCCTGGGTCATGCCGCCGTGCAGCGCGTCGGCCTTCACACCGGCCTCGATCAGCTGCTCGGCGACGCGGTCGGCGCCCATCTGGGTGCGGACGAAGATGATCGTGCGGCCCTTGCGGGCGGCGATCGCGTTGGTGATCGGCGCCTTGTCCTTGGGCTTCACCACGAGGATGTGGTGGGTCATGGTGGTGACGGCGCCGGCCGACGGGTCGACCTCGTGGGTGACCGGGTTCTTCAGGTAGCGCTTCACCAGGGTGTCGATCTCGTTCTCCAGGGTGGCGGAGAACAGCAGGCGCTGGCCGCCGGCCGGCACCTGGTCGAGGATCTCGGTGACCTCGGGCAGGAAGCCCATGTCGGCCATCTGGTCGGCCTCGTCGAGGACGACGGTCTTGACGTCGTCCAGCTTGGCCGAGCCGCGGTTCAGCAGGTCGCGCAGACGGCCGGGGGTGGCGACCAGGATGTCGACGCCGCGCTCCAGCGCGTAGATCTGGTTCGACATCGAGGTGCCGCCGCAGACGACCTTGAGGCGCAGGCCGAGCACCGAGCCGAACGGCTCCAGGGCGTCGGCGACCTGCATGGCCAGCTCGCGGGTCGGGACCAGGATCAGACCGCGGGGGTGCTTGGCGCGGGTGCGCTCGCCGTCGGCGAGGCGGGTCAGCAGCGGCAGGCCGAAGCTCAGGGTCTTGCCGGAGCCGGTGCGGCCACGGCCCAGCACGTCCTTGCCGGCCAGGGCGTCCGGGATGGTCGCGGCCTGGATCGGGAACGGGGTGGTGACGCCGCGCTTGGCGAGGGCACGGACGACGTCGTCGTGCAGGCCCAGGTCACCGAAGGTGATGGTGGGCTCGGTCGCCTCGGCCGTCTCCTCGACGGTCTCGGCGGTGATCTCCTCGGCCGACCCGGCGGCCTCGGTGATCAGATCGGTGGAGTCGGTGACATCGGCGGCGGCCTCGTTCGCGGGCATGGCGAAGCGGGCGTCGTCAACGAGAGACATGCAAAACCTTCCGGAAGTGGCACGCGCCAAAGTCCGGGGTTCTGTTTCACAACCGCCTCTATGCGGTCAGCCACGGATCGCCGGAACGCGCCAAGGGCGCCAGTTGGGAATAGGGCGCCAGTCAAATGGATCAAACGAACGATCTACCACCATAGACGACCCTCGGGAACAGAGGCAAATGCCCAGGCCAGCCCGCTAGTGCGCACCCGCATGAGGGCTCGGGGCCGAGGAACCGGAGCTGCCGGAGGAGGGGTCCGGGACAGGCGGGACGGTGGCGGCGGGCGTGGTGCGCTCGGGCTCGGGGGTGCCGGACGGGTGGCCGCTCGGAGTGGCCGACGGAGTGCCGGAACCGCCGCCGGAGCGGCCCTCGCCGGTGCCGCCGGTGCCGCCGGTGCCGCCGGCGCCCGTTGAACCGCCGCCCGAGCTGCCGCCGGGGTGCGGCGCGGGGCTGGAATTCGCGCCGCCCGCCGAGGCGTTGCCGCCCGGCGCGCTCTCGGGAGCGGGCGCCCCCGGCACCGGGACCACGCCGGCCACCGGGCCGTTCACGCCGGGCGTGAGCTCGCCCGGCGCGGCGGTCGCGGCCCCGGCCGGCGCGTTCTCGGCCTGCAGGCCCCCCTGGTGCTCCGCGCGCCCCGACGCACCCCCCGGGTGCCCGGCGCCCGGCGAGGCCGAGGGACCGCCCGACGCCCCGGGCCGACCCGCCGGACCGGCCTGCCCGACCGGAGCCACCCCGCCGTGCTTCTCCTCCGCCGCCGGACCGACCGACATGCACCCCGTCAGCCCCAGCCCGGCCACCGCCAGCACCGCCGCCGCCCGCACCGCGCGCGACCGCAGCGCGACCGCCTCCCGCACCGCCGCTTCCGATCCCACCGCCCGCACCGAAGCCACCGCGCTCACTCTCCTGCCGCCCCACCCGGGCCGCCCACTGGCGCGCGGCCGCTTTCGGTGCCCAACGCGCGCCGGGCCCGCGGGACACGGTTCGGTACGGCAGTTCTCCGCCGTCACGGCACGCCGAAACCCCCGGACCCCGGCCCCGGACCCCGGCCCCGGAACCTCAGCCCCAGATGGCCGAGGCCAGCTCCGCCCCCGCGTACACCGCGGTCAACCCGGCCGCCAGGCTCCCGGCCACGTTCGCCAGCGCGTACCGCCCGGCACCGGACTCGGCCAGCCGCAGCGTCTCGTACGAGAAGGTCGAGTACGTGGTCAGCGCCCCGCAGAAGCCCGTGCCGACCAGCAGTTGGACGTGCGAGGAGGCCGCGCCGGCCGTCACCGCCCCGGCCAGCAGACCGAGCACCAGGCAGCCGAACACGTTCACCGCGAAGGTGCCCCACGGGAACACCGAGTCGTGCCGGGACTGCACCGCCCGGTCGGTCAGGTACCGCAGCGGCGCGCCGACCACCGCACCCGCCACCACCAGCAGCCAGTTCACCCCGCGCCCCCGCCCGCACCCCGGCCCCGGTAGTGCACGACCTCGCAGCGGTCCAGCAGCACCAGGCCCTCCGCGACCAGTTCCTCCAGCTGCGGCAGGAACGCCCGCACCCGGTCCTCCTCGTCCACGATCACCACCGCCACCGGCAGGTCCTCGCTCAGCGACAGCAGCCGCGCGGTGTGCACCAGCGAGGAGGCGCCGAACCCCTCGATCCCGCGGAACACGCTCGCTCCGGCCAGTCCGGCCGCCCGCGCGCGGTGCACGATCTCGCTGTACAGCGGGCGGTGGTGCCAGGTGTCGCTCTCGCCCACCAGCACGGTCAGCCGCAGCGCCGGCCCGCCCAGCCGGCTCACCGGGCACCGCCGCGGTGGATCACGCGCCGCGTCAGCGCCGCCGCCGCCCACACCGCGCCGAGCGCACCCACCAGGGTCAGCCCCAGGTACGCCAGCCCGGGCCCGGGCCGCCCGGCCTCCAACAGCCGGCGGATGTCCACCGAGTACGTCGAGAAGGTGGTGAACCCGCCCAGCACCCCGGTGCCGAAGAACGGCCGCAGCAGCGGGTGTGCCGGACGCCCCTCGGTGACCGCCACCAGGAACACCCCGATCACCGCGCAGCCGAACACGTTGATCAACAGCGTCGTCCACGGGAAGGCCGACGGCCCGGTCTGCCAGCCCAGCCCGGCCGCGTACCGCGCCACCGCGCCGATCGCCCCGCCCACTGCGACCACCGCCACCGCCGGCCCTTGCCCGCGCAGCACCGACGGCCGTCCGCCCACCGGCGCCGGCGTGCTCTCCACCGTGTCCTCCGAGGTCGTCACGAACCCATCAAACACCGCTGTTCGCTGCCTGGCACACCGTCACCCGAGACCCGACAATGATCCGGTGGAAATGACCCGGGAAGAGTTCGAGACGCTGGTCGGCGACGCCCTGGACCGGATCCCCCCGCACCTCGCGGCCATGATGGACAACGTCGCGGTCTTCGTCGAGGACGAACCCGACCCGAGCGACCCGGAGCTCCTCGGCCTCTACGAGGGCACCCCGCTCACCGAGCGCGGCGAGTGGTACGCGGGCGTCCTGCCCGACCGGATCCTGATCTACCGCGGCCCCACCCTGCGGCACTGCGAGACCCGCGAGCAGGTCGTCGAGGAGGTCCGCACCACCGTCATCCACGAGGTCGCCCACCACTTCGGCTTCGACGACCACGAGCTCGACGAACTCGGCTGGTCCTGACCCCCGCCCCCACCCGGCCCAAACCCGTTTTGGCGATCCGCCCCGCATCCCATATGCTTCTCGACGTCCCCGGAACGCTGGAAACAGCCGGACGGGCCGCAAGCCCTCATCGTCTAGTGGCCCAGGACGCCGCCCTTTCAAGGCGGTAGCACGGGTTCGAATCCCGTTGGGGGCACGCAGTACCGTAGTAAAGTGCAGTGCCGCAAGACCTTAGTGGTTCGCCACTACCAGGTCCCGTGGAGCAGTTGGTTAGCTCGCCACCCTGTCAAGGTGGAGGTCGCGGGTTCAAGTCCCGTCGGGATCGCTCCGTCTCGCAAGAGACGGCGCAGTACGGCCAGGTAGCTCAGTTGGTACGAGCGTCCGCCTGAAAAGCGGAAGGTCGCCGGTTCGACCCCGGCCCTGGCCACATAGCCTGACCAGGCACGATGCCCTCGAAGCAACTCGCTTCGAGGGCATTTCTGCGTCGTTTGACGCCAACGCTGACGCCAACGGGCCCGAATGACAGCAGATCCTGGCAATCGACCTGCTCCCTCGGCGACACCCAGGCGTGACTTAGATCACATCCCCTCCTCGTCGTGGCGCACCTACTGGCCTACCCGAGTGCATAACGCCTCGTTCGCGTCAGCCCCGCCGTCGCCCCCGCTAGCGTTTCACCAGGGTCGACACAGGGGGGAGCAGGTGGTGGTCAGTCCAGGTCCGGTAGTCCGGTGCGAACACTGCGGCGGTCTGGCCGATCTCGCGGGAATGGAGGTCTGGGAGGGCCTCAAGCGCTGGAGAATCCACCGTCATCACCCCGATGAGAATGTGCCCCACTGTCCGTTCATCGCCACCACGGCCGATGACGCCGTAATCGCCGCCCAGGTGCGCGACGGCCTAGACACTCTCGCCGCCCTGCGCGCGAAACGGAAGCTCGATGAACGCGAGCGCCTGGACCACGCCCGGCAAGCTGTCGCCATCGCCACCGCCGTCGGGATCGACACTGCCGAGATAGCCACCCTCACTGGTTACAGCGAGCGCACTATTGACGGCTGGGTGCATCGAGCTCGGCGCGCCAAGCGCTCACCGATTCCCGCTGCCTGGGCGAGCCAGGCCGCCACATATCCCCAAATTCGGGCGCGGGAGTTGCTGGGTCGTACGGGTTCCGAGCGCGCATACGGCGCTGGCCTCGAACAGCGGCTTTCCCGACTCGCCGAGGGTGCGGCGGCGTGGGCAGCGTGGTGCGGCATACCACCCGCAGAGACTGCCGCCCGGATCGACTACACCCTCGGCACCGTCCATCGTTGGTACGCGCGGGCCGAGGCCGCGCAAGCGCGCGCCGAGAAGCAGCTACTCCTGGATATCCAGCGTCGCTCCGTCAGGAACGCCAAACGAGCCCGGCAGCTTCGGGCGGCTCAGGCGCGCATTGGTCGCGCTCGGGTCCCCTCGAAGAGCCGGCGGAAGGCCAAGCGTCGGCGCCGCCGTCGCTGAAGCGGATCCATCTCCACCACTTTCTTGTGATCTCCATCATGGATCTCCCTCGCGCGCGCACGCGCGCGGGAAGTCATCTTCCAGGCTCCCCTTGTCCTCGTCCCCCTGCCGGTTCACCATCAGCACGCCACCCCGTGCCAGCGCTACGGTCGGCTCACCGCCCCGGCTCCGGGACGCGGAACCCAGACAATCGGCCTGCAAGGGGGATTCACCATGCCTGTGTTCGTACTCCTCACCCGAGCCCCATACACCGTCATTCGCGTCATCACCGGCCCCATCGCCACCCCAGCGCCCGACCCGTGGCGCCGGTGGCGCCGCTGGGCCGCCGCTGCGTGCGTCGCACTGGCAACCGGGGGCGCGACCGCCCTTGGCGAATCCGTTGGCCGGGCAGTGATCCAAGCGCTCGGCTGACGCCCCGGCGGCAAACGCCAGCGGTGCCCGGCGAGATCCGCTCGAGGTCTCGCCGGGCACTGGAGGATGACGGTCATCAGGGCAAGCAGCTAGGAGAGCGCCTCTCCGAGGCGACTCAGGGCCTTGAGGCGTTCGGCGAGAGAGGCGTGGGCGTAGACCTTCATGGTCACGCCGACGTCGCTGTGGCCGGCGATCTCCCGGACGATGTGCGGGGGCACGCCGAGGTCGAGCAGCAGGGTGATGCAGGTGTGGCGGAGGTCGTGGAAGCGGAGGTCGTCCAGGCCGAGGCGGCCGCGGACCGCGTGCCAGCTGCGGCGCAGGTTGTCCGGCTCGTACGGGGTGCCGATCCGGGACGGGAAGACGAGGTCGTTCTCCTGCCAGTCCATGCCGGCGGCGGCCCGCTCGACGGCCTGACGCTCCCGGTGGTCCACCAGGGCGACGAGGACCGGCGCGGGCAGCGGCAGGGTGCGCTCGGAGGACAGCGTCTTCGGCAGGACGAGCCGCAGCTCGCCGTCGACCCGCTGCAGGTTGGTGCTCACCGTGAGGGTGCCGCGCTCCAGGTCGACGGAGCTCCAGCGAAGGCCGAGCAGCTCGCCCCGGCGCATGCCGAGCATCAGCGCGAGGACGTGAAGGGTGTGCAGGCGGTGGCCGCTCAGCTCCTTGAGCACGAGCTTGGCCTGAGCGGTGGTCAGGCCCTTTCCGGTCCGATAGTCGGGCGCGGGGACCTTCACGAGCTTGGCCACGTTCTTGTGGATCAGCTCCTCTCGGACGGCGTGCTCCAGCGCGTTGCGGAGCACGGCGTGCACGGACTGGATCATCCGCGCGGACAGCAGCCGCTTGCAGCACTCACCTGCGGCGCAGCAGATCGGCTTGGGCCGCTGCGCGTCCCAGCCGCCCTTGCAGCACTGGCACTCGGCGCGCACCCGGTTCAGCCAGACGCGGACCTCTTGGGCGCGCAGGTCGCGCAGCCGCTTGGTGCCGAGGCCGGGTATGAGGTGGACGCGGACCACGCTCTCGTAGCCCTGGTAGGTCTTGGGCCGGCGGTTGGGCAGGACTTCCTCGGCGAGCCAGTAGTTGAGGTACTGGCCGACGTTGGAGTCGGTGTCGGGCAGCGGGATGCCGTTGATGGCGTCGGCCTGCAGCTCGACGAGGGCGTTGTGGACCTCGTCCCAGGTCTTGCCGTAGATGGAGACCCGCTTGCGGAGGCCGGAGGTGGTGATCACGTAGGCACGGCCGTGGTAGCGGCCGTCCTTGCGCAGGGTGATGCTGCCCGCGCCGTTGGGGTTGCGCTTGGCCATCAGGCCGCCACCTCCGCGAGCTCGGCGACGAACGTACGGACGGCGGCGGCCGGGACGCGGCGGGAGCGGCCGATGGTGACCGAGGGCAGGCGACGGGTGCGGATGAGGTCGTAGACGGTGGAGCGGCCGAGCTGGAGCTGGGCCATGATGTCCGGGATGGTGAGCAGGAGCTGCTCGTGGAGGGCCGTGGGGTCGGCCGCGCCGGCCGGAGCGGCGGCAGGTGCGGAGGCGAGGGCCGGACCGTTGAGCGAGCCGGCGGCTTCGGCGGAGGTGAGCGACGGCGGCGCCGGGACCTTCGGCGAAGCAACGATCGAGAGTGCCATGCTAGGGACAGGACCCTTCAGTTGGCGGGCGCGCGAGCGCCCAGGTGCGGAGGGGTCTGGCCCGGCAGGGGCGAAGGTTTGGCGACTGGACGCCTCTGCCGGGAACAGGAGAGAAGTCCCGACCGGCCCCGGTGCGGGGTGGCGGGTGACTGGGAAAAAGCTGTCGGCCCGAAGGCGGCACCGGGACGTGGTCACCGGCGACAGCGTGGATGGACCGTCAGATCGGTCTGTGGGCCGCGCTCGCGGCGGGCATGGCAGGTACGGCGAGACGGCCGAGGATGACCTCGGCCTGCGCGGGGCCAGTGGCAGTCTGGCCGACGGCATGGCGGCGCGTGGACAGCACGCGGTTCCTTCCCCGATGGCTGGCGGGCGGCAACCCGGCACCGTGGTTGATCGTCGTGGATGGGCGTTTCACGCGGTTGGTAGCCGCAGTGGGGTGTGACAGTAGCTCTGGATTCCGGCCGCACCAAATGGCACGGCGACGGCCGAGGGATGCTCGGGCGGTCGGCCCGGAACGGGCTGGTTACTGGGCGGTCTCCGAGGACTCCAGGTAGGCGAATTCATCAGGCAGCGCGGGAGGCACGACCTCCAGTTCGCGCATGCGAGCACGCCAGTTGCGGAGCGACTGGATGTCTCGTGCGTGAATCCTGTCGAGCTCGGCGACCATGTCGAGGAACTTCGCCCGGTGCTCGGGATCTCTGGCCAGGGCTGCCTCGCGGCGCTTCTCCTCGCCCAGCTGGCGGCTGAGCTTCGCGACCGAGACGAGGATGCCGTGTTCGCGGAACATGTTGAGCACGGTCTGCGTGGGCGTCTTCATCGCCTCGTCCTCCGACTCACCAGTCACCCAGGCCACCGCGTCCCACATCGACACTTCCCGCCCGGGCAGCACCTCGATGGTGGGGGCGGTGCCGAGGGGGAAGAGCATGGTGACTGGGGGCACGCCGAGGACCTCCGCGAGGACGAGGAGCTCGGCCACATCGACACTCGCCCGCCGGCCGCTCTCGAGGTTGGCGATCACGGTGCGCGGGATCGGGTACCCGAGCGCGGCGCAAGCGTCGGTGACGTCCTGGGCGCTCAGGCCGAGCTCCTTGCGCCGTGCTCGCAGAGCGTCGGCGACGCGGGCTGTGACCTTGGACGGCCAGTCGGTCTGTGTCATGGATGCAAAATTAGCTCCGATTGTGTGTCGCTGCAAGTCCGTGGTAAGGATTGGGGCACCGACTTCCCGACCTGCCGGACGAGGTGAGCCCATGACTACACAGGAAGACCGGCTTGCTGTGTTGAAAGCCGAAGCCGCGTACCCCAGACCTTCGCGCGGCGGCGCCTTCCGTCGCGCCGGCGCGTAGCCCGAGCGGGCTCGCGCCCAAGCGCTGCCGGGAGACCGTGTCGAGCAGCCTCGCGACACCGGGCGGACCGCCCTGTCTGCCGTGAGCGGATGGGGCCACTTCGCGTCGGATCTTCGAGGGGGCTCGACATAGTGTCGAGCTCGCGCCGCCAAGCGGAAGGTCGCTTCAACATCCTCTGCACGGCTGGCAGTTGACCAGATCTGCTGCGGCCTCACCGAAGAGGCCGCCCACCTACACCGAGGCCCCCGGTGCTACCAACACCGAGGGCCTCCACGGATCCCCTAACCGCCCATCCACGACGATCGACCGCGGTGACCGGATTGCCGTCCGAAATGTCACCGGGGAAGGAATCTCCGTGCCCAAGCGTACGACGCCGCGTGCCGCCAGCGCACGCCTTGTCTCGCACGCCTCCTCCCCGAAGACGGGGTGGTAGGCCATGGCGCGCATCCGCACCATCAAGCCCGAGTACCCCGTCTCGGAAGACCTCGCCTCGGTATCCCTGACCGCCGAGCGCACGTTCGTCTGCCTGCTCACCCAGGCCGACGACAAGGGGCGCCAGCGCGACAACGCGGCCGTCCTCAACGGCGCCCTGTGGTCGCTGCGGCCCGAGCACACCGCGCTCGACACCGAGGACGAGCTTCGCCAGCTCGCCGAGACCGGTCTGATCTGCCGGTACACCGGCTGCGACGGGCGCCAGTACCTGCACGTCACCAAGTGGCATGAGCACCAGAAGATCTCCCACCCCACCCCCTCGCGCCTGCCCGCCTGCCCCGTCCACGAGCCTGCGGGCTGGTGCGGCAAGTGCAAGGCCAAGGGCAAGGGCTGCGCGCGCCCGGCTCCGGAGAACTTCCGGAGCCTTCCGGAACCGCTCGCGGCCCTCGCGGAGACCGTCCCCGCACAGCGGCCCTTCTCGGCCGACGTCGAGTCCACCCCCGCAGCGGCCCTGCCGGTGCCCAATGCGGCAGGTTCGAGCGAAAGTGCAGGTCAGACGGCTTCTCCGGAGTCCCTCCGGAGGGCTCCGGAGAACGTCGTGCCTGGACCATGGACCTTGGACCATGGATCTACCCCTGAAGGGGGCGGCTTCGCCGCGCCCACCCCGGCACCCTGGTCGGCAGCACCTGACCGGGACGGCCCGGTCCTGGTCGCCGCGCCCACTGGCAAGCCGTCGGTGAACGCGGGCGACCTGGTGGCCGAGTACGTTGCCGGCTGCCCGAAGCCGGTACCGGCCAACGTGCGGGGGCACCTCGGCAAGGTCATCAAGGACCTGCTCGACGGCGGCACCAGCGACGACGACATCCGCGCCGGGCTGCGGCTGTACGCGGCGAAGCCGATGAGCCCGAGCGTGCTGCCGAGCATGGTCCACGAGGCGATCAACGCCCAGCCCGCCGGGGCCACCCGCGCCGGGCACAGCGCCGCCCGTGCGCCGTATCGGCCCTTCGCCAACCCGGCCGACGCCCGTGACTACTACGAGGGGGACCTGTGACCAGCCTGCCCAACCCCCGCCGCGCGGACGAGCGTCGCGACCCGCAGCCGGCCTCCGGCGCCGTCCTGCGCCTGGAGCGGATGCTGGCCGCCAAGGGCATCGACCCCGACCGGCCGCTGCCCGACGCCGACCAGCCCTCCACCGCGCTGGAGCTCGCCGACCGGCGTATCCCGCCGCGCTACCGCCTGGCCGAAGCCGACCACCCGGAGGTCGCGACCTGGGTCCAGCAGGTCACCCTGGCCTGCCGACCCGGCCCCGGCGGCACCCCGGGCATCGCCCAGGGGCCCTCGCTCCTGATCGCCGGTCCCACCGGCTCGGGCAAGACCCACCAGGCGTACGGGGCGATCCGCAGCCTGCTGAAGGCCGGTGTGCGTCTGCGCTGGAACAAGCTCACCGCCACCGAGCTGTACGCCTCCCAGCGGCCCCGTCAGGGCACGGACACCGAGCGGGAGATGCGCGATCTGATGGCCTGTTCGCTGCTGGTCCTCGACGACCTCGGCGCCGCCAAGGCGTCCGAGTGGACCGAGGAGCTCACCCTGCGGCTGGTCGACCACCGCTACGAGCACCTGCTCCCGACGATCTTCACTACCAACCTGGCGCCCGGCGATATCAAGAACGCCCTCGGCGACCGCACCGCCTCCCGCCTCGCCGAGATGTGCGAACGCGCGATCCTCACCGGCACTGACCGCCGCAGGCGAACCGCCGCCTGACCGGCGCCGGTGCCCAGCGCGCCCCGGCCGGTACGCCGGCCTCCCCGAACTTCACCCCACCATCGCCTTGCCGCTTCGCCATGCCCGCCTGCGGCGAGGCCACCCCTGGAGCACCACCGTTGACCACCATCGCGATACCCCCTGCCCGCACCCCGTCCGCCCGGGTCACCCTCTGGGACCGCCTCGCCGTCGGCCTGCTCGGCGTCCTCGGCTTCGTCCTGTCCTACGACGCCCTGCGGCAGATGGCCGGCGCGACCCACGTGCGCGGACCGCTCACCTACCTCTTCCCGATCATCATCGACGGCTTCATCGCCTACGGCGTCCGCGCCCTGCTCGTCCTGCGCGAGGCCCGCTGGCCCGCCCGCGCCTACGCCTGGACGCTCTTCGCCGGAGCGACCGCCACCAGCGTCTGGGCCAATGCCCTGCACGCTGTCCGCCTCAACGAACTGCCCACCACCGGCAGCGGGCTGAGGCTCTCCGACACGGTCGTCGGCGTCCTGTCCACCCTCGCCCCGCTCGCCCTCGGCGGCGCCGTCCACCTCTACATCCTCATCGCCCGCCACGGCCACGACACCGCGAGCGCTCCCGCTGAGCAGAACGCCGTTCCGCGCACCGAGACTTCTGCCGACCCGGTGACCACCCGCCCTGAACCGGAACTCCAGCCGGAAGGAGCGGAGGACCGCAGCGACGAGAACGCGCTCCTGACGCTCATGTCCGCCGCCGGACTTCTGCCCGCAGAGTGGCGCGACGCGCTGCCCGACCCCGAACCGGCAGAAGCCGACGACCGACCGGCCGATGACCCGGACCCCCAGGCCCCGGCCGCCGAAGGTGCCGCCGGGGCGGAGAACAAGCCGATCGGGCGTCCGCCGGGCGCGCCGATGGAGCGGCTGCTGGAGGTGGGCCGCGCGGCGGTCGCCGCCGAGGGCCGTCTCACCCGCGCGATCGTCGAACAGGCCGTGCGCGACGCCGGCCTTCCGCTCGGCAGTACCCGCCTCACCGAGCTGATGCGAAGGCTCCGCGAGGAGCAAGCCGACGAACAGAACCCTCCGCACCCCGAGGCTGACTGACCGGCCCCGGTGTCCGGCTGACCGGCCCGGTCGGTCAGCCGGACACCGACTTCTGCCGACCCACCGCCGCACTCGGCAGAAGGCCACCGCCGCCCGGTCGCTGCACCCGGCCGGACTCGACTCGCATCGCGGACACCAGTCCCACGCGGCGTTCGGCCCCGGGAAGGCCGTGCCCGACGCGCCGCCCATACCTGCGACTTCCGGCACGGCCAAACCGGCAACCACCCGGACACTGCCCACCCGCACACCCATCAGCCCGAATCGCCAACCGCCACCGAGGAACGACACGCGTGAACGCCGTCCGACGAACCCTGCACAGCCTGCTCGGGAAGCCTGTAAGCTCCCAGGACCGCAACGGAGTTGACCACCTCCCTGCCCCTGGCGGAGCAAGCGAGTGCGTACGAGGCCCCTACGGGGCCACGCACGCGGACGTCCCCGCCCAGGAGGGCGTGGACGAGCCGGTGCTACCGAGGGCGGCAGCACCGGAGCTTCACCGCGAGGGCGCGGCGAAGCAGGAGAAACCCACCGACACGCCGTCCGAGCCCATCGCCGACGTGCTGACGCTACCCGTTGCCAGCTCTTCCGCGAGCGCCGCCCGCCGCGCACAGCGCGCCCCGAAGCGTCGCCGCCGCGACCCCGATAACCCCTTGCCGAAGAAAGTCGGCTTCCGCTGCACCGAAGCCCAGAAGACGCGTATCGAGCAGCTGGCCGCCGCAGCCGAACTGAACGTTGCCGCCTACCTGGAGCGCAAAGCGCTGGCCGACGACTTCGCCGGCATCACCACCCGCGACGAGCAGTTGGAGCGGGCCATCACGGCACTCGACGCGACACGCGGCCAGCTGGCGCCGGTCGGCAACAACGCCAACCAGATCGCCTACCGGCTCAACGCCGGCATCGGCGTCGAACCGGGCCCTGCGGCAGCCGTCCTCGACAGGGCCCTGGCCCTGGTCGCCGAGGTCCGCGCGGCCGTCGCGGAGGTCGACGCCTCGGCCATGCGCCTGGCGAAGGCGAAGCGCCGATGATCAGCAAGCCCATACGCGGGTCCAAGACGCACGGCGCGCTCAAGTACCTCTTCGGTCCAGGCAAGGCCAACGAGCACACCGACCCGCACATCGTCGCTTCCTGGGGCGGCTTCGCCCCCGACCCCGGCCGCGACCCAGGCGACCCAGATGCCACCCTGGTCCAGCTCCGCGACGCGCTCGACCTACACGTCGTCCGCTACGGCAAGCCGGTCACCCAGCACGTCTACCACCGCCCGGTGCGCGCCGACCCGACCGACCGCATCCTCAGCGACGAGGAGTGGGGCACCATCGCCCGACGGATCGTGGCCGCCGCCGGCATCGCGCCCGAGGGCGACCCGAACGGCTGCCGCTGGATCGCCGTGCGCCACGCCGACGACCACATCCACATCCTCGCGACCGTCGTCCGGGCGGACCTCACGCAGGCCCGCCTGCGCGGCGACCAGTACCGCGTCGAGACCGAACTCACGAAGATCGAACGCGAGTACAAGCTCAAGGACCTCTCCGACACCCGCACCCGCGAGTACCGGGACGCGATCCCCAAGCGCGCCAAGAGCCCCGAGCTACGCAAGGCCGAGCGCCTCGGCCAGGAGGGCACCGACCGCGACCGCCTGCGAACCGCCGTACGCCAGGCCCTGGCCGGGGCCGCGGACGAGGAGGAGTTCACCGCCCGGCTCACCGCGAAGGGCGTGCTCCTCGCCGTGCGCCGCGCGCCCTCCGGCGACGTGACCGGCTACAAGTTCGCCCTCCCCACCGGCGACGAGAGCGGACCGATCTGGTTCTCCGGCAGCAAGCTCGCCTCCGACCTCACCCAGCCGAAGATCCAGGCACGCTTCACCCTCGGCATCGACGAACCCGCCTTCCCCACGCCCGACCCCCGCACCTGGCCCGCTGACGGCCGCCACCGAGCCAGCACCACCATCGAACGCGCCTACCCGGCCTTCGAGGACAACCAGGACGCCGCCCGCGCGGAGGCGGTGATCCGAGGCGGCCTCGAAGTCCTCGACACGCTCGCCGCCACCAGCCCGACCCTCAGCAGGAAGGAACTCCACCAGGCCGCACGGGCCCTTGAGTACACCCGCACCGCCCACAGCCGCGCAGCGGGTGCCGACCTGCGAGCGATGCGCTCCGCCGCCCGAGAACTCCTCTATGCCGGACCCGCCACCGGCCGGGGCGAGGACGGCACGGCCGCCGCCACGGTCCTGACCAGCTTCGTCCTGCTCGCCGTCGTGATCGCCAAGTGGCACGCCGCCCAAGGCCATCGGCATCAGGCCGACGCCGCCCGCACGGCGGCCGACCACCTGCGCGCCGCCTACACCCGGCACGCGGCCAAGCCGATCGCCCACCTCACCCTCGAAGGCCGACTCCTCCCGAAGCCCGACCACGACCGGCAGGCCGACGCCGTCCGCCGCACCCTGCCCGCCGACCAGGCCACCCGCCTCCTCGCCGAGGAGAACTGGGCAGCCCTGGCCGCCACCCTCGCCCAGGCCGAAGCCGCCGGCCACGACCCGACCACCCTGCTCACCAACGCCACCGGACGACGCGAACTCGCCACCGCCGACTCACCCGCTGCCGTCCTCACCTGGCGCATCCGCCGCGACGCCAACCTCCCCACCCCCGCACCGGCCGCAACGCCCGACGAACTGCGCATCAAGGCAGCCCGCGCCCGCACCACAAGCCGAACCACCGGCACACCGGCTACCACGGTCATCGCACCGCCGACGCCAGTCGCACCCGACCAGGTGCGCCGGACGCGCTGACCAACCCAGGTGGGTGGGTACGAAGCCTCCGCACCCACCCACCAGCCCCCACCCAGCAAAGCTGGGGCTACAGCTAGAGCTGCAGGATCAAGGCCTCGACCTGCTGCAGTGCGGCAACGCTGCCTTCGGCGGAACTGCGGGCTTTGGTCAGCTTCTCCATCCACTCGATCCGCTGGTCGGCAGGAAGCGGCTCCTCATCCAGTTCAGCGCGCAGGCGCCGGGCGGTCTCGAAGTCGGCCAGAAGGGCCTCGGCGGACCGAACAGCGCACTCGTACCCGCCTTCAACAAGCTCGATCCGAGCAGGCATCTCCCTCCGGAGTGCGCTCAACTGGGCACGGGGGTCTGCAGCCACACCTCCCACTGCGCGCGACGTGCCGTCGGTGCCGAGAAGGAAAAAACACCAGGCCAGGGGCGAGTTTCTGACGGCTCGCAAACTACCGTGATCCGTCACGTCGGTCCCGACCCCGCAGGGAAATCCGGGCCGAAATGCTGTGCTGGTCGTGCTCGCTGTCGATCCTGGTTCAGCAGGAGACGGCCGAGTGCTTGGCGTTCGTGGACCGCTCCCGTGTCACGCCTGAACGGTGAATGCGGGTTCGTAGCCGGTGCCCACCTTGATGTCCTCGTACACCACGGTCTGGCACAGCCGGTTCCACCGGTGGCCGAGGAGCAGCGCGAGCCCTCGCGGGGCGGCAAGGAAGAGGTGGAGGCGCCGCACGGGTCGGGTCTGGCGGCGCAGGTGGTCGCGGATTCCGACGGCGAGGGCGTTGGCGGCCGAGCCGTCGGGGAGGGACGTGTCCTTGGCCACGCCGCTGGGCGGGGTGTAGACGAGGAGCTTGGAGACGGGCAGGTTCTGGTCGCGCAGGTAGTCGATTACGTCCTCGGTCAGGTCGGTGGCGACGGCGATGGCCACCGCGAGCTCGTCACCCTGGTTGATTCGGTGCTCGGCGACGTCGGGGACCAGGGCGGTCTCGTACGGGTCGGTGGTGGCCCACAGCTGCGGGCCCTGGACGATGGCGAGGTCGGTGCCGGTGACCATGCGGAAGGTCGTGCCGACAAGGAAGGCCGGGGCGAGGCGGAAGCTGCCGGTGACCGAGATGGCGGTGCTGCCGACCGGGAGGTACCGGGGTGCGGCCTCGATGTCGCTCTGGAGCTGTGCCCAGGTGTTGTGGGCGAGCGGGTGGCGCTTGTCGAAGTCGGAGTCGCCGTCGAAGCGGTCGACCCAGTCGAGGGTGTGGTCGGCGTTGAGGGCCAGCGGGTCGGGCTTGAGCGTGGCGATCGACAGCACGGCCCGGGCGGGGCCGGCCTTGAGGTCCAGGTCGGCGACGGCAGCCTGGATCATGTCCAGGGTGAGCTCGCGCCGGCCTTCGCGGACCATCTTGGCGACCCAGTTGGCCCCGTCTTCGACGGCCGGCTGGTCGTGGCGAAGGCCGGTGACGGCCATCAGTAGGCCGAGGTGCTCCTGGTAGCGGACCATGTCCTGGGCCAGGTCGAAGCGCAGCGTCGACAGGAGCTCGCCGAGTTCGGTCTCGGTGAGGCCGGCGGCTTGGGCCCAGCGGGCACGGGCCTGGCCGAGTTTCGAGTTGGGCCCGCCGCCAGCTGCCTTGGGCATGAGGAGCCCGGTACGGGCGTCGCGTACGGCCACCAGTTCGTCGGACGGGTCCGGGGCGCGGTTGGTGGCGAGGACCAGGTCGGCGCTGTCCCCGTCCGCGGTCAGCTTCTTCCAGGCGAGGGCGATCTTCTTGAGGACCGAGTTGCCGCCGGCTGGGCTGGGCTTGGTGAGGTACTCCTCGTTGACCGGGGTGGAGCTGTCCACGGTGTACTTGAGCTGCTTGTAGGTGCTCGGCGGGGTGCCGCGCAGCAGGACGACGTCGTCGAGGTTGCCGACGCCGTCGTACTCGACGCCGACGCTCTGGACCGGGTTGGGCACGCGAGCGGCGTTCTCCCGCAGGAGGATCAGGCATGCCTCCCATACGGCGAGGTACTGGTAGAAGTCTCCGGTGGTCCTGACGCTGGTGGGCCCTGGGGCGGGCAGCGGCTCCATCGGTCAGTTCTCCTCGGTGAACACGGGGGTGGGTCGCAGCGCCTCGGCAAGGGCGAGGAGGTCTTCGCCGGTCACCGGGCGGTCCGGGAAGGCGTCGCGGACGGCGGCCGGGACCAGGCGCTGGGTGAGATCCGAGAAGGTGTAGCCGGGCCGGTCTGCGGTCGGGCCGGTGAGAGCGACGAGCTTGCCGATGGTGGCGGTGCCGATGCCGAGCCCGTCGAGCGCCTGGGCGAGGACCGCGTGGCGCTGCTGGTCGTCGGGCCGGGTGAAGGTGAAGGTGGCGGCTGCGCGACGCATGAGCGCGGGGTCGAGGGCGCTGAGCCGATTGGTGCACAGCACGACGATGACCGGGACTCGGGCTCCGGCGAGGCTATCGATACCGGCGAGGAAGGCGTCGACGCCGGCCCGGTCCTCGTGGTGCATCTGCTGGGCCTCGCGGGACTGGACCAGGGCGTCGGCCTCGTCGACGACGAGGATCTGGACGGAGCGCACGCCACCACGGGTGTCGGTCGCGCGGGCGCCGACGGTGTGCATGTGGGCGAAGGCCCCGCCGATCAGGGAGGTCATCTCGCCGACCATGCCGCTGCCACGGGTGGCCAGCTTGAGCCGGTACAGGTAGACGGGCAGGTCGAGGAAATCGGCGAGGTCGCAGCCGAAGGACTCGGCGAGAGCGGACTTGCCCGAGCCGACGTCGCCAGCGAAGACGAACAGCGGCGCGCGGTCGGCGAACAGGGTGAGCGCGGCGATGTCGCCGCCGTGGTGGTCGGCGGCCCACTGCTGGAGTCGGCGGGGGTCGGCGAGGAGGGCGGCCTCCTTGCGCAGGCGCAGCTTCGTGTCGTCCAGGCCCACCAAGCGGCGGTAGCGGTCGTACCGGGTGGGCTCGGGCAGTTCGACGACGGGGTGGAACAGGTCGTCCTGGGTGGTCACGTGGTGTTCCTTCCGCTGGTGGCGCTGGACTAGAACGCGACGTAGACGTCGCGGGCGACGCCGGCACCGTTGCGGGCGTAGCCGTGCCCGGCTGTGCTGGTGCCGGCGAGGGTGCTCGGTGCCTCGCCGGTCGTCCGGGAGAACGGCAGACCGTCCTTGACCTTCGCCTGCTCGCTGCTGGTCAGGGCCCAGAACGACGAGCTGTAGGTCAGGAAGCTGTAGAAGCTGTACCCGGTGAGGTCGGCGGAGTCCGGGAGGTTTCCGGCGCGGGCGTCGGTGAGCTGGCCGCCGAGGGTGGCCGTGTACCGCAGGCGCAGCTTCCAACTGTTGGTGGCGGAGTCGCGGAAGCCGTAGTCGACCGTGTTGAGGTACCCGTCGCGCAGGAGGAGCGCGACCTCCTCGACGTAGTTCTCGATGCTGTCGAGGGAGGGCTTGCCGAAGTAGTTGTGCAGGATGCGCAGGTCCGCGCCGATCTTCCCGCCGACGTAGCGGGCGTCGGTGATCGTGAAGGACGAGGACCGGGTGTACGAGCCGGTCATGGTCACGCTCCCGGGAAAGCGGGGCCGAACAGCTCGCGCCAGCAGTCGACGGCCGCGCCCTTGGAGTTCGCGTAGGCGGCTTCGCCGAGGATGTCGAGTGTGGTCTTGGCGCGGTTCACCAGCCGCTGGCGGTCGAGCTCGGTGTAGCCGCGCGCGACGTTGTTCTCCGGGTTGACCGGGTCCCAGATCTGGATCGGATCCCAGGAAGACGCGACGGCGTCGGTGCCGTAGTAGTCGGTGAACACGATCGGGGTCTTCAACCCGGTGCGGGTGATGTAGGCGAGTACCTGCTCGATCGCCCGCGGGTAGTCGTCGACTTGGAGCTTCTCGCCATTCCAGCCGTTGTCCCACAGGTGGGCGACCACGAGCTCGATCAGGAACGACTTGCAACGCAGGTCCGAGTCGGCGTTCTTGCTCTCGCGGATCCACGCCTTCAGCAGGCGGATCAGCTCCCGGTAGCCGTCGCCGGCCTTGTCCCGGCGCGCCTTGATGAATTGCAAGTGCAAGGTGACGGAGGTGAGCACCTGGGTTCCGTCGCGGGTGACCAGGTAGCCCCGGTCATCCGGCTCGCCGGTGTAGAGCACCGGCACCACGTCGATCTTCAGATCGCTGCCCCGCATGGTGATGCCCACCGCGTGGTTCGAGATCACGAAGTCGTCCGCGACCTTCGTCTTGCCGTAGATCTCGATGCAGCGGTCTCGCAGCCAGGTCAGCATGGTCGAGACGTCGATGTCGGTGCTGGTAGCGCGCAGGTAGGCGGCGACGTCCGCGTCGGAGCCCTCGCTCTTGCGGCGGCGGATGGCCGTGTGCTTGGCGGTGCTGCCGGACGCCCGGAGCTTCACCAGGTCGAAGTCCGGGTGGTCCTTGATGTATCCCTCCAGCCGATCACGCAGATGGTTGACCTGTCGGCGGCGCTCCTTTGCCTCCTCCTGCGGAACGTTCACCTTGCTCTGTGCGAAGGTCTTGAGGACGTCGTGATCGACGTACCGCTCGCCTGCCATACTCATCCACCCTTCACCAGCCGGGCGGCCCAAACGGGTCGTATGACAGGAATACCACCCGCCGCCGACAAACCCGGCACGAGCTTGACAGCAGCACACTCGTTCTACTAGCCGAGGTAGAACGGGTGTATGCGGACCATGAGTGCGCCGCTGTTCATCGCTCGCCATAGCCGCTGGGTCGGGAGAAGACCGGGCGGGCCCGGGCCCGGCTGCGGACCGGTGTGCGCCGGGCCCTGGTCGGTGCAGCGGGGAGGAGGAGTTCCTCGCTCGCCTCATCGCGCAGGGCATTGTGTTCGAGGTCTGTCGCCTGCCCTCCGGCGATGCCAGGGGCTACAAGTTCGCCCTGCCCACCGGCGATCCGGGCCCTCCGGTGTCGTTCTCCGGCAGCCAACTCGCCGCCGACCTGACCTTGCCCAAGATCCACGAGCGCTTCGCCATCGGCGTCCACCAGCCCAGTGCCCCCGGATGCTCCTATGGATGTCAAGCGGCATCCGTGAGCTGGTTTCGGGTGCGGTGGG
>CBJMI02800__coassemble_468_pt1 | contig 58336 bp, 50 predicted proteins | sample CBJMI02800__metabat2_low_PE_003 | metagenome-assembled genome bin CBJMI02800
CGGCGTGGTGGAGCTCACCATCGCGCTGCACCGGGTCTTCGACTCGCCGTACGACCGGATCGTCTTCGACACGGGCCACCAGAGCTACGTCCACAAGCTGCTGACCGGCCGCCAGGACTTCTCCCGGCTGCGGATGAAGGACGGGCTGTCCGGCTACCCCTCGCGGGCCGAGTCCGAGCACGACCTGGTCGAGAACTCGCACGCCTCCACCGCCCTCTCCTACGCCGACGGACTGGCCAAGGCCGCCCAGCTGCTCGGCCAGCACGACCGGCACACCGTCGCGGTGATCGGCGACGGCGCGCTCACCGGCGGGCTCGCCTGGGAGGCGCTCAACAACATCGCCGACGCCAAGGACCGGCCGCTGGTCATAGTCGTCAACGACAACGAGCGCTCCTACGCCAGGACGATCGGCGGCCTCGCCCACCACCTGGCCACCCTGCGCACCACCCAGGGCTACGAGCGCTTCCTCGCCCTCGGCAAGGAGGCGCTGCAGCGCACCCCGCTGGTCGGGCAGCCGATCTTCGACGCGCTGCACGGGGCCAAGAAGGGCTTCAAGGACGCCTTCGCCCCGCAGGGCATGTTCGAGGACCTCGGGCTGAAGTACCTCGGGCCGATCGACGGCCACGACGTCGGCGCGGTGGAACAGGCGCTGCGGCAGGCCCGCAACTTCGGCGGACCGGTCATCGTGCACTGCCTGACCGTCAAGGGGCGCGGCTATCTGCCGGCCGAGCAGGACGAGGCGGACCGCTTCCACGCCGTCAACCCGATCGACCCGTACACCTGCCTGCCGATCTCGCCGAGTGCCGGGATCTCCTGGACCGCGGTGTTCGGCGAGGAGCTGGTCGCGCTCGGCGCCGAGCGGCCCGACCTGGTGGCGATCACCGCCGCGATGCTCCAGCCCGTCGGGCTGGAGCCGTTCGCCAAGGCCTACCCGGACCGGACCTTCGACGTCGGGATCGCCGAGCAGCACGCCGTCACCAGCGCGGCGGGCCTGGCCACCGGGGGGCTGCACCCGGTGGTGGCGGTGTACTCGACCTTCCTGAACCGGGCCTTCGACCAGGTCCTGATGGATGTCGCCCTGCACCGGCTGGGCGTCACCTTCGTACTGGACCGCTCCGGGGTGACCGGCCCGGACGGGGCTTCGCACAACGGCATGTGGGACATGTCGATCCTCCAGGTCGTCCCCGGGCTGCGGCTCGCCGCGCCGCGCGACGCCGCGCAGCTGCGGGCCCAGCTGCGCGAGGCCGTCGAGGTCCGGGACGCGCCGACCGTGGTCCGCTTCCCCAAGGGGAACGTCGGCCCGGCCGTCCCGGCGGTCGAGCGGATCGGCGGGACGGACGTGCTGCTGCGCACCGGACCGGCGCCGGAGATCCTGCTGCTGGCCGTCGGCAGCACCGCCTCCGCCTGCCTGGACGCCGCCCGGCTGCTGCTCACCGAGGGCTTCACCGCGACCGTGGTCGACCCGCGCTGGGTCAAGCCGGTCGATCCGGCGCTGCCCGAACTCGCCGCCGCCCACCGGCTGGTGGTCACCGTCGAGGACAACGGCCGTACCGGCGGCGTGGGTTCGGCCGTCTCCCAGGCGCTGCGCGACGCCGACGTGGACGTCCCGGTGCGGGTGCTCGGCCTGCCGCAGGAGTTCCTCGGCCACGCCGCGCGCGGCGAGATCCTGGAGGAGGCCGGCCTGACCGGAACCGGGGTCGCGGCCCAGACCGCCGTCTTCGCCAAGAACCTGCTACCGACCCGAGGAGCGAACCCGCGCCATGCCGGCTGAACCAGACCGCCCCGCCTTCGACCTCGCCGCGCTCCTCGACGAACGCGGTGGCGAGCGATACGAGTTGCACAGCCGCTACCTCAATCCGCAGCTGCCCCGGATGCTGCGCACCATCGGCTTCGACAAGTACTACGAGCGCGCGGAGGGCCAGTACTTCTACGACGCCGAGGGCAACGAGTACCTCGACATGCTGGCCGGCTTCGGCATCTTCGCGCTCGGCCGGCACCACCCGGCGGTGCGTGCGGCGGTCCAGCAGGTGATGGACCTGGACCTGCCCGACCTGGTCCGCTTCGACTGCTCGCCGCTGCCCGGGCTGCTGGCCGAGCGGCTGCTGTCCCACGCACCCGGGCTGGAGCGGGTGTTCTTCGGCAACAGCGGCACCGAGGCGGTGGAGACCGCGCTGAAGTTCGCCCGGTACGCGACCGGCCGCAAGCGCGTCCTCTACGCCGACCACGCCTTCCACGGGCTCACCACCGGCTCGCTGTCGGTCAACGGCGAGAGCGGCTTCCGCAAGGGCTTCGACCCGCTGCTGCCGGACACGGCCATCCCGCTCGGCGACATCGGGGCGCTGACCAAGGAGCTGAAGCGGGGGGACGTCGCTGCGCTGATCGTGGAGCCGATCCAGGGCAAGGGTGTCCAGGCGCCGCCGCCCGGCTGGCTGCGCGCCGCCCAGGCGCTGCTGCACGAGCACAAGGCGCTGCTGATCTGCGACGAGGTGCAGACCGGGATCGGCCGCACCGGCGAGTTCTTCGCGTACCAGCACGAGGAGGGCGTGCTGCCCGACCTGGTGTGCGCGGCCAAGGCGCTCTCCGGCGGGTACGTGCCGATCGGGGCGACGCTCGGCAAGAGCTGGATCTTCGAGAAGGTGTACTCCTCGATGGACCGGGTGCTGGTGCACTCGGCCAGCTTCGGGTCCAACGCCCAGGCGATGGCGGCTGGGCTGGCGACCCTGGAGGTGATGCGCGAGGAGAAGGTGGTGGAGAACGCCCGGCAGGTCGGCGACCGGCTCCGCGAGCGGCTCACCGAACTGGTCGACCGGTACGAGCTGGTCGCCGAGGTGCGCGGCCGCGGGCTGATGACCGGCATCGAGTTCGGCCGGCCCAGGTCGCTGAAACTGCGCACCGGTTGGACGGCCCTCCAGGCGGCGCGCAAGGGGCTGTTCGCCCAGATGGTGGTCGTCCCGCTGCTGCAGCGGCACCGGATCCTGACCCAGGTGTCCGGGGACCACCTGGAAGTGATCAAACTGATTCCACCGCTGATCATCACCGACCGGGACGTGGACCGCTTCCTGGACGCCTTCACGGAGATCATGGACGAGGCCCACCGGGGCAACGGCCTGATGTGGGACTTCGGCCGGACCCTGGTGAAACAGGCGGTGGGGAACCGGTAGCGCGGCGCGGGGTGGGAAGTCGGCCGGCCGACTTCCCACCCCACGGGAGACACCGCGTCAGAGCTCGGTCCGGCGACGCCGGATGACCACCACGAGGTCGACGACGGCGAACAGGGTGACCAGCCCGAGGGCGATCGCGAAGCCGGTCAGGGTGCCCCGGCTGGGTGCGCCGTCCACCGGCGAGGAGGCGGCCCAGAGCGCGAAGCCCGCCGTCCCCAGCGCGAACAGCGGGGTGAAGGTCACTGCGAGCAGGTAGCGGAGCTTGAGGTCGCTGCGGGCGGTGGCCGGCTCGGTGCCGCTGCGCCACCGTCGCGGGGTGGTGGTGCGCATCGCCGTTCACCTCCGGGTCGCGCGGGTGGGGCTACGATTCCAGCGTACGTCGGGGGCGGAGAGCCGGGGAGGCACGATGACGGGGTCGGACGTGGCGGGGGAGGACGCCGAGGGGTACGCGGGGCTGCGGATCGAGCGCGCCCGGGAGCTGGCCCGGCGGCACGGCTGGGCCTCGGTCCGGGTGCTGGAGCCGGGGCAGCTGATCACCTTGGAGTACCGGGAGGGGCGGCTCAACCTCGCGGTGCGGGACGGTGTGGTCGAGCGCAGCTGGGAGGGGTAGCCCTCCCCGTGGTGCGGGGCTCAGCGCGCGAACCGCCGGTGGAGCCGCTGCTCGGCGACGGCGACCAGGGGTTCCAGCAGCGGCAGGGAGAGCAGCACCAGCAGCCCGGCGGCCCAGCCGGCCAGCACGTCGGAGACCCAGTGGGTGCCCAGGTAGACGGTGGTCAGGCCGATCGAGCAGGCGGTGGCGGCGGCGATCACCGCGCCGGTGCGCTGCCAGCGGACGGCGAGGTAGGCGAGCACGCCCCAGGTGACCACGGCGTTGGCGGTGTGGCCGGAGGGGAAGATGGTGCCGCCGGAGAACAGCTCGGGTGAGCCGACGTACTGGGCGTAGTGCGGGCCGAGCCGGCCGGTGACGATCTTGACCGCGCCGACCGTGACGTTGAGCAGCAGCAGGGCGACGCCCATGACCAGCAGCGGGCGCAGCCGGCCGAGCCGACGGGCGCGCCAGAGCAGCCAGGCGAAGGCGGCGATGGCGCTGGGCCCGCGCTGGCCGACCACGACCCAGGCGTTGAGCACCGGTTCCAGACTGGGCCACCGCTCGTACGGGCGCAGCAGGCGGACCGACCAGTCGAGGTCGACCAGGTCGGTGTTGAGCAGCACCCCGGCCAGTACCAGCAGGTAGACCGCGAAGGTCCCGGCGAACAGGGCGGCCCGGCGGCGGCTGATCGGGGGCCAGCCGGGCTCACCGCGGTCGCGGCCGGTCGGGCAGGGTCCGGTCGAGCCGGGGCCGGTCAGGCCGGGGCGGGTGGGGCCGGTCAGGCCGGGGCGGGTGGGGCCGGGCACGCGGGCCGGGGCGCGGTCGGGGACCGGGAGTTCCCCACGGTCGCCGGTCCGGTTTTCCGGCTCCTGCCGCGGAATGCGAGCGGCGGTACTTCTGGATTGCACGGGGTGACCATACCCATCCGACCGGGGGCATCCCGGAGCGAATTTGTCATTTTCCCGGGAAATCGACAATTAGGGCGTCGCCGGGTGACCCGGGGAGTGATTTCCAGTATTCCAGGATCGAATGTCCGTGTGGTCTTCGAATGATTCTGCAAAAGCCCCGGTAAAGAAAACGGAGCGGGAGGCCGGTCCGTCCGGCTCCCCACTCCGTGGTAACCCTGTGTAGGTTCCGTGCTCAGTCGAGGGGGCCGCCCGCGACGTAGATCACCTGGCCGGAGACGAAGCCGGCGCCCTCGCCGGCGAGGAAGGAGATGGTGTTGGCGACGTCCTCCGGCTCGCCGACCCGCTGGACCGGGATCTGGGAGGCCGCGGCCCGCTTGAAGTCCTCGAAGTCCATGCCGACCCGGGCGGCGGTGGCCGCCGTCATGTCCGTGGCGATGAAGCCGGGGGCCACCGCGTTGGCCGTGATGCCGAACTTGCCCAGCTCGATGGCCAAAGTCTTGGTGAAGCCCTGCAGACCGGCCTTGGCGGCGGAGTAGTTGGCCTGGCCGCGGTTGCCCTGGGCGGACGAGGAGGACAGGTTGACGATGCGGCCGAAACCGGCGTCGACCATGTGCTTCTGCACCGCGCGGGTCATCAGGAAGGCGCCGCGCAGGTGAACGTTCATGACCGTGTCCCAGTCGGACTCGGACATCTTGAAGAGGAGGTTGTCGCGGAGCACCCCCGCGTTGTTGACCAGCACGACGGGGGCGCCGAGCTCGGCGACCACCCGGTCGACGGCGGCCTGGACCTGCTCGGCGTCCGAGACGTCGGCGCCGACGGCCAGGGCGCGCCCGCCGGCGGCGGTGATCCGGTCGGCGGTGTCCTTGCCCGCCGCCTCGTCCAGGTCCAGGACCGCGACCGTGTAGCCGTCGGCGGCCAGCCGGACGGCGGTGGCGGCGCCCAGTCCGCGGGCGGCGCCGGTGACGACCGCGACCCGGGGGGCGGTGCTCTGCTCGGTCATGCTCGCTCTCGTCTCTCTCGGGGGTGCCTCCGGGGAGTGCCCCCGGAGAGGGTGCCCACACCCTACCGGCGAGTAGGGGCGGCGGCCAGGGTGGAGAGGCGCAGGTGACGGTCGGTAAGGACCGACCGGTCGGCTTTCTGCTGAGAACGGGTTACTGCAAGGGCGTGGCAGCGCGTAAATATGCCAATGTTGCCGAACCTGCGTCTACTATCCGCCCCTGCCTGCCAGCAAGGGCCTGCCGTTTGTATAGTGTCCGCCAGCAGCCACCGGCTGCACGGCTGGAGCGCCCTCCCTCATAGCTGGACGCCCACTCGCCGTTACTGCCCCACCCGGGTGTCCCACACACACCGGGTGTGACATCGGGACGGATACATGGTGCTGGGGGAGATCCCGACAACCCGCGTGTCCGCGCGACTGCAGCAGTCGCCCGGACACCTCATTCGCGTTGCACAGCAGGTCCACACCCGTCTGTGGTCCGAGCACGTCGGAGCCGATCTCACGGCTCCGCAGTTCGCGGTCCTGCTGGTGCTCGCCCTCGAACCGGGCGCGGACCAGCGGACGGTCGGCGAGCGTGCCTCGCTCGACAAGGCCACGATGGCCGAGATGGTCGCGCGGCTGGTCCGTCGCGGCCTGGTGCTGCGGAGGCGTGACCCGGCCGACGGCCGGCGCAAGCTGCTCGCCCTCTCGCAGAGCGGCGCCCAGGCGGTGCGTGAGGCCACCGGTGGTGTGGTCCGCGTCCAGCGGGTGCTGTTCGAGCCGCTCACGCCGGAGGAGCAGGTCGAGATCGTCCGGGTGATGGCCAAGATAGCCAGGCTGGAGCCCGCGGCGGTGGCCGTCTTCTCCGACGCGCGGCCGATACTGGACGCCCAGCGGGCGATCGGCTACCTGATCAGGGTCGGCCAGCAGGTGCACACCAAGCTCTGGTCGGAGCACGTCGGGGCGGAGCTGACGGCTCCGCAGTTCGCCGTGCTGGACGCGCTGGAGCTGGAACCGGGCGCGGACCAGCGCACGGTCGGCGAGCTGGCCTCGCTGGACAAGGCCACGATGGCCGAGATGGTCAGCCGACTGGTGCGGCGCGGCCTGGTGCAGCGCCGGCGCGACCCCTCGGACGGGCGGCGCAACCTGCTCTCGCTCTCACCGGCGGGGCAGGACCTGTTGCACCGCTCGGCCGCCGGGGTGGCCGAGGTCCAGCGGCTGCTGCTCGCGCCGCTGGAGGAGGAGGAGCACGAGGCCGCGCTCGCGCTCATCGCCAAGGCGGCCAGGCTCTAGCCCAAGCTTTGGTAACAACAGCCAAAACGATTCACCAAAGCTCCTCAACTCGTGTCCGCATCGGCCGACCGTGGACGTGGGTGAATCAGGGTGCACCGAAGTGCCGCTCGTCCATGACCGGAACGAGCGGTACTTCGATATGACCGGCTGTCAGATTCGCTCGGACTGTCGTTGTCGGGGGCGCCGGGCCGGCTCGGCCGGCGCCCCCACGGCCGGCGTCAGTTCCAGTCGAACCCCTGCGGGTCCGGGCCGATCCGCTTGCCGGTGGCGACACCGGCGATCGCCGCGAGGTCCTCGGCGTCCAGCTCGAAGCCGGTGACCGCGAGGTTCTCCCGGATCCGGGACGGGGTGACCGACTTCGGGATGGCGATCACGCCGTTCTGCAGGTGCCAGCGGAGCACCACCTGGGCGACCGTGCGGCCGTGCTTCTCGGCGATCCTCGCCAGCTCCGGCTCGGCCAGCAGCTCCCCGCCCTGGCCCAGCGGGCTCCACGCCTCGGTGGCGATGCCGTGCTGGGCGTGGAAGGCGCGCAGCTCTCCCTGCGGGAAGTACGGGTGCAGCTCGACCTGGTTCAGCGCCGGGACGACGGAGGCCTCGTCGAGCAGGCGGGTCAGCTGCTCGGTGCCGAAGTTGGAGACGCCGATCGACTTGACCCGGCCGCCCTCCTTCAGCTGCTCCAGGGCCTTCCAGACGTTCAGGAAGGTGCCGTGCATCGGGCGCGGCCAGTGGATCAGGTACAGGTCGATGTAGTCGAGGCCGAGCTTGTCCAGGGAGGCGTCGAACTCGCGCAGCACCGCGTCGCGGCCCTGCTCGCCCGACCAGTCGCGGGTGCCCGAGTTCCACAGCTTGGTGGTGACGTAGAGGTCCTCGCGGGCGAGGCCGCCCGCAAGCGCCTCGTTGATGGCCGCGCCGGTGCCGGTCTCGTTCTCGTAGATCGCGGCGGTGTCGATGGAGCGGTAGCCGGCCTCGATCGCGGTGCGGACCGCCGGGGTGGCCTCGGCGTCCGGCACCTGCCACACGCCGAATCCGAGCTGCGGGATCTGCGTGCCGTCGTTCAGGGTGACGCTGGGGATGTTGCTCACGGGAAGGGGTGCCTTCCTGGTCGTCCGTTGGTTCCAGAGGGGCAACTGGTGCCCCGGCACGATTGTTCCCGCCGTTCGGGCGAATCTCCGGCGAAGCTTTACGGCGGCGTGGCGAGTGGCTGGGCGCCGCCGGCCGGGGTGGCGGGGGCGGGCGGCGGAAAACCTGTTGCGTGGATCACAGCGGGCTTGGCAGGCTCACGGACATGACCTCCTGAGACCAGGGTCCTTCGTACCCTTCCGCGGTCCGGCCGCCGTCGCCGCCGGACGTTCCGACGCCGGCGCACCTTCGCGCCGCGCGTCCTCCGCCCGTCCTCGTGCGTCGGCGGGGCGGCACCGCCGTACGGCCGGGTGCCCGTGCTCTCCCCGCACCCTCCGCGACTCCTGCTCCCGCACTTTCGTGCTCCGCACCCCTCGTATCGGAGAGTCATGCCGCTCATCCCCCTGCCGCTGGCCGACCCCGGCAGTCCCGACCTCTCCTCACCCCTGGCCTTCCTGCGCTGGTTGCAGCGCGCCCAGCGGCGCGGGCAGGTCCGCGCCACCTGCTGGGCACTGGTCCAGATGGGCTCCCAGGCCGCGGCGCCGGTGGCGCTCGGGCGCGGCGTCCAGGCCGCCGTGGACGGCGACGCCGGCGGCATCTGGTGGGCGGGCGCGCTCGCCCTGCTGCTGTCCGCCACCGCCGCGCTCGGCAGCGTGCTGCTGCACCGGCAGGCGGTGTGGAACTGGATCCACGCCGCCTGCCAGTTGCGGCAGTTGGTGGCGCGTCAGGCCTCCGACCTCGGGGCCGGGCTGTCCCGCCGGATCGCCACCGGCGAGGTCGTCGCGGTCGGCAGCGGCGACGTCGAACGCATCGGCTGGTACGTCGAACTGGTCGCCCGGGTCCGGGCCGCGGTGATCTCCTGGCTGTCCGTCAGCGCCGTGGTGCTGGTGGTCGAGCCGGTGCTCGGGATCGGAGTGCTGCTCGGTGTCCCGGTGCTGGCGGCCTCGGTCTGGCCGCTGATCGGGCCGTTCGAGCGGCGCTACCAGGAGCAGCGTGAACTCGGCGGCAAAGCAACTGAGTTGGCCGCCGACACGGTGGCCGGACTGCGGGTGCTGCGCGGCATCGGCGGCGAGGAGCTGTTCCTGGAGCGGTACCGGGCGGCCTCCCAGAAGGTCCGCGCCGCGGCTGTGCGCTCGGCCCGGCTGTGGTCCCTGATGCAGGCCCAACAGGTGCTGTTGCCCGGCGTGTTCGTGGTCGCGGTGACGTGGTACGGCGCTCGTCTGGTGGTGTCCGGCGAGCTGGGTGTGGGCACCCTGATCGCGGTCTACGGAGCCACCGCCTTCCTCGCCTCGCCGCTGCGGATCCTGGGCGAGGCGGCGCACGCCTGGAGCGTCGCCCGGGTCTCCGCCGGACGGGCCGTGCGGGTGCTCTCGCTCAGCCGGACCGGCGGCACGGCCCAGGGCGTGCTGACCCGGCCGGACAGGTCCGATCTGCACGACCCGGCCACCGGCCTGACCGTCCGGGCCGGCGAGTTGACCGCGGTGGTCTGCGGGGACCCGGACTTCGCCGGGGCGCTCGCCGAACGGCTCGGCGGCCACGTCCCGCTGGCCGCGGGCGAGTCGGTACCGCCCTCCGTCCGGCTCGGTGGCACCGAGCTGGACACCGTGCCGCTGGCCGAGGCCCGGGCGGCGGTACTGGTCCACGACAAGGAGCCGGTGCTGCTCTCCGGCACGCTGGCCGAACTGCTGGACGTCCCGTCCTCCGGCCGGGTGCCCGTGGCCGAGGCGCTCGCCGCAGCCCGCTCCGAGGACGTGCTGGAAGCCCTCGTGGACGGCTCGCCCGAGTGCGGGGGCGATCCGATGCTCGCCCGGATCACCGAGCGCGGGCGCTCGCTCTCCGGCGGGCAGCGCCAGCGGCTCGCCCTGGCCCGGGCGCTGGTGGCCGACCCGCCCGTGCTGGTGCTGGACGAGCCCACCAGCGCGGTGGACGCCCACACCGAGTCCCGGATCGCCACCGGGCTGCGCGACGTCCGGGCGGGCCGCACCACCGTGGTGTTCGCGACCAGCCCGCTGCTGCTCGACCAGGCGGACCGGGTGGTGCTGCTGCGGGACGGCCGGGTGGCCGCGACCGGCCGCCACCGCGAGCTGATGAGCACCGAACCGGCCTACCGGGCCGTGGTCACCCGGGACGAGGAGGCCGCGTCGGTATGAGCACCGTCGCCAACCGTCCGGCCCCACGAGCGAGGAGTACGTCATGAAGCCCCCCGTCCATCAGGAACAGGGGCCGGCCACCACCCTGCCGGTCGGCTCCCCGGCCGCCGTGCGGGGCTACCTCGGGCTGCTGGCGCGCCGGCACCGGGGTGGGTTCGCCACCGTGGTGGCGCTGCACTCGGCGGCCACCCTGGCCGGGCTGGTCGGGCCCTGGGTGCTCGGCAACCTGGTCGAGTCGCTGGCCACCGGCACCGCCGGGGGCACCATCGCGGTGGCGGTCGGCTGGTACCTGCTGGCGCTCGCGGTGCAGTCCGCGTTCACCGGCTGGTCGCGGATGCGCGGGTCGGTGCTCGGTGAGCGGGTGCTGGCCGACCTGCGCGAGGACTTCCTGGTCCGCTCGGTCGCGCTGCCGACCGGTGTGCTGGAACGGGCCGGCACCGGGGACCTGGTCTCCCGGGGGACCACCGACATCGACCGGCTGGACAAGTCGGTGCGCGAGGCGGTGCCCGAACTCGCCGTCGCGGTCGTCTCCTTGCTGCTGGTGATCGGCGCCCTGCTGGTCACCTCACCGGTGCTCGCGCTGACCTCGCTGGTCGGGCTGCCGCTGCTGCTGGCCAGCTCCCGCTGGTACTTCCGCCGCGCCCCGCAGTCCTACCGCAACGAGTCGGCCGGGTACGCGGCGGTGAGCAACGTGCTGGCCGAGACGGTGGACGCCGGGCGGACGGTCGAGTCTCTGCGCCTGGGGGAGCGGCGGGTCGGGCTGACGGACCGCAAGCTGCGCGAGTGGCTGGCCTGGGAGCGCTACACCCTGTGGCTGCGCTCGGTCTGGTTCCCGACCATCGAGGTGGTCTACACGGCGGCGGTGCTGACCACGCTGGTGGTCGGAGGGCTGTTCACCCTCAGGGGCTGGCTGACCGTCGGGCAGTTGACCACCGGCGTGCTGTACGCCCAGATGCTGATCGGCCCGGTGGACCTGATCCTGCGCTGGTACGACGAGCTGCAGATCGGGCAGGCCTCGCTGGCCCGGCTGGTGGGCGTGCACGAGGTGCCGGAGCACGACGGGGACGAGTCGGCCCGGCCGGAGGGCCGCCGGGTCGAGGCCCGGGAGGTCCGCTTCGGCTACCGCGAGGGCGCGGACGTCCTGCACGGGATCAGCCTGGACGTCGCCCCGGGCAGCCGGGTGGCGCTGGTCGGGCCGTCCGGGGCGGGCAAGTCCACGCTCGGCCGGCTACTGGCCGGGATCTACGCGCCCGGCCGTGGCAGCGTCACCCTCGGTGGGGCGGCGCTGTCCCGGATGCCGGCCGAGCGGGTGCGATCGCAGGTCGCCCTGGTCAACCAGGAGCACCACGTGTTCGTCGGCACCCTGCGGGACAACCTGCGGCTGGCCGCGCCCGGGGCGGACGACACCGAACTGCGGGCCGCGCTGGACGCGGTGGAGGCCGGGGCCTGGGTGGACGCCCTCCCCGAGGGGCTGGACACCGAGGTCGGCTCCGGAGGCGCCTCGCTGACCCCGCCTCAGGCCCAGCAGCTCGCCCTGGCCCGGCTGGTGCTGGCCGACCCCCACACCCTGGTGCTGGACGAGGCCACCTCGCTGCTCGACCCGCGGGCCGCCCGGCACCTGGAGCGCTCGCTGTCCAAGGTGCTGGAGGGCCGGACGGTCATCGCCATCGCCCACCGGCTGCACACCGCGCACGACGCGGACGTGATCGCGGTGGTCGAGGGCGGCCGGATCAGCGAGTACGGCAGCCACCCGGAACTGGTCGCGGCGGGCGGCCCGTACGCGGCGCTCTGGCGCTCCTGGCGGGACGAACGCTGAGCGCGCCGGCCCGTGAGGGCGCGGCAGTGTAACGGGGATTCGAAACCCGTACGGGGCCGGATTGCCCCGTACGGGTTACCTCATGGCCCGGAAGGGCGCGTAACCGGGCAAACCGCCGGCCCCGGCCAGCAGACTGCTCCGGTGACCAAGATTTCGGACGGCTCGTCCCGCCCCCAGCGCAGCGAGATCGGCGGGATCCCCACGCGGTACATCGGGATCGGCGTCATCGTCGTCCTCGCGGTGTGGTTCCTCTTCGCCAACCTCGACAAGGTCAAGATCCAGTTCTGGGTGTTCACCGTGACCGCGCCGCTCTGGATCGCGCTGCTGGCGACGCTGCTCGCCGGCGGTGCGCTCGGCTGGCTGTTGAAGGGACGGCGCGCCCGGTGAACACCGTCCCCGAACCGGCACCGCCCGGTAACCCGGCCTTCGCCCCACTGATCGAGATGCGCGGGGTCAACAAGCACTTCGGCGAGCTGCACGTGCTGCGAGACATCGAGCTGACGGTCGGCCGCGGCGAGGTCGTCGTGGTGATCGGCCCGTCCGGTTCCGGCAAGTCCACGCTCTGCCGGGCGATCAACCGGCTGGAGCCGATCGAGCGCGGCACCATCCTGATCGACGGCCAGCCGCTGCCCGCGGAGGGCAAGGGGCTGGCCAAGCTGCGCGCCGAGGTGGGCATGGTGTTCCAGTCCTTCAACCTGTTCGCGCACAAGACCGTGCTGCAGAACGTCTCGCTCGCCCAGATCAAGGTCCGCGGCCGCGCCAAGGCGGAGGCGGACGCCAAGTCCCGCTCGCTGCTGGAGCGGGTCGGCCTCTCGGCGCATGCCGGCAAGTACCCGGCCCAGCTCTCCGGCGGCCAGCAGCAGCGGGTCGCGATCGCCCGCGCGCTGGCGATGGACCCCAAGGCGTTGCTGTTCGACGAGCCGACCTCGGCGCTCGACCCCGAGATGATCAACGAGGTGCTGGACGTCATGCGCCAGCTCGCCAGCGAGGGCATGACGATGGTCGTCGTCACCCACGAGATGGGCTTCGCCCGGGCGTCCGCGAACCGGGTGGTGTTCATGGCCGACGGACGGATCGTCGAGGACCGCGCCCCGGAGGACTTCTTCAGTGCCCCCGAGAGCGCGCGCGCCCGGGACTTCCTGTCCAAGATCCTGAAGCACTGAGGGCGGCGCCGTGAACCGTACGCCCACGCCCGCCGCGCGGGCGCGCGGCCGCCTGACCGCCGCCGCCCTGCTGCTCGCACTGCTGGCCGCCGGCTGCGGCAAGGCCGGCACCCCGCCGCCCAAGGGCCCCCAGCCCAGTGCACTGCCCAGTTACCAGGTGCAGGACGCCTCCTCGATCACCGGCTCGCCGACCCTGGACGCCGCCCGCAGCCGGGGCCACCTGGTGGTCGGCGCCAAGGAGGACCAGCCGTACCTGGGCCAGAAGAACCCGGCGACCGGTGAGTACTCCGGCTTCGACATCGAGATCGCCAAGATGGTCGGCGCCTTCCTCGGCTTCCCGCCGGAGCGGATCCAGTTCAAGACCATCGCCTCGGCCAACCGCGAGACCGCGCTGCAGAACGGCCAGGTGGACTACTACGTCGGCACCTACACGATCAACGACAACCGCAAGAAGCTGGTCGGCTTCGCCGGGCCGTACTTCATCGCCGGGCAGTCGCTGCTGGTGCGGAAGAACGACGACAGCATCCACGGGCCGCAGGACCTGGACGGCAAGAAGGTCTGCTCGGCGTCCGGTTCGACCCCGTACCAGCGCATCCAGTCGCAGTACCCCAAGGCGCACCTGATCGGCTACGACACCTACTCGGCGTGCGTGGACAACCTGATCACCGGCCAGGTCGACGCCGTCACCACGGACAACGCGATCCTGCTGGGCTACGCGGCCAAGGTGCCGGACGAGCTCAAGGTGGTGGGCCCGCTGTTCTCGACCGAGCCGTACGGGATCGGCACGCCGAAGAACGACACCGTGCTGCGCGGGGCGCTGAACGACGCGCTGGAGCACCACGAGCAGAACGGTGACTGGAAGAAGGCCTTCGAGGCGACCCTCGGCCTGTCCGGGGCACCCGCTCCGACCCCGCCGAAGATCGACCGGTACTGAGAGGGCCGCGCCGTGAAAACGCTGACCGACAACTGGTCGACCTACTGGGACGGCTTCCTCGGCACGCTCTCGCTGTTCGCGGCGAGCGCCGTGCTGTCGCTGGTGCTGGGGGTGCTGATGGCGGGCTTCCGGGTCTCGCCGGTCCGGCCGCTGCGGGTGTTCGGAACGGTGTGGGTGACGGTGCTGCGCAACACGCCGCTGACCCTGCTGTTCTTCATCGTGGTGCTGGGCCTGCCCCGGTTCGACATCACCCTGCCCTTCTACACCTTCGCCGTTCTCGCCCTCGGCTGCTACACCTCGGCCTTCGTCTGCGAGTCGATGCGCTCGGGCATCAACACCGTGCCGTCCGGGCAGGGCGAGGCGGCCCGCAGCCTGGGCATGAGCTTCGGGCAGACGATGAGCCTGGTGGTGCTGCCGCAGGCGTACCGCTCGGTGGTTGCGCCCATTGGCAGTGTGATGATCGCGCTGGCGAAGAACACGGCGATCGCCGGCTCGTTCAGCGTCACCGAGCTGCTGGGCACCTACCGGACCATCAACGAACTGGGTTACAGCATCATCTGGACCTTCTTCTGGATCGCCGTCGGCTACCTGATCATCACCCTGGCCATCAGCGCCGTCTTCAACCTGCTGGAACGACGAGTGGCGGTGTCCCGATGACCGGTGAATCCTCGGCGCTGTACGACATCCCCGGCCCCAAGGCGCTGGCCCGGCACCGGCTCTACGGCGGGATCGCGCTGCTGCTGATCGCGGCGCTGATCGGCTGGGTCGTCTACATGCTGTTCCACACCCAGCAGTTCACCTACGCCAAGTGGGAGCCCTTCACGTACCAGGGCGTGCAGGACCTGTTGCTGCGCGGCCTGGGCAACACCCTCCGGGCCTTCGGCTGGACGGTGCTGTTCGCGCTGCCGTTCGGCGCGCTGTTCGCGGCCGGGCGGCTGTCCGACCACCGGGTGGTGCGCTGGTTCGCCACGCTGGTGGTGGAGTTCTTCCGGGCCATGCCGCTGCTGGTGATGATCTTCTTCGTGTTCGTCGCCCTCAGGGTGCAGCCACTTTGGGCGCTGGTGGCCGGGTTGGTGCTCTACAACGGTTCGGTGCTGGCCGAGGTGTTCCGGGCCGGTGTGCTCGCGGTGCCCAAGGGGCAGCGGGAGGCCGCGTACGCGCTGGGCATGCGCAAGACCCAGGTGATGACGTACGTGCTGGTGCCGCAGGCCAACCGGGCGATGCTGCCGGCCATCATCAGCCAGCTGGTGGTCGCGCTCAAGGACACCTCGCTGGGATTCCTGATCACCTTCGAGGAGTTCCTGCACGCGGGCAAGCTGATCGCCACCAACCTGGACTACGACCTGCCGTTCATCCCGGTGGTGATCGTGATCGCGCCGATCTACATCGGTATGTGCCTGCTGCTGTCCTGGCTGGCCCGCTGGGTCGAGCGGCGCAGCCGCCGCAGCCCGAGCGTGCGGGGCGGGGCGCCGGTGGCCAAGGCCGGGGTGGCGATGGGGTTGCCGCCGTCGGCACAGTAGTGAGCGGTGCGCGCTGTGAGCTCCGGCGCGCTGTGGGCCCGTGGGAGGGAAGGCTGGTTCGCGTCTGAACCATAGGTTCGGGTGGGATCGGGGCCAGGACCTCCAATTTCCTCTTATGATTGCGAGGGCAGGCGACAGACGACCGGGCGGAGGGGCCATGGAGCCGGTGTTCGACTCGCGGCACATCAGGACGTTCCACGAGGTCGTCCGGGCCGGTTCCTACTCGGCCGCGGCCCGGGAGCTCGGCTACACCCAGCCCGCCATCACCCAGCAGATGAAGGCCCTCGAACGCACCGTCGGCGTCCCGCTGTTCACCCGCGCCGGGCGCGGCCTGCGGCTCACCGAGGCGGGCGAGGCGCTGTCCCGGCACGCCGAACTGATCCTCGGCAGCCTCTCCGCCGCCCAGCAGCAGCTCGCCGCGCTCGCCCGGCTGCGCGCCGGACGGGTACGGGTCTGCGCCTTCCCCAGCGCCAACGCCACCCTGATACCGGAGGCGATGGCCCGGCTGCTCGCCGAGCACCCCGGCGTCCGGGTCGAGCTGCTGGAGGCCGAGCCGCCGGACTCCGTCCAGCGGCTGCTGCGCGGCGAGTGCGACATCGCGCTGGCCTTCCGCTACCCGGGCCAGGCCACCGAGGTGCCGGACGGGCTGGACGAGATCCCGCTGATGGAGGACCTGCTCACCGTGCTGCTGCCGGTCGGGCACCCGCTCGGCCGTCGGCACGCCGTCCGGCTGGCCGACCTCGACGGTGAGCGCTGGATCGCCGGCTGCCCGCGCTGCCGGGCCAACCTGCTGCACGTCTGCGCGGAGGAGGGCTTCGCGCCGGACATCGTGTTCTCCACCGACGACAACCTCGCCGTGCAGAGCCTGGTCGCCGCCGGGGTCGGGATCGCCCTGATGCCCGCGCTGGTGCTCTCCTTCATGTGCCACCGCAAGGTCACCGGGCGGGCCGTCGAGCCGCACCTGCGGCGGCAGGTGAGCGCGTACGTGCTGCGCGAGCACCGGCGGATCCCGGCCACCGCGCTGGTGCTGGACCACTTGCGGCAGGCAGCGGCGAGCCGGGTCGGGTGCTGAGGCCGCGGCTGCTGCGCCGCACCTGCTGCTCGACCCATAAGCGTGAGTGAGGGTGATGCTTAGGAACCCTCGTTGGACGTGATAGGTCGGTCGGTCCCAGCCTGCTGGTATGACACCCCCAGCCACGGTCGGCAGCGACCGGCTCACGGAGCGGATGGCCGCGCTGGTCAGCGAGATCCGCGCCGTCGTGGACCGCGGACTGCCACCCGAACTCACCGCGTACCTGGTCGGCGAACGCCTCGCCCCGCACCTGCTCACCGCCCCCGACGGGCCCGACGCCCTGCTCACCCCCGCCCAGCGCGAGGGCGACCCCCAGCGCTACCGCCAGCACGTCCTGCACGCCGAGGCGGACGGCAGCTTCTCCGTCGTCGCCCTGGTCTGGCTGCCCGGACAGCACACCCCGATCCACGACCACGTCTCCTGGTGCGTGGCCGGCGTCCACCAGGGCCAGGAGAGCGAGACGCGCTACCGGCTGGTCTCCGACGGGCGCAGCTCCCGGCTGGTCGAGACCGAGCACGTGGCGGGCCCCGCCGGGACGGTCGCCGCCTTCGCCCCGCCCGGCGACATCCACCTGGTGCGCAACGCCTGCAGCACCACCGCCATCTCCATCCACGTGTACGGCGCGGACGTCTCGCGGCTCGGCACCAGCATCCGGCGGGTCTACCGGCTCCCCGCCGACCAGGAGCGGTGAGCGGCGGCGTGGCACTGACCCTCCGGGAGCGGGCCGCCCGCACCCGCTCACTTCCCCCGCTCGGCGGGGACGCCCCCGGCCTGCTGCTCGCGGCGGTCGGGGTGGCCGCCGCGATCGCCGTCCACGCGGCCGTCCCGGCCGTGCCCGAGCTCACCGCCGCCGTCGTGCTCGGCATGGCGGTGGCCCACCTGCCCGGGCTGCGCCCGGTGGTCCGCGGAGTCGCCCGGCCAGGGCTGTCGACGGCCGGGAAGCGGCTGATGCGGCTCGGGATCGTCCTGCTCGGGCTCAAGCTCAGCCTGGACGACGTGCTCGGCCTCGGCTGGGCCACCGTCGCCATGGTGCTCACCGTGGTCGCCGCCACCTTCGCCGGCACGCTCTGGCTGGGCCGGCGGCTCGGCCTGCCCGGCGACCAGTCGCTGCTGGTCGCCACCGGCTACTCGATCTGCGGGGCCTCGGCGATCGGCGCGGTCAGCCAGGCGGCCGGCAGCGAGGAGGAGGACGTCGCCTCCTCGGTCGCGCTGGTCACCCTGTGCGGGACGCTGGCGATCGCGGTCCTGCCGCTGCTGCAGCACCCGCTGGGGCTCGGCGAGATCGAGTTCGGGCGCTGGGTCGGGGCGAGCGTGCACGACGTCGGACAGGTGGTCGCCACCGCGCAGACCGGGGGCCCCGGCGCCCTGCGCGAGGCGGTGCTGGTCAAGCTGATGCGGGTGATGCTGCTGGCGCCGCTGGTCGCGGGCGTCGCGGTGGTGGCGCGGCGCAATGCGCGCGGGGCCGCGGCCGGCGGTGCTTCGGCCGACGGGGCGGACGGTGTCGCCAAGAGCGGAAACCGGCCGCCGATCGTGCCGCTGTTCGTGGCCGGGTTCCTGGTGATGATCGTGCTGCGCACCACCGGGGTGCTGCCCGAGCGGGCGCTCACGCTGGCCGGGGACGCCCAGGAACTGCTGCTCGCGGCCGCGCTGTTCGGGCTGGGGAGCGCGGTGCACCTGCCCACGATGGTGCGGACCGGCGGGCGGCTCGCGCTGCTCGGTCTCGGCTCGTGGGTGGTCGTCGCCGGTGTGTCCTACGCGGGCGTGCTGATCACGACCTGACGGGGCGGGGTTGCGTCCGGGCCGGGTCCCTTCGGGGCCCGGCCCTGTCCGTGGGGGCCGTTTATTCACGGGCCGGACGAGTGCGGACTCGGTTATCGTCGGGCGGAAGATCGACCGTACCGGGACGATCCTGCTGCCGAGTCCGTCGAGGAGGACGCATGACCACCGCACTGCCCGAACGGGACGGCCACGAGGCCGTCGTCACGCTCGACCGACGGGAGGGGCCGTTCGGCGAGGTGGTGTTGCGGCAGCGCGGACGGCACTACGAGATCATCGCCAACGGGTGCTTCCTGATGGACACCGCCGACGGACGCTCCGAGCGGCTGCTGGTCCAGGCGGCGCTGGACGAGCTGGACCGGACCGGCGCCGCCGTGACCGCGCCGTCGGTGCTGATCGGCGGGCTCGGGGTCGGCTTCTCGCTCGCGTACGCGGTGGCCGAGCCGCGCTGGGGGCGGATCGCCATCGTGGAGCGGGAGAACGCGATCATCGACTGGCACCGCAGCGGCCCGCTGGGCGGCTTCTCCGGCGGTGCGCTGGACGACGAGCGGGTCGAGGTGATCCACACCGACCTGCTGGGGTACCTGGCGGCGTCCGACGGCGAGCGCTACGACGCGCTCTGCCTGGACATCGACAACGGGCCGGACTGGACCGTCACCGACTCCAACTCCGGGCTGTACGGGGCGGACGGGCTCGCGGTGCTGTGGCACCGGCTGCGGCCCGGCGGAGTGCTGGCGGTGTGGAGCGCGCAGCCGTCGCCGGACTTCGAGGAGGCGCTGCGGGCCGCGGGTTTCGCGGACGTGGTCAGCCGGGAGGTGCCGGTGAGCCGGGGTGTGCCGGACGTGGTGCACCTGGCGCGGCGCTCCGGCTGAACCGGGCCGCTGCGCGGACCTGTTGGCGACGGCGGCCGTCAACTGGACGGCTGGGCTTGCGGTTTGGGTTCACCTCGTGGCCGAGTGACCGACTGCTAGCGTGGGTGCCTGCAGTGCACTAGTGCGGTTGGTGCGGTCGGTCGAGCGGGCGGTGGTGGTTGTGGTGGACGGCGGAACGCCTTCGGAGCGGATCGCGGCCGAGCTCCGACGCCGGATCGCGGCAGGGGAGTTGAAGCCGGGTGCCCGGGTGCCCTCCACGCGGCGGATCATGCGGGAGTGGGGCGTGGCGATGGCCACCGCGACCAAGGTGCTGAACCGGCTGCGGGAGGACGGGTTGGTGCGGGCCGTCCCGGGGGTGGGGACGGTGGTGGCGGCCCGGCGGGCTCCGGCGGGCGCTCCTGCGCAGGGCCCTGCGGTCGCGGGCCGGGAGGCGGGTCGCGAGGTGGGCCGGGAGGCGGAGCGGGTGCCGGGTGCGGCGGGCGTCGTACGGCGGGCGAAGGGCGGGGAGCGGGAGCTCGGCCGGGAGCGGATCGTCGAGGCCGCGATGCGGGTCGCCGACCACGAGGGGCTGGCGGCGCTGTCGATGCGCCGGGTCGCGACCGAACTGGGCGTCGCCACGATGTCGCTCTACCGCCATGTGCCGGGCAAGGACGAGCTGTTGCGGCTGATGACGGACAGGGTCTTCGGTGAGCAGCCGCTCGCGGCAGCACCGGCCCCGGACTGGCGGACGGGACTGGAAGAGGTCTCGCGGTTGCAGTGGCGGATCTACCGGAGCCACCCCTGGTTGGCGTCCACGATGTCCTTCACCCGGCCGGTGCTGGCCCCCGACGCGGCGCTGCACACCGAGCGGGCGATCTCCGCGCTTGCGGGGCTCGGGCTGAGCTGGGAGGAAATGGCCCAGGCCTCGGTCAGCCTGGCGGCCTTCACCTGTGGGCTGGCCGTCCACTTCGAGCGGGAGGCGCAGGCGGAGCAGGACAGCGGGATGTCCGCGGAGGAGTGGATGGAACGGCTCGACGACGAGGACCGCGACCGGCTGATGTCGGACCCGGAGCGCTTCCCGATGTTCGACGCACTGAACCGGGGACCGGAGATCGACCTCGGCCTCGACGCGCTGTTCGAGTTCGGACTGGCGCGGATGCTGGACGGGGTGGGGGTGCTGATCGCGGCGCGGGGAGGGGCGACGGGGTAACAGCTGACGGATGACAGGCAACAGCTGACAGCTAACAGATTTCAGCTTTCGTTCGCTGAAGTCTGTCGGCTGTCAGTTGTTACCTGTTACCGGCCGCCGCGGTCGGCGGCGGGCTGCCCTCCGTCAGCCGAACGGCCGGTGCTCCGGCTCCGCCTCGGCGTCGGCCGCGGCCTCCGCCTGCGGTTCGTCCGAGCTCGCGGCCAGGCCCGAGATGCCGAAGGGGTCGAAGTCCGGTGGCGGGATCATCACCGGAGTGCCCTTGCGCTTGGCAGGCTCGTCCGCGTTCGCCGCAGGTGCGCCCGCCGGAGCAGCCGCCGGGGCGGTCGGGGCCGGGATCAGCGGCGGGGTCGAGGGCGGCGGCGGGACGGCCGGACCCTGGGCGGCGACGGTGGTGCCGAAGGGGTCGGGCTTCTGCTCGGCTGCGACCGTCGTCCCGAACGGGTCGGGTGCAGCCGTACCGGCGCCGGCGGCCGGCGCAGCGGTTCCTTCCGCGGTCGGGATCGTGCCCCCGATGCCGAAGGGGTCGAAGTCCGGCGGCGGGATCATGACCGGCGTGCCCTTGCGTTCGGCCGGCTCCGCGCGGACGGCAGCGGCAGCGGCGTCCGCCGCCGCCTCCTCCTGCGCGACGGGCGCGAAGGGGTTGAAGTCCGCGGGCGGGATGCGCACCGGCGTTCCGCGCAGGTGCACCGGCTTCTCCTCCGGCTCCTCCGCCACGGCCGCAGCGGTCGGCGCAGCGGTCGGAACGGCGCTCGGCGCAGTGGTCGGAGCGGCAGGAGGGGCCACGGCCGGCGGCACCGGCACCGGCGGGGCCGCCGCCGCGGGCGCGACCGCAGCCGTGAGCGGTACGCCGTCCCAGCCGAACTGGATGCTCTTCAGCAGCTCCGCGAAGGCCTCCGTGTACAGCTCCCAGTCCTCCGGCCGGGCGGTGGAGAGCTGGGCGCACAGAACCGTTCCGCCGTCCGGCAGCGGCACGAACGCCTGGACGACCGAGGTGACCACCCAGCGGCGCTGCCCGTCGGCGGCCAGCGGTCCGGGCACCGGGACGGTCCGCCCCTCGACCAGGACGGCGGCCGGCCCGGCGGGCAGCAGCACCGTCCAGACCTCGGCGTGCCGCCGTACGGTGGCCAGCTCGGTCGCGAACGCGGTGATCGGCAGCGGGTGGCGGGCGAGCGAGATGACGAGCGTGGCCTCGGTGGCGCGCCCGTCGACCTCCAGGGCGCACACGCCCGCGTAGCGGACGCCGGCGTCCTGGACCAGGTCGGTCAGGGTCGCGGAGATCACCGCGAAGTCGCGGCGCGGCTCCGGGCCGGTGGCGCTGAACAGTTCCTCGGCGACCTCCGCCAGGTGCCCGGTCAGCTCCGTGGCGGCCGCCACGGTGGCGCGGTCGGTCCCATCGGCGTCCGCGGTTCCGTGGGTCTCCGCGGTTCCGTCACCGCCGCCCGGAAGCGGGGGCACCGTACGGGAGGAGGCCCCGGCGGGCCCGCCGGGGGAGGTCAGCGAGTGGAAGCCCGGCGGGACGACCAGCCGGACCTCGGTGCCCGCGCCGGTGGCGAGTTCGACCGGCTGCCGGGTCTGCCGCCCGGCCGCCAGGGCGGCCAGCGCCGGGGCGAACGGCGGGCGCAGCTTGGCGTCGGCGAACTCGCCGGTGACCGGCAGCTGGAACAGCGCGGCCGAGGTGGTGCCCCGGTCGGCGATGGCGCCGCGCACGGCTCCGCCGCCGTAGCGGTGGTGCAGCGCGGCCGTCACCCGGTCGGCGATCCGCGCGCCGGTGCCCGGTCGGGCCGTGCCGGCGGTGATCACCGTGCCGAGCCGGTCGAGGGCCTGGTGCACCGGCCCGTTGGGGGCCAGCGGCAGGCCGAACAGCGCCTCGGCGGCGGGGTGTTCGGCCGGTTCGAGGGCGCTCAGCGCGGTCGCCGGGTGGCGCGAGGTGTGCTCGTCGAAGAGGGCGTCGGTGAGGGTGCCGAGGGTCGCGCAGACCTGCTCGGCCGCCGCGAAGGGGTTGGCCTCCGCGCTGAACTGGACGTCCTGGGTCAACTGGTGAGCCCCCCGCTCTGCTCCGTCTGCCGTCGGTGGTTCGGGTGGGACCGGGCCCCGCCCGGCGGCGGGTCGTCAGGTCCCCGCCCATTCCTATCAGAGCCCACCGTCGTCGCCGAACCGCAGGATCACCTGATGATCACTCCGCGGGGGCCCCGGCAGTACCCTCCGTGGCCTGCGCGGACGCTTCGTCCACCGGCCCGACGGTCTGCGGCCCGGCGGCCAGGGCGGTGACCGCGTCGAGGATGCCGGGCACCGCGAACAGCTCGGTGAGGTCCTGGACCAGTCGCCCGGTCGGCCCGTCGGGCCGCTCGTCGGCGAAGAAGGAGGCCAGCTCGGCGGCGAGCGCGGGCTCCCGGGCGGCGGTCAGGGTGAGCGAGGCGACGAACTCCTGCACCAGGTGCAGCTGCAGCTCCTCCAGCGGAACGGACCGCTCGGCCAGCCACTCCAGGGAGGTGATCTCGGCGTTGGCGATCCAGGCCCGGACGGTCAGCCGCAGTCCGGGGCTCGGAGCGGGGATCGCCAGGTGGCTGAGGATCTGGTCGTGCGCGGCCCGGCGCACCTCGTCGATCACCGCCGAGGTGCCCGCGCTGGCCGCCACCGAGCCGCCCCGCAGCAGCGCGGCGAAGCCCGGCCCGTGGCTCTGCACGAAGTCCAGGTAGCGGCCCATCACCCGGTACAGCCGCTCCGACAGCGGCCCCTCCATCGGCTCCTCGAACCGGGCCGAGAGTTCCCGCCCGGCACGCCGCAGCGACGCCTCGTAGAGCGCCTGCTTGCCGGGGAAGTAGTGGTACACCAGCGGCCGGGAGGCGCCCGCGGCGGCGGCGATGTCGTCGATCGACACCTCCTCCGGCGGGCGCCGGCTGAACAGCTCCAGCGCCACGGCGATCAGTTGCTCCCGCCGCTCGTCCACGCTCAGCCGTCGGCGCGGCCGTTCACCCGCGGCGCCCCGGTCGGGGGCGGCGGTCCGTTCTGCGCGGTCGGCCGTCGGCGACGGCGTACGGGAGGCCATGCCCGTCAGCCTATCCGTCGGCCGACCGCGGGCCCATGCGGCCCGGCCTGCGCTCCCCCGCCCTCATGCGCTGCCCGAGGCCGGTTCGGCACGGTCCGCCGGACGGCCCTGATCCTCCTGGCGCTCCAGGTAGCGGCGGTAGGCCTCCAGGCCGTCGGGCACGAAGGTGTCGCGGGCGAGGCGCTCGGAGAGTTCGGCCGGGGTGAGCCAGGCGTGCCAGGCGACCTCGGACTCCTGCGGGGAGACCGGGCCGTCCCACTCCGCCTCGTACATGTCGCACCACCAGGAGAGCTTGCCGCCCTCCGGCTCCCTGAAGAGGAACTTGAAGATCGGCCGCGGGGCGATGCCGCGCACCCCGAGCTCCTCCTCGGCCTCGCGGACGGCGGCCTCGGCGTAGGTCTCGCCGGAGCCGACGACGCCGCCGACCCACATGTCGTACGCGCCGGGGGCGAACAGCTTGGTGTCGGTGCGGCGGTGGACGAAGATCCGGCCGGCCGGGTCGCGGACCATGATGAAGACGCACCGGTGGGTCAGCCCCTGCCGGTACACCTCCCCGCGCAGCGCGGTACCGATCACCCGGTCGTTGTCGTCGACGATGTCCAGCAGCTCTTCAGCAGGGTTGGTCATGAACGACAGGTTAGGGTTTCGGAGCCTGCTTCGAACGCGGGATCGATCAGCTGGGCGGCGACGAACGACCTGAGGACGGCACGCGGTGGTGGAGATCTGGGGCGAGACGGCCGAGGGGTTCGAGCCCGTACGGGAGGCCTTCGCGCGGAACTTCGCCGAGTACGGCGAGCTGGGCGCGGCGTTCGCGCTGTACTTGCGCGGGCGCAAGGTGGTCGACCTGTGGGGCGGGGACGCCCGGCCCGAGGTCGGCGGGCGGCCCGCGCCCGCGGTGCCGTGGACGGCGGACACCGCCCAGGTGCTGCGCTCGGTCACCAAGGGCCTGACCGCGGCCACCGCGCTGCTGCTGGTCGAGCGCGGCCTGCTCGACCTGGACGCGCCGGCGGCCTCGTACTGGCCGGAGTTCGCGGCGGCGGGCAAGGGCGCGGTGCCGGTGCGCTGGCTGCTGTCGCACCAGGCGGGGGTGCCGGCGCTGGACGTGCCGCTGCGCCTGGAGGACGTGCTGACCTGGGAGCGGGCGGTCGCCGCGGTGGCCGCCCAGGCGCCCGCCTGGGAGCCGGGGACGGCGCACGGCTACCACCCCTACACCTTCGGTTGGCTGGTCGGCGAGGTGGTGCGCCGGGTGAGCGGCCGTACGGTCGGCCAGTACTTCGCGGAGGAGATCGCCCGGCCGCTCGGGCTCGACCTGTGGATCGGGCTGCCGGCCGGCGCCGCGCCCCGGGTCGGCAAGCTGGTCGACCTGCCCGCCCCGGAGGCGGCCCGCACCGGCCCGAGCGGGCTGCGGCTGCGGCCCAAGCAGTCCGTGCGGGACGCCTACCAGGACCCGACCTCGCTGACCGCCCGCGCCTTCGCCTCGGTGCTGCCCGGGGTGAACATGAACGACCCGGCGGTGCAGGCCGCCGAGATCCCGGGCGCGGGCGGCATCGGCACCGCCCGCTCGGTGGCCCGGTTCTACGCGGCGCTGATCGGCGCCGCCGACCGCCCGGACGGGTCCGGCGCGCTGCTGCCGCCGCTGTTCGGCCCGGAGGTGCTGGCCCGCGCGGTCGGGCCGGTGGTGAACGGCCCGGACCGGGTGCTGATCGTCAACTCCACGTTCGGTCTGGGCTTCTGGCGGCACGGACCGACCGCGCCGATGACCTCGCCGACGAGCTTCGGCCACCCGGGCCGGGGCGGCTCGCTGGGCTTCGCCGACCCCGAGCTCGGGCTCGGCTTCGGGTACGTCACCAACGGCATGCAGCCGGGCGTCACCGGGGACGTCCGCTCGCGCAACCTGATCCGCGCGGTGCGGGGGTGCCTGGGGCTGTCCTGAGGCCGGTCGGGCCGGGTCACGCCTGGCCGGTCTCGAAGCGGCTGATCCTGCCGCCTTCGACGGTGAACCGCCAGGCGGTGCGCATCTCGCCCCAGGTCTCGTTGGTGAAGTTGGCGACCAGCGCGTGGCCCCCGGAGGACTCGCTCTGGACGTCGATGCGGCCGTTGGGGCCGAAGATCTCCCGGTCCACCCACTCGTCGAGGTCGCGGTCGGAGCCGTCGTCGGACATGGTCGCGTCCGGGGCGAGCACGTGGAAGAAGGCCTCGCGGTCGCCCGCGTTGACCGCGGTGACGAAGGCACGCACGGTGGGGTCGGTGAGCTTGGCGGGGGCGATGGTCATGCCGGACTCCGTGGGAGGGATCGGGAACGGGGAGTCCTGTCTACGGCGTTCGCGGGGGCCGTTCGGGCATGTCGGCGGCGCGTCGGGAAAATCAGCCGATTCACGTGCTTAGATCCCGAACCAGGTGAAATTCCCGGAACAGGGGATTGGCCCCGAAAGCCCGCCGCGGGGAGTGGCGGTGGAGCGGGGGACCGGACGAGGTCTCCCGCTCCACTTCTGTCGGGCCCCCGGAATTCCGTCGGGGCCTACCGGGGCGGCCGGGGGCCTAGAAGAAGCCGACCGCGTCGGGGGAGTAGCTGACCAGCAGGTTCTTGGTCTGCTGGTAGTGCTCCAGCAGCGCCTTGTGGTTCTCCCGCCCGATGCCGGAGTTCTTGTAGCCGCCGAAGGCCGCGTGCGCCGGGTAGGCGTGGTAGCAGTTGGTCCAGACCCGGCCGGCCTGGATGGCGCGCCCGGCCCGGTGGGCCGTGTTGATGTTGCGGGTCCACACGCCCGCGCCGAGCCCGTACTGGGTGTCGTTGGCGAGCGCGACCGCCTCGTCGAAGCCGTCGAAGCGGGTGACCGAGACGACCGGGCCGAAGATCTCCTCCTGGAAGACCCGCATGCTGTTGACGCCCTCGAAGACCGTCGGCGTCACGTAGTACCCGCCGGCCAGCGGGCCGCCGAGGTCGGCGCGCTCGCCGCCGACCAGGACCTTGGCGCCCTCGGCCTGGCCGATCTCGAAGTAGGAGAGGATCTTCTTCAGCTGTTCGGCGCTGGCCTGCGCGCCGACCTGGGTCTCGGTGTCCAGCGGGTCGCCCTGGCGCATCGCGCGCACCCGGGCCAGCCCGTCGCCGAGCAGCCGCTCGTAGACCGGGGACTCGATCAGCGCGCGGCTGGGGCAGGTGCAGACCTCGCCCTGGTTGAGGGCGAACATCGCGAAGCCCTCGACGGACTTGTCGTAGAAGGCGTCGTCGGCGGCGGCGACGTCCGCGAAGAACAGGTTGGGGCTCTTGCCGCCGAGTTCGAGGGTCGCCGGGATCAGGTTGTCGGCGGCGGCGCGGGCGATCAGCCGGCCGGTGCCGGTCTCGCCGGTGAAGGCGAGCTTGCGGACCCGCTTGCTGGCGGCCAGCGGGGCGCCGGCCTCCTCGCCGAAGCCGGTGACGATGTTGAGCACGCCCGGCGGCACCAGGTCGGCGGTCAGCTCGGCCAGCAGCAGCACCGAGGCCGGGGTCTGCTCGGCGGGCTTGAGCACCACCGCGTTGCCGGCCGCGAGTGCCGGGGCCAGCTTCCAGATCGCCATCAGGATCGGGAAGTTCCACGGGATGATCTGGCCGACCACGCCCAGCGGCTCGTGGAAGTGGTACGCCACGGTGTCCTCGTCCAGCTGGGAGAGGCTGCCCTCCTGGGCGCGCAGCGCGCCGGCGAAGTAGCGCAGGTGGTCGACGGCGAGCGGGAGGTCGGCGGCCAGCGTCTCGCGCACCGGCTTGCCGTTCTCCCAGCTCTCCGCGACGGCCAGCTGCTCCAGGTGGGCCTCCATCCGGTCGGCGATCCGCAGCAGGACCTGCGCCCGCTCGGCGGCGGAGGTGCGGCCCCAGGCCGGGGCGGCGGCGTGCGCCGCGTCCAGGGCGGCCTCGATGTCCTCGGCGGTGCCGCGGGCGACCTCGGTGAACACCTCACCGGTGACCGGCGTCGGGTTGCCGAAGTACTTGCCGCGCACCGGGGGCGCCCATCCGCCGCCGATCCAGTGGTCGTACCGGGAACGGTAGGCGACGATGCTGCCGGGTGTGCCGGGCGGCTGGTAGACCGTCATGCTCTGTGCTCCTCGCGACGTCGGGCGCCCCTGGCGCCGGTCGGACCGGGGGCGGCACGCCGGGCCGCCCGGTCAGGGGGCGGCTCGGCGGGAGGGTGCGGACACGCAGTCGGGCGGCGCCCCGCCGGGGCGCCCCGCCGACGAGCACGATAACCGCCGGGCGCGCGCTGCGGCTACGGTCCGTACGCCGGCCCGGTACGGAGGGTCCGCGTTCCGGCCGTTGCCGGGCGGCCGCGCCCGGTGGTGCTCCGACGTCCGGGGGGCGGCGCCTCAGACCGCGTGGTACCGGCCGGTGCGGGCCTCCCAGCTCAGGTATCCGGCCAGCCAGGTGATCAGCCCGTCGGCGTACCGCTGGGCGATCGTGCGTTCGATCCGGGACAGGCCCAACTCCAGGAAGACGTCGGGCAGTCGCTCGTGCAGCTCGGCGCAGCGCTCGACCATCAGCTGCGCCTCCGCCATCACCGCGGAGCAGGCCTCCTCGGCCGAGCAGTGGCGCTCGCGCTGGACGATCATCACCAGGTTGTTGACGTCGCCGCGCGGGGCTTCGAGCGGGAAGGACCGCACGTCGTTGCTGAGGGACGGTATGTCGGCGGCCAGCTGCCGGATCTGACGGAGCACCGGATGGTGCAGCACGGAGGCGGGGACCTCGAACTGGCCGATCCGTTCGACCATGTCGAAGATGGTCTCCATCGCCGCGGTGCCCCGTCTGAGTTCCAGGTAGCCGTCCCGGTCCGGCGGCCGGGCGGAGATCCGGCCGGCCGCCTCGGCCGGGTGACTGGCGAAGTAGTACTCCCAGTTGTAGGCGGCCCGGGCCTGCCAGCGGGCGGGCATGCCGCGCACGCTGCGGGCCCACAGGTCGGCGAAGGCCGTCTCGACCGGGGAGTGCTGGTCGGGCCGGGCGCCGTGCAGGACGGCGATCAGGCGCTCGCAGATCGGGGCGACCTCGGCGGGGCGGCGACCGAGCGGCCCGTCGAACTGGTCGTCGAAGAGGAAGTAGAAGCCCATCAGATCGGCCGCCAGCGCGAGTTCGTCCGGACCGGCGTCCGGGTAGCCGAGCGCGGCGAGGTCGACCACCTCCCAGTGCGCGTACCCGGGGTGGTCGGCGTCGGGGAGCAGCGGGTGGCGGATCAGCCAGTCCCGGTGCAGTGCGGTGGCGTACGGTCCGTGCGGACTGCGGCGGTACGGGAACGGGATCTCAAGTGATGTGTCGTCAGACATCGGACTCCCGGTGCAGCGGAGGGTGGGGGCGCTTGTGGTTCGAGCACTTCTCGTGGGGGAGTTGACGTGACGGGGCGCGGCGGGTGAGGGTGGTTTACGCAAGATCATCCGCGCCTCGCGGGCCGTAGGGTATCTGATGCAATGATCGGACGTTAGGGATATAGGGCAATTGCCCTTGGCAAGCCGCCCGAACCCTCACCGTCCGCCCCAGCCTGCACGAATGCCCCACGGGAAGTCCTACACGGCGCTAACCTCGGCTCCACGAACAGTGATGGACCGGCTCCCCCGTGCGGCGGCGGAGCCGTGCCGCGAGCGGGTGAGGCGGAGGCGCGACGGTGACCGATCAGGGCAACGAACTTCGGGCGGGAACCGGGTCCGGCCGGGGTGACGGCGGACCGGCGGCCCGGGTCCGGCTGCGCGACCGCGACGCCGAACTGCGCTCCGTCGAAGCGGCCGTGGACCGCCTCTGCCGCGAGTTCGCCGCCGGCGGCACCGAGATCGGCGAACTGCTCGCCTTCTCCGGCCGCCCCGGCATCGGCAAGACCAGCCTGCTGCACGAGGTCCGACGGATCGCCAGCCTGCGCGAGGGCGCCACCGTGCTGTTCGCCCGCGGCGGTGAACAGCAGTTCAAGGAGCCGTACCACGTGCTGCGCCAGCTCCTGCAGCCCGTCCTGACCAAGCTCGAGGCCGACGAGTTCCGCCAGGTCATGGGCACCTGGGAGGAGGTCGTCGGACCGGCCATGGGCCTCAAGCAGCCCAAGGCCGGCGCCCGCCGCCTGGACCCCCAGGGCGTGCGCGACGGCCTCGACTACGTCCTCACCCAGCTCGCGCCGCGCCGCGCGCCGATGGTGATGATCGTCGACGACCTGCACTGGGCGGACGCCGAATCCCTCTCCTGGCTCGCCAAGTTCGCCGTCCGCTCCGGCGAACTGCCCGTGCTGCTGGTCTTCGCCTTCCGCGAGGACGAGAACGACTGGCCCACCGAGACCCAGGGCCTGCGCCGGGGCGTCCTCGACCTCGCCAGCCGCAAGCACGAGCTCAGCCGGCTCACCCTGAGCTCCGTCACCGACATGATCCGCGCCGAACTCGGCGACAAGGCCGAGGACGCCTTCTGCTACGAGTTCTGGAACGTCGTCAACGGCAACCCCTTCGAGGCCGGCCGCCTGCTCGACCAGGTGCGTGAACAGGAACTCGAACCGGTCGAGGAGAACTCCCGACAGCTGCGGGAACTCGCCGTCGACGCCACCGGGATGACCCTCAAGAGCTGGCTGGACCGGCTCGGGCCCGCCACCCTGCGCTTCGCCTGGGCCTGCGCCATGCTGGGCACCGACATCCGGGTCGACCTCGCCACCCGGATCTCCACCCAGAGCACCGAGGGCGCCCGCGAGTCCATCAAGCAGCTGCGCAAGCAGCGGGTCCTCACCCAGGCCCCCAACGGGAACCTTGAGTTCGTCCACCCGCTGATCGCCAGCTCGATCTACAACACCATGCCGGACGCCACCCGCCTCGGCATGCACGGCATCGCCGCCGTCGAGATCGAGAACGCCGGACTCGGCCTGCTCGCCGCCTCCCGCCACCTGGTCGAGACCCACTCCGGCGAGGGCGACGACCGGATCGTCAAGAAGCTGCGCCGCGCCGCCGTCGAACACCAGCTGATCGGCGCCCCGGAGGCCGCCCAGCGCTGCCTGCACCGCGCGCTCAACGAGCCGCCCGCCGACGACATCAAGGCCGAGGTGCTGTACGAGCTCGGCTGCTCCGCACTGCTCACCGACCCCGGGGCCACCGTCAACCAGCTCCGGCTGGCCCTCGACCCCGACGAGGGGCCGCTGCGCCCGGAACTGCGGGTGGACGCCACCTTCCGGCTCTCCGAGGTGCTCGCCCACAGCGGTGAGCTGGGCCAGGCCGCTCTGGTCTGCCAGGAGGAGGCCGAGCAGACCGCCGACCCGGCCCGGCGCCAGCGGCTCCAGGCGGCCTCGTTCATGTGGCACGCCTTCCGCAAGTCCGAGGAGGACGGCCCCGGCCGCTCCGCCCGGCTCGCCGAAATGTGCCGGAACCTGACCGGCCGGGAGGCCGCGGACCGGGCCGTGCTCGCCATGCGCGCCTGGGACCTGACCCTGCGCGGCGCCTCCTCCGCCGAGGCGCTGGCGCTCGCCGACGAGGTCCTGGACGGCGGCCGGCTACCCAAGGGCCTCGGCTGGACGGACACCACCTGGGGCTTCGAACTGCCCTCGATGCTCTGCCTCACGTACATCTACAACGACCGCATCGCCCAGGCCGAGCGGCTGGCCGCGGACGCCATCATCCAGTTCGAGGTGGCCGGTTGGAGCGGTGCCCACCGGGGCTTCGCGTACTTCCTGATGGGGCTCGCCCGTTTCCGCCGCGGACTGCTCGCCGAGGCCGAGGACTTCCTGCGCCGGGCCTACCGCATCTCCGAGCGGATCGGGGCCAAGCTGCGGCTGGCCTGGGACGCGGTCGGCGTGCTGGTGGACACCCTGATCGCCCGTGGCCGGGTCGAGGAGGCCTGGGAGGAGGCCAACCTGTTCGGCTTCCACCCGCCGTACCACCCGACCGCCATGGTGCTGCCGGACGCCGCCTCGCTGTACGGCAAGCTGCTGGTCGCCAAGAACCGGCACGCCGGGGCGGCCGCCGCGCTCACCGAGGCCGGGGCCCAGCTGGAGGTCCGCGGCTGGCACAACACCGTCTGGGCGCCGTGGGCCGGACACCTCGCGATCGCGATCGCGACCGACGAGCCCGAGCGCGCCCGCGAGTACGCCCAGAAGGCCGTCGGGGACGCCCGCACCTTCGGCACCGCCTCGGCGATCGGCAGCGCGCTCCGGCTGCAGGCGCGGATCGAGGACGGCCAGCAGGCGGTCGAACTTCTGGAGCAGGCCGTGGAGCACCTCGGGCAGTCCCCGGCCGGGTACGAGCACGCCGTCGCGCTGGTCGACCTCGGCGCGGCGCTGCGCCGGGTCGGACGGCTGGAGGACGCCCAGGAGTACCTGTACCAGGGCATCGAGCTGGCCCAGCACTGCTCGGCGGAGAAACTGGTCGACCGGGCCCGGCGGGAACTGGCCAACTACGGGCTGCGGCCCAACCGGCTGGGGCTGCACGACTTCCAGGAGACCCTGGAGACGCTCAGCGGGCCGGAGCGGGAGGTCGCCAACCTGGCGGTCAAGGGCGTGCCGCCGCAGCGGATCGCCGAGCAGCTCGGGGTGCACCTGAGCCTGGTCAACCGGCGGCTGGCGGCGGTCTACCGCAAGGCGGGCACCGGGCCGGACGGGCTGGCCTCGGCACTGGGGCTGCAGCAGCGGATGGAGGAGGAGCCGGGGGAGTAGCGGCACGCGCGGCAGGGCGACGGCCTGCGGACGGGCGAGACGGCCCGCCGAGGGGCAGCAGGGCAGCGGCCGTGAGGGGCGGGCGGCCGGTGGCGTTCGGCGGCCGGTAGCGTTCGGGCGGCGCGCGGAGGCGTGGAAGCGCCCCCGCGGGCGCCGCCCTCGCTAGGCTGACGGACACCACGGGGGCCGCCGCTACGCTCCCTGGACGGACCGGGACCGGGCGGAAGTGGCGCACTGCCGCCGCCAGTGAGGAGCAGGCCATGCCGAGCGAGGCCACCATGGTGCGCCGCGAACCCCTCGACCCCTCGGGTGCGGGCGCGGCGATCCAGCGCTGGACGCTGACGGCCGGTCCGTACGAGGCGAGCGTGCTCACCCTCGGTGCCACCCTGCACACCCTCAGCGGGCCGGACCGGTCCGGTCGTACGGCCCAACTGCTGCTTTCCACTGACGAGTTGGCGCAGATCCTGGGCCCCGCGCGGCACTACGGCGCGGTGGTCGGCCGGTACGCCAACCGGATCGACGGTTCCAGCGTCACCATCGACGGCCAGAACCACCCGCTGGCCCCGACCGGCGGCGGGATGACGATCCACGGCGGCCCGGACGGCTTCGCCCAGCGGATGTGGGCGGCCGAGCCGGTCGAGGGCGGGGTGCTGCTGCGGCTGCACAGCCCGGACGGCGACCAGGGTTTCCCGGGCGCGCTGGACGTCACCGTCTCCTACACCCTGTCGTACGCCCCAGGGGCGGGCGGCGAGCTGGTGATCGACTACCGGGCCGTCACCAACAAGCCGACCGTCGTCAACCTGACCAACCACGCCTACTTCAACCTCGCGGGTGAGGGCAGCGGTGACGTCCTGGGCCACCTGCTCACCCTGGACGCCGACGAGTACACCCCGGCCGACGAGCGGCAGATCCCGTACGGGCGGACCGAGCCGGTGGCCGGCACGCCCTTCGACTTCACCGTGGCCACCCCGATCGGCAAGTCGCTGCACGACGACCACCCGCAGCTGGCCGGCCCGGGCGGCTACGACCACAACTGGGCGCTGCGCGCCCGCCCGGCGGGCGGCGGCCCGGCGCGGGCGGCGCTGCTGGAGGACCCGGTCAGCGGCCGCACCCTGGAGGTGCTGACCACCGAGCCGGGCCTCCAGGTCTACACGGCGAACAAGTTCCAGGGCGCGGTCACCGGAGCGAGCGGGGTCCCGTACGGGCCGTTCGCCGGGATCGCGCTGGAGACCCAGCACTTCCCGGACTCCCCGCACCACCCGGCCTTCCCGAGCACGGAACTGCGGCCGGGGGAGGAGTTCCGCTCGACCACCGTTCTGCGGCTGGGGGTCAGCTGACCCGCCGGACGAGGTCCCGCCGCATGCAGAGCCGGGGCCAGCGGTCGAGGCCGTGCTCGGCCTCCTTTCGGCGGATCTCGCGCAGGCCGGGGGTGAGCTCGGCGTCGGCCAGCGGGCGGAATCCGCAGCGGGCGTAGTAGGGGGCGTTCCACGGGACGTCCGCGAAGGTGGTCAGGGTGAGCGCGGGGGCGTCGGTGCCCTCGGCGAGGTGCTCGATCAGCGCCCGGCCGATGCCCCGGCGCGCGTGGTCGGGGTGGACCGAGACCTGTTCGACGTGCAGTGCGCCGTCCACCGGTTCGGCCAGCAGGTAGCCGGCGACGGTTCGGTCGGGGGCCTCGGCGACCAGCGCGGTGCCGTGCTCCAGGTAGCGGGCCAGCTCCTCCGGGGCGGGGGGTTCGTCCTCGGCGATCTCCGGCATCCCGATCTCGGCGAAGGGGGCCCCGGCGGCCCGCTCCAGTTCACCCAGCAGGGGCAGTTCGTCCTCGGTGACGGCTCTGATGCGCATCCGTCCAGTCTGCTGCAAGCGCCTTTCGGCCACCCAGGGTGGTCGCGTCGGCCACCCCGTACCGGGGTGGAACCGGACGAAGACAGACATTACGCCGCACTGTCAACTACCGCACGGCCACGTCCAGGACACGCGGGAGTAACGATCGCCGTTTCTTGCAGAAACTTGCTGCAAGGACTTTCCGTCACTGTTGCGCCGCTGTTAACTTCCTTCCGAGCCCGACGGCAGCAACGGTGCGGTCGGCACGAGGCAGCCATTATGCGCCTGTCTCCGAACATCTCGGGCACCCCCACCCTCCCAAGGAGTTCTCATGCGGCGTGGCATCGCGGCCTCTGCCCTCGTTGTGGCCCTCGCGGTCTCGATGGCTGCCTGTGGCAGCAGTGGCGGCTCCGGCTCGGACAGCAAGGCCGACGGCCCGGTCACCCTCACGTACTGGGACACGTCGAACGCCACCAACGAGGCTCCGAACTACCAGGAACTGGCCAAGAAGTTCGAGGCGGCCAACCCGAACATCAAGGTCAACTTCGTCAACGTGCCGTTCGACCAGGCCCAGAACAAGCTGCAGACGGCCATGGGGGCCAAGGGCGCACCGGACGTGTTCCGCTCCGACGTCGGCTGGACCGCCGCCTTCGCCAAGGCCGGCTTCCTGGAGCCGCTGGACGGCACCCCGGCCGCCGCCGACACCTCCGCCTTCCAGCCCAGCCTGATCCAGCAGGCCAAGTACGACGGCAAGCTGTACGGCGTCCCGCTGGTCACCGACACCCTCGGCTTCCTCTACAACAAGGACCTGTTCGCCAAGGCCGGCATCACCGACGCCCCCAAGACCTGGGACGAGCTGAAGACCGACGCCGCCGCCATCAAGGACAAGGCGGGCGTGGACGGCTTCTGGCTGAAGGCCGCCGACGGCTACTACGCGATGCCGTTCCTGTTCGGCGAGGGCACCGACACCGTCGACGCCGCCAACAAGAAGATCACCATCACCTCGCCCGAGGCCGTCAAGGGCATCGAGACCTACAAGTCGATGTTCACCTCGCCCGGCACGGCCAAGGCCGACGTCACCACCGACGCCTACGCCCACATGATGGACGCCTTCAACAGCGGCAAGGTCGCGGCGATCATCCAGGGCCCCTGGGAGATCACCAACATCTACAAGGGCTCCGCCTTCGCCGACAAGAAGAACCTCGGCATCGCCCCCGTCCCGGCCGGCTCCGGCGGCAAGGCCGGTGCCCCCACCGGCGGCCACAACATCGCCGTCTACGCCGGTGCCGACAAGGCCCACAAGGCCGCCGCCGAGAAGTTCGCCGCCTTCATGACCTCGGCCGAGAGCCAGGCCTTCATCGCGCAGAAGAACTCCACCCTGCCGACCCGCTCCGACGCCTACACCGCCGACGTCAAGGCCGACCCGGGCATCGCCGGCTTCCAGGCCATCCTCGGCAGCGCCAAGCCGCGCCCCGAACTGCCCGAGTACGGTTCGCTGTTCGACTCGCTCGGCACCAACCTGGGCAAGGCCGTCCAGGGCACCAGCACCCAGGACGCGCTGAACACCGTGGCCACGGACTACGCCAAGCTCCTGCCGGGCTTCGCCAAGTAGTCCCCGCAGCCCGGCCCGCCGACACCGGCGGGCCGGGCCGTCGGCTCCCCCGAGACTTCCCCCCGAGAAGGTGCAAACGATGTCAGTCGCCGTGCAGGGCGCCACCGGCAAGGGCAGCCGGGAGCGCGATCAGCGTCCGGGCCTGCTGGAACGCCTCAAGCGCTCCTACGCCAGGCACTGGTACGCCTACGCGATGATCGCCCCGGTCGTGCTGGTGCTCGGCGTCCTGGTGTTCTACCCGCTCGTCCAGGGCATCTGGCTGACCCTCACCGACGCCAACAGCCTCAATGTCGCCCGCCACATCGGCGTCAACGAGGTCCCGGCCAGCTACCAGTACATCGGCTTCCACAACTACGCCGACATCCTCTGGGGCCCCGGCTCGTACGACCGGTTCTGGTCCCACTTCGTGTGGACCATCGCCTGGACGGTCATCTGCGTCTGCCTGCACTACACCCTCGGCCTCGGCCTCGCCGTCCTGCTCAACAAGAAGCTTCGCGGACGCGCCGCCTACCGGATGCTGCTCATCCTCCCGTGGGCCGTACCGACCTTCGTCACCGTCTTCTCCTGGCGCCTGATGCTCTCCGACGGCGGCGTCGTCAACACCGTGCTGTCGGGCCTGCACCTGCCCGAGCCCGGCTGGCTCACCGACCCGTGGGCGCAGAAGGCGGCCGCGATCCTGGTCAACACCTGGGCCGGCGTGCCGTTCATGATGATCTCGCTGCTCGGCGGCCTGCAGTCGATCCCGGCCGAGCTGTACGAGGCCGCCGAGATGGACGGCGCCACCCGCTGGCAGCAGTTCCGCCACATCACCCTGCCCGGGCTGCGCAGCGTCTCCTCCACCGTCGTGCTGCTCGGCGTGATCTGGACGTTCAACCAGTTCAACGTCATCTTCCTGCTGTTCGGCAAGGGCGCGCCCGACGCCCAGCTGCTGGTCACCTGGGCCTACCGCCTCGCCTTCGGCCAGATCCCCCAGGACTTCGCGCAGTCCGCCTCGTACGGCGTGATCCTGCTGTCCATCCTGATCGTCTTCACCGCCTTCTACCGGCGCTGGCTCGCCCGCAACGAGCAGGCCAACGGCTGAGGCCCCGGACCCAGTTGACCCACGAAGGCAGGTAACCCGATGAGCACCACCACCGAACGCCCCGCCGCCGCGGCGACCGCGGTCCCGGCCGCCCGGCCGGCCAAGTTCCGGCCGCGCGGCGAGAGCAGCCCGCTGTCCAAGGCGCTGTCCCACGGCGTCCTGATCCTGGCCAGCCTGATCGCGCTGTTCCCGGTCGGCTGGATCCTCTTCGTCTCGCTCGGACCGGACAAGACCGACTACCTCCACCCGGGCCAGATCTTCGGCAAGCTCACGCTGTCGAACTACCAGCACGTGCTGGCCGACACCGACTTCTTCACCTGGTTCGGCAACGCCCTGCTGGTCTCCGGCGTCACCACCGTGTTCGGCGTGCTGCTGGCCGCCACCACCGGCTACGCCGTCTCCCGGATGAAGTTCCCCGGGCACAAGCCGCTGATGTGGTCGCTGCTGGTCACCCAGATGTTCCCGATCGCGGTGCTGATCGTGCCGATGTACACGATGCTCTCCGAACTCGGGCTGCTGGACAGCTACACCGGCCTGATCCTGGTGTACTCGACCACCACCGTGCCGTACTGCGCCTGGCTGATGAAGGGCTACTTCGACACCATCCCGGTGGAGATCGACGAGGCCGGCCGGGTCGACGGGCTCAGCCCTTTCGGCACCTTCTGGCGGCTGGTGCTGCCGCTCGCCCGCCCGGGCCTGGCGGTTGCCGCCTTCTACTCCTTCCTCACCTACTGGGCCGAGGTGCCGTTCGCCTCCACCTTCATGCTCAGCTCCGACAAGTACACGCTGGCCGTCGGCCTGCAGAGCTTCGTCAGCGAGCACGACGCCCAGTGGAACCTGATGGCTGCCACGGCGGTGCTGATCGCGATCCCGTCCGCGGCCTTCTTCTACCTGGTGCAGCGCCACCTGGTCACCGGCCTGACCGCCGGTGCCTCCAAGTCGTAACGCTCCCGCACCCCTCAGCGCTCCTCGCTCCTCTAGTCCCCAAGGGATTCCGTCCATGACCCAGAACCTGGCCGACACCTCCCGGCCTGCCGCCGACACCGCTCACGAGGCGGCCCCGCTGGCTCCTGTGACTGGCGGCGCGTCCAGAGGCTGGTGGCGGGACGCGGTCATCTACCAGGTGTACCCGCGCAGCTTCGCCGACTCCAACGGCGACGGCATGGGGGACCTGCCCGGCATCCGCAGCCGCCTGCCGTACCTGCGCGACCTCGGCGTGGACGCCGTCTGGCTCTCCCCCTTCTACGCCTCGCCGCAGGCCGACGCCGGGTACGACGTCGCCGACTACCGCGCCGTGGACCCGATGTTCGGCACCCTGCTGGACGCCGACGCGCTGATCCGCGACGCCCACCAGCTGGGCCTGCGGATCATCGTCGACCTCGTCCCCAACCACTCGTCGGACCAGCACGAGTGGTTCCAGCGCGCCCTGCGCGAGGGCCCCGGCTCCCCGCTGCGCGAGCGGTACCACTTCCGCCCCGGCAAGGGTGAGCAGGGCGAACTGCCGCCCAACGACTGGGAGTCCATCTTCGGCGGCCCCGCCTGGACCCGCACCGAGAACCCTGACGGCACCCCCGGCGACTGGTACCTGCACCTGTTCGCCCCGGAGCAGCCCGACTTCAACTGGGAGAACCCGGCGGTCGCCGACGAGTTCCGCTCGATCCTGCGGTTCTGGCTGGACATGGGCGTGGACGGCTTCCGCATCGACGTCGCCCACGGCCTGGTCAAGGCCCCCGGCCTGCCCGACCTCGGCGGCGCCGACCAGCTCAAGCTGCTCGGTAACGACGTCATGCCGTTCTTCGACCAGGACGGCGTGCACGAGATCTACCGCAGCTGGCGCCGGATCCTCGACGAGTACCCGGGCCAGCGGATCGGCGTCGCCGAGGCCTGGACCCCGACCGTCCAGCGCACCGCGAACTACGTCCGCCCCGACGAGCTGCACCAGGCCTTCAACTTCCAGTACCTGGGCACCGACTGGGACGCCGCCGCGCTGCGCGAGGTGATCGACCTCTCGCTCGACTCGATGCGTCCGGTCGACGCCCCCACCACCTGGGTGCTGTCCAACCACGACGTCACCCGGCACGCCACCCGCTTCGCCAACGAGCCCGGCCTCGGCACCCAGATCCGCACCCCCGGCGACCGCGAGCTCGGCCTGCGCCGCGCCCGTGCCGCCACCCTGCTGATGCTCGCGCTGCCCGGCTCCGCGTACGTCTACCAGGGTGAGGAGCTCGGCCTGCCGGACGTCACGGACCTGCCGGACGAGGTCCGCCAGGACCCGTCCTTCTTCCGCCAGGCCGGCCAGGACGGCTACCGCGACGGCTGCCGCGTCCCGATCCCGTGGTCCGGCAGCGAGGCCCCGTACGGCTTCGGGCCGGTCGCGGGCGGGCCGTCCTGGCTGCCGCAGCCGGCCGAGTGGGCCGAACTGAGCGTCGAGGCGCAGACCGGCGACCCGTCCTCCACCCTGGAGCTCTACCGCAGCGCGCTGGCCGTCCGACGGGCACAGCCCGACCTCGGCGCCGGCACCGAGGTCGAGTGGGTGGACAGCCCCGAGGGCACCCTCGTCTTCCGGCGCGGCTCCTTCGCCTGCACGGTGAACACCACCGGCGAGCCGGTGCGGATCCCCGCCCCGGGCCGGCTGCTGCTCGCCTCGACCGAACTCGTGGTGGACGGCGGCGAGACGGTGCTCGCTCCGGACGCCACCGGCTGGTGGGCGGTCTGACGTGGTTGCAATAGGCTCTGGGACCGTGACTACGGCGCGACTCTCAGACATCGCGGCACAGGCGGGGGTCAGCGAAGCCACCGTCTCCCGCGTGCTCAACGGCAAGGCGAACGTCTCCGCCGCCACCAGGCAGACCGTCCTGGCGGCGCTGGACGTGCTCGGCTACGAGCGGCCGACCCGGCTGCGCCAGCGCAGTGCCGGGCTGATCGGGCTGATCACGCCGGAGCTGAGCAACCCGATCTTCCCCGCGCTGGCGCAGGTGATCGAGCAGGTGCTCAGCCGGCACGGCTTCACGCCGGTGCTGTGCACCCAGACCCCGGGCGGGTCCACCGAGGACGAACTGGTCGAGATGCTGGTCGACCGGGGCGTGGCGGGCATCGTCTTCGTGTCCGGGCTGCACGCCGACTCCACGGCCGACCACGACCGCTACGCCCGGCTGGCCGGGCGCGGGGTGCCGTTCGTGCTGATCAACGGCTTCAGCGAGAAGATCGACGCGCCGTTCATCTCGCCGGACGACCGGTCCGCGATGTGGATGGCCGTCCAGCACCTGGCCGAACTCGGGCACGAGCGGATCGGCCTGGCGGTCGGGCAGCGGCGGTACGTGCCGGTGCTGCGCAAGATCGAGGGCTTCACGGCGGCGATGCGGGAGGTGCTCGGGCTGGGGCAGGAGGAGGCGGAAGGCCTCGTCCACCACACGCTGTTCAGCGTGGAGGGCGGGCACGCGGCGGCCGGCGCGCTGCTCGACAAGGGCTGCACGGCGATCGTCTGCGGGAGCGACATGATGGCGCTCGGGGCGATCCGGGCGGTGCGGCAGCGCGGGCTGTCGGTGCCGCACGACGTGTCGGTGGTCGGCTTCGACGACTCGCCGCTGATCGCCTTCACCGAGCCGCCGTTGACCACGATCCGCCAGCCGGTCGAGGCGATGGCGACGGCGGCGGTGGACGCGCTGCTGGAGGAGGTCGGCGGGAACGCCGCCCAGCGCGGGGAGTTCATGTTCCAGCCGGAGCTGGTGATGCGGGGCTCCACGGGGGCCTGTGCGCGCTGAGCCGCGCGGCCGTAGGCACCAACTGACGGGCCCCGGAGGGCGGTTGCTCTCCGGGGCCCGTCGGCGTGCGCGTGCCCGGTGGTCGGGCGGTACCAGTTCGACGGCGTCCGGGGGTTCTCGGCCGCGGAGAGCAGCATCGCGTCGATCGCGAGGGTACGCCGAAGCCCCGGGGAGGAGCGCTCGGACTCTCCCCGGGGCGGTCAGCCCTCAGCCGTCAGCCGTCAGCCGTCAGCCGTCAGCTGTCATCTGCCGTCTGTTCGGTGTTCGCGGCGCTCAGACCCGGCCGGCGAAGTCCGGGGCCCAGTTGGCGATGGTCTGGAGGCGGACGCCCACGCTCGGGTTGGCGGCCTCGACGTACTGGCCGCCGCCGACGTAGATGGCGACGTGGTAGACGCCGGAGTTCTGACCGTTGTTCGACCAGAAGAGCAGGTCGCCCGGCTGCAGGCTGTCCAGCGACACGTGGGTGCTGGCGGCGGCCTGGTCGGCGGCGACCCGCGGGATGTTGATGCCCGCGGCGCGCAGAGCGGCCTGGGTCAGGCCGGAGCAGTCCCAACCGCCGTTGCCGGTGCCGCCGTAGACGTACGCCTGGCCGACCTTCGACTCGGCGAAGGAGACGGCGGCGGCCATGCTGCCGGTGGCGGCCGGGGCCTTGGTCTGCGCCTGGGCGGCCGGCTTCGAGGCGGGCTTCGAGGCCGGGGCCGTGGTCCGGGCGGTCGGCTTGGCGTCCACGGCACCGCCGTTCGAGGCCTGGCCGGACTTCTGCGAGCGGTCGAACCAGGTGAAGTCCGAGCCGGACTTGGTGGCGGTGGAGGACCGGTCGGCCTGGGCAGGGGTGCCGTCACCCAGGGTCAGCTGCTGGCCCGGGTAGATGGTGTCCGGGCCCTCGGTGAGGGTACCGCGGTTGAGCTCGTACAGGTGCTGCCAGCCGCCCTGGACGTTGTGCTTCTCGGCGATCGAGGACAGCCAGTCGCCCTCGACGACGGTGTAGTCGCCGGCCTGGGTCTGCGCCGGGCGCTGCTTCGCCCAGCCGCTGGTGGCGGACTTGGCGGCGGCGGAGGCCGAGGCGGAGTCACCGGAGGCCTGGGCCTGGGCAGGCGCGGACGGCACGGCGGGCTTCGCGGCCGGGGCCTGGGTCGGGGCCGGCTTGGCGGCGGGCTTGGCCGCCGTCGAGGTGTCGACGGCGGCCGCGGCGCCGCCCTGGGTCAGACCGGCCTGGACCGAGCAGACCGGCCAGGCGCCGGGGCCCTGGGAGGCGAGGACCTTCTCGGCGACGGCGATCTGCTGGTCCTTGGTGGCGAGGTTGGCCTGCGGGGCGAAGGAGGTGCCGCCGAAGGCGGCCCAGGTGCTGGAGGTGAACTGCAGGCCGCCGTAGAAGCCGTTGCCGGTGTTGATGCTCCAGTTGCCGCCGCTCTCGCACTGGGCGACCTTGTCCCAGGTGGCGACGGAGGCGGCGTCGGCGGTGCCGGTGGTGAGGCAGGGAACGGTGAGGCCGACGCCTGCGACGCCGAGGGCGGCGATCACGCGACGGGTACGGCTGGACAGGCGGTTGCCGTTGGAAGGCAGCATGAAGACGCGGTCCTCTCCCACGCCTGCGAGGTGAGCTGTCGGATTCGGGCTGGAGTTGCCCGGCCGCGCTGTGGCACGGCTTCACCCCTAGCCCAGGACCGTTTCCGGGAAGCGGTCCGGGGCGACTTACCTGTGGTTCCCCCGCTCCTGCCGTGATGCGTTTTCGCGCTGCCAGGACATCCGACGGCAGGACTCGGCGTCGCGGATGAACTGGGTCCGTGTGGTCACGAACGGGGAGCACGTTAAGCAGACTTAAGTTCAAACTGCAAATATCTGTGATGCGCATCACGGTTTGCGGGAAAAGGCCGAATGGCTCGCATTTCATGATCGGAAATGATCGTTCATCGGCAATCCCGCGAGGAATTCCCAAAACTGGCTACGCCTCAGGAGTGATGTGACGGAGCGTTGGAGCGGGAGGGGGGCGTGCCTGTCGGATCGGGGGGTGCTGGGAATTCGAGCGCCCCTCGATGCGCCGACTATTCATCGACAAATCGCACCAGAACGGACATTGCTGGCAATGACCGCTTAACGCTCCAGCGGGGCAATCCGAACAAGCGCGAAGGACCCGGAACACAGTCGTTCCGGGTCCTTCGGTGGTGTGGGTGGGCGCGACAGGTGGTGGGTGGGCCCGTCAGCCCTCCGCGGGCCCCTCAGTGGCCGCGTGGGCGCGTCGGGAGCCCTCGCCGGCCCCCACGGTGGCGGCGGCCTCCGCCTCGGCCTCGGCCAGCTCCTCCGCCGACGGCGTCGGCAGCGCGGCGAGGTAGGTGGAGGCGATCAGCTGGCCGACCGTCGGGTACGCGCCCAGCGGCGCCGCCGACGGGCAGCCGGTCTCCTCTGCGGCCGTGGCGAGCAGCTCGGAGTCCGCCTCCGGGCCGATGACGAGCGGGGCCAGCGCCGGGCGCTGGGAGCCGGTCTCCTTGAGGTGGTTGACGGCCCCGGCGACGGAGCCGGGCACGTCGAGCGCCGCGGCGACGACCGGCACGGCCAGCCGGGCCGCCAGCAGCACGCCGGTGATGCCCGCCGCGGCGGCCGCGTCCTCACCGCCGACGGTGGTCAGCACGACGCCGTCGGCGGCGGTCGCGATGGCGAACAGCCGGGCCCGGTCGGCCCGGGCCAGTCCGGCCTCGGACAGTCGCACGTGGACGGCCTCGGCGAGCAGCGGGTGCGGGCCCAGCGCGTCGGTGACGGTTGCGCCGTACTCCGCGGCGAGGGCGTGAAGCCCGGTCAGGAAGTCGTGCGGACCGGGCACCAGCGGCACCACGACGGGCGTCGGCAGTCCGGCCTCGGCGGCGGCCGCCAGCAGCTCCGCCACGGTGCGGTCCTCGGATCCGCCGTCCTCGGCGCCGTCGGCCGGGAGGTAGCCGACCGCGGCCTGGACGCCGGCGTGTTCGCTGCGGACGATCGACAGCAGCTCCTCGACGACCGAACGGGACTCGGGCCCCGCGGTCGCGGGAACGGCGAGCACCAGGGCCGGCGAGCCGGTGCGGATCTCGGGGCGCTCGGGGCGGCGGTGGCGCCCCCGCGCACGGGAGCCTGGAGTGCGGACGGGCAGTGGCGCGCCCGGGATGGCTGCGGTGCTCATGCCGGAGATCGTAGGACATCGGCCCGTCGGGCCTGCAGTCGGCTGCCGTACGGGTTTCGGGTGGTCGTGGTGCGGAGGCCGTGTCGCCGCCGCACCGGTCCGGGCGGTTTGCCTACAATCCGGACATTCCTCGCGCAGGGCCCCCGCGGGCGCACACAGTTGCCCTGACGCGTCCCGAGGGGCGGCGCGTTGCATCCGGGGCGCGTGAGATGTCTCACAGCCGAGAGGTGGCCTGACGGAGGGTCACGGCGGTGCGACTCCCGGCATTCGAAGATCAACATTTAGCGGGGGGCCGCTCACGGCCGGTTATGGAAGAGCCGACGATTCCATCGGCTATGTCCGTTTACGTACCGTCAGGAGAAGGGTCCGTGAAGAGTTCGGCGCGACCGACAAAAGGCACCGTGCACCTGCAATGTCCCGTGCTGATGCACGTGCACTGCAGCTATCATCGCGTCAAGTGAGGCGTTGTGCCGGGCCGGTACGGGGCCGGTCCGTTCGTTCGGCGGGTGCCGGGGGCGCCGCGCTGGACGACAACTCCGGAGCTCTTCGGGAGACTTCTATGCACGACTCGCAGAACACGCACGGCTCGAACCACACATACAACGGGATGGCCGCCGCCGACCTCAGGGGGGTGGTCTGGCAGAAGAGCCGGCACAGCAACTCCCAGGGCAACTGCGTCGAGTTCGCGGCCCTGCCGGGCGGCGACGTCGCGATGCGCAACTCGCGCTTCCCGGACGGCCCGGCGCTCATCTACACCCGGGCGGAGATCGCCGCCCTGCTGCTGGGGGCCAAGGACGGGGAGTTCGACCACCTGGCGGTCTGACCGGCCGCTGCTCCACCATCGGGGGGCCGTCGTGGGTGCTGACACCACGACGGCCTTTGTCTTTGTCCGGTCGTGTTCCCTTCCCCGTTCCGTCCGGTCCCGTGGTGGACCGGGCGGCGAGGGCCGCCGGGGGTGCCGCGGACGCTCCTGCGGGCTGCCCGCCGTCTCAGGAGCCGGAGCTGTCGGCGCGGCCGGAGTTGCCGGTGCGGGTAACCGGTGCCGGGGCCGCGGTCCGGTCCGGCACGGGGGCCCGGCCGAAGGGCCCGGGGCGTGGTCCACCCAGGTCGTCCCGCGGTCGGCCGTGCGCCGTGCGGCGCTAGGCCGACCGCCGGTGCCGTCCACCGATTTCGACTCGTCCGCCCAGCCCGTCCAACGCGTGGCCGTCGAGCCCACTGCTGTCGAGCCTGCCGCCGTCGAGCCTGCCGGCGCCGGCCGGCTCCGCCTCGAACACGGCCCAGACCACCTTGCCGCTGCCCAACGGATGCCAGCCCCAGGAGCGGCTGAACGACTCCACCAGGTGCAGTCCGCGGCCGGACTCGGCGACGAAGTCCGCCTCCCGGGCCACCGGGCCGGTGCTGCTCGGGTCGCTCACCGCGCAGACCACCTGGGGCGCGCGGTGCACCAGGCTTATTCGGATCGGCAGCCGTCCCTCCGGGGACGGTTGTGTGGGAAAGTCGTACTCGCCCTGGGCGCCGCCCGACGGGTCCGGCCGTGCGCCGACCGCATGCCGGAGCGCGTTGGTCACGAGTTCCGAGGCCACCAGCGCGACGTCGTCGAACAGCTCCGTCAGGCACCAGCGCTGAAGAGCGGTCCGGGCGAAGTCGCGCGCGGTTCTCACGGCTTCGAAGCGAGGAGCGAGCGTACAGGTGACCACAAGGGGGTCAACCGCCAAAGCCGTACCGGTGCTCATGAAGAGCTCCTCCCATAAGGGGGCGGACACGGCTGGACCCGCCGGGGTCATGCCGGTCACCTCCGACTCGCTCGGCCGCTCGGCCGCCCCCTCGACCACGCGCGCGCGCACTCGAACGCCCGATGACGCGAGGGGCGCCGTCGGGCCGGTGCACGGAGTCGCGCGTGGGGTCGACGCGGAGCCCGCGGGATTGCCAGGGATGTGCAGGTGCACGTGCACCATGGTGGTGTGCGCTCACTGCAGATGCAAGAGTCGATTCACGTGCAGTCGCACTATTGGCATATGCAAGCGCCGGATGCACGTGCATCCTGGTTCGTGGAGTGCAGAACTGATAGGAACATCCGTCAGTATCGGCACCGTGAGCGCTCAACTGATGGCAGACTGTGCGCTGTTTGCCCTAGGTGGAGGTTTCGACCGCATGACCACAGTTCAGCCGGGCGGCGGCTCGATGGTCCGCCGGATCCTCCTCGGCTCGCAGCTGCGCCGCCTGCGCGAGGCGCGCGGGATCACCCGTGAGGACGCGGGCTACGCGATCCGCGCGTCCGAGTCCAAGATCAGTCGCATGGAGCTCGGCCGGGTCAGCTTCAAGGAGCGCGACGTCGCGGACCTGCTCAGCCTCTACGGCGTCGACGACGGCCTGGAGCGGGAGGCCCTGCTCGGCCTGGTCCGCGAGGCCAACAAGTCCGGCTGGTGGCACAGCTTCAACGACGTGCTGCCGGGCTGCTTCCAGACCTACGTCGGTCTGGAGGAGGCCGCCCAGCTGATCCGCACCTACGAGGTGCAGTTCATCCCCGGACTGCTGCAGTCCGAGGAGTACGCGCGGGCGGTTTTCGGCCAGAGTCGGCCGGTCATCAGCGAGGAGGAGGTCGAGCGGCGGGTCAGCCTCCGTCTGCGCCGCCAGAAGCTGCTGGCCGAGGGCGCCAGCCCGCGGCTGTGGGCGGTCATCGACGAGGCGGCGCTGCGCCGGCCGGTCGGCGGTCCCAAGGTGATGCGCGGTCAGGTGCAGTACCTGATCGACGTCGCCGAGCAGGCCAACGTGGTCATCCAGGTCATGCCGTTCCGCTTCGGCGCGCACGCCGGCGAGTCCGGGGCGTTCACGATCCTGCGCTTCCCGGAGCAGGACCTCGCGGACGTGGTCTACCTGGAGCAGCTCACCAGCGCGCTCTACCTGGACAAGCGGGACGATGTCGACGCGTACGTCCAGGTCATGGAGCGGCTCTGCGTGGACAGCCTCACGCCCGAGCGCACGATAGACCTGCTCGCCTCGATCCTGAAGGAGCGCTGAGCGACCCCGGGCGGGGCCCGGGAGACGTTCGGTAGCAGATCGTCCTTCGAAGGCGGCCGACCCGCCGTCAACCGCGGGTCGGCGGCCGTTCGCGTTCCGGCGGCAGCGGCTTCGGCGGACGGCCCAACTCCCAGGCGAGGCCGTAGCGGCCGAACAGGTCGGCCCGGATCGGCGCCAACGGGACCTCCGCGCCCGGCAGCAGCACCCCGATGCAGCCGCCCATCAGCGCACTGCGCAGCACCCCGTGCTCGGCGACCGGATCCGGCGCGCCCCAGTCCTCCAGCAGGCCCTGCAGGATCGCGCCGACCTGCTGCTGCTCCGGGTCCTGGACGAAGGCGCCGGTGTCCGGGTCGAGGATCAGCGCCAGGTGGGAGCGCATCACCCGGGGGTGGTCCATGGCCAGGCCGAGGACGGTGTCGATCGCGCGGGCCAGCCTGGCCTCGGGGGAGGCGCCCGGCGGCAGTTCGGCCAGTGCGCCGGAGAGCGCCTGGTGCATCATCCGGTGCGTGGCGGACTGCATCAGCAGTCGTTTGCCGTCGAAGTAGTACGAGAGCAGGCCGCGGGCGAGTCCGGCCCGCTCGGCGATGTCGGTCAGCGTGGTGCCCGCGTAACCGTGCTGGTCAACGAGCTCGATGGTGGCTCGCATGATGCGGCGACGGGAGCGTTGCCTCATCTCCTCATTGACCGAATCCCCGCGAGGTGCCATCGTGACTGCTCCGAACGTTCGTTGGCTCCGGGCCAATATACTTGCGGAGCCGGCAGCCGCACCGTGGAACCGTGCCCTTGCGGGCGCCGCCCGGGCGGCCCGTACAGAGACAGCCGGCTCCACCAACACGGGGGTTTGGTGGAGCCGGCACCGGTACCCGGCGGTCAGGGGTCGACCGTGGGTGGGGGCCAGTGGGTCAGTGCTCGGTCAGGACTTCGGTCCGGGCCACGGGCGACCCGGCAGACGGATAATCATAATCCGGCACCGACATGGGAGCTGAACTCCGGCGTCGGTCCACCAGGGCACCCACCGAGGCCACGAGCAGCCCGACCAGCGCGACCGCGGTGACCAGGACCAGGGCCGGCCGGTAGCCGTCCAACTGGGCCCGGGCACTGTCGCCGCCCGCACTCCCGGCGGTGATCATCGCCGTCGCCCCGGCCAGCACCACGGCCGTGCCGACCTGGATCGCGGTGTTCACCAGACCGGAGGCCAGTCCCTGCTCCTCGTCGGCCACTCCGTCGGTGGCGGCGATGTTCACCGAGGGGAAGGCCAGGGCGAAGCCCACGCCGAGCAGCAGCATCGACGGCAGCACCAGGACCGGGTACGAGCTGTGCTCGTCCAGGCGCAGGAACAGGGCGAAGGCGCCGGCCAGGGCCAGCAGGCCGACCGGCAGCAGCCGGGCGGTGCCGAAGCGGTCCACGATCGGGCCCATGAACGGCGCGGACAGGGCGATGAAGGCGCCGGCCGGCAGCAGTCCGAGGGCCATCTGCAGGGCCGACCAGCCGAGCAGGTGCTGCAGGTAGAGCGTGACGACGAACTGGAAGCCGCCGTACGCGCCGGTCATCGTGAAGGCGACCACGTTGGCCCGCGCCACCGAGCCCTTGCGGAAGATGCCGAGCCGGACCAGCGGGTGGGCGGTTCGGCTCTCGACCAGCAGGAACGCGGCGGCCAGCGCGGCGACCACGACCAGCGAACCGAGGGTGCGCAGGCTCAGCCAGCCGGCGCCCTGGGCCTCGGTCACGGTGAACACCAGGAGCAGGACGGTCGCGGTGCCGGTGATCGCGCCGAGCACGTTGTAGCCGCCCTCGGCGGGCTCCTCGACCGGGCGGGGGAGCAGGCGCACGGCGAGAACCACGGCGAGCAGCGCGACCGGGACGGGCATCAGGAAGGTCCAGCGCCAGCCGACCGAGGTGAGCAGGCCACTGAGCACCAGTCCGAGGGAGAAGCCGCTGGCGCCGCAGGTGGTGTAGATCGACAGCGCCCGGTTGCGGGCGGGGCCCTCGGCGAAGGTCGTGGTGATGATGGACAGACCGGCCGGGGCGGTGAAGGCGGCGCCGACGCCCTTGAGGAAGCGGGCCGCGATCAGCAGGCCGCCGTCGTCGACCAGGCCGCCGACCAGCGAGGCGGCGGCGAAGGCGCTGAGGGCGACCAGGAAGACCCGGCGGCGGCCGAGCAGGTCGGCGGCGCGTCCGCCGAGCAGCAGCAGGCCGCCGTAGCCGAGCACGTAGCCGGAGACCACCCACTGCAGGGTGGAGGTCGAGAGGTGCAGTTCGGAGCCGATGGAGGGGAGGGCCACGCCCACCATCGAGACGTCCAGGGCGTCCAGGAACATGGCGGTGCAGAGCACGACGAGGGTGCCCCAGAGGCGGGGTGTCCAGTGCAGGCCGCTGGTTGACGGGGCGTCGGGTGACGTGACGGTCGCGGTGGTCATGGGAAGGAGAGTACATGCACGCGCATTCAATGCACATGAATAAGATGTGAACGCATAAATTTACGATGCACGTGCTAGTCTGGCGGCGTGGCTGAACTCGACTCCCTCGAAGCCTCGGCGGAGGCCGGTCTCATCGCGGAATGGCGCGAGCTGCTGGCCCGCCATGCCGCGGCCGTCTGCGCGCTCGACCGTGAGCTCGGCGAGAAGTACGGGCTGGGCATGAGCGAGTTCGAGGTGCTGGAACGGCTGGTGGAGGGGTGTGAGGCCGAGGCCCGGCACGCCCTGCGAGCGAGCGAGCTGGCATCCATCGTCCATCTGAGCCAGAGCGCGCTGTCCCGGCTGATCGCCCGCCTGGAGAAGGCCGGACTGGTGACCCGGGAGATGTGTCCGAGCGACCGGCGGGGGATCATGATCGCCCTGACCGAGGCCGGGCGGGAGCGCTACGAGCAGGCCCGGCCGCTCCACCGTGAGGTGCTCGGGCTGACGCTCGGCGGGCGGTTCGCTCCGCTCTGCGGGGATCCGGCGAGCGGCTGACTTCGGCCCAGCCGCTATGCCGCTGTTGCTGGTTGAACCGTGACATTCGTCAGAGGAGCGAGTGGAGCCCCGGGGCGACGGCCAGCAGTACGGCCCCGACGGGTGCGGCCAGGGCGACGGCGGTGAGTCGCAGCCGCTGCGGGACGGACAGCCGGGGGCGCCCCGCGAGCAGTCGGTCCACCCGCTTCGGGGACTGCGCCAGGCCGGGCGGACAGGAGCCGAACACCCCGCGGTCCAGGTTGAGTTCGGCCAGCGCGAGGGCGGTGGTGTGCCGGCCGTGTCGGCGGGCGGCCCGGTCGTCGGCGGCCAGCTCGACCAGCTCCGCCACCTGGTCCCGGAAGGCGCGGAAGACGCCGATGCCGGGGAAGCCGGAGGCGAGTGCCTGGGCGAACTGCTGGAGCCAGTGGTGCCGGGCCCGGACGTGTCCTCGCTCGTGGCTCAGCACGGCCGCCAACTCCCGGTCGGTGAGCTGCTGGAGGGCGCCGGTGGTGACCACCAGGCGGGAGTTCGGGCCGGGCAGCGACCAGGCCTCGGGGCGGACGTTCTCCAGCACCACCAGCCGCTCCCGGCGGCTCCGGGCGGACTCGATCGCCTCGGGCAACTCGGGCGCCCGGGTCGCCAGTTGGGCGTGCCGGCGGTTGCGCAGGGCCTTGGCCGTACGGACCTCGCGGGTGAGTGCCCGCACCGTCTGGAGCGCGCCCGCCGCCAGGACCGCGGCGCACAGCCGGCCCCAGCCCTCGGCGTCCTGGAGACCGTAGGCGTCCTCCACGCCGTGCGGGGCGCCGGAGAACACCCAGGCGCGCAGCTCGGGCTCGGCGGCGGAGGCGGCGAGGAGCAGGCCCAGGGCGCAGCACAGCAGGACGGCCACCACGATGCACTGCCACACCAGCAGGGCCAGTACCGGTTCGCGCTCCACCCAGCGGGCCCTGGCCAGCAGCCGGGGCACCACGGTGGAGAGCAGCAGGCCGAGCAGCAGCAGGCCGATCAGGGCAGTCATCGCATGGGCTCCCCGAGTACGCACGGAACGCGACAACGCGCTCCCTGCCAACCTATGCGCCGGCGGCGTCCGGTGGAACGGCTTTCGACCGGCCAGTGACCAACGCCACGCGGGGGAGCGGGCTTTGGTGGGCCCCGGCGGAGCTTCGGTGGTCGGGAGTTGGCCGGGGTGGGGTGCGGGCGTGGGCGGGGGCGAGGCTCGCACCGGAGGGGCGACGGGGCTACATCGTCAGGAGCATGGCGAACATGCCGATGCCCATGGTCAGTCGGCAGGCCCGGGGCAGACCGGTGGTGCCGAGCACGAGGGTGCCGGCCGGGGTCCGCAGCAGCCGGGCGCCGGCCCACAGGGAGTAGCCGCCGAAGTAGAGCAGCAGGGTGCCCGTCAGTAGAGGGGTACCGAGGGCGGTGGCGTGGTGGTGTCCGCCGGGGGAGGCGGTCATCGCGAGGGCCATGTACGTCATGGCGAGCGCGCCGACCGCGTGGTGCAACCGGTGCGCCCGGCCGGCGGGCGCGTGCAGGGCGGCGAGCAGGAAGGCGGCGGCCGGGAGGCCGAACAGACAGGCCCAGACGGCGGCCGGGACGGTGGCGCCGGTGACGGCCATCGCCGCCATGCCGAGCCCCATCAGGGCTTCCGCGGCGTCCGATTCACGGGCAAGTGGCGGGTTGGTCGGGCCGGTGCCCGGGGCGGCGGTGGCGCAGGGGGCGTGCCGCAGGCGGGTCAGGCAGTAGGCGCCGGCGGTGGCGGTGAGGAGGGCGAGGAGCCAGTTGACCAGGGTGGGTCCGTGCAACGGCGGCCTCCCGGGGGTGGCGGGCGGCGAACGACGGGCGGCGAACAGCTGACAGAAGACAGATAACAGAGAACAGAAATTGAAATCTGTCATCCGTCAGCTGTCAGCTGTGCGCCGTCCTCCGTTCCCCCGTCGCCCCTCCGCCACGGCGACGATCGTCCCGTCCACGATCACCGCTACGCCCCTGCCGGGGCCAGGGCGCGTGCAGGGGCGCACAGTGGTGACCACCGTGGTGCGAGCCACCTCGCACCACCCGCCGGTGAGCCGTGAGCCGTGCATCGTGAGCCGTGCATCGCGAGCCGTGCATCGTGAGCGGTCAATCGTGAACAGGGGACGCCGCTCAGCCCTGGAGCCGCCCGGAGGCCACGACCCGGCTGAGGAACTGCCGGGTCCGCTCCTCCTGCGGATCGCCGAACACCTGCTCCGGCGGTCCCTGTTCGAGCACCACCCCGCCGTCCAGGAAGCAGACCCGGTCGGCGACCTCGCGGGCGAAGCCCATCTCATGGGTGGAGAGGACCATCGTCATCCCCTGCTCCTTGAGGTCCCGCACGACCGTCAGCACCTCCCCGACCAGCACCGGGTCGAGCGCCGCCGTGATCTCGTCGAGCAGCAGCAGGCGGGGCCCGGTCGCCAGCGCGCGCACGATGGCGACGCGCTGCTGTTGCCCGCCGGAGAGCCGGTCCGGGTACTCCTTCGCCTTGGCCGCCAGCCCGAGCCGGTCCAACAGTTCCAGCGCCCTGGCCTCGGCCTCCGCCCGTCCGACGCCGTGCACCCGGCGCGGCGCGAGCGTGATGTTCTCCAGCACCGTCATGTGCGGGAACAGGTTGTACGACTGGAACACCACTCCGATCCGGCGCCGCACGGCGTCCACGTCCGCGCGCGGGTCGGTGATCTCCGCACCGTCCAGGAAGATCGCCCCGTCGTCGATCCCCTCCAGCAGGTTGACGCACCGCATCAGCGTGGACTTCCCGGAGCCGGACGCCCCGATCAGCGCCGTCACCGAGTGTTCGGGCACGGCGAGGTCCACGTCGCGCAGCACCACCTGGTTGCCGAAGGTCTTGCGCACCGACTCCAGCCGGAGCACGTCGTTCCCGCTCACACCGCACCTCCCTGCAGCTGCCGACGGTTCATCCGCCCGGTCAGCCAGTCGGCGAACCGGGTCAGCGGAATGGTCAGCACGATGAACACCAGCCCCGCCAGCAGGTACGGCGTGAAGTTGAAGGAGTGCGCCGCGATGATCTTCGCCGCGTACACCGCGTCGATCGCGCCGCCGATCGAGACGAGCCCGGTGTCCTTCTGCAGGCTCACCAGGTTGTTGATCAGCGGCGGAACCACCCGCCGGACGGCCTGCGGCAGCACCACGTACCGCATCGCCTGGGCGTTGGTCAGTCCCAGCGACCGCGCCGCCGCCCGCTGGCTCGGGTGCACCGACTCGATGCCCGAGCGGAACACCTCCGACACGTATGCCGAGTACGTCAGCACGAGCGCCGCTCCGCCGAGCAGCAGCGGATCGGTGGTCACCCCGGTGAGCCGCAGCGCCGGCACCCCGGTGATCATCACCAGCAGGCAGATGATCATCGGCAGCCCGAGGAAGAAGTCCACGTAGGCGGTGGCCAGCAGCCGCACCGGCAGGAACACCGGCCCGCGCAGTGTCCGCAGTACCGCGAGCAGCAGCCCGAACACCAGGATCAGCACCCCGCAGCCGAGCATCAGCTCCAGGTTGAGCCGCAGCCCCCGCAGAACCTCGGGCAGTGCCTGGCGGGCGTAGTCCAGGTTGAAGAAGGTCCGCCGGGTCACCTCCCAGCCGGGGGAGTTGACGACCAGCAGGTACAGCGCGACCGCCGTCAGCACGGTCGAGGCGGTGGCGATCAGCGCCGAGCGGCGGGCGCGGGAGCGCCGGTACGCCTCGTGTGCCAACCGCCGCTCGGACGGGCGGTACCCGCTCTGCTCCGCCCGAGTCGCGAAGGCCTCCACCCCCGTGGGCTCGGTCGCCCCCCTCGGGTCCTTCGGGCGCTTCGGGCCCTCCGGCCCCTCCGACCCCACCGGCTCCTTCGCGACCTCGACCGGCCCGGCCGCGCCCGCCTCCCCGGTCACTTCAGCACCGGTGCCGAGACGGCGTCCGACAGCCACTGCTTCTCCAGCTTCGCCAGCGTCCCGTCCACACGCAGCGCGTCCACCGCCCCCGACACGCACGACGTCAGCCGGGAGCCCTTGTCCAGCACCAGGCCGAACTGCTCGCCCTGCGCGGCCGATTCGAACTGCCCCACCACCTGGGCCTCCGGCACCTCGGCGCCGGTGATGTAGAAGGCCGTCGGCAGGTCGACCACGAGCGCCTCGACCTGACCGTTCTTCAGCGCAGCCTTCGCCAGGTCGTTGGAGTCGAACACGGCCGGCTGTCCGCTGGGCTTGACGGTGTTGGTGATGGTGTCCAGGCTCGTGCTGCCGATCTGCGCGCCGAGCTTGGCGTCCTTGAGGTCGGCGATGCTCTTCGCACCCGCGGCCTTGGAGCCCTTCAGCGCGATGACGGCCTGGCGCACGGAGTAGTAACCGGAGGAGAAGTCCACTGCCTGCCGGCGCTCGTCGCTGATGGACACCTGGTTGATGTCGAAGTCGAAGTCCTTGGCCCCCGGCGCGGTGGCCTTGCCGAACGGCGCGACCACCCAGCCGACCTTGTCCTTCGGGTATCCCAGCTTCTCCGCCACGGCGTACGCCACCGCCGACTCGAAGCCCTTGCCGTTCGCCGGCTCGTCCCCGGAGAACCACGGGTCGTACGCCGGCTTGTCGGTGCCGATGGTCAGCTTTCCGGCGGTCCGCGTGGCCAGTGCGCCCGGCGCGCAGTCCGCCGCGGTACGGGCCGACCCCGAGGCGCCGGACGCGGCGGCCCCGTCGGACTTGGCGTCCTGCGGCGCGCACCCCGTGAGCGCGGCGGCGGCCACCACCAGCGCGGCGAGGGGCAGGACGGCGGACGGCTTGCGCAGGCTCATGGCAGGACTCCAGGGAAGGACCGGACGGGTAACGGGGAGGGGCCGGGCAGGCGGCGACGGCACGGGCCGGACGGGCCGCTTCCCGGCGGGTCACTTCCCCCGGTGGCGGCGCCGGAACACACACGGCATGGTCGGCGTACGGGCCCGCGTCCGCGGCGCCCCGAGCCGGATCAGCGGCAGCCGGTGGGCCGCGGCCGGGTCGAGGGCCGCGGCGGTCGGGTCAACGACAGCGGCGACAGCGGCCGTGCGGGCGGCAGCGGCAACGACAACAGGCCTGCTGACGGGAGGGCACCCGGAGCGGGCTGTCGTGGCGCTCGGCCACCGTGATCACCGTCGGGAGCATGCGGGGAGGTTCGCATCAGACCCGCGCATCTGTCCAGAGCATCCAGGACACCGTCCACATGCCGGACAAGCGCTGCTCCGACGCAGGTTTTGGGGCCGGAACGGCGGCACGCCGGATGTTTGTCGGTTCAGACCCCCTTGAACGGGAGAACCTTTCGTACTTATGGTGTCCTCGTTGAAATAACTCCTGTCGAAGTGAGTCCACGATGCAGAATCTTTCGCAAAGGCTCGCAGCGGCGGCCGACGCCCCGGTCTCGACCCTCGCCGCCCACCCGGCGTGGCTGCGCCTGAAGGAGGCCGTCGAGACGCTGCGCCCGCTGCAGTCAAAGGACGGCTCGATCGACCTGTCCGCCGTCCAGCGGCAGACCGTCGACCCGTTGGTCGCCACCGTCCGGGCCTCCGTCGAGGAGCTCGCCCCGAACTTCCCGCACGACGCCGCCTACCTGGCCGCCGTCGACGCCGACCTCGCCAAGTGGGCCGACACCGGCTACCGCGAGCCCGACTTCCTGGACTCCCTGCTCGCCTTCCAGCCCGCCGAGCAGCGGGAGGACGGTCTGGAGCACCTGGTCGTCTTCCCGATGTACACCCAGAACGGCAACCCGGACCGCAACCTCGAAGCGGTCCTGCTGAGCGTGGTGTGGCCCGAGTGGCTGGACGAGCTGGAGCGCACCCGCTTCGACAACCCGATGTTCGTGCCGATCACCTTCACGGACTTCACGGCCGGCTACGACACCAACTCCGCCGTCCTCTTCCCCGAGACGGTCGCCGTGCGCAAGGCGCCGGAACGTTTCACCTGGGGCGGCATCTTCTGCGACCGCGAGGCCGCCCGCTTCCGCGCGGTCTCCACCAGCGCCATCGACCAGCTCGGCCTGGAGATCCCGGCCGACGCCGAGGGCCTGCTCAAGGACCAGCACCGCGCGCAGGAGACCTTCGTCCTGTGGGACCTCGTCCACGACCGCACCCACAGCCACGGCGACCTGCCGTTCGACCCCTTCATGATCAAGCAGCGCAGCCCGTTCTGGATGTACGGCCTGGAGGAGCTCCGCTGCGACCTCACCACCTTCAAGGAGGCGGTGAAGCTGGAGTCCGAGGGCAACCCGCACGCCCGCGACGTCCAGTACGCGATCCTCTTCGACCGCCTGTTCCGGTTCCCGGTCAGCGGCGACCGCGTCCGCAACTACGACGGCCTCGGCGGCCAGCTGCTCTTCGCGTACCTGCACAAGCACGACGCCCTGCGCTGGCGAGACAACCGCCTGACCATCGACTGGGACCGCGCCCCGCAGGTCACCAACGCGCTCTGCGGCGAGATCGAGACCCTGTACCGCGACGGCATCGACCGGCCCAAGCCGGCCCACTGGATCGCCGCCTACGAGCTGGTCTCCCGCTACCTCACCCCGCACCCGGCCTCCACCTGGGCCAAGGGCCCGGAGGCACTCCCGCTCGACATCACCGACGGCAAGGCCCTGAACAAGGCGCTGTGCGACGCCGTGCTCCCGGACGAGTTCCCGCTGAGCATGTTCTACGAGGCCCTGTCCAAGAAGCTCCGCGGCGTCATCGCCGCCACCGCCGGCATCACCGGCGCCGGTATCCAGGGAGTCGCCGCGTGACCACCACCACCCCCTCCACCAAGCTGGCCGGCAAGGTCATCGCCGTCGCCGGAGCCAGCGGCCCGGCCGGCCAGGCGGTGCTGCGCCGCCTCACCGCCGACGGCGCGACCGTGATCGGCGCCGACATCGACGCCCAGCGCCTGGAGTCCGCCCTGGACGCCACCCGTGTCGCGGTGCGCGGAGCCAAGGTGAGCGGCCAGGTGATCGACCTGCTCGACCCGCAGGAGGTCCACGACTGGGCCGACCACCTGGAGGCGGAGCACGGCCACGTCGACGGCCTGTTCCACCTGGTCGGCGGCTGGCGCGGCAGCAAGACCTTCTTCGACACCCGCCTGGACGACTGGGACTTCCTGCACGACACCGTCGTGCGCACCCTCCAGCACACCTCGCTGGCCTTCCAGCCCGCGCTGGTCCGCAGCCCGGCCGGCCGCTACGCCATGGTCTCCGCCTCGGCCGCGCACAAGCCCACCGCCGGCGGCGCCGCCTACGCGGCCGCCAAGGCCGCCACCGAGGCCTGGACCCTCGCCATGGCCGACTCCTTCAAGAAGGAGACCACCTCCCCGGACGGCGAGCCCACGGCGGCGGCTGCGATCCTGGTCATCAAGGCGCTGGTCAGCCCCGAGATGCGGGCCGAGAAGCCGGAGGCGAAGTTCGCCGGCTTCACCGACACCGCCGACCTCGCCGGACACCTGGCGGACCTCTGGGACCGCCCCGCAGCAGAACTGAACGGACAGCACCTGTGGCTGACAGCCCGATGACCGACCTCACCCGTACGGACGCGGTACGGCGGCACGACCCCGCCGTCCGCGGCTTCGCCAGCGACAACTACGCCGGCGTGCACCCCGAGGTCCTCGCCGCGATCGCCCTGGCCAACGGAGGCCACCAGATCTCCTACGGCGAGGACGACTACACGGCCCACCTCCAGGACGTCTTCCGCCGCCACTTCGGCGACAAGGCCGAGGCCTACCCGGTGTTCAACGGCACCGGCGCCAACGTGGTCGCCCTCCAGGCGCTGCTGCCCCGCTGGGGCGCCGTGGTCTGCGCCGACACCGCCCACATCCACGTGGACGAGGGCGGCGCCCCGGAGAAGATGGGCGGCATCAAGCTGCACACCGTCTCCACCCCGGACGGCAAGCTCACCCCCGAGCTGCTCGACCGCCAGGCCTACGGCTTCGGTGACGAGCACCGCGCGCAGCCGCTCGCGGTCTCCATCACCCAGAGCACCGAGCTCGGCACCCTCTACACGATCGACGAGATCCGCGCGGTCGTCGATCACGCTCACCAGCTCGGCATGCTGGTCCACATGGACGGCTCGCGACTGGCGAACGCGGCCGCCTCGCTCGGCCAGCCGATGCGGGCCTTCACGACGGACCTCGGCGTCGACGTGCTGTCCTTCGGCGGCACGAAGAACGGCCTGCTGCTCGGCGAGGTCGTGGTGGTGCTCAACCCGGAGCGGGTGCGCAACATCAAGTACCTGCGCAAGACCTCGATGCAGCTCGCGTCGAAGATGCGCTTCGTCTCCGTCCAGTTCGAGGCCCTGCTCGCGGGGGACCTCTACCTGCGCAACGCCGGCCACGCCAACGCGATGGCCAGCCGGCTGGAGGCGGCGGTCCGGAAGATCGACGGCGTCGAGGTCGTCCGCCCGGTCCAGGCCAACGCGGTGTTCGCGATCCTCCCGCGCGAGGTGAGCGAGCGGCTGCAGAAGCGTTACCGCTTCTACTTCTGGAACGAGCACACCGGTGAGGTGCGCTGGATGTGTTCGTACGACACCACGGAGGCCGACATCGACGCCTTCGCGGCGGCCATCGCCGAGGAGATGGGCCGCGCCTGACGCTGTTCCACCAGCCGATCGTCCCGTCCTGCGCCAGCAGGGCGGGACGATTTGCATGTGGCGGGTCGGTACCCGTACAGTTCCGGAGTCGCCGCGGGAGACCGGGGTGACAAAGCGGAAAGCGAATCCGATGAATGAAACTCCGGAAAACGGAGCGGAAAACATCTGATAAGCTGGAAACACGAAAGAACGAAGCG
>CBJMI02800__coassemble_469_pt1 | contig 58247 bp, 56 predicted proteins | sample CBJMI02800__metabat2_low_PE_003 | metagenome-assembled genome bin CBJMI02800
CCCTCGACGCCGATCCGCTCGGCCTCGCTCCGCAGGTCAGCCGGGAGCTGCGCCCGTGCGCCTCCTACACGCTGCGGGTCAACGGTTTCGAACGGCCCGTCACCGACGCCTGGATCGGCGAGAGCCTGCTCTACGTGCTGCGCGAGCGGCTCGGACTGGCCGGCGCCAAGGACGGCTGCGAGCAGGGCGAGTGCGGGGCCTGCTCGGTGCAGGTGGACGGCCAGCTGGTGGCCGGCTGCCTGGTGCCCGCCGCGCTGGCCGCCGACAGCGAGATCAACACCGTCGAGGGCCTGTCGGCCGGGGGCGCCGCGAGCGAGGTCCAGCAGGCGCTGGCCGCCTCCGGCGCCGTGCAGTGCGGCTACTGCACCCCCGGCATGGCGATGGCCGTGCACGACCTGCTCCAGCGCAACCACCGGCCCACCGAGGTCGAGGCCCGGCAGGCGCTGTGCGGCAACCTCTGCCGCTGCACCGGCTACCGAGGGGTGCTGGCGGCCGTCCAGACCGTCGCGGACGCCCGCGCGCTGGAGGCCGAGGAGGCGGAGCGGGCCGCCGCGGCTGCCGCCGAGGAGGCCGCCGCCGAAGCGTCCGCCGAGGCCGGGGCGCCGGTCGCCGCCGAGCCGTCCGCCGTCGAGCCGTCCGCCGTCGAGACGGAGCCGGTGATCGAGCCGCCGGTCTACGCCGCCGAGGCCTGGATCGAGCACGTCCCCCAGCAGCCCTCCGCACCCGAGCAGGACCAGGTGCAGGTCCAGGCCCAGGTCCAGGCGACGGCCGAACAGCCGTACGGAGACGGCGGCTACGACACCGGCGTGTACGACACCTCGGCCCTGACGGCGATGCAGCCAGGCATCCCCGCCCAGGTCGCGGACGACCAGGTGTACTACCAGCCGCAGGGCTACCCCGAGCAGCCGTACCAGGCCACCCCCGCGCACGGCACCTACGTGCCGGCCGGCTACCCGGACGGCCACCAGCAGCAGAACGGCTACGACACCGGCTACGACGCCCCGGTCTACGAGCCCACCCCCGCGCACGGCACCCCGCTGCCCGGCGCCCTCCACGACGGCACGCCCCCAAACGGCACCCCGTACCCGGACCCGCACGGTGCCCCGGCCGGCGGCGGTGCCCCGGCCGGCGTCCCGACCACCGGCGTCCCCCACGGCGCCACCCCCGCCCACGGCATCCGGCTCCCCGAGGACGACCACGCATCATGACGTCGCCTACCGACATCGGCGCAGCACTCCAGCAGGACGGCGGCGAGGGCGGCGCCGTACCGGAGCCCTTCGGCCTGGGCAGTTCCCCGCTGCGCAGCGACGCGCTGCCCAAGGCGCTCGGCATCTACCCGTACGCCGCCGACCTGTGGGCCGAGGGGCTGCTGTGGGGCGCGGTGCTGCGCTCGCCGCACCCGCACGCCCGGATCCGCGGCATCGACACCTCGGCCGCGCTCGCCCTGCCCGGGGTGCACGCCGTGGTCACCGCCGCCGACCTGCCGCCCGGCCCGGACGGCCTGCCGGACGGCGCCCCGGCCGGCCCGATCATCGCGGACCGGCCGGTGCTGGCCGCGGGCGTGGTGCGCCACCACGGCGAGCCGATCGCCGCGGTGGCCGCCGACCACCCGGACACCGCCCGGCTGGCGGTCGGCCTGATCGCGGTCGACTACGAGCCGCTGGAGGCGGTCACCGACCCCGAGCAGGCCTTCACCGCCCCGGCGCTGCACCCGGACGGCAACCTGTTCCGCCACCTGCCGCTGCGCACCGGCGACCCGGACGCGGTCGGCGAGATCGTCGTCGAGGGCCTCTACCAGGTCGGCCGACAGGACCCGGCCCCGCTCGGTGCCGAAGCCGGCCTGGCCGTGCCGCGCCCGGACGGCGGCGTGGAGCTGCACCTGTCCTCCACCGACCCGCACGGCGACCGCGACCGCACCGCCGCCTGCCTCGGCCTGGAGCCGGACCGGGTCCGTCTGGTGGTCACCGGCGTGCCCGGCGCCACCACCGACCGCGAGGACCTCTCCTTCCAGGTCACCCTGGCGCTGCTGGCGCTGCGCACCGGCCGCCCGGTGAAGATGACCCTCACCCGCGAGGAGTCCTTCCACACCCACACCTCGCGCCACCCCGCACTGCTGCGCTACCGCCACCACGCCGACGCCGAGGGCACGTTGGTGAAGGTGGAGGCGCAGATCCTGCTGGACGGCGGCGCCTACGCGGACGTCTCCGCCGAGGCGCTGGCCGCCGCGACGGCCTTCTCGGTCGGCCCGTACGTCTGCCCGAACGTGTTCGTGGACGCCTGGGCGGTGCGCACCAACAACCCGCCGGCCGGGCGGATGCGCGGCGAGGGCGCGCTGCAGGCCTGCTTCGCGTACGAGTCGCAGATGGACCAGCTGGCCGCCCGGGTGGGCGTGGACCCGGTGGAGATCCGCCGCCGCAACGCGATGTCCACCGGTGATCCGCTGCCCACCGGACAGGCCGTCACCTGCCCGGCACCGGTGAAGGCGCTGCTGGACGCGGTGGCCGCCGAGCCGCTGCCGGCGCTGCCGGTGGACGACCCGGACGCGGAGTGGCTGCTGCCCGGCGGGCCCGGCGGCGCCGGCGACCCGTCGGCCGTGCGGCGCGGGATCGGCTACGCCGTCGGCATGGTGCACATGCTGGGCGCCGAGGGCGAGGACGAGGTCTCCACCGCCACCGTGCGGGTCAGCGGCGACCACGCCACGGTGATCTGCGCGGCCGTCGACGCCGGGCAGGGCTTCGCCACGCTGGCCCGGCAGATCGTGCAGACCGTGCTGGGTGTCAGCGAGGTCTACATCGCACCGGCCGACAGTGACCAGTCGATCGCCGGGCCCTCCGCGCGGGGCCGGCACACCTGGGTCTCCGGCGGGGCGGTCGAGCGGGCCGCGCTGATGGTCCGTCACCAGCTGCTGCAGCCGATCGCGGCCAACTTCGGGATGTCGGTGGAGCTGCTGCAGATCGCCGACGGGAAGATCACCTCCTACGACGGGGTGCTCGGCATGCCGGTCGCCGAGGCGCTGGAGGGCAAGGAACTCTGGGCCACCGCCCAGTGCCGCCCGCACCCGACGGAGCCGCTGGACGAGTCCGGGCAGGGCGACGCCTTCGTCTCCATCTCCTTCTGCGCGATGCGCGCCGTGGTGGACGTGGACATCGAGCTGGGGGCCGTCCGGGTGGTCGAGATGGCCGTCGCCCAGGACGTCGGCCGGGCGCTGAACCCGCGCCAGATCGAGGACCGGATCGAGGCGGGCGTGGCCCAGGGCGTCGGCCTGGCGCTGATGGAGGACCTGCAGACCACGGGCGGGCTGCTGGGCAACCCCTCGCTCACCGGCTACCGGCTGCCCACCTCGCTGGACACCCCGGAGGTGCGGATCGCCGCGCTGCTGGAGGAGCGGGACGTGGTCGCCACCTTCGGTGCCAAGGCGGTCAGCGCGGTGCCGGCGGTGGTCGCGCCCTCGGCCGTTGCCGCCGCCGTCCGGGCCGCCACCGGCCTGCCGGTCGGCCGGCTGCCGATCCGTGCGGAGGACGCCGTCACGGGCTGAGCGGGGTGTCCGGGTCCGAATGCGCGGACCCGGAACGGCGGATCCGGAACTGTGAAGGCGGAACCGGAGAATGCGGGACCGGAGAATGCGGGACCGGAGAATGCGGAATTGCCGGTCGACCACGGGTCGACCGGCAATTCCGTTTTCGAGGCCGTGGCGGGAATTGAACCCGCGTGCACCGCTTTGCAGACGGTCCCCTGAGCCACTCGGGCACACGGCCAGTGAATTCAGGATGGCCGATCGCCCGAATGGGGTCAATGAACTCCTGTAAATTCTGTGTGGCAATGTGTGCTACCGTCGGAAGCGGTGGCTGCATTCCCCGCCATCCCGGACGAGCGCGTCGTACCCGGTGACGACAAGACGACGCAGTTCAGCGGCAATCCGGCCGCTGTGGACTGCGGAGGTACGGCCGTCATGGCTTGGCTCGTTCTGATCGTCTCGGGTCTCCTGGAGACCGTGTGGGCGGTGGCCCTGGAATCGTCCAAGGGCTTCTCCCGCCTCGTTCCCGGCCTCGTCTTCGGCGTCGCGCTGCTGTTCAGCATGGGCGGACTGGCGTACGCGATGCGCACCATCCCGATCGGCACCGGGTACGCGGTCTGGGTCGGCATCGGTGCGGTCGGCACCGCGCTCTACGGCATGGCCGTCCTGGGCGATCCGGCGACGGCGGCCCGGATCGGCTGCCTGCTGCTGATCGTCTCCGGCGTGGTGGGGCTCAAGGTGCTGCACTGAGCCCCCGGGGGCCCGGGTCCTAGGCCTACGGACCGATGCGCTCACCGACTCGGGTCAGGGGTCACCGACGCGGACGGCCCTTACGATGTTGCGTATGACCACTGCCTCCCCCACTTCGGTCGACTCCACCCCGATACCCGACGGAACCGACCCCGGCGGAGGGGTGCTCGGCGGCCGCTACCGGGCGCTGACGCTGGGGATCGTGTCGGTGGTCCTGGTGATCGCCTTCGAGGCGACCGCCGTCAACACCGCGATGCCGACCGCGGCCCGCCAGCTGAACGGCCTCGGGCTGTACGCCTTCGCCTTCTCCGGCTACTTCACCACCACCCTGTTCGCCCTGGTCGTCTCCGGCCAGTGGTGCGACCGGCGCGGCCCGCTGCGGCCCCTGTTCACCGGCATCGCGGTGTTCGGCGCGGGCCTGGTGGTGGCCGGGACGGCCCCCGGCATGTGGGTGTTCGTGGCCGGGCGGGCGATCCAGGGCCTCGGCGGTGGGCTGGTGATCGTCGCGCTGTACGTGGTGGTCGGCCGGGCCTACCCGGAGCGGCTGCGGCCCTCGGTGTTCGCCGCCTTCTCCTCGGCCTGGGTGCTGCCCTCGATCGTCGGGCCGCTGGTCTCCGGGGCCGTCACCCAGCACCTCGGCTGGCGCTGGGTGTTCCTGGCCGTGCCGGTGCTGATCCTGCTGCCGCTGGCGGTGATGGGCCCGGCGCTGCGCCGCTCCATGGGGGTCCCCCCGGCCGGAGGCTGGGGGAGGGAGCACCCGGTGCTCCGCGGCGCGGACTTCGACCGCCGCCGCACCCTGCTGGCCGCGATGGCCGCGGTCGGCGCCGGGCTGTTGCAGTACGCGGGCCAGCGGCGTGACCTGGTCGGGCTGCTCCCCGGGATCGCCGGGGCGGCCCTGCTGGTGCCGGCCGTCCTCGGACTGCTGCCGGAGCGGACCCTGCGCGCCGGGCGCGGGCTGCCGACCGTGATCCTGCTGCGCGGGGTGGCGGCGGGGGCGTTCTTCGCCGCCGAGGCCTTCATCCCGCTGATGATGACCACCGAGCGTGACTTGTCGCCGACGCTGGCCGGGCTCACCCTGACCAGCGGCGGGCTCTCCTGGGCGCTCGGCTCCTGGCTGCAGGGGCGGCCCGGGGCCGAGCGCTACCGCGAGGCGATGATCCGCGGCGGCTTCGTGCTGACCGCCGTGGCGATCGCGGGCGCCGCGCTGGTGCTGATCCCGGCGGTGCCCTCCTGGACGGCGTCGGTGGCCTGGGGCGTCGGTGGCGTCGGGATGGGGCTGACGGTCGCCAGCGTCAGCGTGCTGATGATGCGGCTCTCCGCACCCGAGGACGCCGGGGCCAACTCGGCCGCGCTGCAGATGAGCGACGCGCTGGGCAACGTGCTGCTGACCGGCCTGGCGGGCGTGCTGTTCGCGGCGCTGGGCGGCGGCTCGCTGGCCGCCGCCCACGAGGGAGCAGGGGAGGGGGGCTCGCCCGCCGCCTTCGCCGTGATCCTGCTGGTGATGGCCTCGGTCGCGGTGCTGGGGGCGCTGCTCTCCGGCCGGGTCCGCGCCCGGGCCTGACCGCGCGGCGTTTCCGGCCGGGCCGCCGGGCCGCCGGTCAGCGGGCGGCGGCCGTGGGGGAGGGGACCGGCGGTGCCGCCGGAGTGCCGAGGAAGCCCTCCCAGCCGCCGGCCGGGGACTGGCCCGGGCCGAGGCTCCGCAGCTTGCGCAGCACCGCCGGGTCCTGGGCGTCCAGCCAGTCCACCAGTTGGCGGAAGGAGACCAGCCGGACCTCCGGCTTGCCCGCGATCAACCTGAGCGCTTCCTCGACGGCGTTCATGTAGATGCCGCCGTTCCACTCCTCGAAGTGGTTGCCGATGATGTACGGCGCCCGGTTGCTGTTGTACGTGCGGTCGAAGCCCATCAGGTAGGAGTCCCGGGCCTGGGCCTGGAAGCCCGGGTAGAGCGCCGGATCGGCCTTGGTGTTGGGGCCGCACTGGTTGAACATGATGTTGTAGTCCATCGACAGCACCTGGAAGGTGTGCCCGGGGAAGGGGATGGCCTGCAGCGGGAGGTCCCACAGGGCGCCGCCCTGGATCTTCTGCGGCCACACCTGGGTGCCGTTGCCGCTGCTGTCGTAGCGCCAGCCGCGCTTGACCGCGGTGGGCAGCAGGTTGCGCTGGCCCTCCAGGCAGGGGGTCCGGCTGCCGATCAGCTCCTTGCGGTAGTCGAAGGGCAGGGCCGGCAGGTCGGTGAAGCCGGTGTTGGTGCGCCAGTTCGTCACGAAGTCCATCGCCTGCTGGATCTCGCTGTCCCACTCCTCCGGGGACCACTGGCCGACGCCGGTGGAGCCGCAGAAGTGGCCGTTGAAGTGGGTGCCGATCTCGTGGCCCTCCAGCCAGGCGGCGTGCACGTTCTCCAGGGTGTCGTGGATGTGCTGGTCGCTCAGGTAGCCGATCTCGGAGGCGCCGACCTTGTGCTGCGGCGGGCGGTAGAGGTCCTTCTTGGACTCGGGCAGCAGGTAGAGGCCGCTGAGGAAGAAGGTCATCGAGGCGTTGTGCTCCCTGGCCAGCCGGCGGAAGCGGGCGAACAGGCCGTTGTCGAGCTCGCCGGCGCCGTCCCAGGAGAAGACCACGAACTGCGGGGGCCGCTGGCCGGGCTCGAGCCGTTCGACGACGGGCTGGTGGGGCTGGGCACCGGTGTCCGAGGTGGAGCCGTCGCCGATCAGTACGGTCTGCGGCTTCTGCGGGGCCGGGGCCGGGGTGGCGCTGTGGTTACCGGGCGTCGGGGCGACCGGGACGGCGTTGCCGGCCTTGTGCTCCCCGCCCCCGCCGGCCCGGTCGCTGCCGCAGCCCGTCGCCAGGGTGGCGGCGGTGGCCGCTCCGGCGGCCAGCAGGGTCCGGCGGGAGAGCACGTCCATGGTCACTCCGTTCATGAGGCGTTCGGCAGGCGGGCGGCGCGCCGGGCGACGGGGGTGCGTGCGGCGTGCGTGCAAGGCGGCCGGCGAGCCCGCGGCAGGCGTGCGGAGGTCCGGTCCGACCGGAGGGGGATGGGGGAGCCCGTGACCGGGTCAGCATGGCATGAGGGCGGGAACGGTCAGAGAGGCACAGCGAACGGTCGTAATCGATCGCCCGATTGACGCAACCGAACCGGCGGGCCGGAACGTCGATGCTGTTCGACGGGTGGTAGTGCCGAACCCGTGCATGCGGCGGAGTCGTCACGCTCCGCCTCGGGAAGGCCACTGACCGCAGGAACGGGGCCGTCGACCCTGCCGATCGGCGGGTGCGGATAGGGCCGTGGTGGGGACGTGCCCCGGGTTCCGATCCGATTGAATGGGTTCCCAGGAAACTCCCAGGAACGGGATCCGGACCGGCAGAGGGGAGCACCCGTGGGCACGCAGCAGAGCAGCAGCCCCTGGCCGGGCACCGTGGCGGTCGGCGCCGCGCTGGTGCTCGGCGCCTGGCTGCTGCACGACGGCGGCTCGGCCGTCCTGCCGCCCGCGCCCGGCGCCGGGCAGACGCTGTCCGGCTTCGCCCCGGTCTCGGTCGTCCCGCCGCTCGGCCCGTCCACGCCGACCAGGATCCGCATCCCGGCCGTACGGCTGGACGCCCCGGTCACCGAACTGGGCCTGGACCCGGAGGGCCACCTCCAGGCCCCGCCCGAGACCGAGCGCAACCTCGCGGGCTGGTACCGCGGCGGTGCCAGCCCCGGCCAGCGCGGCACCGCCATCCTGGCGGGGCACGTCGACAACAAGTCCGGGCCGGCCGTCTTCTACCACCTGGGCGCGCTCCACCGGGGCGACCGGATCGAGATCGCCCGGGCCGACGGTGCCACCGCCGTCTACCAGCTGTACGCCATCGAAGTGCACGACCGAAAGGACTTCCCGGACGACCGGGTCTACCGCCAGGCCGCCGACGCACAGCTGCGGGTGATCACCTGCGGCGGCGCGTACAGCGAGGAACACGGCTACGAGGGCAACGTCGTCGCCTACGGATTCCTGGCCGACACCACACCGCCGGGCAAAGCCGCATGACCACGCTCACCCTCGCCGCCCGCTGGAACCCGATCGACTGGCCGCTCACCCACGGCCTCGTCCCCTGCACCGTGCTCGCCGCGGGCTGGGCCGCGCTCGCCCTGCTGGCGATATCCCGGCACGAGCGCTGGCGCGCCCCGCGCATGATCGGCGCCCTGCTGCTCGGCGCCCTGCTGACCGTCCTGGTGAAGTTCGTCGTCGACGACTGGTGGCACCCGTTCCCGGAGGGCACCCCGGACTTCGTCCTGCGCTGGACGGCCGTCGCGCTGTTCGCCCTCGCCCTGCTCTGCTTCCGGGCGCCGCTGCTGCCCGCCCGCCGCAGGTTCCTGGCGGCCGGCGGCCTGCTCCTGGTGGTGCTGATGGCCGCCTCGCAGGTCAACCGGGGCTTCGACCAGTACCCGACCGCCCGGGCCATGCTGGCGCCGCACACCGACGAACTGACGACGGGACGGGCCGCCGCCACCGTGCAGGGCGCGCCCGGCCGCCCGCTCGCCGAGCTCTGGCACGCGCCGGCCGGCCTGCCGGACAAGGGCACCCTCTCCACCGTGACCGTCCCCGGCGCCAGGTCCGGCTTCAACCCGCGCCCCGGTTACGTCTATCTGCCGCCCGCCTACCGGGCCAACCCCCGGCCGCTGCTGCCCGTCGTGGTGCTGATGCCCGGTCAGCCGGGCGCACCGGAGGACTGGGTCAACTCCGGCGCCCTCCGGGAGAGCCTGGACGCCTTCGCCGCCCGGCACCAGGGCCTCGCGCCGATCGTGCTGGTCGTCGACGAGACCGGCGGCAACTTCGCCAACCCGCTCTGCATGGACTCCCGGATCGCCAGGTCGCAGACCTACCTGGGCGTCGACGTCCCGGACTGGATCCACCGCAACCTGCAGACCGCCACCGGCCGCGGCGCCCTCGCCATCGGCGGGCTCTCGCTCGGCGGGACCTGCGCCCTGCAACTGGCCGTCAACGCCCCCGACGTGTACGGGACCTTCCTGGACATCTCCGGGCAGGAGGAGCCGACCCTGGGCACCCACCAGGAGACCGTGGACCAGGCCTTCGGCGGCGACGAGGCGGCGTTCGACGCCGTCGACCCGGTGCACCTGATGGCCGGCCGGAAGTACCCCGACACCGCCGCCATGATCGTGGTCGGCGCCAACGACCCGTGGTTCCGGCCGGGACAGGAGAAGATCCATGCGGCGGCGCAGGCGGCGGGCATGAAGGTCGGCTACCAGACCATCCCCGGCGGGCACAGCTGGACGGTGTTCCGGCAGGCCTTCGAGCAGAACCTTCCCTGGCTCGCCCAGCAGACGGGACTGATCCGGTGACCCGACTACTCGCCGCACCGCCGCGGGCCGCCGAGCAGGACCAGGGCGCCGACCTCGCCCCGGTCACCCGTACGCCGGAGGCGGGCCCCCAGCGGATCCGCCGGGCGGCCCGGGTGCTCGGCGACCAGCTCCGCTCCGCGCCGCTGACCCTTTCGCTGCTGGCCGGGCTCTGGGCGCTCGGCGCGGCCGCCGGGAGCCTGTCCGGCGGGCCCTCCGCGCGGCTGCTCGCCCGTACCGGCGTCGGCCTGCCCACGCTCGGTGAGGGCCGCTGGTGGACGCCGCTCAGCTCGCTGCTGTGGTGCTCGGGCATCGGGTCCTACGTCTTCACCAGCCTGCTGCTGCTCCTGGTCGGCCCGGCCGCCGAGCGCCGGCTCGGACGGCTGCGTACCCTCGCGGTGCTGGTCGGCGGGCAGGTCGCGGGCACCCTGCTGGGCACCGCGCTGGTCCAGGCCGGCTCGCTGGCCGGCGAGCAGTGGACCGCCTCGGTGGCCGACCAGACCTCGGTCGGGCCCGGCGTCGGCCTGTTCGCGCTGGCCGGGGTGCTCGGCTACCGGCTCACCGTGCTCTGGCGCCGCCGGCTGCACCTGCTGGTGCTGCTCGTGCCGCTCGTCATGACGCTGTACGTAGGCCACCTGCAGAGCGTCCAGCGGTGCGCCGCCGCGCTGCTCGGCCTCGCCGCGGGCGCGCTGCTCAGCCGCGGCCGGCCGTACCTGCGCAGCCACCGCTCCTCGCACTCCGAGACCCGGGTGCTGGTCGCGCTCTGCCTGGTCGCCGCCGCCTGCGGACCGCTGATCGCCTCGCTGTACGACAACGCCAGCGGGCCCTTCAACACCTTCTCCGAGCTCTACTTCTCCCACCGGCTCAGCCCGGAGGACGTGGCCGACTTCTGCGCGGTCTCGGCGCACGACTGCGCCCGGGCGCACGCCGTCGAGCGGATATTCGACACCCCCGGTCGGCTGATGGCCGCGCTGTTCCCGGCGCTGCTGCTGGTACTCGCCGAGGGGCTGCGCCGGGGCCTGCGGTGCGCCTGGCGGATCAGCGTCGCCACCGAGCTGCTCTGGACGGCCCTGCTGACCCGGCTGTACTTCGATGCCGGGCCGGTCAGCGGGGACGTGTCGCAGTACTTCGTCGAGGCGATGCTGCTGCCGTTGCTGACCACCGGTCTGCTGCTGGCGACCCGGCAGCGGTTCCGGCTGCGGCTGTCCGGCAGGGCGGTGCGCCGGCTGGCTCTGGCGGTCGGCGGGGCCGCGCTGGCCGCCTCGGCCGCGTACGTGGGCCTCGGACGGCTGGCGGCCGGTCAGTTCGAGCCCGGCGCGGGCGTGCGCGGGCTGGTCAACGGGCTGCCCGCCCAGTTCCTGCCACCCGCCTACAACGACCTGTTGCCGGACTACCCGATCGCGGTCGGCCCGGTGGCGCTGTTCCTGGAGACGTACTGCGGGCTGGCGTTCTGGGTGGTCGCCCTGGGCGCGCTGCTGTCGGCGTTCCGCCGACCGATGCTGCACGCCGACGCGGCGGCGGCCGCCCGGGCCCGGGCGCTGCTCACCGCGCACGGCGGCGCGACGCTGTCCTTCATCACCACCTGGGACGGCAACCACTACTGGTTCGACGAGCAGGGCCGCGCGGCCGTCGCCTACCGGGTGGTCGGCACGGTGGCGCTGACCACCGGCGATCCGTTCGGCGCCCCGGAGGACCGGGCCCGGGCGGTGGCCGGCTTCGCCCGGTACTGCGACGCCCGGGGCTGGACGCCGTGCTTCTACAGCGTCGGTGCCGAGACCAGGGCGTCGACCGCCCAGCTGGGCTGGCGCTCGGTGCAGGTCGCCGAGGACACCGTGGTACCGCTGCCCGAACTGGCCTTCACCGGCCGCAAGTGGCAGGACATCCGCACCGCCCTGAACAAGGCCGGCAAGCAGGGCATCACCGCGGAGTGGTGGACGTACCACGAGGCGCCGCTCGCGCTGCGCGAGCAGATCCGGGCGATCTCCGAGGAGTGGGTCTCCGAGAAGGGCCTGCCCGAGATGGGCTTCACGCTCGGCGGACTGGAGGAGCTGGACGACCCGGACGTGCGGGTGCTGGTCGCCGTGGACGCCGACCGGGTGGTGCACGGGCTGATCAGCTGGATGCCGGTGTACGAGGACGGCGTGCCGGTCGGCTGGACGCTGGACTTCATGCGGCGGCGCTCGGACGGCTTCCGCGGCGTCAACGAGTTCCTGATCGCCTCGGCCGCGCTCGGCTTCAAGGGGGAGGGCGCGCGCTTCCTCTCGTTGTCGGGCGCACCGCTGGCCCGCGCCAGGCAGGACGAGGAGCCCACCGGGCTGCAGCGGACGCTGGACTGGATGGGCAGGGCGCTGGAGCCGGTGTACGGCTTCCGCTCGCTGCTGGCGTTCAAGGCGAAGTTCCAGCCGGAGTACCGGCCGATGTACATGGCCTACCCCGACCCGGCCGCGCTGCCCGGCATCACCCGGGCGATCGGCAAGGCCTACCTCCCGCACCTCACGCCGGCGCAGGGGGTCCGGCTGATGCGCAAGCTGTCCGGCTGAGCGGATTTGCGGGCGGCCGAGCGGCCGGGCCGTGGTGACGGGCTCTGACGTCCGGAAGCGCGGGGGCGCTCCCGGACGCCGGGCGCCTCGTCAGCCGAGCAGCTGGGCGAGCGCGCGGTCGGCGTCCAGGTGCAGGTGCTCCTCGCCCTCGGGGACGAGCAGCCGGCTGCGCCACAGGAAGCGCCGCAGGTCGGTGGTGTCGAACTGGAGCAGTGCGGTGCCCTCGGGGGCCCGCAGCTCGACCATGGTGCGCCGGCCGACCGTGGGCCGGACGTGGACGTCACCGACGCCGGTCGGCGCCTCCAGGCCGGAGCAGAGCAGCCGGCGGGCGAACACCCAGACGACGTCCTCGGTGTCCGGGCCGTCCGCGGCGTCGTCCAGCGAGAACTCGGCGGGGAAGGCCATCCGGACCGCGAACGGGTCCTCCGGCAGGTAGGACAGCACCACGCGCAGCCGGGCGGAGCGGTGCGGGGAGAGGATCAGCCGGGCCTGGACGGTCTCTTCGACGGGGGAGTACAAGGGTGGGTCCCTTCGTTCGGTGCGGGCCGCGCGGGGCAGGTGGGGTCGGCGCGGCCTCACCCTGGTGAGAGTCCCGGGGGCACCGGGGATTACCCGGTTCCGAGGGCGATCGCCTGTGTCCCGGGTCACACCGATTTCCGGCCGTCCGGGCCCGGCGCGGAGCCCGGCCTGGAGGCCCGAACGGCCCCGGGCCGGTAGGCTGGGCGGGTTGTCCGATCGCCGCCCGACCGCGGGACAGGGCCGAAAAACCGCCTCTGACCTGCGACGATCCCCCTCGGAGACCGTGAGTACTGCCGCCGCCTCCTCGATGCCGCTGTTTTCCGACACACCGGAGCCGCAGGAGCCCGCCCGGGCCGTCGGCCATGCCGCGCCCGCCGCCTCGCACCACCTCTCCCCGGCCTTCCCCGGCCGTGCCCCCTGGGGCACCGCGGGCAAGCTGCGGGCCTGGCAGCAGGGTGCGCTGGACAAGTACATCGAGACCCAGCCGCGCGACTTCCTCGCGGTCGCCACCCCGGGCGCAGGCAAGACCACCTTCGCGCTCACCCTGGCCTCGTACCTGCTGCACAACCACCTGGTGCAGCAGGTGACGGTCGTCGCGCCGACCGAGCACCTGAAGAAGCAGTGGGCCGAGGCCGCCGCGCGGATAGGCATCCGGCTGGATCCGGCGTACTCCTCCGGGCCGCTCTCCCGGGACTACCACGGCATCGTGGTCACCTACGCGGGCGTCGGGGTCAACCCGATGCTGCACCGCAACCGCACCGAGGCCCGCAAGACCCTCGTGATCATGGACGAGATCCACCACGCCGGTGACTCCAAGTCCTGGGGCGAGGCCTGCTTCGAGGCCTTCGAGCCGGCCACCCGCCGGCTGGCGCTGACCGGGACGCCGTTCCGCTCGGACACCAACCCGATCCCGTTCGTCTCGTACGACGCGGGCAGTGACGGCATCCGCAAGTCCGTCGCCGACTACACCTACGGCTACGGGCACGCGCTCGCCGACCACGTCGTCCGCCCGGTGATCTTCCTCAGCTACAGCGGCAACATGCGCTGGCGCACCAAGGCCGGCGACGAGCTGGAGGCCCGGCTCGGCGAGCCGATGACCAAGGACCTGATCGCCCAGGCCTGGCGCACCGCGCTGTCCCCGCAGGGCGAGTGGATCCCGTCCGTCCTCCAGGCCGCCGACCGGCGGCTGACCGAGGTCCGCAAGGCCATCCCGGACGCCGGCGGACTGGTGATCGCCACCGACCAGAACGTGGCCCGCGCGTACGCCAAGATGCTGCGCGAGATCAGCGGCGAGAAGGTCACCCTGGTGCTCTCCGACGAGGCCGAGGCCTCGAAGCGGATCTCCGACTACGCGGCGGGGACCTCGCGCTGGATGGTCGCCGTCCGCATGGTGTCCGAGGGCGTCGACGTGCCCCGGCTGTGCGTCGGGGTGTACGCCACCTCGATCTCCACCCCGCTGTTCTTCGCGCAGGCCGTCGGCCGCTTCGTGCGCGCCCGCAAGCGCGGCGAGACGGCCTCGGTGTTCCTGCCGACCATCCCGATGCTGCTGGGCTTCGCCAACGAGATGGAACTCCAGCGCGACCACGTGCTGGACCGGCCGAAGAAGGAGGGCGACGGCCTCTTCGACGAGGAGGACCGGCTGCTCGCCGAGGCCGAGCGGGCCAACGACGGGCCGGACGGCGCTGGTGGCGAGGAGTTCTCCTACGAGGCGCTGGGCTCCGAGGCGGTCTTCGACCGGGTGCTGTACAACGCCATGGAGTTCGGCATGCAGGCACACCCCGGGAGCGAGGAGGAGGAGGACTACCTCGGCATCCCGGGCCTGCTGGAACCGGACCAGGTGCAGATGCTGCTGCAGAAGCGCCAGCACCGGCAGATCCAGCGCAGCAAGACCAGGCCCGCCGAGGAGGCCGACCTGCTGGAGCTGCCTGCCGAGCAGCGGCCGGTGGTCACCCACCAGGAGCTGCGCGAGCTGCGCAAGGAGCTGAACGCGCTGGTGGCCGCCTGGCACCACCGCACCAGCCAGCCGCACGGCACCATCCACAACGAGCTGCGCCGCCAGTGCGGCGGGCCGCTGACCGCGCAGGCCACCGCCAACCAGCTGAAGGCGCGGATCGCCAAGATCCGGGAGTGGGCGAAGTAACGGCCCGGCAGGCGGGTCCGGGCCGGACGGGCCCGGACCCGTCCGTTCCGGTGTCCGGACATCGGACCGGCGTCGGGCCGACGCCCTGTCCGGAGCGGTGAAATGGCGGGGTTCGTCCGGAATTCCCGACGGCGGCGATGACGATCACGCCCGAATTTTGGACAACCACTTCCGCCACGAGACTTCCTTCACTACCTTTCCCCCACGCTCTTCCGTCGGGCAACCCCCGCGGGACGGGCTCCGCAGGACCGCGCGGCCGTCAAGGACGACACCGCACGGCCCGAGCGCGGCCACCCCCACCTGCGCGCGACCCCGCCCCCCCGGGCCCGGCGCCGCACGCCCCGCGAGCGCCGCGGAAAGGACCGCCCGTCGTGACTGCCGAGACCTCCCAGACGCTGGACCGCGGCGTCCGCGTCCTCAAACTCCTCGCCGACTCCGAGCGCGGGCTCACCGTCACCGAGCTGGCCGCCCGGCTGGCTGTCAACCGCACCGTGGTCTACCGGCTGCTCGCCACCCTGGAACAGCACGGCCTGGTCCGCCGCGACATCGGCGGCCGCGCCCGGGTCGGCCTCGGCGTGCTGCGGCTGGCCCACCGGGTGCACCCGCTGCTGCGCGAGGCCGCGCTGCCCGCCCTGCGCAGCCTGGCCGAGGACCTCGGGGCCACCGCCCACCTGACCCTGGTGGACGGCAACGAGGCGCTGGCGGTCGCGGTGGTCGAACCCAGCTGGACCGACTTCCACGTCGCCTACCGCACCGGACTGCGCCACCCGCTCACCGAGAGCGCGGCCGGACGGGCGATCCTGGAGGCCCGTACCTTCCCCAGCCAGCGCCGGCCCGAACAGGGCTTCGTCATCACCCGTGCGGAGGAGCAGTCCGGGGCCAGCGGGGCGGCCGCGGCGCTGCTCGGGCTGAGCGGCATCGAGGGCAGCGTCGGCGTCGTGATGCTCAACGGGCTGGTGCCCGAGCGGGTCGGCCCGCGGGTGGTGGAAGCGGCCACCGAGGTCGCCGACGCCCTGAGGTAGCGCCCGGGGCGAGCGGGCGAATCACGGCGTCAGGTGTGTTTGGATTTCCCTTGTGCCCGACACCAAGCTGACCAAGGCCCTCAAGTCCCCGCGGACCCGCGCGCTCGCGCTCTGCGGGGTGCTGATCGCCGCGCTGTTCGGCGTGGCGGCGTTCGTCCCGCTGCCGTACACCGTCACCTGGCCGGGCCTGACCGCGGACACCCTGGGCTCGTACCGGGACAGGCCGGTGCTCACCATCAGCGGGGCGCCGCTTCGCAGCACGACGGGCGAGCTGCGGATGGTCACCATCACGGCCACCAACGCGGACCAGCGGACCTCCCTGTGGCACTCGCTGCAGGCCTGGTTCGACTCCAAGGAGGCCGTGCAGCCGACCGAGGTGGTGTACCCGCAGAGCAGCCCGGCCAAGGCCAACGAGGAGACGGCCGAGCAGATGGCGCAGTCGCAGGACAGCGCCACCGCCGCCGCGCTCGGCTACCTCCACCTCTCGCCGGACCAGGTGAAGGTGAAGGTCGACCTCGGCGACGTGGGCGGTCCCAGCGCCGGGCAGATGCTGGCGCTGGGCATCGTCGACAAGCTGGCCGGCGACGGCAGGGGCGGCGACCTCACCGGCGGGCTCACGATCGCGGGCACCGGCACCATCGACAAGGACGGCACCGTCGGCCCGGTCGGCGGCGTGCCGCTGAAGACCCAGGCGGCGGCCCGGGACGGCGCGACCGTGTTCCTCGTCCCCAAGGACGAGTGCACGGACGCCAAGGTGAACACCCCGAAGACGCTGCGACTGGTGCCGGTCGGCACGCTCGCCGAGTCGGTCGCGGCGCTGGACGCGCTGAAGAGCGGCGGCAGCGTCCCCAGCTGCTGACCCCGCCGTGCCGACCCCGCCGCCGGGCCGCGGACCGCCCTACTCGGCGGCGGCCTGGTCCACCAGCGGCAGGATCCGGTAGGGCACCGGGTTCTCCAGCACGATCGCGGTGGAGGAGCGGACGATCCCGTCGAAGCCCACCACCCGGTCGATCACCCGCTGGAGATCCGCGTTCGACCGGGCCACGATCCGCACCAGCATGTCCCCGATCCCGGTGATGGTGTGCAGTTCCAGCACCTCCGGCACCCGCGCCAGGTGCGCCCGCACGTCCGCGCCCTGGCCCTGGGAGATCTCCAGGGTGGCGAAGGCCGTCACCGGGTAGCCGATCGCCGCCGGGTCCACCTCCGGACCGAAGCCGCTGATCACCCCCTTGGCCTGCAGCCGGTCCAGCCGGGCCTGCACGGTGCCCCGGGCGACCTGCAGCCGGCGCGAGCACTCCAGCACGCCGATCCGGGGCTCCTCCGCCAGCAGCCGGATCAGCCGGCCGTCCAGGGCGTCGATCGAGTCGTTCCCGCCGGCCGCCGGAGTGGTGGAAGTGCCCTGCGGAGCGGTGGAAGTGCCCTGCGGGGCGGGGGAGTCGGGCGAGCCGGGGGAGCTCGGGGACTGGGCGGGGGGCATCGCGGCTCCGTCCTCCGGTGGGCATTCTGTACAGCGGCGCCGTCGATTCTCCCGCCCCGGGGCACAGCTTGACCAGGATGAAACGGAACAGGTGCGCTCCGGTCGGCCCGGCGCCCGGGCCCGTACCCCGGCAGAGCCCTTCGCCGGCTGGTGACCGGGCCGACGCCGGATCAGCGGACCGCCGTCTCCACGACCGGCGGGTGGCCGTTCCAGTAGACGAAGACCGAGTTGGCCTGGTTGTCCCTGGTGAAGTCCACCCGCATCCACTGGTCGCCGTTCCACACCTGCATCTGCCAGCCCGGGTCCGGGGTGGCGGAGACCAGCGAGGCCTTGTCGGCGCGGATGTCCAGGGCGACCCGGCCGCCGGGGATCGGGTAGCTGCGGACCGTGGACGTGGCGGTGGCGCTGGGCGTCGGCCGCCTGGCGGGCGGGGCGGCCGCGCCGGTGGGCGGGGTGCCGGCCGGGGCGCGCGCGGTGGTGGTGGTCGCGTTCGGGGCGGCGGCGGGCTGGGTCGGGGACTGGGATGTCGGCGTCGGCGCCGGGTCGGGGGTGGCGCTCGCGCTGTGCGGGGTGCCGCCGACCCTCGGGGAGGGCAGCGGCAGCGCGGTGGGCTGCTCGAACGCGGCCCCGGTGAGCACCGCGTGCACACCGAGCCAGGACAGCGCCACCGCCGCCCCGGTGGCCGCCGCCCAGGCGCAGAGCTGTACCAGTCCGTTCCGCATCGTCCGGACATCCTGCCGTACTTCCCGGTCGGCGGAGACCGGCACCCCCGCTGTTCGGCAAGGCAGTTGCACAATGTCCGGACCCGTACCGGACCGACCCCCGAGGTACAGACCACTGCCCGCGGATGGCGTACCGTGCAGGGCCATGGCAACAGTGCTCGTGGTCGAGGACGACCCCTTCGTACGTTCCGCGCTCATCCGCCATCTGACCGACGCCGGTCACGCGGTCCGCAGCGTGGGTACGGCCCTGGAGGCGCTGCGGGAGGTCGCCCAGGTCGGCTGCGACCTGGTGATCCTGGACCTGGGCCTGCCCGATCTGGACGGCAGCGAGGCGCTCAAGATGATCCGGGGGCTGACCAACGTCCCGGTGATCATCTCCACCGCGCGGGACGACGAGGCGGAGATCGTCCGGCTGCTCAACGACGGCGCCGACGACTACCTGGTGAAACCTTTCTCCGGAGAGCACCTGAGCGCCCGGATGACCGCCGTGCTGCGCCGGCTCGGCGGCGGCGCCGCGCCCGTCGCCCAGGTGCTGCGGGTCGGCGGACTGGCCATCGACCTCCAGCGGCGCGAGGCCGTCCTCGACGGGCGGGCGCTCGACCTGACCCGGCGTGAGTTCGACCTGCTCGCCTTCCTGGCCGCCCGGCCCGGCGTCGTGGTGCCGCGCAAGGAGATCCTCGCCGAGGTCTGGCAGCAGACCTACGGCGGCGACCAGACCATCGACGTCCACCTCTCCTGGCTGCGCCGCAAACTCGGCGAGACCGCCTCCAACCCCCGCTACCTGCACACCGTCCGGGGCGTCGGGGTCCGGCTGGAGGCCCCCGGCGGCCCCGCGGAGCACCGGACGTGAAGCGGTTCGCGCACTCGCTGCGCTGGGCCCTGATCAAGGCCGCGGCGGCCGGAACCACCATGGTCGCGCTGGCCTTCCTCATCCCGCTCGGTCTGATGGTCCAACAGACCGCCAGAGAACGGGCGTTCACCGCCGCCGAACGGCAGGCCGCGGCGCTCGGGCCGGCACTGGCGATCACCACCGAACAGGACGCCATCGACCGGGCGGTGGCCAGCACCGACGCGGGGGCGCAGGGGCGGATGGCGGTGCACCTGCCGGTGCCGGCCGGGGCGGTGGGTGCCGGGGGAGCGGGTGCGGGGGCAGCGGGTGCGGAGGGAGCGGGTGCCGGGGCAGCGGGTGCCGGGGCAGCGGGTGCGGGGGGAGCGGCCGGCGAGGGTCCGGGCGGGCCGACCATCGGGGAGGGGCGCGCCACCGCGGCGGACGTGGCCACGGCCGGCGGTCAGGGCCGGGCCTTCACCGTCGCCGTGCCCGGCGGCTACGCGCTGCTCCAACCGGTCGCGGTGGACACCGGCCGGACCGCCGTGGTCGAGGTGTTCGTCGCCGAGAGCGACCTCACCCGCGGCGTCTCCACCGCCTGGCTGGTGCTCTCCGCGGTCGCCCTCGGCCTGGTCGCCGTCTCGGTGCTGGTCGCCGACCGGATGGGCGGCCGGATCGTCGCCTCCGCCCGCCGGCTCGCCGCCGCCGCCCGCTCGCTCGGCGCCGGGAACCTCGCGGTGCGCCTCCCGGTGGAGGGCAAGCAGGTCGACGGCAGCCCCGAAGAACTGCGCGAAGCCGCCCACGCGTTCAACACCATGGCCGACCGTGTCGTCCAGCTCCTCGCCGCCGAGCGCGAGTTGGCCGCCGACCTGTCGCACCGGCTGCGCACCCCGCTGACCGTGCTGCGCCTCAACGCCGCCTCGCTCGGCCACGGCGACCCGGCCGACGCCACCCGGCACGCGGTGGCCCAGCTGGAACGCGAGGTCGACCAGATCATCCGCTCCGCCCGCCGCGCCCCCGAGGACGCGCCCGCCGTCGCGGTCGGCTGCGACGCCGCCGAGGTGATCCGCGAACGGGTCGGCTTCTGGTCCGCGCTCGCCGAGGACGAGGGGCGCCGCTGGCAGCTGGCCGGCGCCGAGCGCCCCGCGCCGGTCCCCGTCCAGCGCGGCGACCTGGCCGCCGCCGTCGACGCGCTGCTCGGCAACGTCTTCCGGCACACCGCCGTCGGCACCGCCTTCTCGGTCGACGTCCTGGCCACCGACGGCTCGGTGATCGTGCTGGTCGGCGACGCCGGACCCGGCTACAGCGACCCGGCCGCCGCCCTCAGACGCGGCGAGGGCCACGGCGGGGAGGGCTCCACCGGCCTGGGGCTCGACATCGTCCGCAAGCTCGCCGAGTCCACCGGCGGGGACCTCGCGCTCGGCCGCTCCGCCGTGCTCGGCGGCGCCGAGACCACGCTGCGGCTGCGCACCCGCCCGGAGGAGGCCCCGCCCGTCCGGGTCGGGCGGCGGCGGGCCCGGGGCGCGCTGTTCCCGAAGTGACGGCCGACCGGGACCGGCCGTCCGGGGTTCTTCCGCAACCGGTTCTTCCTTAACGGCGGCCTAAGGGAGTTCCATCCCTCGCTCAGCCCGCCGATCCGGCCGCCCGGCGCCGCTAGCGTCGGTCGCACCGGTCCCGTTCCGACGGCCCGCGCCTCTTCCGCGCGCTCCGGGCCGCCTCGACGGCCCCGGCCGTCCGTGCTCAGTCCGCAGCCGAGCACGGGCAGCCGGGGCGCTTTCGTCACCGTACGTAGTCGATCGCGCCCAGGACGGGACCGGTCGCATCCGGTATCGTCGCTGGTTGGCCGAGTGGTGGACGGAGTGGACAGTGACAGCGGTGCAAGACGAGCGCAGCGCGGCGCGGGCCGTACCCGCCCCTCCGCCCGCCTCCCCGTCCGACCGGCTGCGGATCGCGCTCGGTGCCCCCGTGCGCGCGCTGCGTGAGGCCCCCCGCCGTCCGCTGCTGGTCGCCTCGTCCCTGGCGTTGCTGTCGCTGGTCGTATACGCAGTGGTCCGCCACTTCGTCCACACGTCGATGGTCGACATGATCGTCTACCGCGCCGAGGGAGCCGCCGTCGCCAACGGCAACGACCTCTACGCGCTGCGCGTCACCGAGTGGAACCTGCCCGCGACCTACCCCCCGTTCGCGGCGATGCTGTTCGTCCCGACCACCTGGTTCCCGATCGCCTTCCTCCGGGTGGCGATCACTCTCGGCAACCTGGGCCTGCTCGCCCTGATGGCCCACCTGTCCTTCAAGCTGGTCGGCTGGCCGCGCCGCGAGCTCCGGCCCGTCGGCGTGGTCCTGATCACCGGCCTCGGCGTCTGGCTCGAACCCGTCTTCACCACGCTCCGGTACGGACAGATCAACCTCGCGCTCGGCTGCCTGATCCTCTGGGACCTCACCCGGTCGGACGGACACCGCAGCAAGGGCGTGGCGATCGGCATCGCCGCGGGCATCAAGCTCACCCCCGGCCTGTTCGCCGTCTACCTGCTGATCACCGGCCGGGTCCGGGCCGCCTTCACGGCCGGTCTGACCTTCCTCGGCACCTTCCTGATCGGCACGCTCCTCCTGCCCGACGCCACCTGGGGCTTCTGGACCAAGTACCTCTACGACTCCTCCCGGGTCGGCAAGACCGAGATCGTCGACAACCAGTCACTGCGCGGCGCCTTCGCCCGGCTGCTGCACACCCCGGACCCGGGCGTCATCGCCACCCTCGGGGTGGGCCTGGTGGCCGTCGCCGGCCTCGCCGTCGCCGCCTGGGCCGCCCGCAGCGGCCGCTGGCTGCCCCGGTCCGAGGCCTGGGGCGTCTGCGTCGCGGCCGTCACGGCGGTGCTGATCTCGCCGATCAGCTGGACCCACCACTGGGTCTGGTGCGTCCCGATGCTCGTCCTGCTCGCCGCCGAGGCCTCGGTCGAGCACGCCCGGCCCGCGGCCGTCCGCCGACTGCGCTGGCGGGCCGTCTTCTGGGCCACCCTGCTCGCCTTCCTGTCCTTCGCGATGTGGGCGGCGAAGCCGCTCGGTGCGGCCGTCCTCCACATGTCACCGCTGCGCCAGCTGCCCACCTCGATCTATCCGTGGGTCGGACTCTGCTTCCTGCTCGCCGCCGCCGTCCGGATAACGGCGCGGCGACGCTCCGCCGGCGCCCCGCTCGTCCGGCTGCCCGGACAGCGCGACGGCGGCGGCCCCGACGCCGCCCGCGGCCGTCAGCAGGCCCCCGCGGCCCGCTGAGCCGGCAGGGGCGCCGTCGCTCCTGCCTCCGGTGCTCTCCGTCCCGTCGGCCCCTGGTCCCGGGTACGGCGGTGCTCCTGCACCGGCCGGCGCTCCCGGGCGTCGCGGAGCTCCCGGACGTACCAGTGCACGCTGCGGCGCACGACCGGCACGCCTACGCGAGCAGCTCGGCGAGCGAGCCGTCCAGGTCGAGGGCGGCCAGCTCGCTGCCCGGCGGGACCAGCCGGTGGGCCCGCTCCAGCCAGGCCGCCACGGCCGGCAGCGGCGCCTCCAGCAACGCGTCCCCGGCGGGCGAGCTCAACGCCAGGCACAGCACGCTGCGGCGGCCCGAGCGGGTCGGCCAGATCCGCACGTCGCCCTGGCCGCACGGGCGGAAGGTCCCCTCGACCAGCAGCTCGCGGGCGAACACCCAGGTCACCGGGGAGCCGGTGTCCAGGTGGAAGGTGATGTACACCGCGTACGGGTCGTGGCTGCCGTAGGTCAGCCGGGCCGGGACGGGGACGCTGTGCTCCGGGGAGAGCACCAGGTTCAGCTCCAGCTCGTGCTCCACGACGCTGACGGGGCGATCCATGATCGTCTTCCTCTCTGCCTTCGCTTCATGCCCGGTTCCGGGCCATGTGACCTTTGAGAGGGCGGTCCGCCCCGGCTCTTACACGCGTTTCCGGGATTTCTGCGGGAAGTGCCGTGCGGGGTGGTGAACGGCAGCGGATGCCGCGCGCGGGGCCCATCGCGCGCCCGTTTCCATACTCCGGGCGGCCCTCCGCTGTCCGGGGAATCACCAACTTCCGGTCGGCACTCCGGCGAGGTACTACCCTTTGTGACTGCCCGGCGACTTTCCGCCTTCGGCGGTGCCCCCACGTGCGCCGGGCGCCGGGGCGTGCGCGGGCGCGCAGCCTGTTCTACCTGTTCGCGCCGTCGCTCGTGCACCCACTTTTCCGCACCCGTTCTTCCGCACCCGTTTCCTGCACCCGTTCGGACCCGTTTCGACCTGCTGAGGACCGGTCGTCCCCGCCGCCCCTCAGTCAGGACCCGACAGGAGAGAAAACCCCATGACGGACCGCCCCTTCGCCGCCGACGGCGACCCGGCCGTCGCCCCCGAGCCCGGCTACTACCCCGACCCGTCGATCCCCGGCTTCGTCCGCTACTGGGGCGGCTCGGCCTGGGTGCCGGGCACCACCCGGCCCGCGCCCGCCGAGGGCGAGGTGCTGCAGCCGCCCCGGTACGCCACCCGGCGGGTCGCCCCCGTTCCCGGCCCCGTCGCCGCCCCGGACCTGGCGGCGGCGCGGGCGGTGCCGCCTCCGATGGCGCCGGTGCAGGCGTCGGAGGCGGTGCCGGTGCAGGGGTCGGTGCCGGTGCCGGTGTTGCCCGAGCGTGCGGAGCCGCCCGTGGTGGTGTCCGCGACTTCGCTGGCACCGCCGCCGTCCCGGGAGGTCCCGGGCTCCGGGGACACCGGCCCGGTGTACCTCGACCAGACGACGGGCGGGGCGTCCTTCGTGGTCGGACCGAGGGTCGCCGAGGTGATCGGCGGGCCGGTGTTCCGCACCGTCGAGCCCTCGGTGGAGGAGGCCTCCGGGGTGCCCGGGGCCTCCGGATGGCAGGCGGATCCCCGGGCCCAGCGGGGGCTGACGGAGACGGGCGGATCCCCGCACTGGGTGTCCTGGGGGGTGCTTCCGGGGGCGCCCGAGGAAGAGGAGGGGCGCGCGGAGGTGGAGCGCGCTGCTGTTGCGGTGGAGGTCGCCACGGCCGTCGCGCCCGCCGTGGCGGTGGCGGTCCGCGAGGTGCCGGCGCCGGTCGAATCCGTCATGGCGATGCCGGTGGTCGAGGTGGCAGACGAGCCCGAGGAGACGCCCGGCCCGGCCCGCACGGAGGCCCCGCCGGCCGAGGCTCCGGCGCCGGTGACCGGGCCCGCCGCGCCTCCCGCCGCTTCGCTGCCCGTGGTGCGGCCGGCCCGGGAGGCCGCCGTCCGTCGTCGGTCGGCGGCCCCGGTGTCCGCCGGATTGGGGCGGCGGCTGGCGGCCCGGGCGGTGGACACCGGGGTGCTGCTGGTGGTCGCCGTCGCTGCCGGGATCCCGCTCGGCGGCTCGGTCTCCGACCACCTCCGGCAGAAGCTCGACCAGGCCAGGATGGCCAGCTCCCTCGCCCGCCGGCAGGTCCAGGTCTGGTTGGTGGACGACGTGGTGCTGGGCAAGCTCGCCGCGCTGCTCGGCATCCTGGTGTTCGTCAGCCTGGTCTACGAGGTGCTGCCGGTCGCCCGGACCGGCCAGACCTTCGGCAAGCGACTGGCCCGGATCCGGGTGGTCGACGCCACCGCCCCCGGTGGCCGGACCCGGCTGAGCCTCGGCCGCTCGCTGCTGCGGTGGGTCGTCCGGCAACTCGGCACGGTGCTGGTGCTCGGACTGGTCTGGCCGCTGTTCGACCGTCCGGCGCGGCGCGGCTGGCAGGACCGGGCGGCCCGGACCCGGGTGGTCCGCGGCTGAGGGCGCGGGGCCCGGGTGTGCCGGGTGGGCTGGTGCGCCGGAGGTGGGGAGCGTGCCGGAGGTGCGGAGGTGCCCGGGCCGGGCGGTGGGCAGCAAAACGGACAAAATGTCCCAGGCCTTGAGAATGTGTGATGTTCTACTCGGGGGATGAGCACCCACGACCCCTCAGGCCCCCAGCCGGAGGGGGGCGGTCAGCCCTCCTCCGACAAGCAGCCCCCGGCCCCGGGCGGCGGCACGCCGGAAGGCGAACCGCCGCGCCCCACCCCGTCCGACGAGCCCTACGGCGGCCCGACCGGCGCCTCGACAGGAGCCCCGTCCGGTCCGCCGCCCGGTGCCCCGTCCGAGGGTCCCGGCGCCTACCAGGGCAACTACGGCGGACCGACCCATGGTCAGAACCCGCACGGCCAGCCGCCCTACGGCCAGCCGCCGTACGACCAGCCCCCGCCCGGCTACGGCCCCGGCCCCGGCATGTACGGCGCCCCCAGCGGAGGCCCCGTCCCCGGCATGCCGCCGATCGGCACCTGGCCCAAGCGGATCCTCGCCCGCGTCATCGACTACGTCCTCATCCAGGTCGTCGGCGTCATCGTCGTCAGCCCCTTCGTCGACCTCGGTACGCGCCAGGGCAGCACCGAAGCCTTCTGGCTCGGCTGCGTCATCTACCTCGTCTACGAGGCACTGATGCTCGCCCGGGACGGCCAGACCCTCGGCAAGAAGGCGATGAAGATCCGCGTCGCCGTGCTGGTCGACGGGAACACGCCCACCCAGGCCGCCGCCTGGACCCGGGCCGCCGTCTACATCCTCCCGGCCGTGATCTGCTGCGCCGCCCTGTGGTGGATCATCGACGGCCTGTTCGGCGTCTTCGACAAGCCCTACCGGCAGTGCGTCCACGACAAGGCCGCGAAGACCGTGGTGGTCACCACCGAGGTCTGAGCGCGGCAGCGGGACGACGGCGCCCGGCGGCGGATCAGCGCTGCCGGGCGAAATCGTGCCCGGCCGCGGCCGGGGAGGCGCCGGAGCCGTCGGCGACCGCGGCCGAGCGCGTCGAGACCGACACCGAGAGCGCCGTCACCACGGTGCCGAGCGCCAGCGCGAAGGCCACCAGGACCCCGACCTCCAGGGCGCCCGAGGCGCCGGACACGGCCAGCAGCGCCACCGTGGTGGCGACGACGGTGAACGAACCCAGGCAGAACTGGACAGCGGACGGACGTGGCATGGCGGGGAGTCCTTCGCACGTCGGGGGGCGGGCGGAACTGGTGCCGGTTCCAGGAGCCCTACCCGGCAAGGGAGTTCGGCAGGACCAGGCTAGCCCGCGGGGTCCGGGGCACAGGGGGCGCACGGACTCACCCCGGGGTCGTCCGCACCCCTCGGTACGGTGGAGCCCGACCGACACCACGCAGACCGGGGGAACCGATCGTGCCCATCCCCGCCGACTGGCCCACCACCGAGGCCCAGGCGCTCGCCGAACAGGAAAGGCTGCGGCCACTCGTCCGGGCCGTCGACGACGACGCCCCCTGCCGGCTGATCGCCGGAGTCGACGTGGCCTACGACGACGACCACGACCTCGTCGTCGCCGCCGCCGTCCTGCTCGACCCGGACACCCTGGACGTCGTCGAGCAGACCACCGCCGTCGGCCGGATCGCCTTCCCTTACGTCCCCGGACTGCTCGCCTTCCGCGAACTCCCCGCCGTCCTCGACGCGCTGGCCGCACTCACCCGCACCCCCGACACCGTCGTCTGCGACGGCTACGGCCTCGCCCACCCCCGCCGGCTCGGCCTCGCCAGCCACCTCGGCGTCCTCACCGGACTGCGCACCCTCGGCGTCGCCAAGACCCCCTTCACCTTCGAGCATCACGATCCGGGCCCGGAACGCGGCTCCTGGACCCCTCTCACCGACCCCGCCACCGGCGAGGAGGTCGGCCGCGCCGTCCGTACCCGGCCCGGCGTCAAGCCCGTCTACGTCTCCGTCGGCCACCGCATCGGCCTCGACACCGCCGTGCACACCACCCTTCAACTCGCCCGCCGCTACCGGCTGCCCGAAACCACCCGGCACGCCGACTCGCTCTGCCGCCGCGCCCTCACCGAAGCCCAGCGCGGCCGGACGCCCGCGAACTGACCGTGCACCCGGCGGGATCCGAGCCCGGTGTGTTAGACATGAGCCACCGGGGCTCGGGGCCTCGAACGCCAGGAACGGACGCACGGGGGGCGCCGCAATGGGAACAGGGACCGGCTCGACCGGCGGAGCCAACCAGGGCTACCGGGTCGAGGTCGAGCAACTCCGCACCTTCGCCGGCCAGGTGCGGCTACTGCTCAAGGAATTCGAGAAGGACGCCGACGGCAACACCACCCACGGGCGCAGCGGCATCGGCAAGACCGCCTTCGGCACCTTCGACGAGGCCACCGAGATCCACAGCCGCTACAGCACCATGCGGGATGCCCTGCGGGACGTGCTCAACCAGCTCCAGCAAGCGATCGACCAGGCTCAGAAGAAGGCCGAACTCACCGCGACCAACTACGAGGAACACGACCAGCACGTGGCCACGAAGCTGAACCTCTCCGGCGACGGCTGGTCCGTGTCCTCGCCTTCGGCTAGCAGCCAGGCTGCCTACGAGCAGAACCAGGTCCCGTCCTCCCGCGGCAACGCCACCATCTAGCCCCACGTCTGACCGGAGGTGAACCACTCGTGGCCTACACCGACTTCACCAAGTACAGCCATGCCGATCTCCGCAAGATGGCACAGGCCCTCGACCCCGGCGCGGTGATGGCCGCCGGCGACCCGTGGCGCAAGGCGGCGACCACCCTCAAGGAGATCCGCAAGACCCTGACCACCGTCAGCACCGAGGCGGCCACCAGCTGGGAAGGAACGACCAGCGACTCCTTCCACACCTCCATGCTCACCCTCGCCGCCAACATCAACGAGGCTGCCGCCTACGCCAACGACGCGGCCAACACCCTCCACAACATGTCCGAGGCGATGGCCCAGGCCAAGCGCGACATGCCCGAGGAACCCGGCAACTGGGACAAGATCAAGGACACCGTCGGTGATTTCTTCAGCGGCGAGGACGACCACATCCAGGTCGCCGACCGGAAGAAGGCAGAAGCGGCCGCCGTCATGCAGACCCTCGCGATGCACTACCGCATCGCGACACCGGCTCTGAAGGCTCCACCGCCGCTTCGCACCGGTGGGACGGAGGACTCCCATGATGTGACGGCGCAGGACCCTTCGAATGCAGCGGCGGCGATGACAGCTGCAGTGATGATGGCGAGTCCTTCAGCTGGGGTCGGGGGCACGTCGACGCGAGCGACCACAGTCCGCGCACCGCAGCGGACGAACTCCACGTCGCCAATGGTGTCCAGCTCTGGGGCCAAGAACACCTCCGCCCCGACTGACTCCGGCATCAAGGGAGGTACGGCGCAGGCGCCACCGAAGCCGTTGAACGCAGCGAGTCGTAATTCCGATGTCGGTATCTCGGGCACGCCGATGTCTCGTCCGGGTGGAAGCGTCAACGGGACCCAGACTTCCGGCCTGAATGGCGTGCCGTCCACTGTGCCTCCGACTGGACCGATCACCGCTGGCGGTGGGCAGACGACGAACAGCCCGGCGGGGCCGACGGTGCAGAGCGCCCCGATCGGGGCCGCGTTCGGACAGAGCAAGAACGGCTCGGCACCGACGGATGGCCGCAACTCTCGTGGCAGCCGCAGTGTGGGCGTTGGTGGCGGCGATGGCTATCAGGGCATCGGAGCTGGTGGTCATGGGACGGCTGGTGCCAAACAGGTGGGGGGCGCTCTGGCCAGGCCTGGTGGCGCCGTCCGTGAGACGCCGCCTCCAGGTGTTGGAGCACGCGGCAAACAGGCCTTTACCGAGGGCGGTTCGGGACTGGGGGCTCGCGGCCGACTGACTGCCGAGCCCGGGGCCCGAAGCAACGGTGTTGTGGCACCTGCTATCCCGATGAGTGAGGCACAGCGCCGTAAGAAGGACCGGGGAAGGGACGGCAAGCGTCCGGACTACCTCGTCGAGGACGAGGAGACCTGGGCGTCGGACAAGCCGACCAATCCGAACGTGGTGGAATGAGGCCGGTCCGTAAACGGACGGGTGATCTGATCGCATCTCGCAGGTCGGTGATCTGCGGGATGCCTCGTTGAGTGGGGTGACCGGATTTGGTGAGCCGCCTGTTGGCGCGGGGTACGGCGATCCTTGGCGCAGGTGCCTTGGTTTGGTCAGTTACGGCACCGGCGGCATTGGCCGACCAGATCAGGGACCAGCAATGGGCGCTGAAGACTTTCGAAGCCGAGACGAAGATCTGGCCGGTCAGTCAGGGTGAGGGTGTCGTCGTCGCGGTGATCGACAGCGGCGTGAACGCTGATCACCAGGACCTTGCGGGGCAGGTCCTTCCCGGCGCCGACTTCTCCGGCACGAAAACGGACGGTCGTACTGACGCCGTCGGCCACGGCACGGCGATGGGAAGCCTGATTGCGGCGCATGGACATGGCGCACAGGCCGGAGTAATGGGTCTGGCACCCAAGGCAAAGATTCTTCCGGTAAAGGTCCGAAGTAGCGATGGCGGTCCCTTGCCGGAGCAGAACGACTTGGCAGCAGGGATCCGGTTCGCGGTCGACAATGGCGCAAAGGTCATCAACATGTCGATTGGCGGGCTCCTGCGATTTGACTCGCAGACCCGCAAGGCTGTCCAGTACGCGGTGTCGAAGGACGTCGTCATGGTCGGCAGCGCAGGCAACAGCGGCTCGGACCTGAGCGTCAACTACCCAGCGGCGTTCCCCGGAGTGGTGGCTGTGGGAGCGGTGGACTCCAAGGGAGGTCTATGGGGCAGTTCGAAATCGGGTCCCGAACTCACGCTCCTCGCACCGGGTGTGAACATCTACCATGCTGGCGTCAAATCTCCGACAAGCTACGCAGCAGGGGATGGTACGTCCGATTCAGCCGCCTATGTTTCCGCTACGGCCGCGCTCATTCGGTCCAAGTACCCGGATCTGTCTGCTGGGCAGGTCATCAACCGGATGATCAAGTCCGCGACCCCGCCGCCGAACGGGATGCCCGTGCCCAACGATCACTATGGGTATGGGACGGTCGCTCCAGCGAAGGCGCTGGAGGCGAACCCCGCTGTGGACAACGGCCCGAAGGAGAACCCTCTCGTGAACCGGCCGGAGTCGCTGGGCGCACCGCCGACTGACGACGAGACCGACGCGACGGACCAGCCCTCCGTGGCCCCCGAAGCCGCCTCCGGCAGCGGTGGTGGCAGCGACGACACCGGCCTGGTGATCGCGGCCGTGGCCGCCGGTGCCGTCGTGCTCAGCGCGTCCGTGGCCGCCGTGGTGATGGCGCGCCGCCGTAAGCGGGCAGCTGCCGCCGTGCCGCCGTACGGGGGGCCCGGTCAGTGAGTGCCGAGCCAGTCGTCGCGTAGGGCGGCCATGTGGAGGACGTCCCAGTAGCGGTCGTCCCAGTGGTGGGCCTGGCGGGCGCGGCCTTCGTGGACGAACCCGGCCTTGGTGTAGGCGCGGGCGGCGCGTTCGTTGTACTCGAAGACTTCGAGGTGGACGCGGTGGAGGCCGACGGTCGCGAAGGCGTGGCGGAGGACCAGCAGGGTGGTTTCGGTGCCGATGCCGCGGCCGGTGCTGTCGGGGGTGAGGGCGATCCGGTAGCTCGCGGAGTTGTTGTCCGGGTCGACGTCGGTGAGGGCGGTGTCGCCGAGGAAGCGGCCGGTGGTGGGGTCCTCGACGGCGAGGTCGAGCCGGTCGGGCTGGTCGCGGCGGGTGGCGCACCACTGGGCGATGCGGTCACGGGTGAAGGTGGCGCGGGTGCCGGTGAGGCGGTTGGTCTCCCGGTCGGTGCACAGTTCCCACATCGGGTCGGTGTGCCGGGCGTCCAGGGGGACGAGGCGGACGGTGGGGCCGTGCAGGGTGGGTTTCATCGCGAGGGCTGAGAGGTCCGTGGCCATGGTGCCCAGGATGCCCGCCCGGGCCGGTTCGTGCAGGGATTTACTCGGCGACGGAGATCTGTTCCCGGTGGTGGGCGGGGGTGGTGAGTTCGTCGACGATGGCGACCGCGAGGTCGGCCTGGGCGATCCGGGAGCCGAGGACGTGGGGGCCGCCGACCCGGTAGTGGCCGGTGCCGGGGGCTGTGCGGTCGAGGTCCATCGGCGGGGTGACGACGACCCAGTCGAGGGCGGCGGGGGAGGCGTGGAGCAGGTCGAGGGCGGCGGTGTGGCCGAGCGAGAAGGTGCGGTGGGCCTCGGGGAACGCGGGGTCGTCGTGGACGGCGACGCCGGGGGCGGTCTGGAGGGTGGTGGCGACGCCGACGCCGAGCAGGCGGGGGACGCCTGCCCGGCCGAGGCCGCCGATGAGTGCGGTGGTGGCGGCGCGGTAGAACTCTTCGGAGGGGTGTCGGGGGTGTAGACGGAGGCGACGGCGGCGGGGTGCCCGGGGGCGGTGGCGGCGACCGCGGCGGGGTCGGTGACGTCGCAGCGCACCAGGGTGACGCCGTCGGCGGCGAGGTCGGCGTGGAGCTCGGGGTCGCGGACGGCTGCGGTGACGGTGAGGCCGCGTCGGCGGGCCTCGGCGACGACGGCGCGGCCGACCTGTCCGCCCGCGCCGTAGACGATGACGTCCGCGCGGTGCTGCTGCCGGGGCTCGGTGCTGGTCATGGGGGTCTCCGGTGGGTCGGTGGCGGGCGCGTCGCCCGCCGTTGCCGTGACGGTAGACCGGGGGGTGCCGGTTACTTCAACGGAACCGGCCCGACCGGAACCGGCCCGACCGGAACCGGCCCGACCGGAACCGGGCCAGTGGGACCGGGTCGAGCGGAACCGGCCGTCGGGGTACGGTCGGCGGATGACGCAGACCGGGCCGGCGCCGCTGCCGGCGGATTTCTTCCCGGCCGACTGCCCGGTGCAGTCCGTGCCGGTGCTGGGCAGCCGGAAGTGGGCCTGGCGGATCATCCGTTGTCTGGAGGGTGGGCCGCGCCGCTTCTCCGAGTTGCGGGTGCCGTTGGCGGGCATCACCGCGAAGGTGCTGGCGGAGTCGCTGCGTTCGATGGAGCAGGACGGCGCGGTGGTGCGCACGGAGTACGCCGAGAACCCGCCGCGGGTGGAGTACGCGCTGACGCCGCTGGGCCGGACGTTGCTCGGGCCGATGGACGCGATGTGCGACTGGAGCCGCGAGAACTTGGGGAGCCTGCTGGCGGCCCGGCTGGAGTACGAGCGCGCGGAGCGCTGAGTCGTTCCGGAGCGGAGGGCGGCCGGGAGCGCCGCCGGCAGTATTTCGGTGGTCGCTGACGTTCCTGCCGCTGGTGGGCGGGGGCGCGGGGCGGCGATGCTGGGCGCATGAGCACTTCCGAGAACCACGCGAGCCCCGCCGACGCGAGCCCTGCCGATGTGAGCCCCGCCGACGCGATCGTCCCCGACACCAAGGACTGGACCTGGGTGCTGGAACGCCCCTGTCCCGAATGCGGTTTGGACACCCCGGCGGTGGCCGCCACGGCCGTCGCCGGGATGGTCCGGGACAACGTGCGGAGCTGGCTGGCGGTGCTGGCGGGGGACGAGGACGGGCTGCGCCGGCGGCGGAGCCCGGAGGTCTGGTCGGATCTGGAGTACGCCTGCCACGTCCGGGACGTCTTCCGGTTGTTCCTGGTCCGGCTGGACCTGATGCTCGACCAGGACGGTCCGCTTTTCCCGAACTGGGACCAGGACGAGACGGCGGCCGCCGAACGCTACTGGGAGCAGCGGCCGCAGGTGGTGGCCGGGGAGCTGGCGGAGGCCGGGGAGGCGCTGGCGGCGGCGTTCGAGGCGGTGTCGGGCGAGCAGTGGCGGCGGACCGGGGACCGTAGCGACGGGGCGCGGTTCACCGTCGAGTCCTTCGCCCGTTACCTGATCCACGACCCGGTCCACCACCTGTTCGACGTGACGGGCGAGCGGGTCTGAGGCAGCCGGGGTGATCGGGGCAGCTGAGGCAGCCGGGGTGACTGGGGCGGCTGAGCCGGCCGGGGCGGGTCACCAGCCGGAGGCCTCGTGCAGCATGGTGCGCCGGAGCCGTCCGGCGACGCTGGCGGTGTCGGTGCCGATGACGTCGGCGATCTCGGGTGCGGCGAGGCCGACGACGTAGTGCAGGATGGCCAGGTCGTCGTCGGCGGGGTGGCGGTCCGGCGCGGGGGTCTCCCGCCGGGTGTGTTCGGCGACGGTGCCGCGCAGGATCTGCCAGGCGAGCGCGGTCGGGTTCGGGCTGGTGAGCAATTCCCGCCACTGGACGGCGATCTCTGCGAACGCCTGCTGGACGGCGGTGGCCGCGTGGGCGTGCTCGGTCAGCCACACCCGGGCGTAGCTGAGGTACCGGGGGCGGTGGAGTTCGCAGAAGGCGGCGAACTCCAGCGGTACGTCCTCCGGTTCACCGGGCCCCGGGGGAGGATCGGCGTCGCTCGTGTGACGGTTGGTCATCTCGTCTTCTCGGAAAGGGAGATGGACTTCTGAGGGTCGATCATCTGTGCTCACTCTACGGTAGGCCCTAGGTGCGCTGGGTGACCAATCCGATGGAATGCCCGGAACCCGTCGGCGCTCGGCCGGTTCCGTTGGCGATCGGTGCGGCGCGGCGGCGGTACTGCCGGTCGGGGGTTGGTCGGGGGCCGGTCGCAGGAGTGCTGCGCAGTGGTGCGGGGGCGTCGGTGCGAGCGTGTCGCAGCTGGTCAGAGGGTGTGGCGCGGCAGTGGTCGCAGGGCAGTTGAGGTGCCACCGTAGGGCCTGTCGGAGCCGGCGTCCACGCCCAGGGCGCGAAGTCGCGTGCGCACAACCGCTTGCGCAACCGCACTCATGACGGGGGTTGCGCCGGGGTGGGGCGGCGGGGGGTGCGTCGAGTGCGCCCCGGCGGCTCGCGGCGACCGGGGCGCGGGTCGGAGCGGCGTGGGGCCGCCCGGTCAGGAGTTGGGGCGGGCCTCCGCCGGGGAGGCCAGGTTGTCTGCGGCGTGGCCGCGTTCGACCTGGGCGGGGAAGGACTCGACGGTCCGGCGCCGGACCAACTGGGCCGCTGCTGCCGCTGCCGCCCCCGCGGCGGCCTCCTCGCGCTCGCACCGGTGGTTGCCGGATGCCCCGGCGGTGTGTCCGCCCGCCGCATGGGCCCCGGCGGTGTGTCCGCCCGGCGCGTAGGTGCCGGGGGCGTGCCCGCCGCCCGGGTGCGCCCCTCCGGTGTGCGTCGCGCCCGGGTGCGTCCCTCCGGTGTGCGTCGCGCCCGGGTGCGTCCCCGCCACGCGCCGTCGGCGGCCGAGCGCGATCCGCTCGGCGTGTTCCTCGGCCGCCTGTCTGGCGGCCAGGTAGGCCTGCACGGCGGCCATGCCGTAGACCGGCTGGATCAGTTGGTGCCCTTTGAAGAAGGGTCTGGCCGGGGCGAACCCGGCGGCGACCACCAGGTCGCGGATCTCTGCTATCTCGGCCTCGCTCCGGGCGGTGAAGCGGACCTCCCAGCCCTTCTTGTACGTATGGCCCTTCTCGCCGCTGCGGCGCGCCGGGTCCGGGCGGCGGACGTATCCGGGCAGACGGCCGAGGCGGAGCTGGGCCGCGCGGAGGCCGGCGGTCTCGTCACGTGACATGTCGTAAGCCTAGGCAATCCCGGAGGTGCGATTGACGCCCGGAGGGTCCCTCGCCGTATGCCCTTGATCACTGTGGGTCAGGCGACCAGGTCGACGATCGTTTTCGATCAGATCCGATAGCCATATGAGCGTCATTTACGCCAAATGAGCGAGGGTATGGGGACTTTAGTGCGGGCTGATCCCGGTTTCGCGACGGTTGGGTAACAGTGCGTCAGCCTCTGTCACGTGGGTCGCGGTGGTTGGGGATGGTGTGGGCATGAGCGAACGCAGTGAGCGAATCATCGAGTTGCGCGCATGGTCGGATGCCCCTGTCGAGCGTAGCGAGGTGGGCGCATGAGCTACCGGATCCCCACGCCGCCGCCTTCCCTCGAGGAGCTGGCGAAGCGTCAGCAGAACGTCGTCACCGCGAGCCAGTTGCGCGCCCGGGGCGTGCCGGCCCGGATCATCACCGAGCACTGCCGCCGGGGCGGCCCCTGGCAGCGGCTGCTGCCGAGGGTCTACCTGCTGCAGTCCGGCGAGCCGACTCCGGAGCAGCGGATGTGGGCCGCGCTGCTGTACGCGGCGCAGAACGGCCGGGAGGAGGGCCGTCGTGAGGGCGCGGTGATCACCGGTGCGGCCGCGCTGGCGCTGTACGGCTTCGCCTCGGTGCCCCGGCTGCCCGCGGTGACCGGGGTGGACGTCCTGGTGCCCCGTCAGCGCCGGCTCAAGGATGCGGGCGACGTGCGGATCCTGCGCACCGAGCGGGAGTTGGTGGCGCGTTCGGTGCACGGCCTGGCCTGCGCGCCGGTCGCCCGGGCGGTCGCGGACGCGCTGTGCGAGTGGACGGCGGACGGAAATGCGGCGGTGCCGGTGCGCGAGGTGCTCCGCGAGGCCGTCGCCCGCCCGGAGGTCCGCTGCACGGTACGGGAGTTGGCCACCGAGCTGGTCGAGTCGGGGCTGACCGGAGAACCCCGGGTGCGCGCCGCGCTGGACGAACTGCTCGCCGCCGAGCGGGACTTCGTCCTGGAGCAGGTGGACCGGCTGGTGGACGAGTGGCTGCTGCCCGCCCCGCTGGCCGCTCCGGAGCTGCGGATGCGCGGCGGCACCTACATCGGCATCCCGGACCTCTACTGGCCGGAGCGCGGTGTCGCGGTGGAGGTGGACTCGGACCTGCGCTGCGTCAGCGAGGGCGAGGCCGCCTGGGTGCGCGGCGGGCAGCACCGGATGGAGTACCTGGGCATCCGCGTGGTGTACGTCTCCGGTGCCCGGCTGGCCGCCGAGCCGGAGGCGGTCGGCGGTGAGCTGCGCGAGGCCTACCGGGCCGGCGGGACGGACGTGGTGGAGCTGCTGGTGGTCTGAGCGCCGCCCGTCCTCCTGGACGGTTCAGGACGGGCGGACCACCGGCTCGCCGACCAGCTCGACCCCGGCCGCCCGCAGCTCCTCCAGCGCGGCGGCGGTGGTCTCCGGCGACACCCCGGCGGTGAGGTCGAGCAGCACCCGGGTGGTGAAGCCGGCCCGTGCGGCGTCCAGGGCGGTGGCCCGTACGCAGTGGTCGGTGGCGATGCCGACCACGTCGATCTCGTCGACCTGCCGCTCGCGCAGCCACTCCACCGGGCCGCGGCGGTTCTCGTCCAGTCCCTCGAAGCCGCTGTAGGCCGCCGAGTAGGCGCCCTTGTCGAAGACCGCCTCGACCGCCCCGGAGATCACCGCGGGCGCGAAGTTGGGGTGGAAGCCCACGCCCTCGGTGCCGGCCACGCAGTGCACCGGCCAGCTGGAGACGTAGTCCGGCTCGGGGGAGAAGTGCTCGCCCGGGTCGATGTGGTGGTCGCGGGTGGCGAGGATGTGCTGGTAGCCGGGGGAGGACTCGGCGATCAGGTCGGTGATGGCGGCGGCCACCTCGGCGCCGCCGGCGACGGCCAGGCTGCCGCCCTCGCAGAAGTCGTTCTGCACGTCGACGACGATCAGTGCCCGGTGCATGGCTCGCATCCTCGGATGTGGGGGCGGTGCGCCCCGGTGGTGGGGGCCCTCGCGAACGCCGGAGGGCGCGGGAGGAACTCCAGGGAACTCTACGGCTGACTCTAGGGAGTGGCGCGCGGCGGCGGAAGGCTTGGGGCCCGTCTTCGGACCGCCGCCCGCGGGGCGGCGTCGACGGCCCCCGTGACCCGCCGCCGGGCCGCGCGGACGCCCTCGGTGCGGACCGGCGGACCGGCGGACCCAGCGCATCGGCGGACCGGCGGATCAGCCGATCAGCCGATCAGCTCGGTGGGGATGACCGGGTCGCCCTTGGAGAGCTGGGTGGCCGACAGCGGCAGCGCCGCGCGGGCCCGGATGTGCCGTTCGCGGGCGGCGGTCAGCGGTTCGCGGCCGACGGCCTCGCCGGCCAGCACCAGCGGCACCTGCGTCAGGTGCGGCCGCAGCTCGTCCGGGACCGGCCCGGTGCCGATCACCTCGGCCTCGGCCACGCCCTCGGCGTCCGGGCGGCGGGCGGCCCACTTGCGGCCGCCGATGCTGGTCTTGCCGCCGGCCGCGCGCTTGGCGACCGGCACCAGCGGGCCGTCCGGGGTCTCGGCGCGGGCGACCAGCTTGTAGACCATCGCGCAGGTCGGGTGGCCGCTGCCGGTGACCAGGCTGGTGCCGACGCCGTAGCCGTCCACCGGGGCGGCGGCCAGGGCGGCGATCGCGTACTCGTCGAGGTCCGAGGTGACGATGATCCGGGTCTTGCCGGCGCCGAGCTCGTCCAGCTGACGGCGGACCCGGTGGGCCGCCAGGATGAGGTCGCCGGAGTCGATCCGGACCGCACCCAGCTCGGGCCCGGCCACCTCGACGGCGGTGCGGACGGCCTCGCGCAGGTCGAAGGTGTCGATCAGCAGGGTGGTGCCCCGGCCCATCGACTCGATCTGCGCCCGAAAGGCGTCCCGCTCGCTGTCGTGCACGAGGGTGAAGGCGTGCGCGGAGGTGCCGGTGGTCGGGATGCCGTGCAGATAGCCGGCCTCCAGGTCGGAGGTGGCGGCGAAACCGGCCACGTAGGAGGCCCGGGCGGCGGCGACGGCGGCCTGCTCGTGGGCCCGGCGGGCGCCCAGTTCGATCACCGGACGGCCGCCGGCGGCGGCCGTCATCCGGGAGGCCGCGGCCGCGACCGCCGAGTCGAAGTTGAGGATGGAGAGGATCACCGTCTCCAGGATCACCGTCTCGGCGAAGCTCCCCTCGACGGTGAGCACCGGCGAGCCGGGGAAGTAGACCTCGCCCTCGGGGTAGCCGTGGATGTCGCCGCGGAAGCGGTAGTCGGCGAGGAAGCGCAGGGTGTCGTCGTCGACGACACCCTGGTCGGACAGCCAGTCCAGCTGGGGGGTCTCGAAGCGGAAGTTCTCGACGGCGTCCAGCACCCGGCCGGTGCCGGCCATGACGCCGTACCGGCGGCCGCTGGGCAGGCGTCGGGTGAACACCTCGAAGACGGAGCGGCGGTGCGCGGCCCCGCTGCGCAGGGCGGCCTGCAGCATGGTGAGCTCGTAGCGGTCGGTGAGGAGCGCGGTCGACCCGGCCGCGCGCACTGAAGTGGCGTCCATGGAGATGATGCTACTACCACTTAGCGTCAGAGTGACGATTTCTCGTCCCGGGGGCCGGGCCGGAATCGCCCGGGTGTCCCCCGGATGGCAGCATGGGCCATGAGGAGTTACGGACGAGTGTGCAACGAGGAGGCCCGGCGGTGAGTGTCGCGCCCGTGGAGATCGAGCGCCCGGAGGTCGAAGGACAACCGGTGACCGAGCCGGACACGCCCTGGGTGACCATCGTGCACAACGACCCGGTCAACCTCATGAGCTACGTCCAGTACGTGTTCCAGGCCTACTTCGGGTACCCGAAGGACAAGGCCCGGAAGCTGATGATGGACGTGCACACCAAGGGCCGGGCGGTGGTCTCCAGTGGCTCCCGCGAGGAGATGGAGCGGGACGTCCAGGCGATGCACGGCTACGGCCTGTGGGCGACGCTGCAGCACGACTGACCGCCCATCCGGCGCACAGTGACTGACCGCCCGCCGGTCCGGCGGCGCGGCCGAAGACGACGAAGACGGGCTGACCGATACAGATGGCTGGGTTGTTCGAGAGCGCCGGCGGTGGTGGCGCGGCGATCGCGCTGGACGAGGTGGAGGCCTCCATCCTGCGGTCGCTGGAAGTGCAGATGCTGGAGCTGATCGGTCCGGGCCCGGGTGGGGACGACGGCGACGACCCGCTGGCGGCGCTGTTCGCCGAGGGGCCGTCCGAGGCGCCCGCCGACCCGGCGCTGGCCCGGCTCTTCCCGGACGCCTACGGTGGCCCCGCCGCGCCGCAGGACGAGGAGACCCGTGCCGCCGCCGCCGAGTTCCGCCGCTACACCGAGCTCGACCTGAGGGCCCGCAAGCGGGACGACGCGCTGCAGGTGGTCCGGGCGCTGGACGGCCTCGGCGGCGCCGGGGTGCTGAAGCTGGCCGCCGCCGACTGCCTGCACTGGCTGGGTGCGCTGAACGACCTGCGGCTGACCCTCGGGGTGCGGCTGGAGGTCTCCGAGGAGGACGAGCAGGGCCTCTACGACCTGCCGGACGGCGACGAGCGCAAGCCGCTGGTGATGGCCTACCTGTGGCTGGGTGCGCTCCAGGAGTCGCTGCTGGAGGCGATCACCGACTGAGTCCGGGCGGTTTCCGCCCCACTGTCCCGGGTGATCCTGCCCGCTTCCGGGCACGCCCCGGCCGTTCCGTCCAGCATGTGGACGATTGGCCGGGGCATTCTTGCATAAAACGGGCAAAATATAATAGGACATGCTCAAATATCGCTCAGATGACACCGCTATTCGGATCGTGCGTGGTACGACTTTCCCCCACAAACGAGACCCACCCAGGACGGTGACCATGGCCGAGCAGACGTACGACCAGGTGGTCGATGCGAAACCGGACGAGGAGGGCTACGAGCGGGGGCTGGGCAGCCGCCAGATCCAGATGATCGCCATCGGCGGCGCGATCGGCACCGGCCTCTTCCTCGGCGCCGGCACCGCCATCTCCAAGTCCGGACCGAGCCTGATCCTCTCCTACGCGGTGGCCGGCCTGGTGATCTTCGCGATCATGCGGGCCCTCGGCGAGCTGCTCACCTACCGCGCGGTGTCCGGGAGCTTCGCCGAGTACGCCCGCGAGTTCCTCGGGCCCTTCGCCGGCTACGTCACCGGCTGGACGTACTGGCTGTTCTGGGTCGTCACCGGCATGGCCGAGACCACCGCCGCCGCCGTCTACGTCAAGTTCTGGGCACCGGGCATACCCCAGTGGGCCAGCGCGCTGACCTTCCTGGTGATCCTCTACGCGGCCAACCTGATCTCGGTGAAGCTGTTCGGCGAGATCGAGTTCTGGTTCTCCATGGTCAAGGTCACCGCCATCATCGGCATGATCCTGATCGGCATCGGCGTGCTGACGCTCGGCTTCAGCAAGGCCGGTGACACGGCGTCGATCTCCCACCTGTGGCAGGACGGCGGCTTCTTCCCCAAGGGCATCGGGGCCACCGTGATGACCCTGCAGATCGTCATGTTCGCCTACCTGGGCGTCGAACTCGTCGGCGTCACCGCGGGCGAGAGCGAGAACCCCGAGAAGACCCTGCCGCGCGCCATCAACACCCTGCCCTGGCGCATCGCGCTGTTCTACATCGGCGCCCTGGTGGTCATCCTCTCGCTGGTGCCGTGGACCGAGTTCCAGCCCGGCGTCAGCCCGTTCGTCGCCGCCTTCGGCAAGATCGGCATACCGGCCGCCGCCGGCATCATCAACTTCGTGGTGCTCACCGCCGCGCTCTCCTCCTGCAACTCCGGGATGTACTCCACCGGTCGCATGCTGCGCGACCTCGCCCTGCGCGGCCAGGCCCCCGGGCAGCTCACCAAGCTCAACAGCCGGCGCACCCCGGCCGTCGCGATCACCCTGTCCTGCCTGCTGATGGGCGCCGGCGTGGTGCTCAACTACCTCGTCCCGGCGCGGGCGTTCGAGTACATCACCTCGGTCGCCACGGTCTGCGGGCTGTGGACCTGGGCCATGATCCTGATCTCCCAGATCCGCTACCGCAAGGCCTGGCGGGCCGGCCACCTGCCGCCGCCCACCTTCAAGGCCCCCGGCGGCGCCTGGGTCAGCTGGGCCGCCCTCGCCTTCCTGGCGCTGGTCGTGGTGCTGATCGGGCTGGACAAGGACAACCGGATCTCGCTGTACGTCTTCCCGGGCTGGGCCCTGCTGCTGGTGATCGGCTACCAGGTGATCAAGCGCCGCAACCCCCAGGCCGTCCACGGCCTCGCCCACGACCACCTGCACGCCGGGGGCGAGGACGCCCGCAGCGGAAACGTGGACGCCCGCTGACCGCGCTTCGGACGCCCCGGCGGACAGCCGCCGGGGCGTGTCTATCCTGACCCCATGCTGACCATCACCCGAGAGATCCGCGACCGGATCGTGGCCCACGCCCGCGCCGACCACCCGGACGAGGCCTGCGGCGTGGTCGCCGGACCGGCCGGCACCGGCCGGCCCGAGCGGTTCATCCCGATGCTCAACGCGGCCCGCTCGCCCACCTTCTACGAGTTCGACTCGGGCGACCTGTTCAAGCTCTACCGCGAGATGGACGACCTGGACGAGGAGCCGGTGATCGTCTACCACTCGCACACCGCCACCGAGGCCTACCCCTCCCGCACCGACGTGAGCTACGCCTCCGAGCCGTTCGCCCACTACGTCCTGGTCTCCACCGCCGACGGCAACGGTGAGGACGACCCCTACCAGTTCCGTTCGTTCCGCATCGTGGACGACGAGATCACAGAGGAAGACGTCCAGGTCGTCGAGGCCTACCCGGCCTGACCGGCACCCCCCTGGACCCGGCCCGCCGACCCGCAGCGAGCGGTCGGCGGGCCCCGTCGTCTCAGCATCGGAAACGACAGCATCCGGATCACGAGACGGGCATGTCGGAGCGGGCCCGGGAATCTATACGATGAGCCCATGCGTTCCGTCGATGTGAGCAACCAGGCCCCGGGCACCCGCCTCGTGGCGCGCCTGCACATCGACCTGTGCCGGCACGCCGGCGCGATCTGTCCCGGCACGCCCGCGCGCTCGCGCTGAGAGCCGCCCCGCCCGGGCCCCGCCGCCTCCCCGGCGGCGTCGAGCCCCGCGCACCCTCCGCCCCGCCGCGCCCGCTGCGGCCCACCCACCTCCACGACTCGCACAGGAGCGCACCCATGGCCATCGAGGTCCGCATCCCGACCATCCTCCGCACCTACACCGACGGCGCCAAGGCCGTCGAGGGCAACGGCAGCAACCTCGGGGAACTCTTCACCGACCTCGACGCCCGCCACCCGGGCATCGCCGCCCGCCTGGTCGAGGGCGGCGAGCTGCGCCGCTTCGTCAACGTCTACCTGAACGACGAGGACGTCCGGTTCCTGGAGGGCATCTCCACCGCCCTCTCCGACGGCGACAGCGTCACCATCCTGCCCGCCGTGGCCGGCGGCGCCCGCTAGGACTCCCGGCTCCCCCTCCCGGTGGCGGGGGAGCCGCCCCTCTTCACCCTCACCGCCGTGGCCGGAGGCCCCCTTGCGATACGACAGTCCGCTCGAAGCCGTCGGCAACACCCCGCTGGTCCGCCTGCCGCGGCTGTCCGCCGCCGTCCCCGGCAACGACGGGGGCCTGGTGAACCTCTGGGCCAAGCTGGAGGACCGCAACCCCACCGGCTCGATCAAGGACCGCCCCGCGCTGCACATGATCGAGCGCGCCGAGGCCGACGGCCGGCTCACCCCCGGCTGCACCATCCTGGAGCCCACCAGCGGCAACACCGGCATCTCGCTCGCCATGGCCGCCAAGCTCAAGGGCTACCGGATGGTCTGCGTGATGCCCGAGAACACCAGCGAGGAACGGCGCGAACTGCTCCGGATGTGGGGCGCCGAGATCATCTCCTCCCCGGCCGCCGGCGGCTCCAACACCGCCGTCCGGATCGCCAAGGAGATCTCCGCCGAGCACCCCGACTGGGTGATGCTCTACCAGTACGGCAACCCCGACAACGCGGGCGCCCACTACACCACCACCGGCCCCGAGATCCTCGCCGACCTGCCGACCGTCACCCACTTCGTGGCCGGCCTCGGCACCACCGGCACCCTGATGGGCGTCGGCCGCTACCTGCGCGAGAAGGTCCCCGGCGTGAAGATCGTCGCCGCCGAACCGCGCTACGACGACCTGGTGTACGGGCTGCGCAACCTCGACGAGGGCTTCGTGCCCGAGCTGTACGACGCCGAGGTGCTCACCACCCGCTTCTCGGTCGGCTCCGCCGACGCCGTCCGCCGCACCCGCGAACTCCTCCAGCAGGAAGGCATCTTCGCGGGCATCTCGACCGGCGCCATCCTGCACGCCGCGCTCGGCGTCGGCCGCAGGGCGGCGGCCGCCGGGGAGCGCGCGGACGTGGTCTTCGTGGTCGCCGACGGCGGCTGGAAGTACCTGTCCACCGGCATCTACACCGCCGAGTCCACCGAGGCGGCGGTCGAGGCGCTACAGGGCCAGCTCTGGGCCTGAGGATTCCGCTTGCAGGGCCAGCTCTGGGCCTGACGATTCCGCTTGCAGGGCCGGCTCCGGGCGTGACGATCCCGCTGCAGGGCCGGGGGCGCCTGCCCTAACTCCGCTGGAGGGCCCGCTGGGCCCGGGCCCAGACCTGCCGGTCCACCGTGCCGGCCCGGCGGCGGAAGGCCGACAGCGGCACCTCGCGCAGCTCGTCGGTCTCCAGCCAGCTGGTCCGGCCCTGCCGGTCGCCCACCGAACCGGGCGGCAGCGGCAGTACGCCAGGGCGCTCGGCGTGGTGCTTGCTGGTGATCTTCGCGACGGTGGCGGCCCGGCCGTGCACCCGCAGCACCAGGCAGGGGCGGTCCTTGGAGCCCGGGCCGTCCTCGAACGGCACCTCCGCCCACCAGATCTCCTGCGGCTCCGGGCCGGCCTTGGTGCCCGGGCGCGGCCGCGGGCCGGTCGGGCCGGTCGGGCGCGCGGCCGGCCGGGTGCGCCTCGCCAGAGCCGCCGCGACGGCCGCCAGGACGGCGACGCCCGCCACGGCCAGGACCACCCAGATACCAGTCATGCGGCGAACCGTACCGGGCCGGGGGTGAACGCCACCACCGTGGCGGCCGTGACGGCCGGGCAATTGTCCGCGTATTGCTCCTGGTTCGTCACGGAACCGCCACGACGCCCGTTCGGTCGGCTACGCCCCGGTGCGATCCGGAAGGCTGCCTCACGAACGTCCGCCCCCGTCCCCCCGGAGGTGCCTTCGTGAGAGATCCCGAACTCTGGTCGTACGCCGAGATCGCCCGGCACATCAACGTCCGGCCCGAGACCGTGCGCAACTACCGTCGGCACGGACTGCTGCCCGACCCGGACGTGACCGACGGCAGCGGCCACCCCCGCTGGTACCCCGGGACCATCCGCTCCTGGGCCCGCAACCGCCCCCGGCACCGCTGAACCCACCGCGCCGCCCCCGCCCCGGCGGTCTGGGTGATTCCAGCCACAGCCCGGCACGGGGACGGGGGCAAAGTGCCGCTCCGCCCTTACCCTCGACACACCAACGCAGTGCTCCCGGCCGGTACACCGGCCCGGCCTGCCGTTTTCCATGCTGTTTTCCATGCCGCTCCAACAGCATGGAGAGCAGCCCAGCAGCAGCCAGGACGTGTCGGGGCGGAGGGGCTCGAATGAAACTGACCGTGGTGGGGTGCTCGGGGAGCTTCCCGTCCGCCGACTCGCCGTGCTCCAGCTACCTGGTCGAGGCCGACGGCTACCGGGTGGTGCTGGACCTCGGCAACGGCGCCCTCGGCGCACTGCAGAAGTACACCAGCCTCTACGAGGTCGACGCCGTCCTGCTCAGCCACCTGCACGCGGACCACTGCGTCGACCTGTGCGCCTACTGGGTCGCCCGCAACTACCGTGCCGAGGGCTGCCCCGACCTGCTGCCGGTGTACGGCCCGGCGGGCACCGCCGAGCGCCTCGCCCGTGCCTACGACATGCCCGAAAACCCCGGAATGAAGGAGGTGTTCGAGTTTCGCACGCTCACCCCGGGCAGCTTCGAACTCGGCCCGTTCCGGGTCTCCGTCGCCCAGGTCAACCACCCCGTCGACGCCTTCGCCTTCCGGCTGGAGCACGGCGGCCGCTCGCTGGTCTACTCCGGCGACACCGGTGAGAGCCCCGCACTGGTGGAACTCGCCCGCGACACCGACCTGTTCCTCTGCGAGGCCGCGTACCTCGACGGCCGCGACACCTACCAGGCCGTCCACCTCAACGGCCGGGAGGCCGGCGAGCACGCCACCGCCGCCGGGGCCCGCCGGCTCGTGCTCACCCACATCCCGCCGTGGACCGACGCCGAGCGCAACCGCCGGGACGCGGCCGCCACCTACGCCGGCCCGGTCGAGCTGGCCCGGGCCGGTGCGGTGTACGAGGTCTGACCGTCTCAGCGCCGCTCGGGGAGCGGCAGGCCGAGGTGGTCGCGCAGGGTCGGGCCGGTGTAGTCGGCGCGGAACACCCCGCGCTCCTGGAGCAGCGGGACGACCCGGTCGACGAACTCGTCCAGGCCGCCGGGGGTGAGGTGCGGGACCAGGATGAAGCCGTCGGCCGCGTCCTGCTGCACGAAGTGGTCGATCCGTTCGGCGACGGTGGCGGGCGAGCCGATGAAGGACTGCCGGCCGGTCACCTCGATGACCAGCTCACGGCTGCTCAGCCCCTTCTCGGCGGCCAGGGCGCGCCAGCGTTCGGCGGTGCCCACCGGGTCGGGGATACGGACCCGGCCCTGGACCAGCGCGCTGTCCGGATCCGGGTCGACGACCGGCAGCGGCCCGTCCGGGTCGTGCTCGGAGAGGTCGACGCCCCAGACCTGTTCCAGGAAGGCGATCGCGGTCTGCGGGCCGACCTGGGCCCGGCGGACCTCGGCGGCGCGCTCGGCCGCGTCGGCGTCGGTGTCGCCGAGGACGAAGGTGGCGGCCGGCATGATCTTCAGCTCGTCCGGCTTGCGCCCGTAGCCGGCCAACCGGCCCTTGACGTCGGCGTGGAAGGCCCGGCCGGCGGCGAAGTCGGAGTGCCGGCTGAAGACGACGTCGGCGGTGGCGGCGGCGAACTCCCGCCCCTCGGCGGAGTCGCCGGCCTGGATGACCACCGGGTGGCCCTGCGGCGGGCGGGGCAGCGAGAGCCGGCCCTCGACCTCGAACTGGGGGCCGCGGTGCCGTACCGGCTCCTCCCCGGCATCCCAGAACTCCCTTGCCAGCTGAACGGATTCGGCGGCCCGGGTGTAGCGGTCGGCGCGGTCCAGGTAGCCGCCGCGGCGGAAGTTCTCCCCGGTGAAGGCGTCCGAGGAGGTGACCACGTTCCAGGCCGCGCGGCCGCCGGAGAGGTGGTCCAGGGAGGCGAAGCGGCGGGCGAGTTCGTACGGCTCGTTGAAGGTGGCGTTCACCGTGGCGGCCAGGCCGATCCGTTCGGTGACGGCGGCGAGGGCGTTCAGCACGGTGATCGACTCGGGGCGGCCGACCACGTCCAGGTCGTGGATGCGGCCCTTGGTCTCGCGCAGCCGCAGGCCCTCGGCGAGGAAGAAGAAGTCGAACTTCCCGCGCTCGGCGGTCTGTGCGAGGTGGCGGAAGGAGTCGAACTCGATGTGGCTGCCGGAGGCCGGGTCGCTCCACACCGTGGTGTTGTTGACGCCGGGGAAGTGCGCGGCGAGGTGGATCTGCTTGAGCGGACGGTCCGTCATCGGGTCACCTCGGCAAGCGCGGTGGCGATGGTCGGGCGGGCCGTGGCGTTGCCGGCGCCGGCGTAGCGGCTGGCCGGGCGGGGCAGGCCGAGGTGGTCGCGCAGGGTGCGGCCGGGGTGTCCGGTGCGCAGCAGTCCGGCGTCGCGCAGGGCGGGGGCGATCCGCTCGGCGAGTGCGGCCAGGTCGCGTTCGGGTTCGGCGGGGACGAGGTGGAAGCCGTCCACGCCGGTGCCGGTGGCGGTGAGTTCGGCGAGCAGCCGTTGCTCGGCGGCCCGGTCCGGCAGGGCGGCGTCCAGCCGGGCGAGGAGGCGCAGGTGTTCGCCGGAGCGCAGCCGCAGCTCGGTGGCGGCGGTCAGCCGAGCGGCCCGGTCGGGGGCGTCGAGCAGCACGACGTCGGCGTACCGGATGGCGGTGGCGACCCGGGCCCGGCCGCCGGGGGAGGCGTCCCGGGCGAGGTCGGCGGCGGCCACCGGCACCGCGACCACCGGGCGGCCCTGGGGCGGGCGCGGGGTGATGGAGGGCCCGCGGACCGAGAAGTGCCGGCCCTCGAAGTCGATGTAGTGCAGCTTGTCGCGGTCGATGAACCGGCCGGTGGCGGTGTCGCGGATCTCCGCGTCGTCCTCCCAGCTGTCCCAGAGCCGGGCGGCGACCTCGGCGGCGTCGGCCGCCTCGGCCCACAGTTCGTCCTCGGGGGCGACCGGGCGGCGGCCGAAGGCCTTCGCCTCGGCCTCGGTGGTGGAGACGCCGACCAGCCAGCCGGCCCGGCCGCCGCTGACCCAGTCCAGGGTGTTGAGCGAGATCGAGGTGTGGAAGGGCTCGGTGTGGGTGGTGGTGACGGTGGGCACCAGGCCGATCCGCGAGGTCAGCGGGGCGATCCGGGCGAGGGTGGCGAGCGCGTCGGGGCGGCTGGGTTCGGCGGTGAAGGAGTCGTCCAGGGTGACGAAGTCCAGTCCGGCCCGCTCGGCGAGGCGGGCGAGAGCGGCGTAGTGGCCGGGGTCGAGGTGGCGGGGGCTGTCGGTGGCAGCGTCCGCGGCGGCGTCGATGGCGACGTCGATGGCGGCGGAGAGGTGCAACTGGCGGGGCATGGCGGGCCTGGCTTTCCTCGTGCGGATGCGCGCGGACAGCGGCAGGAGCCGTACCGGCACCCGCGTTCGGGTGCGGGTACGGACGTGCGCGGCCGCGCGGAGAGGGGAGGAGGACGGCCGGCGCCGGGCGGGGACTCAGCCGGGCGGCGGCGTGGCGAGGGGTCGGCTCAGCCGCGACACGCCGCGGACCACACACGACCGAAGTCGATGTGGCTGCGGGTCACCAGCGGGCACGAGGGGTACACCGCTTCAGTTGACCAGGGCGTCCGTCGGTTCGTCAACCGCCGTTTCCGCCCGCCGGACATCCCGAAGGCCCCGCCCGGCCGCCGGGGGAGCGGCGGTGGGCGGGGCCTTCGGAGCGGCCGGGACGGGCGTCAGGCCTTGGTGATGTCCTCGATCTCGTCGTCGTCCTCGCGACCGGGGGTCTTGAGGTTGAACTTGGTGATCGCGAAGCGGAAGAGGAAGTAGTACAGCGCGGCGAAGACCAGGCCGAGCGGGATGATCATCCACGGGTCGGTGGCCTTGCTCCAGGCCAGTGCGTAGTCGATCAGGCCACCGGAGAAGGTGAAGCCGTCGTGCACACCGAGCGCCCAGGTGACGGCCATCGAGACGGCGGTCAACACCGCGTGGATGACGTACAGCAGCGGGGCGATGAAGACGAAGGAGAACTCGATCGGCTCGGTGACACCGGTGACGAAGGAGGTCAGGGCCAGCGACACCATCATGCCGGTGACGGCCTTGCGGCGGTGCGGCTTGGCGGAGTGGGCGATGGCCAGCGCGGCGGCGGGCAGCGCGAACATCATGATCGGGTAGAAGCCGGACATGAACTGCCCGGCGGTCGGGTCACCGGCGAAGAAGCGGTGCAGGTCACCGTGGACGACGACGCCGTCGGGGCCGGTGAAGTCACCGGTCTGGAACCAGGCGAAGGAGTTCACGAACTGGTGCATGCCGACCGGCAGCAGAGCACGGTTGACCAGGCCGAAGGCGCCCGCACCGAACGCGCCGGCGCCGATCAGGGTGTCGTTCAGGCTCTTGATGGCGTCGCCGACCGGGCCCCAGGTCAGGGCGAAGAGCACGCCGACGGCGGTACCGACGAAGGCCATGATGATCGGGACCAGGCGGCGGCCGTTGAAGAAGCCGAGCCAGTCGACCAGCTTGGTGCGGTGGTACTTCTTCCACAGCACGGCGGCCAGCAGGCCGATCACGATGCCGCCGAGCACGCCCGGGTCCTGGTAGACCGGCTCGACCCATTTGCCGTCGACGATGTGGCCCTCGGTGACCGGGAAGGCGGTGAGCACCTTCTGGTACACCAGGAAGCCGACCAGTGCGGCGAGCGCGGTGGAGCCGTCCGCCTTCTTGGCGAAGCCGATCGCGATGCCTACCGCGAAGAGCATCGGCAGGGCGCCGAAGACACCGTTGCCGGCGGCGGCGAAGACCGCGGCGACCTTGTCCCAGCCGAGGCCGTCCTTGCCGAACACGTCGGGCTGGCCGAGGCGCACCAGCAGACCGGCGGCGGGGAGCACCGCGATGGGCAGCTGGAGGCTGCGGCCGATCTTCTGCAGACCCTGGAGGAGGTTCTGGCCGAACTTCTTGGCGGGGCTTGGCGAGGCCGGAGCCGTGGCGGGCGCCGGTGCCTGCGCAGACTGACTCATGGGGGTGGGTTCCTAACGGCATGGCGGTCGGTCGGGGGAAGGCACACGGGGCCGGACCGCGAACTGGTCTACACCACACGTGGTGTAGACCAGTTTTGTAGCACGGGTGGAGAAGTCGGGGAACCCCGGATAGCGCCGCCACCGGGAAGCGCTATGAAATCGAAACCTAGTCGCGGAGCGACGATCATGATTTCAGTCGCGATTGTGATTTTGGCTATTTGCGCAACAAAAAGCGCGGAGCCCGTGCGCCGCCCGGGGCGCGGCGGGCTGCGCGGGGTCGGGGCCGGACGGTCCGGCCCTTGCCGGTGCGTGTGGCGGCTGCTGAGAGTGACCGGAGGGTCGCGGACGTGCCGGTGGGGCGTCCCACCACCCGTGGTCGGCACCCGTCCGGACCGCCTCCAGCCGGGTGGATCGCGACCGAATTACCTTTTCCATGGGCCGTGGACAGGGAATTCGGTCCTTTCCGGAAATGCCGATGGCCCCCGGACCGGCGGGTCCCAGGGCCATTGCAGAGTGTGCCCGCAGCCGGAATTCAGGCCTTGGTGACGTCCTCCACCTCCGTCTCGTCCTCGCGCCCCGGGGTTTTCAGGTCGAATTTGACGATGATGAAGCGGAAGAGCCCGTAGTACACCGCGGCGAAGCCCAGCCCGATGACGATGATCAGCCACGGTTTGGTGGCCAGCCCCCAGTTGATGACGTAGTCGATCAGGCCGGCCGAGAAGCTGAAGCCGTCGTGCACCCCGAGCCCCCAGGTGACCGCCATCGAGGCGCCGGTCAGCAGCGCGTGCACGCCGTACAGGGCCGGGGCGACGTAGGCGAAGGAGTACTCGATCGGCTCGGTGACGCCGGTGACGAAAGAGGTCAGGCCGACCGAGAGCATCAGGCCGTAGATCTCCTTGCGGCGGTGCGGCTTGGCCGAGTGGGCGATCGCGAGTGCCGCGGCGGGCAGCGCGAACATCATGATCGGGAAGAATCCGGACTGGAACTGGCCGGCCGTCGGGTCCCCCGCCAGGAAACGCGGGATGTCGCCGTGCACGATGGTGCCGTCGGCCTTCGTGAACTCGCCGAACTGGAACCAGACGAAGGTGTTCAGCAGCTGGTGCATACCGATCAGCAGCAACGCGCGGTTGAAGACGCCGAAGATGCCCGCGCCGCCCGCACCGAGATCGGCGAGGTCCTGCGAGAAGTCGTTCAGGCCGCGGCCGATCGGCGGCCACACCCACAGCGCGACGACCGCGGTCAGCATGCCGACCAGGGCGGTGATCATCGGCACGAGGCGGCGGCCGTTGAAGAAGCCGAGCCAGTCGACGAGCTTGGTGCGGTGGAAGCGCACCCACAGCCAGGCCGACATCAGGCCGATCAGGATGCCGCCCAGCACCCCCGGGTTCTGGTAAGTCGCGCTGGCCGCCTTCGCCGAGCTGTAGTCCACGCACTGGTCGCTGACCAGAACGGTCGGCGGCTTGCAGTTCTCCGGGAAGGCGTGCAGGACCTTGTAGTAGACGAGGAAGCCGACCACGGCCGCCAGCGCGGTCGAGCCGTCCGCCTTCCTGGCCATGCCGATCGCCACCCCGATGCAGAACAGCATCGGCAGGCCGAGCGCGGAGTCGAGCAGGGCGCCGCCGGCCGCCGCGAACACCTTGGCGACGTCCGTCCAGCCCAGACCGTCCTCGCCGAAGACGTCCGGCTGGCCGAGCCGGTTGAGGATGCCCGCCGCGGGCAGCACCGCGACCGGCAGCTGCAGCGAGCGGCCCATCTTCTGGAGCCCGCCGTAGAAGGTGTGCCACCACGTGGTCTGCGGAGCCGTGGCGCCTGCCGAGCTCATCATCCGCCCTCCGGGCGAGGTTGCCGTCGGGAGACCCGGTGCGGGACCCTCGGGCGGGGCTCGGGAACACCGGGGGTCGTTCCTGCGTTCGTCGGAGTACACATATATTGGTGTAGACCACTTTGGGACGCAGGCCGGACGCCGGAACGCGAGCCCCGCTGATCGTCATCCTCGGGCGGCGGTCCGGAGCCTGCGCGGCGGAATGGGCCAAAAGTGGACTAACGTGGCAGACCGGACCGGCTCGGGTCATGCTGGTCGCGCCGCCCGGCAGCGCGACCGCAGCTGAACCCGCGTCAGCCACCGGCACGGACCTCACCACCCGACGGTCGAGGACCCCAGCACAGCGCAGGACGGCACCCGGCAGAGCCGCCGACGGGCCGAGGCAGAGGGAGAGAATCAGATGGCCAGCAAGGCTGAGAAGATCGTCGCCGGTCTGGGCGGCATCGACAACATCGAAGAGGTCGAGGGCTGCATCACCCGCCTGCGCACCGAGGTCAAGGACGCCGCCCTGGTCGACGAGGCCGCCCTCAAGGCCGCCGGCGCCCACGGCGTCGTCAAGATGGGCACCGCGATCCAGGTCGTCATCGGCACCGACGCCGACCCGATCGCCGCCGACATCGAGGACATGATGTGAGCTGAGCCACCCGGGCTCCGCCGCCCCCGGCCCGCCGACCCGCTCAGGGGGACGGCGGGCCGAGGCGTGTCCGGGCACCCGGATCCGAGCGGCTACGCTCAGTGGCTATGTCACGCATCGACGGCCGCACCCCCGACCAGCTCCGCCCCATCACCATCGAGCGGGGCTGGAGCAAGCACGCCGAAGGCTCCGTCCTCATCTCCTACGGCGACACCAAGGTGCTGTGCACCGCCAGCGTCACCGAAGGCGTCCCGCGCTGGCGCAAGGGCAGCGGCGAAGGCTGGGTCACCGCCGAGTACTCCATGCTCCCGCGCGCCACCAACACCCGCAGCGACCGCGAAGCCGTCAAGGGCCGCATCGGCGGCCGCACCCACGAGATCAGCCGGCTCATCGGCCGCTCCCTGCGCGCCGTCGTCGACCACCGCGCCCTCGCCGAGAACACCATCGTGCTCGACTGCGACGTCCTCCAGGCCGACGGCGGCACCCGCACCGCCGCCATCACCGGCGCCTACGTCGCCCTCGTCGACGCCGTCTCCTGGGCCCGCGAACGCAAGCTGCTGCGCGCCAAGGGCCAGCCCATCACCGGCGGCGTCAGCGCCGTCAGCGTCGGCATCATCGACGGCGTCCCCATGCTCGACCTCCAGTACGAGGAGGACGTGCGCGCCGAGACCGACATGAACATCGTCTGCACCGCCGACGGCCGCTTCGTCGAGGTCCAGGGCACCGCCGAAGGCGCCCCCTTCGACCGCGACCTGCTCAACCAGCTCCTCGACCTCGGCACCCTCGGCTGCGCCGAGCTCGACGAGATCCAGCGCAAGGCCCTGGAGGGCTGAACCCCCTCCCCGGACACGTGTGCGGCCCGCTGTACACGCCCCGCCCGCAGCCCGTACGGTTCCCGCAGCGCCCTCGCTGCGGGAACCGCGCACCCGGTGGCGCGCGTCCCTCCCCACGGAACCCCCGCCCACCAGGAGGACCGGATGCCGTCGAGCATCGCCCGCCCCGCCGCCCTCGCCGTGGCCGGACTGATCGCGATCCTCCCGCTCAGCATGGTCAGCTGCTCCGCCGCCCAGAAGGCCATCGACTGCGGCAACACCGCCGTCAAGGTCACCGGTGACATCGCCGACCTCGCCAAGGCCTACGACAACTCCAGCAACGACTCGGCCGCCGGGGGGAAGGCGCTCCAGAAGCTCAGGGGCGACCTCGACCAGATCGGCAGGAACTCCAAGAACACCGACGTCGCCAAGGCCGTGAGCGACCTGCAGAAGCAGGCCGACAAGGTCCAGCAGGCCGTCGACAAGAAGCAGGCCCCCGACCTCAAGCCGCTCGGCGACGCCGCGGGCAACCTCACCTCGGTCTGCACCGGCTGATCGGTTCCGTCCTCTCGGTAGGGTGGGCGATATGTCCACCCGTCTGATCCTCGCCACCCGCAACCAGCACAAGGTCGCCGAACTGCGCGCCATCCTCGGCGACGCCGGGCTCGACGTCGACCTCGTCGGCGCCGACGCCTACCCCGAGATCCCGGACGTCCCCGAAACCGGCGTCACCTTCGCCGAGAACGCCCTGCTCAAGGCCCACGCCCTCGCCCGCGCCACCGGCCTGCCCGCCGTCGCCGACGACTCCGGCCTCTGCGTGGACGTCCTGAACGGCGCACCCGGCATCTTCTCCGCCCGCTGGTCCGGCAAGCACGGCGACGACCGCGCCAACCTCGACCTGCTGCTCGCCCAGCTCTCCGACATCGCCGAACCCCACCGCGGCGCCCACTTCTTCTGCGCCGCCGCCCTCGCCCTGCCGGACGGCACCGAACGCGTCGTCGAGGGCCGCCTGCTGGGGACGCTCCGGACGGCCCCGGCGGGCGACGGCGGCTTCGGCTACGACCCGATCCTCCAGCCCCTCGGCGAGACCCGCACCTGCGCGGAGCTGACGGCGGAGGAGAAGAACGCCATCAGCCACCGCGGCCAGGCCTTCCGTGCCCTCGTCCCGGTGGTCAAGGACCTACTGGCTGGGAAATAGGAGGGGCCCGACCCAAGTATTTCGGTCGGGCCCTTCGATATGAAGGCTTTCCTGGTGCGGCCGAAGGGATTCGAACCCTCAAGCCCTCACGGGCCAACGGACCTAAACCGTCTGCGTCGCCACTGCGCCACGGCCGCCTGTCCTGCTGGCCATCATGTTACTGGGCATGCGGAACCGCCGGCACCTCCGTTTCGGTTGTCACTGGGCGGAGGGGCCGCCCTTCTTCCTCCTGCAGTAGGTCGGAGTGACAGAGTGGCAGTTGGGGCAGAGCAGCCGGAGATTGCCCGGTCGGTTGTCCGACCAGTCTCCGTTGATGTGGTCGACCTCCAGGGTCATCTGCCGTCCCTGCCACTCGGGGCCGGTGCCACAGGCCTCGCACAGCTCGGCTCGGCCGAGTTCGGCGAGGGCGCGGCGGATCCGCGAGCCCGGGATCCGCTTGACCTGCTGGTCGCGCTGGACCAGAAGTCGATCAGCCGGAATCCGGGTGAGGGCGTGCTTGCCGCGCCCATGGGCCTGCCCGGTGAAGTGCGACGTGTCGATGCCGAACTCCTTGATGCGGCGCCCGATGTGGGCTTGGGTGCCACCGGCCTGCCGCTTGTCGAGGTATCGCACGACCCCGGCCACGCTGCGGCAGGCGGCGACGGCTTCCTGCAGCAGCTCCTTCGTGTAGATGGCTCCGGGCGTCGGGAAGTGCGACGTGTTGATGCCGTATGCCCTGAGCCTCTGTCGCAAGTACTTGCGGTTGTACTCATTCGGCTCGCGATCGAGCGCGATCAGCATCTCGTCGATCGTGGTCGCGGCGGCCGCAGTCGCGGTCAGCACTTCCCGGGAGTACTGGCGCTGCCGGTAGCCGCGACAGCCCTGGTCGAAGTGTGAGGTATCGATGCTGTAGTGCCGAAGCCGCCTGCTTAGGTAGTCGTGCGCTCCGCGCGTCATCGGCACACCGAGTTTGCGCATCATCTCGTTGACGCTGCTGGACTCGGCCGCGAGGGCGGCGAGCAGTTCGCGGGTGTACTTGACCGGCATGTTGTTCCTTCTGTGGGCTCGTGAGCCCCCTTCTTCGGTGTGGCAACGATCGGTGGGCCGATTGGTTACGGACCGTCGGGGTTTTGGGAAGTGTTTACCAATTGGTGCAGACCTATTGACCGCATGGTCCAGACCACATAGCTTCGGCGCCAATTGGAATCCCCCACGTGCGTGCTCCCCCACGGGCATGCGCCGACACTCTCTCCTGGAGGACCGAGTGTTGATCCGAAAGAGCTCCGCCGCCCGGGCCGGCGCGGCCTCCTTGGCGGTGGCCTCGTTGGCCGGGCTGGTGGTGGCGACGCTGGGTGCGGCGCCCTCGCAGGCGTCGGCGGCGGTCGACAACGGGCATGCCGGCCGGACGGGCTGTACCGGACGCCCGGGGTGGACGTCCCGTACTGCTCGGTCTACTACACCGCCGGGCGCGAGAAGATGGGCACGGACCACCAGCGCCGCATCATCGGGTACTTCACCGGCTGGCGCACCGGCAAGAACGGCGACCAGCCGTACCTGGTGAGCGACATCCCCTGGGACAAGGTCACCCACCTCAACTACGCCTTCGGGCACGTCGGCGGTGACCACAAGCTCTCGGTCGGCGCGGACGGGCCGACCAACGAGGCCGCGGGGGTCTCCTTGGGCGTGCCGGGCGCGGAGCTGGACCCGGCGCTGCCGTACAAGGGCCACTTCAACCTGCTGACGAAGTTCAAGAAGCAGTACCCGAACGTCAAGACCCTGACCTCGGTCGGCGGTTGGACCGAGACCGGCGGCTACTTCGCGGACGACGGCAAGCGCGTCAACTCCAGGCGGCTTCTACTCGATGACGGTGAACCCGGACGGCAGCGTCAACCAGGCCGGCATCGACACCTTCGCCGCCTCGTCCGTCGACTTCATCCGCACGTACGGCTTCAACGGCGTCGACATCGACTACGAGTACCCGACCCCGATGAAGGACGCCGACAACCCGCTGGACTGGCAGCTCGCCAACTCCGAGCGCGGTTCGCTGGCCAAGGGGTACGCGGCGCGCACGGCCGCCCCCGGCCAGGACGCGGGCACCACCTACGCGACGCCGACCAAGGTGTCCTGGAAGGGCCACTACTACCAGAACAAGTGGTGGACCAAGGGCGACGACCCGGCGGCCGGTGGCGCCTGGGGCGTCCGGAGCGACCTCGGTGCCTGCTGAGCCTGACGGCGGCGGTCACCGGAGGTGAGGAACGGCGGTGGCGGCCCACCCGGTCGGGGGGTGGGCCGCCACCGCTGCGTTCGGTGTTCGGTGCGGAGGAGGGATCAGGCCTCGACCTTGAGGTCGCGCAGCAGCTTGGCGACGTGCCCGGTGGCCTTGACGTTGTACAGCGCGCGCTCGACCCTGCCCTGCTCGTCGACGACGATCGTGGAGCGGATCACGCCCTGGTAGGTGCGGCCGTAGTTCTGCTTCTCGCCGTAGGCGGCGTACGCCTCCAGCACCTGGTGGTCCGGGTCGGAGAGCAGGGTGACCTTGAGGTCCTCCTTCTCGCGGAACTTGCCGAGCTTCTCCGGCTGGTCGGGGGAGATGCCGATGACGTCGTAGCCGGCGCCCGCGAAGACCTCCAGGTTGTCGGTGAAGTCGCAGGCCTGCTTGGTGCAGCCGGGGGTGAGGGCGGCCGGGTAGAAGTAGACGATGACCTTGCGGCCCAGGTGGTCGGCGAGGGAGACCTGGTTGCCGTCGGCGTCGGACAGGCTGAAGGCGGGTGCGGTGTCGCCGGGCTGGAGGCGCTCAGTCACGGTCGTACTCTCCTGGAGGCTGGGACGGGCGGTCGTACCACGGCAAACCTACCCCCGTTGGTGGGTGGGGTCGCGCGTCCGTGCCCGGCAGCTGACAGACTGGGTTGGTCGCACAGGACGACAGGACGACATCGGCAAGTGAATGGGGTGGCCCGAGTGGGCGGTGCGAGCACGCAGGACAAGCCGGAGCGGACGGCTGCGCAGATCGAGGCGGACATCGAGCGCACCCGCGAGCGGCTCGCGGTGAACCTGGACGAGCTGGCCGTGCGGATCCACCCGAGCACCATCTCGGCGCAGGTCAAGGCCAAGGCGATGGCCGCCGTCGAGGAGAAGACCGCCAAGGCGTACGTGGCCGCGAGCGGCCTGGTCGAGAAGGCCAGGGCGCAGTTCGTGGACGAGAAGGGGCAGCCGCGCAAGGAGCGGATCGTCCCGGCGGCGCTGGTCGGCGTCGGTCTGGTGCTGCTCGTCGCCGCCTCCCGCAAGCGCCGCAAGGACTGACGGACGCCGCGAGGACCGACGAGGACCGACGAGGACCGCGAGGACCGACGAGGACCGACGAGGACCGCGAGGACCGGTCCGGGGTCCCGGAGGGCCGGACCGCCGTGGGCGGGCCGGTCCTTCCGCATGCCGGGCCAGCGTCACGCGCGGCGCTCCGGGGCAGTACCTTCGGGATCGTGAGTACGAACGACAACCCGACGCATTCCGACCCCGGGCACGAGTCCACGCGGCACGACCGGCTGGGCGAGAAGCTGCCGATCCGGATGCTGCACGACCGCGTGCTGGTGCGCATCGAGGGCAGCGAGGGCGAGCGCCGCTCGACCGGCGGCATCCTGATCCCGGCGACCGCGGAGCTTTCCAAGCGCTGCACCTGGGCCGAGGCCGTGGCCGTGGGACAGAGCGTGCGCTCGGTGGAGCCCGGTGACCGCGTCCTGTACGACCCGGAGGACAAGCTGGAGGTCGAGGTCCGGGGCGCCACCTACGTGCTGCTGCGTGAGCGCGACCTGCACGCGGTGGCGGCGAGCCGCTTCGGGGACACCGAGGGGTCGACCGGCCTGTACCTGTGACCGCGACCGCGGTGCGGCCGCGGGGGTTCCGTGTGGCGGGTCCGTCGGCCGGATCGTGGCCGGCGGACCCGTTCGACGGTGGTGACCGCTAGGGTCCGGATATGAGTGTCCCGGTGATCGGTGTTGGGGAGCGGCGGGCCCGGTTGGGGCGTCGGCAGCTGTTGGCGCCCTCGGCGCGGGCGGCGCGGGTGGAGGACGTGGCCGACGCGGTGGTCGGCCTGCACGCGACGGACGCGGCGACGGTGTACCTGTCGGCCTGTGCGCGGCTGGCGGAGCCCTCGGCGGCGGAGGTGGACCGGGCGCTGTACGGGGACGTCTCGCTGGTGAAGCTGCTGTCGATGCGGCGGACGATCTTCGCGGTGACGGAGGGGCTGGCCCCGTACGTGAGTGCGGGGGCGGCGCGGGCGATCGCGGCGAAGGAGCGGGCGACGCTGCTGAAGCACCTGCGGGACCACGCCGAGGGCTGGGACGCGGCCCGGCTGGCGGAGACGGAGCGCGAGGTGCTGGCCGCGCTGGCCGTGCGCGGTGAGGCGACGACCAAGGAACTCGGCGAGGCCGTGCCGCAGTTGCGCGAGACGATGCTGATGTCGGCGGGGAAGGCGTACGAGGCGAAGCAGAGCGTGGGCAGCCGGCTGCTGCGGTTGCTGGCCTCGGACGGGCACGTGCGCCGGTGCCGTCCGCGCGGGTCCTGGCTGAGCAGCAGCTATCCGTGGGCGCTGGTGCCGCAGTGGCCGGACGTGCCGGTGCGGGAGGCGAAGGCGGAGGTGGTGCGGCGCTGGCTGGCGGCGTACGGGCCCGGCACGGTCGAGGACGTGAAGTGGTGGACGGGCTGGACGCTGGGGGAGGTCCGGACGGCGCTGGCGGACGTGGGGGCGCGGGGCGTTGCGCTGGCGGACGGCGCGGCGGCCCTGGTGCTGCCGGGGGACGAGGGGCCGGTGGCGGCCCCGGAGCCGTGGGCGGCGCTGTTGCCGGCGCTGGACCCGGCGGTGATGGGCTGGCGGGGGCGGGGCTGGTACCTGCGGGTGGAGGACGTGCCGGCGCTGTTCGACCGGGCGGGCAATGCCGGGCCGACGGTGTGGTGGTGCGGTGAGGTGGTCGGCGGCTGGGCGCAGCGGGCGGACGGCGAGGTGGTGTGGCGGCTGTTCCGGGACGTCGGGGTGGAGGCGGAGCGGGCGGTCGCGGTGGAGGCGGGGCGGTTGGCGGCGTGGTTGGGGGAGGTGCGGGTGACGCCGCGCTTCCGGACGCCGCTGGAGCGGGAGTTGGTCGCGAAGGGGTAGCCGTGTGGGCCCCGTCGCGGGTTCACCGGGCCGGGGCCGGGGCGACCGCCGTACCGCTGGGGCC